>JACCDQ011209277.1_pt1 | contig 11526 bp, 15 predicted proteins | sample 7446031 | NCBI WGS metagenome assembly JACCDQ01 (sample SAMN15323442, study PRJNA562643) | freshwater metagenome | isolation source: river surface water | place: USA:Blue River Watershed | collected 2017-08-17
AAGCACGCCATTCAAAGAATATTGCTAAAGGCAAGATGAGCGCAGCCTATTGGGCAGATAAGGTGAAGTGGTGAAGAAGAAAGCATTCTGGGATACAAAGAATCCAAAGAAGACATCTAAGAAACTTACTCCTGCTCAAAAGGCAGCAGCAAAGAAAAGGGCTAAGGCAGCGGGACGTCCTTATCCTAACTTGGTAGACAACGCAGCAGTAGCCAAGAAGAAAGGCAAGTAATGGCAACAGGCACAGCAGGTAGTACATTTACAAGCGAACTCAACCGCTTGGCTAATGGTGGGACATATCCAGTATTGACTGCATATCTTGCACCTGTCGGTGCTGCCAACGAATACTCTGGAACTTCAGGGCTTGGACTACTCGGTGCCCTTAACCTAGAAGCAGACCCTACTCGCCAGCCTGATGAATACAAAGGCTTAGGCGCTGTATGCAATGAACTTGCAGGAACAACAGACCTTTCACCGACTGATGCCTTAAGGAGTATTAACCTGTGACAACTCTTAGCGAAATGATTGATGAGACTTTAATTAATCTCTCGGGTTATACCTATCAGCAAGACCGCTCCACATACCTTACCGCAGCAGTCACCACATTAACTTCTCCTAGTTCTTCTCCTACCATCCTTAGCCTTGCTTCAACTGACTCAGTAGGTAAGGGTATCATTGAGGTAGGCGAAGAGTTGATGTGGATTGACTCATTTGACCGTGTTGCTAACACAGCCACTATCGCGCCCTATGGTCGCGGATATCTCGGCACTACAGCCTCTACAGCAGCGGTAGATACCAAGGTCACCATCTCGCCTATCTTCCCTCGTTATGTGGTCAAGAAGGCTATCAATGACACTATCCGTGCTGTAGCCACACAGTTGATGGTTGTCAAGCAGACCACATTTACTTTCAATGCTGCTCAGAATACCTACGAACTCAAAGACTCTAGCGGTAACCCACTCAATATTGAATCTATCTTAACTGTAATGTGGCAAGATACTGGTCCATCTCAAGAATGGATTCGAGTCAACCGCTATGACTTTGACCCACTAGCAGAAACTGTCACGTGGGGCGAAGGAAGCCAGACAATCACCATCTATGATTACATTACCCCTGGTCGTACTGTTAAGATTATGTATGTGACGCAAGCCTCAGCATTCACCTCTAGCAGCCAGACCTTTACAACCCAGACAGGATTTCCTGAATCAGCAAGAGATGTAATTATTCTCGGCACTGCATACAGATTGCTTACATATCTTGACCCTGCTCGTGCTTCTCAGATTAGCCCACAGGCTGATGAGATTGACGCTAAGCGTCCATTCGGTTCAGCCAATACTGCAGCAAGACAACTCTTTGCTTTGTATCAACAAAGACTCAGAGAAGAAATTTCTGCCTTCCAAGGTCAGTACCCTCCCCGCATTCGCTTCAACCGATAGGAACCTGAATGACAACTCGCCAATACTCCTCTCGCTCTCAGCAGTCAACGCTGACAAGCGCCATTACCGCAGGCGCTACGTCACTTGTTGTTGTCTCTGGCACCACTCTACTAGGTGGCGTGACAATTCCGTCGGGCAGAACCTTTACTCTTGTTCTTGACCCAGATACAGCGCTTGAAGAAATTGTAGATGCCACTGCGGTATCTACTAACACATTTACAATTACTCGCGCTATTGATGGTTCTACTGCTCAGGCTCACTCAGCAGGTGCCGTCGTAAGACATATGGCTATCGGTCGAGACCTACGCGACGCCAACCTTCACGCAGAAGCCTCAGCATATTACAACGACGGCTCTGGTACTGGACACACAATGCACGGCATTGGCTCAGGCGAAGGTGACGTAGTAGGTACACTTAAGTCACAAACTCTTACCAACAAGATTCTTACAGCACCAACAATTTCTGACCCAACAATTACAGGAACCGCTTCTGCTGGAGCAGTCCTAGTATTTGAAGGTACAACTGCAGACGCTTACGAAACAACGCTCACAGTTGTTGACCCAACACAAGACAACACAATCACTCTACCTGACACAACAGGTACAGTAGTCATTGCTACAGCGTCTCAGACTCTAACTAACAAGACTCTGACTAGCCCTATCATTTCGGGCAGTCCAGTCATAACTGGTCTGTCCTCAGCAGGGATGATTTCATCCTCTGCTACCCCTAAAGATTATGTAGATAGCATTCTAGGCTCAGCAACGGCTGCAGCAACCTCAGCAGCATCGGCTGCTACAAGTGCCGCCTCTGCCGCTACAAGCGCCTCTAGCGCGGCTACAAGCGCTTCTAACGCCCTAACTAGCGCCAACAGTGCATCTACCTCAGCCACAGCAGCAGCCACCTCTGCAGCCTCTGCAGCGACTTCTGCTACGGCAGCGGCTACCAGTGCTACTAGCGCTGCAGCCAGTGCAACTACGGCTTCTAACTCTGCTTCTGCTGCAGCCACATCGGCTACTTCGGCTGCAACTTCTGCCTCATCTGCTTTAACTTCGGCTAACAGTGCTGCAACTTCTGCAGCATCTGCTGCAACCTCTGCCTCTACTATGGCAGCCAGCGTTGCTGCTGCTGCTACATCTGCAGCCAGCGCAGCCACTAGCGCAACTGCTGCTGCTACCAGCGCAACAAGCGCTGCTGCTAGTGCTACTGCTGCTGCAACTAGCGCAGCATCTGCTAGCACATCGGCATCTAGCGCATTAACATCTGCTAACTCTGCTGCTGCTGACGCAACTACTGCAGCCAACTCAGTTGCTGCTATTGCTGCTTATGCTACGACAGCATCTAACTCAGCATCTGCTGCTGCTACTTCGGCTACATCAGCAGCGACATCTGCTTCAAGTGCTGCAACATCAGCAACTGCTGCAGCAACGAGTGCTGCTTCCGCTGCTACTTCAGCAAGCAGTGCAGCAACAACTTATGATGAATTTGATGATAGATACCTGGGTGCTAAGTCAACACCACCTACTTTAGATAATGATGGCAATGCCCTTTTGACTGGTGCCCTTTACTGGAACACGGTTGATAATGCTATGTACGTCTGGAGCGGCAGTGCTTGGGGTGGCATATCTTCAACTGCTTCTTTATTCCGCTATCGCTACACATTAGCAGGTGGAGAGACAAGCGTTTCAGGAGCAGATGATAACGGTAATACGCTTTCTTATCTAACGGGCAAAGAGCAGGTATACCTAAACGGTGTACTTATGGTACGTGCTCAAGACTATACAGCAACTAACGGCACAAGCATTACAGGTTTTAACCCTGCGCTTGCTGCATCCGATGTCATTGAGATTATTACCTTCACAGCCTTTGATGTTGCTACTGCTATACCTAACTCACTCTTTGATGCTAAGGGTGACATATTGGTAGCAACTTCAGCAGACACCCCTGGTAAACTAACAGTGGGTACAAATGGTTATTTTCTCAAGGCTGACTCAAGTACCGCAACAGGGTTAGTCTGGGCACAGGTAGATTTAAGTTCCTATGCAACAACAGCAAGTCTTGACGACAGTATCGTAATGAACATAATGGGAGCGTACTAATGACAAAAGCAAGAACGCTTGCAGATAATTATGCTGCAGATATTAACCAGGTAAGCGCTGGTGTAGGTATCACAGGTGGTGGTACATCAGGTACCGTAACCATTACTAATGATATGGCTACTAGTATCAATGCTAAAGGTGATTTAGTTGTTGGTACTGCCAACGATACTTACTCCCGTCTAGCCGTTGCCTCTACTGCTGGCTATCTACTAACTGTAGACTCGGCTGAAGCAACTGGTCTTAAGTGGGCTGCCCCGTCTAGTGGTGCTCTTGTTTTAATTAATAGAACTACTTTTTCAAATGTTGCTTCTCAAACCGTTGATAATATTTTTACTTCAACTTATACAAATTATTTAGTCGTTTTGGAAAATATTTGGAATCATACTTCACGTAATAATGATTTAGCATTTCAACTTGTTTATTCTGGAACAGCAGCCACCACAGGCTATTATGGCAATGCAAGAGGCTGGAATGAAAATGCTACTATTGGTGGTATCAATAGTTCTGGTACTGGTCAAATGAATCTTGCACCAGATATGGGCGGAGATGCTGATGAGGGTTACAACGGTTATTTAGTATTTACTGACGTCGCCACTGGTGGAAACAAAAAAGCAAAATGGCACGGTCACGGCGCTCAATATGCTGATTTTACTGGTAGCGTAGGACTTTCCCTTTTGACTTGGGGTTCTAATGAAACTGCTCGTGCTTACACAGGGTTAAAGTTACTGGCTAGCGCAGGTAATATCTCAGGAAAAATCACAACTTACGGATTGGCGAATTCATAATGACAATTGAAATTGGAATAACAGACGCGGCAAGCAATGAAACAATTGTACGTGAGGCAACTGATTTAGAAATTGCTGAACTTAAAGTTACGCAAGATAAAATGTTGGCTGACCGTGCAACAAGAGAGCAAAACAAAATTGCTCGCCAAGCACTTCTATCCAAACTAGGCATTACCGAAGAAGAAGCAAAACTCCTCCTATCATAGAAAGGTATGTAGTAACTAATGGCTACAACATCTAAGGTACTGGCTCGCACAGCAGCAGCCACTACAAACACAACCTTGTATACGGCACCGAATACAAGTACCACAGCAATAGTGACTAATATTGTTGTCACTAATACAACGACAGCAGCAGCAACTTTTACTGTCAATATTGACACGGTTGCCGTTCAAAGTGGTTCAAGCCTTGCGGCGAATTCATCTGCTTACTTTGATTTGAAGCAAGTAATTCCAGCAGCAAACCCAGCAAAAACAATTACTGGTTCAGCATCAACAACTGGTGTTAACTTTCATATTAGCGGAGTGGAGATTAACTAATGAGTGTTGCAATATTTCCTGTTGCCACAACTGGTGGCGGAGCAACCCCAACAGCAACTGTTTATAACATAGGTCCTTATGTCCTATATTCATCAACTAAAGATTTTGATGCTGGTGGCTATACTATTACAACATCTCCAACTACAGCATTTGTACGTGCTGTTTTTGTTGATGGAAGCAATGCTGAGGTTGGAAGTGGTACCACTACAACGAGCGGTTTAACCCTTACTCTTTCTGGCACAGCAAAAAAAGTTTACTTACGTGGTACTACCACCGCCTCTCCAATTGTTACAATTACGTACAATGCTGTTGGCGGAACAACAACTAGTATAACTACTGGAACCTTAGATACAATTACAAATACGTCAACCTACAATACTACTGGATTGCTATATGTTATGGCTGTTGGTGGAGGTGCTGGCGGTAGCAATGGTTATAATGATGCTGGTGGAACTGGCGGCGGCGGTGGTGGAATAGGTGGAACTTTAGCCTATTTTAATACTGCTACATCAGTAACAATAGGTGGGGGCGGAACTTCCTCTACAAATGGCGGAGATACAGCATTTGGTAATATTGTAAATGCTAGCGGAGGAAATTTTCAAAACAGCCCAAACAGCAATGCTTCTGGTGGAAGCGGAAGTCCAATTGGATTTGGTGGGGCAAATGGTGGTTCGCAAAATTCAAATGGCAGTTCTGGCGTAGCGGGATTCCCAGCCATTACTAATGGAACAAATGGTGGTGGTGGAGGTGGTTCAGTCAATGGTGGAAATACTGGCGGTGGCTCTGGTATTGGTACTGGTGGTGCTGGTGGAAGAACAATGCCTAACCGCGTAAATGGTGGTGACGCAACTGGCTATGGCGCTGGAGGTGGCGGTGGCGGTAGTGGTGGAACTAACCAAAGCGGAACTAGCGGAGGAACAGGTTCTCCTGGTGTAGTATATGTATTGAGAGGATTCTAATATGCCAAACTTTGCAGTTATTGATGGAATTAACGTAGTTAATAAAATAGTTGCTGACTCTAAGGCTATTGCCGAAGAAGTAACTGGAAAAACTTGCGTTGAATTTACCGAGTCAGATATCGTTGAGCAAGGTGGAACATATGAGAACGGCAAATTTATTGGACGCAAGCCTTACCCCAGTTGGATTCTAGAAAACGATATTTGGGTTGCGCCAGTGCCTTATCCAGAAGAAGGTAAGGCATATTATTGGGATGAGCCAACCCTTAAATGGATAAAGGTTAATCCATAATAAATGCCACACGACTTGGATTATGAATTAGAGAGAACTACTGGAAAGTGCTTTCTCTGCACAACAGAGTTCTCTCTATATAAAATACAAGAAGTTCCTCAAATGAATCTGTGTGGTAATTGCCGAAGTCCAAAACTATCTGAGTTACTTTCAGTATTTGGAACACTTGCAAAGATAGCAAGATTTGCAGAAACTAATAAAGTTAGAATAAATGATAGGGATGCAGTTTATTTAGATGAACTGGTAGAATACCTACAAAAATAGGGGACAAATTGAAAATCACATTCACCAACCTATCTGGTGCTGATTTAGAACAGCCACAACCTGCCTCTAAATTAGTACCAGATTGGTATAAAAATACAGCATCATATGTAAATGAAGAAAAAAAACCAAGAGGTGATGGTAATACAAGCGCTACTATAAAGCGTTGTATGCCAGTTTTTGATGCTATTACTGCTGGTTATATTATAAGTTCACCAGCGGATGTATGGGTATCTATCAAAGATGGTGTGCAGTGGTTTGAATGGTCTGATTTTGGATTGATTAGTTTTCATCCAATAGAGCAAGCACCAGAGCATCCGAATCGTAAACCCTTTGCTTACCCAAAGTGGAACAATCCTTGGTCTATATCTACGCCTAAGGGCTATTCAACATTATTTGTACAGCCATTTCATCGGGAATCAGTATTCACTATACTGCCTGGAATAGTGGATACCGACCAGTATACTCCACCAGTTAACTTTCCTTTTGTAATTAATGACCCTTCATTTGAAGGTCTAATTCCTAAGGGAACTCCTATTGCCCAGGTGATTCCATTCAAGCGTGAATCCTGGAATATGAGCATAGGGGGCAAAAAAGACTTAGAAGCACAAGCAAAGATTAGTAAGAAATTACAAAGCAAATTCTTTGACAGATATAAAAATATGTTCTGGTCAAAGAAAGAATACAAGTAGGGGACAAATGATACAAAAGAATGAAACTGTAGCAATCGGCTGGTGTGACAATGGCACAACTGACGGCAAGTTTACCGAAGGGTTAATGACAGCAGTACTTGCTGGTGGAGCCAACGGTATGCCTATCCACACCAGTATCCGAGTCCAAGGTAATCAGATTGGCAGACAACGCCAAGTACTCTTTGACCATTGGGCAGATAAGATTAAGACTGACTGGCTACTCTGGGTAGATTCAGACATAGTCCTTAGCCTAGATGCTATGGCTAAACTGTGGAAGACAGCAGACAAGATAGCCAAGCCTGTTGTATCAGGTGTTTACTTCATCTCTAAGGAGAATGAGGGTAGCCTAATGAAACCATACCCTGTTCTCTTTAATGATGTATCTGAGTATCAGATTCAATACATCCATCCATTGCCCGAGAACGAAGTTATCAAGATTGATAATGCTGGTTTTGGTTTTGTCTTAATGCACAAGTCTATCGTGCCAAAGATTCGTGAGGCTAACCCTGGTAAGGGTATGTTTATGGAGACTGGGGACGGCGAAGACGACCACTTTATTGGCGAGGACATTATCTTTTTCCGTCGTATGAAGACTGCGGGTATTCCGCTTCACGCCCATACTGGAGCCATTGTCAAACACATCAAGAGATTCTCGCTTGACTATGACTACTACGCACTCTATTGGGCGCATCAACATTTGAAAGACAAACTTAAGGAACAACAAGAAGGCTAGGAGAATAAGTGGCTGGTCGTGATATTACCGAAGGTCGTGCCTCTCGTGCGATTGCAGTTGATGTTGGTGTACTAACCGATACCTCCGTCTGGGTCAATACTGATATTGCCTATGACGTTGCCATTGGTGGACAACCATTTATCTATGCAATCAGCGATAGCCGTCCCTACATAAGACAGACTGCTCCTTTCCGTAAAGAACAATTTGATAATCAGACCGAGCCTGGCGAGCAGAGCCTCACAGGCTGGTGGATTAGAAGTCAATCCTCGTTCCATAACGGAGCGGGGATTACTTTTTTTGACCCTGCTTTAGTATCTAATGAGGGTGCTTATCGCTTTGCTGATAGCCGTAACGTAGATGTCTGGACTCAAGGACAGGTAACCCTACTCAACTCAGTAAGTTCAGAGCACATCACTACTGGTGCTCTAACAACTAGTGGTCGTGCGAACCAGAGACTACGCTCTATCAAGTGGAATAACACCGAGGGTGTACTATTAAAAGATGAATATGATGTTGATAAAATCGATGTTGCGGGCAATGTTACGGACTTTATTGACTACAATGCTGCTACTGATTTTCCTGTTTACGATATATGTGACGATGGTACTGTTGCCTATTGGGTTACTAACGATGCTAGCGGAGGCGGAAAGGCTACAGTCTATAAGAAGGCTCTGACTGGAAACTCTTCAACTTCTGCAACAACAGTCTTTGCGTCACCAAGCATAGTTGTATCTAACGCAGTAATGGACTTCGTTAAAGAGCGTATCGTTATGTGCGTCAATAACGCAGTCTATGAATTTGCACCCAATGCTTCTTCTTTCCCAACTGCTGTCTATACCCACCCATCTACATCTCACGTTTATACATCTATCGCAGCCTCAGGTGCTGCTATCTATGTGGCTGGGTACAACGGTATTCAATCTACAATCATTAAATTTACCCTGTCAACAGCAGGTCTGATGCCTACATTGACCCAGGCTGTAGTATCGGCAGAGTTTCCAACAGGTGAGATTGTCCATAAGATTCATTATTACTTGGGCTATATGGTTATTGGAACCAACAAAGGTATCCGTGTAGCCACAGTCTCAGACGTGGATGGTTCAATTAACTACGGTCCTTTGATTGTAGAAACTGACCAACCAGTCTATGACTTCTGCTCTCGTGACCACTACGTATGGGCAACCACTGGAGTCGATGGCTATCCTGGTCTTACCCGTATTGACTTAACTCAGCAACTTGAACCACTGGTATTTGCCTACGCAAGTGATATCTACTATGGAGATTCACTAGGACATCTAACAACTGCCTGTGCCTTTGGTAATGGAACTGACCAACTATTGTTCTCATCAACTGCCAACACTGTTGGCGGAACAATTACTAATAAGCAACTTACAAGCAACGTTGCTACGCTTACTACAGCATCTGCTCACGGTCTTGAGGTCGGAGATGAGGTGTGGGTCCAAGGTGTTGACACAACATTCAACTCAACAACATCTGCCTACACAATCACCGCTGCTACAACTACCACATTCTCATATACCAAGGCAGCCACCAACGTAGCATCTACCGCAGTTACATCTGCAACCGCTTTGGCTAACGTACCTGGTGCAACCTATCTTGAGAGTGCAACTGAGAAGGCTGCTAGCGGTTACCTAACCACAGGTTACATTCGCTATAACACACTAGAGCCTAAGAACTTTAAGCGTCTGATAGGACGCGGTGATTTCCAATATGGCTCTATGACGCTAGAGACTGTCGATGCCGACGGTACTGAGTACGACATTATTTCTTACGACGCAACTGTTGCACCTGTCGAGGTAACTACTACTCAGCCATTCAATGCCCAAGAATACTTGGCATATAAGTTCATTCTCTACAGAGATGCAACTGATGTAACCAAGGGTCCAACATTCCAGGGCTACCAAATCAAAGCCACAATCGCTACACCTCGTCAGCGAGTCATAAGATTCCCTGTCTACTGTTTCGACGTAGAGACTGATAGATACAACGTCCTAGTCGGGTATGAAGGTAGGGCATTCGACCGATTGTCTGCGCTCGAAACAATCGAAGAGAATGGTGACGTTGTCACCTGGCAAGACCTAACTACTGGCGAATCACGTCAGGCAGTTATCGAGCAAATCAACTTCACTCGTCTCACACCACCAGACCGAGGCTTCTCAGGTTATGGCGGTGTACTAGAAATTACTATAAGGACCGTATAAATGACTCCTGCAGACTGGGCAGCCCTTGCCGTAGCAATCCTTACATTAATCACTGGCTTCGCATCTTTAGTGCGTTGGCTTGTCAAGCATTACCTTTATGAACTTAAACCCAATGGCGGGTCCAGTCTTAAGGATAAAGTTAATTCACTTGAAGAAAAAGTAGAACTACTTACTGAACTAGTCAAGGAAGCCTTGAGGAAATGAATGAAACCTGTAGCCAAGAAAGCCACGCCTGCTGCTATTGCTGTTCTACGCCAGGCGACAGCATTGTTTCCGAAGCGAAAGAAACTGTCCGACGGATTATTGCCCTCTGTGGCTCATCAAAAACAGAGTCCGAATTCGGACCACAACACGGGTCTTGCTGTTGACTTGACACACGACCCCGAGAATGGGGTTGACTGTGCCCAGATATTCGAGAAACTTAAAGAGGATGAGCGGGTTTCCTACCTTATCTTCAATAAAAAAATTTGGTCGCGCCAGTATGCTAAGCGTGGCAATCGTCCTTACACTGGTAACAACCCTCACGTTAAGCATCTTCATATTTCTATCAACCCTGATATGGCTAATGACACTAGCCCTTGGTTCTGGTGGATGAATCAACCCAAGATTGTGAATCAGGTTATGGCTAAACTACAGCCACAGCCCAAGAAGAAGGTAGCAACAGGTACCATTGCGGTACCAGTGTGCACCTGCTGCAAGGTTCACAATCCTAAAAGAAAGGCAAAATAAATGGAAGCACTAAAGCAAGTATCGCTGACCTGGTTCCGTGCTGCAGCCTCTGCTGCAATTGCACTCTACCTAGCGGGCGAGACCGACCTTAAGACTCTCGGAATGGCAGCCCTCGCAGGGTTCCTCGGACCAGTACTTAAGTGGCTCGACCCATCTGCAAAGGAGTTTGGCAGAGGCGCAGAGTAGCCCTTAAAACGCCGTATAAGGCGATTAGAGACACAAAGACCCCCTACCTGAGGTGATTACCTTGAGATAGGGGGTTCTTTTTCTTTTTATCGGCGTGTCGGATTTGACAAAAACTTTGACAGTCAGTGTATAATTAATCTATAATAGATAATATATATAATATATAGGGGCGAAGCCCCTTATATAATATATATAATATATATTATAATATAACTTAATATTACATAGCCCCGATATGTCGAGTACTCTCCTGTCCTCCATAAAAGGGCTATGTAACTAATTCAGACAGGAGAAACAAGTGATTCAATTACAGGGCTATCAATTACCAGCCCATATATCTTACTCGGCATTCACAACTTACCTGACCTGTGGGTATCAGTATTACCTAGGTCGTCTACTACAAGTACCTGAGGAACCTAGCATTTGGTCTGCAGGTGGGCGGGCATTTCACGCAGCAACCGAAGAGTGGGACTTAGCCAATGACTAATCAACTATGGGCAGATGCCTGGAAAAAAGAAACCAAGGACTTAGATTTAGCCAAAGCAAGAGTGGCAGGACGAGCAACCAAGGCTAACCCGAATAAGGAAGATGCTATTTGG
>JACCDQ012104868.1_pt1 | contig 11524 bp, 13 predicted proteins | sample 7446031 | NCBI WGS metagenome assembly JACCDQ01 (sample SAMN15323442, study PRJNA562643) | freshwater metagenome | isolation source: river surface water | place: USA:Blue River Watershed | collected 2017-08-17
AGTTCATGATTTTATCAATTGAACGGTTTTCAAGTTTGACCTGACTGTCCAGAGGGTCAAGGCCAAAAAGGCATAAAAAAACCCAAGCCATTTGCATGACTTGGGTTAGGTTATGGCGGAAGCGGTGTCCGCCATAAATATATGTATATGCCTGCCTTTGTAATTGCAACCTGTTGTTTTAATTGATTTTATTTTGCATATCGTTTGCAAGAAAGTACTGAATGGTACACAATGATCCACCACATTTTGGTGGACTGATTGGTGGACCAACATGGCAAAAAAGCTTACCGAACTCAAGTGCAAATCTCTGCTGAAGACCCCCGGAAAATACGGCGATGGCAACGGTTTGCAGCTCGTTGTCGGGCCGAATCAGAGTGCCAAATGGGTATTGCGATACACCTCAACTGGAAAGCGCCATGAGATGGGGTTGGGCTCATACCCTCAGGTAGGACTGAAAGAGGCCAGAGAACAAGCAATGGCACATTCAAGCGAGGTTAGGCAAGGCAAGAACCCCATTTCCGAAAGAGCAGCCAGCCGAACTGCTACGAAGATGCCGACCTTTGGTGAGTGTGCTGCCCTATATATCGCCAACCAGCGTGATGGATGGCGAAATGAAAAACATGCTCAGCAATGGACCAACACCATTGAACAGTACTGCAAGCCCATCTTGAACAAGCCTGTCAATATGGTCTCTCAAGATGATGTGCTTCTTGTCTTGCTGCCGATATGGGCTGGAGTCAATGAAACAGCTTCTCGGCTGCGGGGAAGGATTGAAAAAGTCCTGGGCTATGCAATTGCGGCCAGATACCGATCTGAAGGGAATCCAGCGATCTACAAGGGTGGACTGGAATACTTGCTTCCCAAAGTTAAGCGAACCGTTAAACACCATCCTTCTTTACCCTGGTGTGAAACACCTGAATTTTGGGTGAATCTCCGCTCGCAGAAAGGAATTGCGAAAGATGCACTTGCCTTTTTGGTGCTGACTGCTGCAAGAAGTGGGGAAGTCAGAGAAATGACTTGGCAGGAGGTGAATTTTGATAAAGCGATTTGGACCGTGCCTGGTCATCGAATGAAGCTCAAGGTTACTCACACCGTTCCACTGAGTTCCATGGCTATTGATATCCTGAAAGCGCAAAAACAAGGAGGGCCTGATGATTTTGTTTTCCGCCTCAGACGTGACACTCCCCTATCCGATATGACGCTGGCAGCAGTCATAAAAAGGATGAATAAGGTGCAAGCGGGTAAGGATGAAAAAGCTTATTTAGACCCCGATGGTAGGGAGGCCAGTCCTCACGGCTTTAGATCAAGCTTTCGGATGTGGGCTGCTGAAGCCTCAAGTTATCAAAGAGATGTTGCCGAATTTGCCCTCGCACACAAGCTACCTGACGAAGTGGAAGCTGCATACCAACGTGGAACGCTGTTCACTAAAAGAGTGGAAATGATGAAAGACTGGGCAAGATTTCTTGACCCCGTGGCGTGCACATAAAAGGCTTTTCCGGTCTGCTCTTAAAACTTGAAACGCAGCAGCTCTCTGGATGTGAGTCTACTTTCGGCCAGAAGCTGTCGTTTGTGTGATTTTGGCAAACGACCGCTTTGAGCGGGCGAAGTCAAGCAAGAGGGAAATCTTCAGCTTATCTTGGAGTTAATTGGGTATCGGATAGTTCAACGTCCCGTCCACCGAGGTTTTCTCTTTTCAGAGAACGCCAAAGGACCTTCGATGGCATCTTTGCTTGCCAGCATTTTTTCGGCCGCGTCATATGGTGCAACCACAGAGTCCCTCATCGCTGGAATGTCTCTGCTTTGGAGCATGACTTGTTTAGATGCCTGCACTGCTAAAGGGGCACAGGCCAGGATTTCTTGAGCCAGACGACGAGCTGCGGGAATCAGGTCCTCATGAGGGACTACCTCATTGATCAAACTTATCCTGCGCGCCTCGTGGGCGTCGATGCGTTTGCCTGTCAGAACAAGCATCATCGCGTCCTTCATGGGCATCTCCCGAGCCAGGCGCTGCAAGGCGCCACCGCCCAATGCAGCCAGCCCAACTCGGGGTTCGATCAAACCGAATTCCGCCCGATCAGAGGCAATTGCCAGATCACAGGCTGCAACGATTTCTGTGCCACCTCCCAAGCACAAGCCATTCACTGCAGCGATAACCGGCTTGAATAGGTTGAACCTCGTTGTGATGCCGCAGAAGCCTCCCGGAGGCTTTCGATGATCACCTGTTCGGGTCAATTCCTTGAGATCGGTTCCAACACAGAATGCCCGATCCCCGGCGCCAGTAATGATGGCCACATGCATGTCTGGATCAGTGGCATACAGATCAAATACCTCCTGCAACTCAAAGTGCGCCCCGGGGTTCATGGCATTGAGCACCTCGGGGCGATTGAGTGTGATCGTCAGGATGTGATCCCGACGATCTACAAGGCAGTGTCTAAATCCCGTATCGGACATGACGATAGCGCTGACATTCGGTGTTATTTGGCCGGTTTCAGGATTTCTACCACTTGTGGTTTGCCGTTAACCACCTTGACGATGAAGCTCTCCCGATCAAGGTCACCTTTATCGTCGTACTTCACATCGAACAGCACACCTGGATAGTCTTTGACTGAGATGCTGGCGCCGTGCATCGCCACGGCAAAGGCTTTGGAGTCAATTTTGCCAATCTTGTCAAAAATAGCTTTGGCAGCATGCATGCCGGTGTAACCCTTCATGGCGTTGTGGTCGGCTTTGGCTTTGTAGGTGGCAAGGTATTTTTTAGCAAAGGCCTGCACAGGTGGATTAGGCGCGTCAGGGGTCAGACCCACGTGAGCGACCACGCCATTGGCCGCGTCGCCAGCCAACTCGATGACCTTGTCGTTGGCCAAGGTGGTTTCACCAATCACGGGCTTGCTGTAACCCTGCTTGCGGATTTCTTTGAGCAGGCGGGCAGACTCTTCTTCATTGGTGTAGGCGAACAAAGCGTCTGCGTTCGATTGCTTGGCCTTCAGAACTGCCGCAGAAAAATCCACTTGGCCAACGTCCGTAGAGATATCCGCGACCACGTTGATGCCTGCGGTCTGCAGTCCTTTGAGCACCATGTCGCGACCGCCCTTGCCGAAATCGTTGTTGACGTAGATCACAGCGATCGATTTGGCTTTGACGATTTCGGAGATGTATCGCACAACCTTCGGCATGGCCGAGGCTTGGGTGAAGGAGCTGCGGAAGACGTAGGGATTGCCTTGCTGAGTAATTGCCGCCGCCTCACCACCAACGATGTTGGGAATTTCAGCGCGGCGGGTTTCAGCCATGCTCACCAAAATCGATCCGGAGTACACCGGCCCCATCACAAGCGGCACACCTTCGTCGATGGCTTTGGCTGCCAGCGATTTGGCCACGCCAGCGTTGGTCTGAGTATCCATCGATGTGTATTTGATTTGACGCCCGAGAATTCCTCCGGTGGCATTGATCTCTGCAACAGCCAGCTTGACGCCGTTGTCATAGTTGGTGCCAGCTGTGGTGCCTGAACCACTCAGCTCGACCAGTCCAAAGACAGGTAATGGTTGTGACATTGCCACGCTGCAGACCGCTGCAAGTGCGGACGCGGTGACCAAATGTTTGAATCCATATTTCATAAGGTGTCTCCTTTATTTGAGGCCATGTGGGTTGTAACGGCCTCATACTAGAAAACACGCATCATTTGGTCCATTCACTGAAATAAATGACCTTTATTGAAATATTTAATATTCACGGTCCTTATTCGGCTTTGGATTTTTTCCGCTGCGTCTGCAAAAACAAGGTGCTGCACACTGCTCTTAGCCAACGATTGGCGGGGTCATGGTGGAAGCGAGTGTGCCAGTACTGTTTAACCGTAAACCCATCGATTGGTACAGGGCTCGGAAAAACTCTCAGGCCTGCCGCGTGCGCCAGCGTCTCTCCGATGTGTCTGGGCAGTGTGGCAATCAAATCGCTGTTCAGCAGGATGGCGGACAAGCCCAGAAAGCCCGGCAATGCCAGTTGAACCTGCCGTTGCTGTCCGGCCTTCTGCAATGCCTTGTCGAGCAAGGTTGCGCCTGTCCCTGAAACGATGCCAACATGAGCTTCAGACAAATACGTTTTGAGTGTGAGCTTTGCGCCTAGCCGTGGGTGTCTTGGGTTAGCCAGGCAGATCCAGTCCTGATCAAACAAGGCTTGTTGGTAGAAGCCAGCCTCCAATCCTGGAATCAGACCCAGTGCCAGGTCGGCTTCGCCAGACTGTAGTTCGGCTGCCATATTCGGACCAATGGTGGCTGCTTCCAGGCGTATGCCTGGCGCCAGTGCGTGGACATGCGCGAAAAGACGTGGCATCAGCGTGATGTGGCTAGCATCTGTCATAAAGATGCGAAATGTGCGCTCACTGGTGGCGGCGTCAAAATGGCTTGCGCTGGAGATCAGCTGTGACATGCCCGAGAGAACTTGCCTGACAGAAGGCATCAGGTCTTCCGTTCGGGGGGTAGGCTGCATGCCCTCCGAAGTTCGAACAAACAGTGGGTCAGAGAGCATCTTCCGCAGTCGAGCAAGGCCAATACTCACCGTAGGCTGACTCAATTCCATTCGCTCTGCCGTCCTGGTCACGCTTCGTGTGGCATAGAGCGCATCGAGAAGTCTCAGCAGTTTGAGGTCGATTTCGTCAGCGCTTGGTTCAGATTTTTCTGCCATATTTAAGTTTTCAATATTGAATATTTATTTTATTGCATTTCAGAAATTTTGTCGGAACTCTAGCATCCATGCAACTTCCCCAAACATGGGGGAAAGGAGTACAAATTGAAGATTGCTGTCCTGGGCGCAGGTGCCCTGGGTTGTGCGATGGGCAGTTGCCTGAGCGAAGCTGGCCATGAGGTTTGGCTGATCAATCGCCGTGCGGACCATGTTGAGGCCATGAACAAGTATGGTCTGAGCGTGCGCACCCACGGTGTTGACCGCAATGTCCCTGTCAAAGCCGCGCTCACCGCGCAAGAAATTTCCGCACAAACGGGTGTGGTCGATCTGATCGTGGTCCTCGTGAAGTCTTTCCATACGCAGGAAGCCATCACATCGGCGACTGCCATCGTCGGACCGACCACCGTGGTCTTGTCGTTGCAAAACGGCTTGGGGCATGAGGACGTGCTGGCCGAGGTGGTGGGGCGCGACAAGGTGCTGGCAGGCAAAACCTATGCAGGCGGCGTCATGCTCGGCCCGGGCCGGATCATCCGGGGCACCGAAGGCAAGGAAACCTACATCGGCGAGCTTGATGGGCATTTGACAGAGCGGGTACGGCGCATCGCCCAGGCGTTCAACGACGCGGGGCTGATCACCCACATCAGCGACAACATCATGGGCACGATGTGGGAGAAGCTGTTGGTCAACGTGGCCACGGGTGCGCTCAGCGGCATCACCCACCTGACCTACGGAGATTTGTACCAAGTGCCCGAAGTCAAGGCCTGTGCCTTGGCTGCCGTTCAAGAGGCCATTGATGTGGCCAAGGCCAGCGGCATCCGCCTTTCCATCGATGACCCCGAGCAACCCTGGATCAAGGCGGCCACTGGCCTGCCACCCGAGTTCAAAGCGTCCATGCTGCAAAGCCTGGAAAAAGGCTCAGTCACCGAAGTGGACTACGTCAACGGCTCGGTGGTTCGCTGGGGCCAGAAATGTGGCGTCCCCACCCCAGTCAACCGCACCTTGGTCGCTTGCCTCAAAGGCATTGAGCGCGGCCTTTTTGCATAACACAAGGAAAAACCATGGCAGTCAAAGCCTACGTCGAACATGTTGCTGTCCGCGTCAAGGACATTCACTGGCACATCAAGTTCTTTTACGAAGTTCTGGGTATGGACGTGAGGGAGATCGATGGACCGACCGACGACCCGAAGCAGTATTGGACCATTGGCGGCATGCAGTTGATGGCCACGCCAGATTTTGAGGCACCCCCCAGCAATGACGGGGGCTGGTTGGCTCACCTGGGGGTCATGGTCGATGACCTGGAGGCGGCAATCAAAGCCGCAGAGCCTTGGGGCGTCAAAACCTTGCCGCAAGGTCGAAACTGGCTGCAATTGCCGGATGGACTGGCGGTTGAATTGATTCAGGCAGCGCCTGGAACCGTCAAACAGGCCCTCAAGGTCAATCCCCGTGCCAAGTAATTTGAAAGCAAGCGCATGAAACTCACGCCCCTCACCATTCAGTTCAAGACACCCGAGAAATACTGGGATGACGCCCTGGAGGGCGATGTCTGCATCAGCCCCAGCTATGAGGTGACCGAGGACCGCATCAACGCCTATGCCGTTTTGACCGGCGATTACACGCCCGTCCACATTGACGAGGACTACGCCAAAACCACGCCCTTTGGTACCCGCGTGGCCCATGGGCTGTTGGGCCTGTCGATTGCCGATGGGCTGAAGACGCAAAGCGAGTACCGCTTTCTGCCAGGCATGTCGCTGGGCTGGACCTGGGACTTTCTGCTGCCCATCAAGATCAACGACGTGCTGCATGTCAAGTTCACGGTGACGGGCTTGCGCGCCAGCAAAAGCCGCCCGGGTTGGGGCATCGTGATCCTGCCTTCCGAATTGATCAACCAGCACGGTGAAGTCGTCCACAAAGGCGAACACCGTTTGATGATTCCCCGTCGTCCAGGAGCGTTCTGATGCAAAACCTGCCACTCAAGGGCATCCGGGTCATCGACTACAGCCACTTTCTTGCCGGCCCCTACGTGGGCCGTTGCCTGGCTGCTATGGGGGCCGAAGTCATCAAGGTGGAGCGTCCTGGGCTTGGTGATGCCGGGCGCCAGCATGCGCACATCATCGATGACCAGCAAAGCGGTTATTACCTGCAGCTGAACATGGGCAAGCAGGGGGTGAGCGTCAACATGAAAGACCCCCGCGGCAAAGCCTTCATGCAAAAGCTCTGCGACAGCGCCGATGTCTTCATCGAAAACTACCGCCCCGGCGCACTGGACAAACTGGGCCTGGGTTACAAGGAGCTCTCCGAGCGCAACCCAAAGCTGGTGTATTGCTCGATTTCTGCCTATGGACACACCGGACCGGACTCACACCGTGCAGGCTTTGGCCTGATCGCTGAAGCCAAGAGCGGGATCATGCAGATGGTGGGGGTACCGGGTGAGGCGCCACCGCTGCTGCGCATTTCCCTGGGCGACATGTACACCGGCATCCACGCGGTCGCAGCCATCAATGCGGCCTTGCTGGGACGGGTCAGTTCCGGCAAGGGCCAGCACATCGATATGGCGCTGTATGACACTCTGGTGTCCATGCACGAGTACGCGGTGCAGTGCTACACCCTCTCGGGCGGCAAAGTGCTGCCGCAGCAGACCGGTCACGACATGCCCACCTCAACTTTGTATGGGGTGTTCCGGGCCAATGACGGTGATCTGGTGATTGCCGCCCAGGTGGACGACGCCTGGGTGCGATTTGCCAGAATGCTGGAGCAAAACGGTGGCCCAGCAGGATTTGGTGGCGACACCCGCTTCCATAGCCTCAATGGCCGCAACGCCCATCGGGAAGAAATCCTGGCCACAGTCAAAGCATGGGTGGCGCAGCGTGCAGTGACTGAGGTGTTGGCTTTGCTGGATGGCATCGATGTACCCAGCGCCAAGGTCCAACGCATCGACGAGGTCATCAATGACCCTCAGATTCAGGCACGTGGCATGGTCTTGGAGCAGCATCACCCACGCTACGGCACACTCAAGCTGCCCAATCTGCCATTCCGATTTTCAGACTGTGACACCACGGCACCCATGAAACAAGTGGCGCCGGACATGGGACAGCACAACGCCCAAATCGCCCGCACGCTGGGCTACTCCGAAGCCGACATTCAGGCCATGCAGGCCGATGGTGTCCTATTTTCAAAGTGAGTGGGGGCCTCATGACCGACCGTTATGCCGTGATTGGCAACCCGATTGACTTTTCAAAGTCACCGTTCATTCACATGAGCTTTGCCCAGTCCACTGACCAGGACATCGAATACACCAAGGTGCTGGGTCCTCTGGGGCAATTCCATTCGACTGTCGATGAATTCCGGCAAGCCGGTGGTTTGGGCATGAATGTGACCGCCCCCTTCAAACTCGACGCATTTCAATATGCCACCCAGCGTTCAGCAGCTGCAGAATTGGCTGGTGCCGCCAATGCCCTGAAATTTCAGGGTCATGAAGTTCTCGCCGAAAACTTCGATGGGGTGGGGCTGGTGCGAGATGTGGTTCACAACCTCGGACATGCCCTGAAAAAAAAGCGGGTGTTGCTGCTGGGCGCAGGAGGCGCAGCCAGAGGGGCACTGCTACCCTTCCTGGCCGAGGGCCCACAGCAGTTGGTCATTTCCAACAGAACCGAGTCCAAGGCCGAAGCCCTGGCCAAGATCGCTACGCAGCACAAAACTTTATCGACCACAGTGGAGGCTGTTGCCATGAATAAGCTTGGCGCAATGCAATTCGATGTGGTTTTCAACGCCACCTCAGTCAGCTTGCGAGGTGAATTGCCCGCCGTACCAGCCACCGTCTTTGGTCCAGGTGCGCTGGCCTACGAGTTGGCTTATGGAAAAGGATTGACGCCATTCCTGAGACTGGCGAAGAACGCTGGCGTTCGCGAACTGGCTGATGGTGTAGGCATGCTCGCTGAGCAGGCTGCAGAAGCATTTGTCTGGTGGAGGGGAGTGCGTCCAGACACACGGCACGTCATCAAAGAACTGACCGTTCCCTTGGTCTGAAACTGCTTGATCAGACATCCTGATTTGAACAGTGCGCCAATTCAGGAATTTTTCAAACTGCGCACCGAAAAACTGGAGACACGTATGAAACGCTTAATTTTGAAATCTGTGGTGGCTGTTGCAGCAATGGCTGCATTGGGCCTAGCATCTGCTCAGGAGCGCACCCTGAAGATGAACCTCAATGGCCCGGACAACCATCCAGCGGCAGCGGGGATGAAAAAGTTTGCAGAGTCTGTTGCTGCCAAAACCAATGGCCGCATCAAGATCAGCCTGTTCTACAACGGCGCATTGGGCAGCGATCAGGCGGTGGTCTCAGCCCTCAAAGGCGGCACCATTGAACTGGCCGTCATGAACTCGGGAATTTTGGCCAGCGAAGTCAAAGAAATGGCCATCTTCGATTTCCCCTTCCTGTTTGCCAACGAGAAAGAATCTGACGCGGTTGTGGATGGTCCTGTGGGCAAGAAGATGCACAGCCTCCTGGAGGCCAAGGGCATTGTGGGACTGTCCTACTGGGAGCTAGGCTATCGCCAGATCACCAACAGCAAACGCGCCATCAACAAGGTCGAAGACATAGAAGGTCTCAAGCTGCGCGTGATTCCCAGCCCGATCAACATCGACTGGGTCAAGGCTCTGGGCGGCAATCCAACACCGCTGCCTTTTCCAGAGGTCTACAGCGCCATGGAGCAAAGGGCCATTGATGGGCAGGAAAATCCTGTTTCTGTGATCGCTGCCAACAAGTTCTGGGAAGTTCAGAAATTCATGGTTCTGAGCAACCACCAGTACAACCCACAATCCGTCCTCATGAGCAAAAAGGTCTGGGACAGCCTGTCGCCAGCTGATCGCAAAATCATCGACGATGCTGCCGATGAGGCCACACAGAATCAGCGCAAGGAAGCTCGTGCTGCAGTTGCTGCCAATTTGGAGTTGCTCAAGAAAAACGGCATGACTGTCACCCAGCTGCCTCCAACTGAAGTGAACAAGTTGCGTGAGAAGATGAAACCGGTGATTGACAAGTACACCGCATCAGTCGGCGAAGCCACTGTCAAGGAAGTCCAAACCGAATTGGCCAAGCTGCGTAAGTAAGACTGTGAGAGGGGCCAGCCCCCTCTCTCTCTTTAGGAGATAAAGATGCGCGTCTTGATGTTGCATGGGATCAACCACAACATGTTTGGAAAACGTGATCCCAAACAGTACGGAACCATTACGCTCGAACAAATCGACGCACGATTGCACAAGGTTGGTCAAGAGCTCGGCGCTGAAGTCACAAGCTTTCAAACAAACTCCGAAGGGGAAATGTGTGACCGCATTCATAAAGCGTACTTTGAGGAAATGGATGCCGTTCTGATCAATGCAGGGGCTTGGACGCATTACAGCTATGGCATTCGCGATGCATTGGCCATCTTGACCTGCCCGGTGATCGAATTGCACATGTCGAACATTCATGCGCGCGAAGAATTTCGCCATCATTCAGTATTTGCTGAGATCGTGACTGGGCAAATGGTCTTGACCCCGTAACGCAGTACCGCCGGTATGTTTAATTTACCGTTCGTTTTGCCCTGAACAGCTTGGCTGGCAGATAGCCCAACGCGCTGTGCGGGTGGTAAGAATTGTAGTCATCGAACCATTTGGACAGTTGAGCCATCACCGTCTGTGAGTCCGGTCGTTCCGCCAGTTTGGCGTAGTCCCTCTTCAAGGTTTTCACAAAGCTCTCCGCCATGCCGTTGCTTTGCGGGCTGGTCACCGGTGTGGTCACTGGCTTGAGTCCCAATTGCCTGGCAAAGCTCCTGGTCTCGGCTGCCGTGTAGCAGCTGCCGTTGTCCGTGAGCCATTCAATGGGTTTCGACGGCTTGCCGTTAGGGCCGAATCGGCTCTCCACCGCCTGCATCATCAAATCCCCCACCAGGGCCGCATCGATGCCTCTGGTGGTGGCCACCCAGCTCATGATTTCCCTGTCGCAACAATCCAGCGCAAACGCCACCCGCACCTTCTCGCCGTTGTCACACGACAGCTCCAGGCCATCTGAACACCAGCGCACATCGCTTTCTTTGACAGCCACTTTTCCTTCATGCTTTCTGGTGTCGATGGGCTTCTCTCCATGTCGGTACAGCAGCCAGCCTTCATCACGCATCACTCGGTAAACCCGCTTGTGGTTGACCCGGTCATGCCCTTCCAACCGCAAGCGGGCCCAGACGCGGCGGTAACCATAGGTGGCGCGTTCTTTGACCACGTTGGCAATGGCCTGCTTGATGGTGGCGTCATCGCTGCGCGGCGGTGACTTTCTCAAGTCGGTCCATTCGGACGACCGATCTCTCATTGCCAGTACGTGGCTGCGCGACACGCCAAGGGCACAGCAGACGGCTCTCACTGTTCGCCCCCGGGCAATACCGGCGAGCGCGCAATCCACTTTTTTGCTTTGGCAAAATCCACTGCCTCCTTGAGAATCTCGTTCTCCAGAGTCTTGCGACCAAGTGCGCCTTCGAGTTGTTTGATGCGGCGCATGGCTTCTTGCAGTTCTGATGCGGGCACCACAGTTTCGTTGGCACCGACCGCCATCAGAGAGCCTTGCAAGTAGGCCTTTCGCCATTGAAAGAGCTGGGCTGCGGTGATGCCAAATTGCCTGGCGACCATCGAGACGGAACTGCCCGGTTCGTTGGTTTGTTTGACGATTTCAAGTTTTTGCTCTGGGGTCCAGCGCCTGCGGCGCTGAACGCTTGTCACCACTTCCACCCGAGAGGGCGTTGCTGAAGACATAGTCATATCCATGGTCGTATTCCTGTTTCTAAGTTTAAGGAATACCGACGGGACTGTGTTTCAGGGGGCTAACTCA
>JACCDQ010226928.1_pt1 | contig 11522 bp, 19 predicted proteins | sample 7446031 | NCBI WGS metagenome assembly JACCDQ01 (sample SAMN15323442, study PRJNA562643) | freshwater metagenome | isolation source: river surface water | place: USA:Blue River Watershed | collected 2017-08-17
ACCCTATTAAATCTTGGCTGGTCGCCCGGGACTCGAACCCGAACCAACAGTTTTGGAGACTGTGATGCTGCCATTACACCAACGACCATTTGAAAAGTTCATTTTTAATCATCAACGAAATAGGTGTCTAAAGGGGAGTTCAAGAAAAGTTGATAACCTTTAGTCGTCCGGTTGGTGATTAAAAATGAACCCGCTGCCAACTGCATGGTACGAGAATCCTCATACGAGAATTCTCCAGCGGTTTCAAAACATTGCATCCTATCTCGCACTCCTCTAGCCTCACGTAGGTTCTCCGGCTAGTATCACAGCGGTCTGGCGTTATTTCTATACCGCGAGTTCCTGACGCGGTTTCGTGTCGTACAAAGCAAACCTGGGACTAATCTTTCGACTAGTCCCAGGTTTTGGAGGTTTGCTAGAGCGGGTTGCTTACGCTGCCTGCTCTCCCCTTACCTGGGACGTCGTATCAATCTCTCGCTTATTTTCAAAGCGCACGTTGACGTCTTGGCGCTGTTGCCAATGCATCTCCGTGGTTTTGAAAGTGTTGCGAGTGAAGTTCACGATGAAGTCCTATTGTTCCTGTGTCTTTCGACGATGTTTCTATTTAGCGATTTCCGGAGAAATCGCTGGATGTTGTTTCAAGGTTTAGCGCACTTGTCGCATCACCAGAGTTGAACTATAACACGTTCCTAGTCGCTGTGTTGAACAATTCCTAGGTTCGTGGTACCTTTCGGTCTTGACAGAACTCATTGCTGTGTTCGTGTCGATAGATGTACTATAACACGGCCTGGGCGCCTGGCACACTTCCAAGTGTAACAGTTTTAGGATGATTGTAACGAGGCTCGCACAACCTTGTCGACGGCTTCAACGATGCGACGTTGGCTGTCTCTGCCAGTCGTGCCGAACTCCTCAGCCGAAAGCCAGAGGGTCGCCTTGGTCTCGTAGTGCGGCTTGTTGAAGGCCTTCTTCGACTTCACCTGGCCGGCGAACACCGTGAACGGATACTTGGACTTCAACCCAGTTTGAGAGCCGGACCAACCCTTGAACGATGAGAGCAGGTTCGACTTACGAAGACCCAGCTCCTCTTCGGCTTCTCGGACTGCGGCGACGGCAGCAGTCTCACCAGCATCGATGTGGCCCTTAGCAATCTGCGCTTCGTCGCCACCGAACTTGCCGTCTGATGAAATCATGAACAAGTAAACCGGCACACCCTTTCGAATGACGAATGGCATGAAGCCGGCCTTAGCGACCTTTTCAGTTGTGGCCACTTCGAACAGCTTCATGGCACCATCCAAGTCACAGGTACTTGATGAAGTCAATCTTCTTTGGATTCTCGCGATTGCGAGCGACGAGGATGGTCTGTGAATCCGAAGTCGGCTCATCAACACCCATGTCGTCATCTGGGCCGTATTCGAAGGTGACGCGAACTTCGATTGCCGCGCAGGTCGTGAACTCTTTGGTCAGCTCTGAAGCGCGACCAAAGGTCCAGTCAACATTGCGAGTGCCGAACTGAAGTTCGACCAAGCGTTGAATCGCGTCGGTTGCGGCCTCATCATACTTCAATGACTTCCATGGCATCACAACGCCTGGACGACCTTCCTTGTCTTCCCAATACTTGTCGGTATAGGCGACAACCTTAGGCGTAGACTTCTTAGAAGACGAATCCTTCCAAGCCTTGGCTTCATCGGAGTCAGTGTCCTTGAAGCGCTTCTCGACGCCGTCCTTGTTCTTGACGACATACATGCCTTCTTGAAGGGATTCAAACTTGTTTCGAGCGCTGCCCTTAGCATCGTCGACAAGGTCTTCGAGCTCATCATCAGACTTGCCCTTAAGCGAAGCCCATTTGCCGGCCTTCATCTGCTTCTTCAGCTCAGCGACAATCTTCGACACTGGCCACGAAAGCCAATTCATTGCGACAGCATCTTCGAGGTCTTTGCTGAGGCTTTCAGAAATCTTGTTGAAGCGCTTGTATCGAGCGGCGATGTTTGGCATCGCTTGTTCAGCTTCAGCCCAACCCATTTCTTGATACCAACGGTCCGCACAGCGATTAGCCGCCTCTTCAATCGAGTAGCCTTGCTCGATGTACTTGTCCATAGCGCGCATGACTGGGTGCCAATCAGAAGAACCCCAATCTTCACTAAGCAGTTCGTTGATTTTCATTATCGTTTCCTTGAATGCCCGACACAACAGGCCTAGTTTGAATAGACCTATTTATTGTGAAGGGATGTATTAGGTAAAAAGTTGGACGATGCCGTAGATGCACCAGGCGCTGTAGAGCGGCACATCAACAAACTGCGATCCGACGTTGCTGCCAGGTCGATTCACAATCATGCTTGCGAGTCTCATGATCGTGAAACCGATGAGAACGGTGAGGAGGATGTTTGCAATCATGATTGTCTCCTATTCTATCTAGGGTCCATACGTGGCTTCGTCTTGTACCTCGGCATTGGCACCTCAGTCTTAGACGTATCACCATCGCTTTGCTGCTGCCGCATCGTAATACCAAGAAGCGGCAGTTCAATGTGCGGCTGCCGTCCAGCTGCGACGGTGGTCTTGGTGACGAACGACATTCGACGAACGTCAATGCCTTGACCACGGCCAAAGTCTGGCTTGTTGAGCAGCTCGCGTACTTTCATCAGAACCTTTTGGTTGGTTCTTCTATTTATCTCGGATTGCAGAAGACGTCAGTCATTGGCGCACCAGAGCAGACCTTTTGAAAGTCGGCGACGCGCATTTGAAGGCGACCGCAACGCTGCTGAACCTCGGCAGCCTGCTGATTGGCTGCCTTGACCTCGGCATCGTGAACGCTGACGCGACGCATGAACTCGCCAACCTTCACGGATTGGTCGCGAACTGCGCCAATCAGGGCGGTCAGCTCCGGCGTGGACACGGCACGTGAGCGAGCGACCTCATCATTCAGCTCGGTGGAGCGTTGGTTCATGACGGTTGCTTCAATCTCGAGCTGCTTCGATTCGTCGGTGAGACGAACTTGACGAGCGGTCAGCAGATTGATGTCAGCGCGGCAGCTCGCAATCGCCTCAGTCGAAGCCGGCTGCGCTGCAGCGGTCAGCGAGACGCCAGCAAGAAGGATGGCAAGAAGATGTTTCATTTCGGTTCTCCAATGAGATTGGTGGAAGGTCAGAATGGGATGTCATCAAGACCTGGCTTTTCGTGCCAGTATTCTGTGGCATCTAGAAAGGTGGCTTGGTCAGTGCGAATCCACTCACGTTGAATAGGGTCATTCTCAGTTCGTTGACGAAAATGAACCAGCGGCGGGATTCGCTTCACTTCGCAGGTTCGTAGATTTACCTCGAGCAGAAAACGCTTGTTGCAAACATTGCATTTAGCCTCCCAATCGCGGTCATCAGAGAGCTGATGATAGTTCGTGATTTCGAACTCGACATCAGGCTTGACGACGACGTTTGCCCATTTTACACCCGCATCGTAGGACATGCCGCTTGGGCAGATGCTGGTGAAGACTTCTTTCCAAACGGCTGAAAGCAAGTCTTCATCCTGCTTCAAAAGATAGCGAGCCAAAACACCGCTTGAGTGCGGGGCCGACCAACCTTGGTCCACATACCTTGTTTCTGGCCCAAGTTCATTTGCCAAACTTGAATGACTGTAGCTTGGTTCTTGAACCCACATCATCAATGAGCGAATGCCGCCCATGTAAATCTCATGAGCGTTCGGTCGTGTGATGTAGATGATCATGGTTGGCGCTTACCAGTCGATGACGATTTGGTATTCGCCGGCAGGCAGCAAACCTTTCGCATGAAGGTCATTGGTGATCATTTCGATGGACGGGTAGAAGTTGCGATGCCAGAACAGCTCTAGCCCATGCTCACGATCCCACTTGTCTTTCGAGTTCAGCTTCTGCTTCGGGTCGCGAGCCAGCCAGGCCTTGAACGAGACGCCCATCTCGGTCCCATTGACCTCCTCAGGGATTGAATCAGCTTCGTAGTCACAAGCATTCGGATCGGGCACCGTGATGTAGGCGACACCACGATCCTTGCAACCATCCTGCTGTTGAAAGTTGAACGGGCGACCGTACGTCGTCTCGATGAAATGGTCCAGATCGCTGACGTCGATGCTTTGAATGGTGTTGATGTAGATCATGATTGCTTCAATCCATTGGGTGTGAAACGCCGGCCAGCCCGCCAGTGACGGGTTGTTTGAACGTGACCTTCACGTACAAACTTGGCGATGCTCTTTTTGAAGTCGCCGTACTTGAACGAGTCGGCAATGCGAATGACGTAGCCTTCGTCCTTCTCGAAGTCCAGATTGCGCTCGATGTTGCGCAGAACTGAGCAAGAGGTTGGGTAGTCCTTGAGGTGTGGCTGAAGAAGCTCCTCGTACGTGCCATCAAACAGAACTGGAACAGGTTCGATGTTCAGCAGCGAGAAGTACTCGAGGGTTTCGTCCCACGAGAGACATTCATTGAGCTCGTTCCAGATGCTGAAGCCGTAGAAGTACGACTTGAGGTTGTCGTAGTGGATGCTGTGCTTTGCCCAGAGGTTCTCACCGCACACTCGCCACCCTTCAGGCAGGTTGTAGCACACGTTCTCTGACAGGAACTTCTTGACCCAGGCACGGTCTTCGCCACCACGACTGTCGATTGAGCGGGCGTGGATGTGACCGTCGCTGTAGCAGCTCGTGTTCTCACCATCCATCTTCAACGTGACGATGACTCGCTTGCCGTAGAACTGCGAAGCGTCATGCAGCGTCTTGTCATCATCGTGAGCGCCAGGCGACCACGGCAGATGGAACGTGCGGCCATACTTCACGTACGGTGTGAAGAGGCCAAGCCAGCCGCCGATTCGCAGAACCTTCTGAACCGACTCGTCGAAGAACAACTCACCGCGGGTTCGAGTGCCGTCCTCGAGGATGTAGTTGCCCCACTTGTCGATGCGCTGCTCTGGGTAGAACTGGTCAGGCACCAGCACCTTGGTGATGCCGGCAGCTGCACGAACATCCTCGACTGATAGCTCGGTCTGCTCACACAGCAGATGGTGGTATTCGCAGACCGTGGCACCATTGTCGAGGTAGTAGCCGCCATCAGACCAGAGCCGGCGCTCGATGATGTGATGCGCATCAAGCTTGCCCTCTTGCGTCTGCTCAGCGGTCTTGCCGCAGAACACGCACTTGTAGTTGTCCCGCTTGAAGACGCCTTCGCGGAAGTCCTCGCGGGTTAGGAGGGTTGTGGATGACATAGCTGCTATTATACACAGCTACATTCATCCTGGTTCTTCAATTTGTAACCATAACCTGAAATTGTTTCGATGCGCAGGCAACACAACCCAGCATCGACCAGCTTCGTGCGAAGACGACTGATGTAGATGTCCACAATTCTAGAACCAACGCTGCTTTCAGTTTGACCCCAAATGCTGCGGTGAAGCTGAACTCGTGATTGTGGAATTTCAACTCCACGAACTAACGCATCAAGTAATTGAAATTCTGTTTCAGTCAGTTTGATTTCGACATTAGAGATAAAGACCTGTCGAGAATCAAGCCGCATTGTCAAGTTATTCAATCGACGCTCGTTCGATGCTGATTTATGGCGGCGGGCACAGGCTTGAAGACGAGCCAGCATCTCACCCATTCTAATCGGTTTGACGATAAAATCATCAGCACCTTTTGTTAGCGCTTCAATGACGACGGATTCAGAATCATCACCAGTGATAATCAAGATTAGTGGTCGAAGACCAAATCGTTCGCGAATCCATTCAACGGTCATTGATGATGTTTCTTGCTTGATGCGCCAGTCTACAAGATAGGCATCAAACACCTCGTTTGTTTTGATGAAGTGCTGTTTGAACTCTTCATTTGAATAGAATGGCGAAGCTGTATGTCCGGCAAGTTCAACCCAAGTTTGAACCAGAAAGCTATGGTCCCTGTCATCTTCTAGGATGGCAATGTTCATGTGATTTTCAAGAGATGTTAAATTGTTGATGATTTATTTATACTCCTACGAAAAATAGGAATAGACCAAGATGGGTTCAAGCGAACGATCTTGGATTCTTTCCAATTCATCAACTTAGGGATTTCTATGTCATTCAAAAAACTGCTCATTGCCTCAGTGCTGGCTGTCTCATCCGTCGGCTCATTCGCACAGACCGTTGTGCCAGATGCAGTCGGTCCAAGCACCGGTGACCTGCGTTGGAACGGCACCATTCAAGCTTCGTGCAACCTCGCTAGCTTCATCGACGGTACGGTCGTTGCCAATCCAAACCAAACCGTTCTGTCATCGACCTTCAGCGGCGGTGCCAAGGCATTTGTTAACGCACGTACGAACGTTGGCAACTACAAGCTCGTGTTCGGCACCCCAGTCATTCTGAACGGTGCTGGTGCTGACATCGGTTTCACTGGCACTTTTGACCTCGTGCCAGCTGGCGCAGGCACCCTGCTCAACGGCACACCAGTTGGCGACTTTGCAGCCACCAACGGCGAGCTGGTCTTCACTGGCGCTGGTATCTACCAAGCCGGTGTTGACGCTACAGCTACTCAGCCAACCGGCCAAGCCTTCCCAGCCGGCAGCTACACCATTCGCGTCCCAGTGACCTGCGTGGCTGGCTAATTTGAGCTAACTGATACGGCAAGCTGATTTCCGAATTGGCTTGCCGACACACCATCTACAAGCATGAAGAACTTTTTCCTTTTTCTGATAGGACTTGCTGCTTCCTTTTCGGCTGCAGCAATTTCGATTTACCCAAATGCAATCACCATTTCAGGTAAGCCTGGAGACAAGGCACCAGTTCAGATAATGCTGTACAATCATCCAACGGTAGCGGAGGTCGAGTTCGTGAAAGCGAAGGACCTTCGTGAGTTGGATGACGTCACCATCAAAACATTCACACTTGGTGCTGAACAACGATTCATGGTGCCATTGACAATTGTTGTGCCAGAGCAGTCTACGGAGTACTACCTATGCGGTGTTTTGCGAAGCTCACAATCTATGCGTTTGCGTGTTTGTTCAGCTGTTCGAGTTTTGGTCAAGCCCTAATTCCAGGCACGCCAAATAGCTCGTATGGCGGTGATGAAGTCAAGGGGCGTGATGGGACGATGTGTAAGCAAGGTTCTATCAGTCGCCCGACCTTAGACTTTGGAACCATCGTATCAAATGACAATGGTCAGACTGGCGCAAACATGCCACAGCAGCTAAGCGACCAGACGTATCAAAACCTCAATTCGACCGCAGCCACTTCTGGGCGAAATTTCAGCATTTACGCGAGAGTAGTAATTCCACTTGGAAAAGAAGTTCCTCGCGTTGATTGCACCAGAATCTATGAGCTGGAAGTTCAGCGCCTGCAAGAGGAGCTGAAGCGACTTAAAGATGGAGCTGCATCAGCAACGCTTGAAGTCAAATGACAGTATGAAATAGCCATTTGCCGGCCACGCATGTACTAAATACGACATCAGTTTTTGGGGTCATACATGCTGACAGACGGAATCACATTCCCAAACGGCTCGGTAGCCGACAACTTCCAGCTTCAGTCTGGTTCATCATTGCCCGTTGAAGGACAAGCTCTCGGAGAGCTGTTTTACCTGACGAGTGGAACGCCTGGGTTGTATCTATACAACGGGGCTTCTTGGATTGCTGCTGGTACGGGCGGTGGCGGTGGTTCATCATCTATCACATACGGCGTTGGTCTGACAATCGGCGGTCAGCCACCATCTGGTGAGATACTGCTGTATTTCCCAGCTCCACAAGCCATGACAATCCCGACCAATGCGACCGGTTCTACTGCGGCTTGCAACACGGCGCCGACGGCTACGGCTACATTTTCGCTGCGAAAGAACTCAACTCAATTTGGCACGGTCATCTTTGGTGCTGGCTCAACAACTGGCACCTTTGCCGTGACTGCCGCATCATTTGCTGCTGGCGATGTTCTTAGCGTGGTCATGACTTCAGAATTCGACAGCACCTTCTCAGACGTTGGTATTGTCATCACTCTCACCATCTCGTAAGGACCAACATGGCTCTTCTTCTTAATCCAACTCTTCGTGGCGCGATTCTTGATGCGTATCGAACGACTGGCACGGCGACGTCAGATGTTCGAAACTCTCGTTGGGCTGTGTATTTGTATGACAATACTATCATGCCATACCCAGCTACTGCGCCAACGACCGTATCTGCTAGTACGGGTGGATACGCCAATGCTGCTAGCTACAGCTGGCGCTCAGTTGGCGCAGCATATTCAGACATCGCAACTATTCAGTTTGGTCGAAGCGGTGATGTGCTGTCAATTGCTGCTGGCTCTCTTACGAACAACGCTAATCAGACTTCAGCCATTACTTGGGCTCTGTTCCAATCAGCTACATCGCCTTCAGCCGTCTTCATCACCGACAGCGTTGGTCTGGCTGATTCATCGGCAATCGTCAAGCTGTCGTCGCTGTCAGCTGTTTCAGGTCAGCCGCTCTCGATTGTGTCAATCTCTCTTCGAATGATTGGAGCTTAAATGGCTACCGTAAAGTTCAATCAACCTGCCCTTGGAATGCTTCAGACAGCGTTGTATGTTTTTCCAAACGCCACAACGCTCACCCTGACGAACAAGAACACACTCGGTTTGATCACAACCAACTTGGTCAATACAGCACAAGCGGCAGTGATTCGTCTGGAGATTTACTCTGGCACACCACCAACAACTTGGACTGGCATCACCAGCATGTCTGGATTTGCTGGACAGCTGCTTGTATCGTTCAACTGCGCTGGCGACAATGCCGAACTGTCATCAAGCGCTGCTGGTGGTCCACGCTCGTTTTTGATTGGCAAGAGCATGCGTGAGTCATCGACCGCAGTTGGCACTGGCACGGCAACTTGGTTTTGCCTGCGACGTCTGGTGACCACGTCAACGACGACTTGGGACATTCCAGACCCGTATGACCTCACTGACTGTGCGGCAATCATCGGGACGGTTGGTGCAATTGGTTCCGGTGCTGACATCGAAGTGGCATCTACCTCAATTACCACGGGTAGCACCTACAAGTCGGCAGGCTTCCTGCTGACCATTCCATCGTCGTACACCGTATGATTTTCGTTTCGTTCCGCCGCTCGTTTCGTCGCCCAGTCAGCAATGTGCCGACGGCGCCGACGCAGACGCAACCACCAACCGCTCAGATTTTCAGTGGTTGGGTGTCTGCTGATTCTGTCGACTTCGAAGAGGGTGGGATCAAGATGGTGTTGGGTGGCGTTCAGCAGAACGCTTACTCAATCACATCGATTGACTTGTCAACCTTCGCTGGTGGCGAGGACCAGGCACCGCTTGGTATCACGTGGGGTGATGAAGATGTGACTATGGTTAGTGGTATGTCGACCACTAACCTCGCATTTGATGCGTTTGACAATGTGCTGGTGGTGCCAAATACTTCTATTGCACCACCATACACATTGAGCAGTTGATTACGCGATTAGCAGACCGGTGGCGCATTCCTTGCAGAACTTGCTGCCAACCTTGCTCTTCGTGCCGCAGGTCGGGCACGTCAGCACGGTCTTCACGGTGACTGGCTTGGTGATTTGAACCGTTTCGGTCTCGCCAAGAAGGCGCATCACGAGCACGTGCTTGACACCATCGGTTGGGAAGTGACCAACGGTCTCGAACTTCTGCTCAGACACTGATCCACCGACGGTGATACCAACGTCATTGAAAGAAGCAGCGCTCGCGGCGTTCATGAACTGTGGTTCGCCGCTCGTGCTTGCGCAGGACACGGTCGAACACGTTGCGTAGAACTCACCATCATCGAATCCACGAGGGCGACCACTAGGGTTGCCGCGAAGGATTGATGTCTTCTGTGCGTCCCAAACAGCTGGCAAATTGATGTATGGGCGTTCGCGCTCAAACTCGACTTGAACTCGAATCAGACCGTCTTCTGCCTTGATGCCGCGCGGACCGTCTTCAATCTTCTTCGTTCGCTCGATGAACTTGAAGCGCTGACCAGCGTCCATGTTGCCGGACTTGACGAAGCGCTCAATCTCGATGGTGCCGTTCGCTGGCACAACGAACGATGTGCCCTCAGCGATGTCGGTGCCATCAATCTCGATAGAGACCAGCGCACGAAGACTGTTGAGATTTCGAATGTAGATTGAGTATTCTTGCCCGAACGGGAGATACACTGTATCTGCGACTTCGCGCAGAACCTTGCCGTTGACTTTGAGGCACACGGCTACCTTGTTGCTGTACATCATTTCTTCTCCTTTGAACCGCTGACAGACTAACAGCGTGAATTAAAGTCTGTTGGTGTTCCATTGCGGAACAGATGTATTTAATCACAAAACTAAAACAGGGCCGAAGCCCTGTTTAGGTTAATAGGCAAGCGAAGCGTTAACCCATGATGGTCATTGTGCCTGCCTTCTTGACATTGCCAGCACGAGAAGATTGACCGCTAAATGTCCAAGAGATTTTGAGAACATCGTCCTTGTGCGACTTGACTTCGTAGTCCATCTCGTCCCAAGAGCCAGCCTTAGAACCGTAGCCGTCCGGACCATCACCAATGAACTTTTCGATGAACGCAGTCAGCTGACCTAAATCGAATCCAGCATGCGCCTTATTATCTGCCGGCGATGCATCGACAGCGGCGGCGATTGCGTCCAGCGAGGCTGCGCGAAGTTTTACATCTTGCCAGTCGTCTTTGTCCGAGACGCGAAGCTGAAAGTCAGTCATTTGACTTTCGTTGAGTGTGAGGAGTTCCTTAAGAAGCATGATTTGGCCTAGGCTGAATGATTACCTATTTATCCTCTCATGCTGCCTTGCGGTACTTCGCCGCTTCACGGTGGCTCATGCTCGAATCGTTGGCCGCTGCCGGCGCGGTGCCATCCAGACCCAGCTTCTTCAGCAGCTTGCGGCTGGCCTGCTGCTTCGTGACGTAGTAGCGGTCGCCGACGGTGTGCTGACCGACGTCATACGATGTGCCTCGACGGAACAGCTTGGCAGCACGATTGTGGGCATGCGGTGCCACGGACGACAGCAGGTAGCACTCTTCGCCGGTCAGCGCATCGCGCGGCGGAGTGCCATTGAGACGCTGAACGCCGAACACCGACTTTTGATGGTCATTGAGCTGGTCCCAAGTCCGAGCCTTGCTGTCTGACTCGAAGGAGTGCTTGAAGGTGTCGCGACCGAACGGCTTGCAGTACGTCATGGACAGCACCGGCAGGTCGGCGAGGGTCAGCACGAACCAGACGCCATCGATGAGACGGAGGTGAGTGTCCTTGTCCAGAACGCGGAGCACCTTCTCCTCTTCGGTCTTGCGCTTCGCCTGCTGCTCAGCGCGGATGGTCTTCTTGCCCTTGGCTTGGCGGACGGCACGCACCATGCCGGACTTCGGGCAGACGTAGAAGTCGCAGCCGGCTTCATCGACAGGACGCCAGCCAATGTGCGAGTAGCGCTTCGGCGGGACCATCACGACACCATCGACGTCCTTGGCATTGACCTCGATGTAGTCGAAGAGGTGCTCGAGGATGTGGTTGTTGATGACGCCACGGGCATCGAACTTCTGACGCAGCTCGCTGTAGCACTTGTCCCAGTTCTTGCCGA
>JACCDQ010891481.1_pt1 | contig 11522 bp, 7 predicted proteins | sample 7446031 | NCBI WGS metagenome assembly JACCDQ01 (sample SAMN15323442, study PRJNA562643) | freshwater metagenome | isolation source: river surface water | place: USA:Blue River Watershed | collected 2017-08-17
GGACAAACCAGTAAACAGTTGGGCCAGATAGTCGGAGACGCCGGTCTGCTGGATTTGGCCGGCCATGCTCAAACCGCCGCCAAACAGCAGCAACACGCCCCCCGGCAATTTGTCGCTGTCCTGCCAGTTCAACACCGGTTTGCCCTGCACCGGCAATACAAACAGCGCCAAGGCACCGCAAAGGGCGATAACGGTATCTGACAGCGCCAGCCCGCTCCAGCGGCTCAGCAGCGGCTGAAAAATCCAGCACAGCGCCGTCAGCGCGAAAATCAGCGCCACCCGCTGCTGCAGCGGTGTAAAAAGACCGGCGCTCAACGTGGCTTGATTGTCAGTGTTGTTAACGGCTTGGTGGCCGCTGCTCTGTGGCAACTGTTGCAGCCGGAAATGCCAGCGGCTGAGCCAGAGCCAGCAAAGTACCAGCATCAGCGTCGCCAGTGGCACGCCGAGCAGCATCCACTGGCCAAAACCAATGTTGATTTGATAAGTTTTTTGCAAAAATGCCACCAGCAAGGCATTGGGCGGTGTGCCAATAATGGTCGCAATGCCGCCAATGCTGGCGGCATAAGCGACACCCAGCAGCAGCGCCGGGGTCAGCACCTGACGGTTTTGCTCAGGCAACATCGCCACCAGCGACAGCGCAATCGGCAGCATCATCACCGCTGTAGCGGTATTGGACATCCACATCGACAAAAAGGCGGTGACCGCCATAATGGCGCCCAGCTGAGCCGCTGGTTGATGGCCGACCAGTCGCAATGCCCTGACTGCAATCTGTTGATGCAAGCCGGTTTTTTCCATCGCAATCGACAAACAAAACCCGCCGAAGAACAAAAAGATGATCGGGTGGGCATAAGGCGCTGTAGCCGCTTCGGCACTGCTGACGCCAAGCAGCGGAAACAGCAGCATCGGCAGCAAAGAAGTGACCGGCAGGGGCACCACTTCGCTGATCCACCAAATCACCATCCAGAGCACCACGCCGCACACCAGCAGCGCGGGCGCCGACAACCCTTCAACAGAAAGCTGGCTACACAGCAACAGTGCCAGCGGGCCGGCCGCCAGATAAAGCCAGGATTTGAATGTCATGTCCTTTCCTTTTTAAAGTTGTTATTTTTCTTCAGCATAACAGCGATTTGGCGATTTTGTCGCCGCTGCAGCTGAGGCGATAGTTGCCTGGAGCTGCAGCAACACCGCTTGCGGCCGCTGCCGCTCATTTCCGGCTGAGCTTCGCTTGGCGCATCGGGGGAGCTGGGGTAGACTCGGTTTTTATCGGACGGCCGGCAAGATCGCAGCAATAAGGAGTGCAGATGACGCCATTACAACAATATTTCCCCGATATCAGCCCGCTCGTGTTTGGCTGTATGGGCCTCGGCGGTGACTGGAACTCGCCGCAGACCTCGCAGGAGCAACAAAACGCCGGCTTTCTGGCCTTGGAAACTGCACTGGAACAAGGGTTTAACTGCTTCGACCACGCCGACATCTACACCCGGGGCAAAGCCGAAAGCCTGTTTGGCCAGTTTCTGGCCACTCAGCCCAATCTGCGTGACCAAATCGTCCTGCAAAGTAAATGTGCCATCCGTTTTGCCGACAGCGAACAGGTCGGCCGTTATGATTTCAGCGCCGCTTATATCGAGCACAGCGTCGAACAAAGCCTGCGACGGCTGCAAACTGACTACCTGGATATTTTACTGCTGCACCGGCCCGATCCTTTGATGGACATCAATGAAGTGGCATTAGTGCTTGATAAACTGCAGCACAGCGGCAAAGTGCGCCATTTTGGCGTGTCGAATTTTGGTGCGCCGCAGCAGCAGTTGTTGCAGTCGGCGTTAAAACAGCCGCTGGTGGTCAATCAGCTGCAAATGAGCCTCAATCAGCTCGACTGGCTGGAAGCCAATGTGCTGACCGGCATGGCGCAAGGCGCGCAGCATTATTTTGGTTATGGCACCGTCGAATATTGCCAGCTCCATAAAGTGCAGCTCCAAGCTTGGGGTAGTCTGGCACAGGGCAAATTCAGTGGGGCTGGGCGCGACTTAACCGCCAGCGAGCAAAAAACAGCGGATTTAGTCGCGAAAATGGCTGCTGAGTATCAGGTTAGTGCTGAGGCGATTGTGCTGGGCTGGCTGATGCGCCATCCAGCCGGCATCCAGCCGGTGACCGGGACTATCAACCCGGCGCGCATCAAAGCCTGCGCCGAAGCAGCCGATGTACAGTTAAGCCGCGAACACTGGTATGCGCTTTATGTCGCCAGTCGCGGTCAGCCGCTGCCATAAAGAGCGCGCTGATTAAATTTGATGTCAGTCGGCCAATGCACTTCGCAGCGGCCAGACCCAGTTGATAAAAACCGCTGTTCTCCCGAACAGTTTTTCAGCCACAAGATGTGAATAAGGAAATAAGATGGCAAGCGTAGTACAGAGTTTTACTTTAACCGCCGATGGCAAAATTCATTTATCCGGCCAGACGTCAGTGACAGTGAATAAAGGCGACAGCGTGCAGTTTGTGCTGGTGAATCAAAGCGGGCAGACATTGCTGGACTGGGGTTTGTACTTTAATAACCCTTTTGATATTACCAATTCATCACGTTATTCATTTGGCAATGAAACGACCATTCCGAATGTTTATTTCGCCGAAAAATCAGTAAGTCAGGACACTTGTGACTGTAAAGTGGCGAAATACAATGCTTATGCCATTTATGTCAAATTAGAAGGAAGTTCAGGGACTCAGGTGATTTACCAGCGAGACCCTGAAATCATCGTTTCTGATGGTGATGTAGACCGCTAAACACTCTTTTGATGCTGCTGCAGATCAGTATTCTGCAGCAGTATTTTCAGCTCAGGCTCTTTTTGTAACATCTCAAATGAATATCCTTTGGCCAGTGCTTGTTTTAATAAGTCTATTGCGCGTTCCTGCTTACCGGTGAGGAGGTATATTTGCGCCGCAATGATCAGCATATTGGTTTCTTTCAGCGCGGGAAGCTGCTCGATTATATCCAACGGTAACTGTTCTTCGCCGAGTTTGGCCAGATAAAGCGCTTTGTTTATCAGCACGGCGGGTTGATTCGGCGACTCTTGCAGCCTTTGATCAATCAAAGAGATCGCAGCCAAATAGTGAGTCTTCGCAAGTTGGTCGTTGCCCGCCCAACGATGACTGTCGGCTAAATTGCCCCGCAGCACATAACTGTCCGCGTTCAAATCCACCGCTGTTTGGTAGTATTTTATGGCTAAGTCGTAGTTTTGTTCATAAAACCAAACGGTTGCGACGTTTGAATAATTATTAGCCGTTGGGTTCAGCGCCAAAGCTTTTTCAAAAGCATCTAATGCCTCTTTGTTTTTGTTCTGTGCAAAATAGATGGCACCTAAAGTCTGCAGGGTCTGGGTGTTATTGGGTGTCTCCAATAATAAATCCGCGTATATCCTGGCGGCTTTGTCGAGCTGACTGTGCCGATAATAAAAGATGGCCAGCTGATTTCTGAAATGCCAATTGTTACTGACTTGTGTGGCTGCCAGTAAATACTTCTCTGCGCCAGCTATGTCTCCGGTAAATTGCAAGACGCCTGACAGACCAAACAGAGCGGTTGCGTTATAGGGTTCCTCAGAGATGACTTGCTTATATAGCCGAACAGATCCCTGGTAATCAGATCTGAGCTTTGCGATTTCCGCGTTGAGTTCCAGCAGTTTAGTGCTGGAATCACTGGTGGCTGCCAGCTGTTGTGACAAGGATTCTGCCGCCCGAAGTGAGTTCTTCAAATCTCTCAGACGTGCCATACGCAGGTAGCCGGCAATCAGGGCATATTTTGCCTCAGTAAAATCAGGATCGTCGGCGATGGCGCGTTCCAACTGCTGCACACCATTTTCGATATTATCTTTATAATCAAAACGATACAGGTAACTAAGCCCGGTCAGATAAGCCTTATAAGCTTCGTCTGACGTGGCGCTGCCTTTGGATAAGGTCAGGTCTGCTGGCTGCTGCCAGTTCAGTAGTTGCAGCAGTTCCTGCCGAACTTGTTGCTGCGCGACATCCCAGCCATTGAGTGGCAAATCCAGTTCGCTGCTTTTTAAAATACGGCCGTCGGCGCCATTATGCAGGTTCAGTGACAAGCGGCGGGTGGCCCCCAAATGCTGCAGGGTGCCGCTGATAATCAGGTCGCTCTGATAACGCTGATAGATGTTTTTCAGACTGGGCTCTTTCAGGTTCGCCAGCTCGCCAGGTGGCAGCACCCAGACCTGATTGTTGTGCTGGCCAATTTTGGCTAAGTCCTGACTGAGGCTGAGCGCCATGCCCTGCAAAAACTGCTGTACGGCCGGGTCGCCGCCGAGGTTGTCGAACGGCTGCAGCGCCAGCGTCTGGCCCTGACTGAGCAATTTATCCTTGTCGATGCTTTGCTGGCCGAGCCATAAGCTGAGCGCCAGCAGCACCGGGGCGAGCCCCAGCCAGACCGGCCAGCGGCTGAGCGGATAGAACACGCCAAGTTTTTCCCGTTTTTGCAGCTCGTTGGTAAGCTCGCGCAGCTGACGGGCGATGGGGGCCATTTCGTCGGGGCGACGGCTGGCCTGCGGGGTCAGGCAACGCTCAATCAGCTTGCTGAGCCGCGCCGGCAGCTTCGGTTGATTTGGCGGCGGCGGATTGACGCGATGTTGCAAAATCGCCTGCATGGTTTGCTCGGCGCTGTCGTGCAAAAACGGATGCACGCCATACAGCAGCTCATACAAAATGACGCCAAAGGCAAAAATGTCGGACTGCACAGTCGCATCCTGATCGCTTTGCAGCAGTTCAGGCGCCAGATAAGGCAGGGTGCCTTTGAGCTGATGGGCGGTGGTATGCGCCGACCAGTGGCTGTGCAGCTGACTGGACAACATGGGGGGCAGTGGCGGCAAGCTGGCGCCGTTGCTGGCAGCTGCCTGTTGCAGCCGGTGCTGACGGCTGGCCATGCCAAAATCGAGAATTTTCACCCGTTGTTCCGGCAGGCAGATCATCAGGTTGCTGGGTTTGAGGTCGCGGTGAATGACGCCGGCCTGATGCGCGCAGCTTAAACCTTCGGCCACCTGCACCAGCAGCGCCAGTTTTGCCGCCAGCGTCAGCGGTCTTTGCTGATACTGGTCAAGCGTCTGGCCTTGCAGCCATTCGGTGACGATATAACTGCGTTCATTGCTAAGCACTATGTCATGCACTGTGACGATATTCGGATGTTGCAGCGAGGAGGCGAGGCGCGCTTCGGCCAGCAGTTTTTGCCGCGCCTGATGGCTGTGGGCTGCACTGGGCTGCGCCGAATGGTTCAGGCTCAGATTGCTTTCATTTTGACGCAGTACTTTTAATGCGACCGGCCTTTGCAATACGGTATCAAAGGCCTGATACACAATACCCATGCCGCCCTGGCCAGCTTCCCGCACCAGCTGATAAGTGCCAAAAGGCGCCGCTTTGTCCGGCGAAGCGGTATCTGAACCTGTTCCGCGACTGTTTCCAGACTGAGCGTCAGAGGCCGCCGGATGTGAGGTCGGTTCATCAGAAATTTGGGTGATTAACTGAGCTGCGATAGCATCAGACGGCGTGCTGGCTGTCTGTTGACTGAACCGGGTTTCCCCGGTGGGTTCAGGACTGTGATGGCCGTCCGCTGACGCCAATGCGCTGTGACAGTATAAACATCGACTGCGCCCGGCATCGTTGGGCATCTGGCAGTGGCGGCAGATCACTGTGGCTTAACCTCCGGCGACCGAGCGGCGCAGATCGGCCGCTGTTTCCAGCAGCTGCAGTTTGGGCGCCTGATATAAAGCGACGCGGTTTTTACCGCTGTGTTTGGCCTGATACATCGCCTGATCGGCGCAATCGATAAAACGGTACGCCTGATTGTGCAGGCTTGGGTAATAAGCGGCCACGCCGATGCTGGCGGTGATCGTCAGCGGCTGACCATCCACTTGCAGGCGCATCGCCGCAATATCGGCCCGAATGCGTTCAGCGTAGGCCATCGCACCTTCTTCGCGGGTATTATTGACCAGTACGACAAACTCCTCACCACCAAGGCGGCCGGCTTTGTCTGCTTTACGCACCAGCTGTTTGAGCTGATGTGCAGTGGCCTTGAGCACTTCGTCGCCGGCAAAATGGCCGTACAGGTCGTTGATTTGTTTGAAGTCATCCAAATCGATAAAGATCAGACAGCAAGGTTGCTGATAACGTTTGGCCTGCTCCATCGCCAGCGTGATTTGTTCTTCCAGGATGCTGCGGCTGCAAAGACCGGTTAAATCGTCAGATAAGGCACGGCTTAAGCACTGCGCATTGTGCAGCGCCTGGGCCAGCTGGGTTTGCAGCGCCTGACAGAAGGCATGGCTGATCCCACAAAAGCCGCCAGGTTGCCGGCTTTCCAGATAAAGTACCGCCAGTGTTTCGCCATCATGTTGCAGCGGCAAGGCCAATTGAGCGGTGATGCCGGCGGCGGCGAGTGGGCTGTCCATCACTTGCAAATCGTCCGCTTGCAGCCACTGCAGCTGTTGTAATTCAAAACTGTGGATGGCCAGTTGCTGGCGGGGGCAGGCTATCACATCGGCCCCAACGAGGTTGCCAACGGCCAGTGCGGCTGCGGGATTGACGCTATAACGCCAGCAGGCCTGCAACTGATATTTATGCTCACGCCGGTCATAACAAAGGACAAAACCAGCCTGCGCCTTTAATAAATCACCAATCAGCGGCACGGCACGTTCGAGCAATGGGGTGGCGCCGCTGGTTTGATTAACCAGCCCATGCAGTTGCTGCAACATCAGCGTTTGACCTGCCCATAACGCAGACGCCTGCGCAAGCGCCCCAAAGCGCTGCGACAACTCGGTCTGCAAGGCTTGTACAATCGCGGGTGTCTGCGCGCTTTGTTGCAATGCGGCCAGACTGTGCTGGTGGAAATCCTGTAGCTGGCCTTGTAATTCCTGCAAGGCCGCGGCGGCAAAGTCAGCGGTCGCCGGGCGCAGTTCATAGCGCAGCAGTACCTGTTGGCGGCCCAGATATAACTCGCAGCTGCTGCTCAGCAAGCGGCTTTGACCGGCATGAACGGGCTGGTGGTCGACTTGGGTGCCAAAGCGGCTTTGTTTATCGCGAATGACCGGCCCTTGTGGCGTCAGCAGGATCTCGGCATGCTGACGTGACACCGAGCTGTCGCTCAGCACCCATAAATTAGCCGGATCGCGGCCGATACTGAGCGGGGTCTGGTCCAACAGTAAACGGGCGCAATGACGATTGCCGGCATGTTGCCACTCGACATCAAGCACTAAAGTGTTCATCTGTGGTTCTCCCGCGCAGTCCGTGGCGCTTTGGTCTGTGTCGGCTGGTGTAACCGGCCTGGCGTTTTTAGCTGAATATATTGCACCCTGTTGGCGGGGCGGCGTCAACCTTGCTGGCGACGAAATTGCTGATAAATGACAGTTTTTTGCATCTTGCCAGCGATGGCGTTTGGGTGGAACCGGCATTAATGAGCAAAAAAACAGCGGTTGTAATCAGAGCAGGTTGCTGAAGGGGAGATCTGTCGATAGTCAGAAAAGGCGCCCGGCGGGCGCCTTGAGGAATTAAAAACCCTGCAGATACTGCGTTTTAGGTTCGGCGAGAATGGTTTCCCATGAACCGTAGGTCGGGTTGGTCAGCATAAACCAGCGGCTGCCCCAATAAGCGTCATATTGCTCGACCAGCTCAAAGCGGCGTGCCGGGCTGATGTCTTTTTTAACGTTGGGCAGGAAGTCACCCAAATCGTCCCCGACCAACATAATGACGCGATATTGCCTGGCGGCGAGTATGCGCCGGCTTTCTTTTTCAGAGGTCCAGCCGGGTTGTTCGCCTTTGAGCCAGATCTGGCTGGCGTCCAGTTGCTTGATGCCCACGGCGCGCAGGTTGTTCAGCGTGTCGGTTTTTTGCGGGCAGCTGTTTGCCTTGCCGGCAGTTGCTGATTTTTGTTTACGCGGTGCACATTCGCGATTGCTGATGTACAGCACTGTCACGTCGTTTTCTGCCGCCAGATTTAAAAACTGCACGGCGCCAGGGACCGCTTTGGCGCTGGCTTTGGCGACCCAGTCATCCCACAGCTGCGCGTCAAAACCATGGTCCCGGCGCAGAATGGCTTCGGCCGCCGATGGTGAGTTATCCAAAATGGTTTCGTCGATATCGACGATGATGGCCGGCGGCAGTGTGGCCACATCGCCTGTTTGGTTGCTAAGCGCGGTCCATTGGCGATCAGCTAACGCGCCTTTAAGCGCCAGTGCGGCCATTTTGTATGTCTGCAGGCTGTTGGCGCGAAATTCCGCCGACGTCTGATACCACAGGGTGCTGTTAAAATTATTGTGAGGAAGCAACTCGGGGGCAGGCAGAGGCTGGGTAGTTGCGGCCAGTAACATCAGGGCGCTCAGAGACATGGACAGTTTCCGTCAGACAAAAAATTGGCCGCTGATCATAACGACTCAGCGGCCAATTTCAATGGCAGGCCACAAAAAGCTGATGCTATTGCGGCACAACTTCGGCTTTTGCGGGCCAACTGCGCTTACATATTCGGATAATTCGGGCCGCCGGCACCTTCCGGTGTCACCCAGCGAATATTCTGCGATGGATCTTTAATGTCGCAGGTTTTGCAGTGGATACAGTTCTGCGCATTGATCTGCAGCCGCGGGGCTTGTTGCTCCTGGCCGACAATTTCATAAACGCCGGCCGGGCAATAACGCTGTGCTGGTTCGTCGTACACGGCCAGATTGACCTTGATTGGAATATTGTCGTCAATCAGCTGCAGGTGGCAGGGCTGTTCTTCTTCATGGTTGGTGTTGGACAAAAACACCGACGACAGTTTGTCAAAGCTCAGCACCTGATCTGGTTTTGGATAGTCAATGCGGGCGCAAGCTGAAGCCGGCTTGAGGCTGGCGTGGTCGACGCTGTTGTCTTTGAGCGTAAAGGGCAGCTTACCGCCAAACCAGTTCTGGTCGACCATGTTAAAAGCGCCGCCCAGGATGGAACCAAACTTGTGCATCGCCGGGCCAAAGTTGCGCGAGCGATACAGCTCGTCATACAGCCAGCTTTGTTCAAAATGCGCTTTGAAGGCTGTCAGATCCTGACCGCCTTCGTCGCCTGCGCTTAACGCAGCAAACACCGTTTCGGCTGCCAGCATGCCAGACTTCATCGCGGTGTGATTGCCTTTGATTTTGGCAAAGTTGAGGGTGCCGGCCTCGCAGCCTATCAACATCCCACCCGGGAAGGTCATTTTCGGCAGGCTGTTGAGGCCGCCTTTGGCAATAGCGCGGGCACCATAACTGACTCTTTTGCCGCCTTTGAGATACTGCGCAATCACCGGGTGATGCTTGTAGCGCTGGAATTCGTCAAATGGGCTCAGATGCGGATTGCTGTAGTTCAGGTCGATAATCAGACCGACCACCACCTGGTGATTGTCGGCGTGATACAGATAACCGCCGCCGCTGGTGTCTTTGTCCAGTGGCCAGCCCGCCGAGTGCAACACTAAACCGGCCTGATGTTTGTTGGGGTCAACGTCCCAAATCTCTTTAAAACCAATGGCATAGTGTTGTGGCGAGCAGTCTTTGTCCAGCAGGTAGTGGCGAATAAGTTCTTTGCCCAGATGGCCACGGCAGCCTTCGGCAAATAAGGTGTATTTGGCGCGCAGTTCCATGCCGGGCGTGTAGCTGTTTTTTGGCTCGCCATGTTTGTCCAGCCCCATGTCACCGGTGACGATACCTTTGACGACATTGTCCTCAATAATCAGGCTGTGTGCGCTGAAGCCTGGGAAAATTTCGACGCCCAGTTGCTCGGCCTGGGTGGCCAGCCAGCGACAGACGTTGCCCATCGACACAATATAATTGCCGCTGTTGTGCATGGTTTTTGGCACGGCAAAATGCGGGATCTGGCGGGCACTGTCGGCCGATTGCAGCAAATAAATGTCGTCATGGCTGACGGCAGTAGTGAGCGGAGCCCCCAGCTGTTGCCACTCTGGTAATAGCTCGTTCAGTGCGCGTGGTTCGAACACCGCACCGGATAAAATGTGGGCACCGACTTCTGAGCCTTTTTCCACCACGCAGACGGTCAGTTCTTTCCCCACTGCCTTGGCTTGTTGCATCAGCCGAATGGCAGCGGACAAGCCGGCTGGGCCGGCACCGACTATCACCACATCAAATTCCATCGATTCCCGCTGCATTCGACACCTCGCTGTTCTGCTTTTGCGCCAGGTCAACGGTTTGCCTGCCGTTGCCTGCTATTCTGTAGTTGTTTTAAAAGGGCTGCGGCAAGGGTATTTCAGGTTGACGTTAACGTCAACACTGGGTAGATTGTCCGGCAGCAAAATGGTCTTAGGTTTACCTTTACGTAAACTTGACCCAGAACTCAACGGGGTGTGCATTAATGAAAATTCTGGTGCCGGTCAAACGGGTGATTGATTACAACGTCAAGGTACGGGTTAAGGCCGATCACAGCGGCGTCGATCTGGCCAATGTCAAAATGGCACTGAATCCATTTTGTGAAATTGCGGTGGAAGAAGCGGTACGCTTAAAAGAAGCCGGCGTCGCTACTGAAGTGGTCGTCGTGTCAATTGGACCTGCGGTCGCGCAGGAACAGCTGCGTACCGCACTGGCGCTGGGTGCAGACCGTGCGCTGCTGATTGAAACAGAGCAGACACTGGAATCGCTGCAAGTGGCTAAACTGCTGGCCAAAGTGGTCGCCAACGAGCAACCGCAGCTGGTGATCCTCGGCAAGCAAGCCATTGATTCGGATAATAATCAGACCGCCCAGATGCTGGCGGCATTGACAGGTATGGGTCAGGGCACTTTCGCCTCTAAAGTGGTGGTCGCCGATGGCAAAGTGCAGGTCACCCGTGAAATTGACGGCGGTCTGCAAACGGTGGCACTGAGCCTGCCGGCGGTGGTGTCGACCGATCTGCGTCTGAACGAGCCGCGTTATGCCTCGTTACCGAACATCATGAAAGCCAAGAAGAAACAGCTGGATGTGGTGGCTGCGGATTCTTTTGGCGTGTCGCTGGCGAGCAAAGTCCAGGTGCTGAAAGTCACAGCGCCGGCCAGCCGTCAGGCGGGTGTCAAAGTCGAGTCGGTCGACGCACTGATTGAAAAGTTAAAGCATGAAGCGAAGGTGATCTGATGGCTATTCTCATTATCGCAGAACACGACAACCAACAATTAAAGGCAGATACCGCCAAGACATTGACAGCAGCGCTGGCCATTGGTGGTGACATTGATATTCTGGTAGCAGGCGCCGCTTGTGAAGCGGTTGCGGCAGAAGCAGCCCAATTTGCCGGCGTGCGAAAAGTGTTGCTGGCGGACAGCACCGTTTATCAGCATCAGCTGGCCGAAGATATCGCCGCGCTGGTGACTGCGCTTGGCAACAGTTACAGCCATATTCTGGCCAGCGCGACGACTCATGGCAAAAATTTCCTGCCGCGGGTCGCCGCTTTACTGGATGTTGCGCAAATCTCTGATATTACGGCTGTGGTCAGCAGTGACACTTTTGTCCGTCCTGTCTATGCCGGTAACGCCATTGCTACAGTGCAAAGCCATGATGCGGTCAAA
>JACCDQ010595502.1_pt1 | contig 11519 bp, 5 predicted proteins | sample 7446031 | NCBI WGS metagenome assembly JACCDQ01 (sample SAMN15323442, study PRJNA562643) | freshwater metagenome | isolation source: river surface water | place: USA:Blue River Watershed | collected 2017-08-17
GCTCTTCTTTCAAAGAAATAAATTCTGGATCATGCGGATCAAAATTGCCTCCTAGGGACTCGCGCGTTCTTTGTAAAATATTTTTCAATTGATCCGCTAGAATCATTTCTTCCTCTTTGACTTTCACAAAAGCAAAGAATACATCCTCTAATGCAACGTTCAACAGGTTGCTCGTATCAACATTATTCTCTAATGATTCTTTCGTATTGATGAGAGCTAATCGATTATTAGCTTCTCTTGCAAGTTGTGAGAGCTTGTGAAAATCAAGTCTTTCAAGTAGCTCATGATTTCCTGATAATCGAATGATATTGTATAAATCTCGAGCATTATTCAATGCCTTAACCAGACCCAAAATCTGCGCCCTGTCTGCTATTTGAGATATTTGCTGAGAAAATACTTCTGCGTTATTCGTATTGTAATGAAATAACACATCATTTATTTGATGAATTTCGGATGTTATTTCGGCAGCACTTTTAAAGATGTTAGAATAATGCTCCATTTCATCCCCTAACTCTGATTGCAATTCGTCAAAATAAGCCCGATTCGTTTTATCAAACTCTTTTTGTATGTCAGCAAAATCTACAACATACCCATATCTGAAATTATTATAAGTTCTATTTACCCTGGTAAGCGTTTGTAATAAGTTATGTGCTTTAATCACTCGGCCGATATATAACTTTTTAAGCCTTGGAGCATCAAAACCAGTTAACAACATATTGTACACAAACAACAAATCTATTTTACCCTCTTTAAACTCTTCAACCTGTTTTTTTCGATCTTCTTTTGTGCCTACATCATGTAGGATTAAGGCAGCAGAGTTAACTTTTCTAGCATTTCCCCTTTTTTCTCCATAGCTAATTTGAGGTTCAGCGACCATCGAATATGCTACGTGCTCAGAAAAATCGGCGTATTTAGCCTCAAAAATTTCTAACATCTGTTTCGCCTGATCTGAAGAATCACAAACGACCATAGCACCAATAGAATTATCATTCATGGCAATACGCGCATTCTCGAAATCCTTCACTAAATAATCGAGCATCGGCTCCACAAATTTGGGATGAGCATAAACTAGCTTTTTATCTGCATCGCCTTTTAGAAGCTCAATATCTTCCAATGCTTGCTGGAGCGTTAATTTATACTTAGTCTCTATCTCCTCTCGAATAAGCCTTAATGTATAGCCATCCGCAATGGAAGAATTGTAATAGTATTTATGAATATACCCTCCAAACAAAGATTTCGAATTAAACTCATTCCCGATCAACGGAGTTCCTGTTAATCCAATTTTTACTGCGTTAGAATCAGACTCATGTAAGTTTGCCAAAAAGCTCCCCTTGGGATTATAGCTTCGATGAACCTCATCCAAAAAGTATACACGCTGGATATTCAGGTTGTAATCATTATTTTTTATGACACTTGAATCATCCTCAAACTTTTGAATATTAACTACCGTAATTTCAGGCTTTCCTGAGTTATTGTGAATTACACTGGTCGATTTAATATCCCGAGAAAATTCCTCCCTAGAATTAATGTTGTGAACAACTAATCCTCTACTCTTAAATTCTCTACCAGCTTGAATAAGTAAATCAATCCGATCGACGATGAAATAAAACTTAGGAACTACACCTTTTGAATGATAGTAATCCGTCAGATACCTGACATTATAATAAGCCAATGCTGTTTTACCACTACCCTGTGTATGCCAAATGATCCCTTTCTTAACCCCTTCATCTAATTTATTTTCTATTGCTTTTGTAGCAAACAACTGAGGATAGCGCATAACATGTTTCTGCAATCCACTATTTTCTTTGACATATGTCAAACCATATTGCAGCAAGAAGGATAATCGATCACGCTGAAATAACGAAGTACAAATTCGATTAGTTGGAGAGGCAGGATTTTTGTTGGTAATAAATTCCGCTGAATACTTGATGGCTACCTTATTATTATCCTTTAAGATTTCAGTTTCTAATTCATCACTAACTGGCAAAATCAACTTATCGAGGTCAAAAGAATCTTCCTCTCTAAAGTAATTGAATATTGGTTTCTTATAAGAAGAAGTTGCATAAAATGCGCCTTCTATAGGCATTGATGAGCTATTATCATACTCCATATTGTTTGAGAACACCATCAATTGGGTCATGTTCACAAACTTTTTAAATTTCTTATTCTGAAAACGAGTTTGAATGCGCTCGTGTTCTTTTAGAATACCATCTTGATTATTCGGTTTCTTTACTTCAATAAATGCCAAAGGCAACCCATTGATTAGTAGAATTATATCCGGGCGAAATTCATCATCATCCTTCTTATAAGTCAATTCTGTAACTACGTGAAAACTATTATTATTAAAATCCTCAAAGTCAATGATTCGAGTACCCGATTTAGCAATTAACTTCTCATAGAACGCTTTGCCTAAATCATCATTTTCTAAACAAAGAGATAACTCTGCATATAATCGATCAATATCTCCAATAGACATTTCAGGATTTAAACGCTTGGTAGAACTGAAAAATATATCAGTAAAAATATTAGTCGACTCATTCCAGACTTGACTCTTAAGTGACAAGTACTCGTAACCCAAACCGACCAAATGTAGTATCGTGGGTAACTTTACTCTTGAGTCTTCGTTAAACTGGTTAAACTTCATTTATTATCGTCTTAATTCAAGCAGAAGATAGCTAATATAAAGCTATCCTAGTTTTAGGCAAATTCCAATAAATATCATCGTTGATAAATAAGTGGATAAAAAAACCATAGGTATAACTTCATTTGTTAAAAAGTGATTTTCTAATGTGAAATTTCAAGAATTTCAATGAAATTATCTAAGTCTCCTATTTTTACAATATCTCCTATTCTGTGTTTCAATATTGCCTCTGCAAGCTTAGATTGAAAGTTTATCTTTTGGATACCAGCCTCTATTTTATTGTTTACAGATTTTACTATTTGAACTGTAATTGTTTTTTCATTGTTAAGATATTTGACTTTTACTCTATCATTTACAGCGATTATATCAAGATCTACTTGTAAGTCTACTGTGTCATTAATCGATGAAACAAAAGCTTCATCATCCTTATTGTCTAAAATCAAATTATTGTTTGGGTTTATGACAAAATCAAAATCATCAGTAAATGCGTTATTTAAGTCTATTATTTCGGTTTCAAACTTTAAAGGTAATTGTTCTACGCTTTCTACAGATTTTATGAAATCAAATAAATTTTGAGCTTCTCTGTTTGAATTTCTCCACCAATTTGTGCTCCATATTCTATGAAATATAAAGCCATGATCGGTTAAAATCTTTTGTCTATATCTATCATGTAAATAGGCTTCTTCACTTGAGTGATATTTTGCTCCATCACATTCTATTGCTATAGGTTTTACATGAGGATTTGAGGATCTGTATACTAAGTCGATTCTGAAACCTGCAAATTTATGTTGAGGTTCAATTTTTTCTGCTCCATATTCCAGAATTAATCTATCATATACTTCTTCTTCAAATGGCGACTCAAGGTCATGATTTACCAATGAACTATATGTAGATTTACTTGCAGTGTTTTCACTTAGGGCAGATAGTACAGAGTTTCTTAATTCATCATTTTGTTCGCTAACGCCTTTAGAATATGCTAAGTAAGCAAAGAACGCCGCTGTTTTATTGTTCGATTGCTCCGCCCTTAACAAGTCGGCATAATCCATGAATACATCTTCAGGAATTGATGAGCAGACATAAACTTTATATTTAGCACGTGTTATAATAACATTTAATAATTTATATCCTTTTGAATGTGTAATCGGACCAAACCTCCTGCTAAATATCCCATCTTTATTAATTCCATATGTTGTTGAAATTATAATGACATCTCTTTCGTCACCCTGAATATTTTCAAGATTCTTAATGAAAAAACCGTTTTCTTCTAACTCTTGTATTTTTTCATTGAAAGCAGCATGTTGAGTAAATTTTTGTCTTTCGAGTATCTTACTTTTTATTAGGTTTCTTTGATTAATATTAAATGTGGCGATTCCTACAGTTGGATATTTTCCATTTGGCAGTCTATTGATATTATTTTCAATTATTGAAATTACAGTTTCGGCCTCCATATTATTCACATGATCAGAGAAGGTGCCATTTACTTGAATGTATTTAATTGGTATATATTCAAAGCTATTGGGAAGCGGTTTTAGTCTTTGATTATAAAATGCAAAATTTGAAAAATCAATTAAATAAGGGTGACGCGATCTGTAGTGAAAGTCTAAAAATTGTTTCTCAAAATTTAATTCACTACCAAAATCTAGAAGTGATTCACATGATAGTAAAAGTTCTTCTTGATTTATCATTATCTCTTCAATCTCCTCGATTTCATCTTCCTCCTCTAATGCTGAGTCATCAAACATTTTACTGAAATAATTTGAAGGCGGCATTTGATGTTCGTCACCTGCAATTATTACTTGTTTTCCTTTCAACATTGCAGGTAAATTATCTTCAATTTTTAATTGACTTGCCTCATCAAATAAAACGATATCAAAGTAATCTTTGAACCCTTTAAAAATATTACTACAAACATCTGGGGTGGTAAGTATGATTGGGAAAAATGTTGTGAATAAATCAGGATCAAAATTAACTATTTTCCTTAGAGATAACCTTTTGTGTTTAGTTCCGCTTTTTTTACTGTATAAATTATCTACTGATAATGATTTAGCAGAATGCAATTCTTTGAATTTCTGAACTTTATCTAATTGGTTATATTTGCAAAGTGATTGTATAAAGTATATTTGTTCTTTTTTAAATTTATTTAGGCTGCCGTCTAACGCGTTATAATCACTATCATCCACTGAGAGAATATTATCCGTGTTATTTCTGATTAAAATAGTATTGAGATAGAATAATACAAATTGGTCGATCCAATCCTCTCTTTCTTTTAGCTCATTAATTATAAGTTTGAATTCTTCTGGTTGTTGATTAATAAAACTGTACCATTTGTATTCATTTTCCAAATTATCATTTTCACTACTAAAATAATTTCTAAAACGACTCAAAAGAGTTTCAATTTTTAATAAATATTGATCATATGATTCTGTGATTTCAATATTTTCTAGAAACCAATTGCTATTATTTAGTTGATCATTAAATTCCGAAAAATTGGACTGTATTTTTTTGTGTGAGGGTAAATCTAAATCTAAATCATTTCCCACCGAGCTATTGTTTTTCCATTGAGAAACAATTCTATCTTCAATTAGTCTATCATATTTTGACTGATCTAATTTTTCAATAAAATATTCTTCATCTGTTAATTTTTCGCCTTCTGATAGGTTGTTGAATGGTAATTCCATTTTAAGGAATAGTAATTCACTTTGAAGTTTTATTTTAATCTCTTGAAAATTAAAACTATTGAAATTTAATTTTTTTTGTAATTCAATAATTTGTGAGCAAATTAATTGATATTTGGGAGAGTTGTAATTTAGATTCTGTTGGATTTTGAATTCAAAATCGTTGTATTCTGATTCAATTAGTAATTTGAAATTATTATTGTATTGATTTAGTTTTTGAGTTATTATTTCACATGCTTTAATTATTACTTTAATATCTTTAGAAAATTCAAATGAATTGTCCAAGCCATAATCTTTACAATATTCTAAAATAGATTTATATGCATATTGAACATTAATTTGGGCTTCTTTTAATTCTTTTTTGTAATTTGAAAATATTGAAGAAAGCTTGTAAATATTTGTGTTTGTTTTGGATATGTTATAAAAGTCAGGATTTGTTATGAAACTATTTTCGATACTTTTTATTGCTTCTATTCTTTTGTAAATTTCTTTATATCCCGTTTGAAATTCAGATTCTCTTATTTTAAAATATTCTTGAAAATATAAATCTCTATTTTTTTCTAATTCTTTGAATGCCAAAAAGTTAGATCTTAAATATTGATAAAATTGTTTATTGGTTTTATTTTTAGCTAATTGGTTTTCTCTAAATTCATTGAATAAAATTGTTTTATAGGATTTTAATTCTGAAAATTTTTGAGAGAAAATCCCATAAGCATTTCTGGCATTTTCTTCAAGTTCAACCAAATTCACATTCTTAAAGATTGAAGGATTAATAAAAACGTGTAATTCTAGTTGTTCGAAATTTTTGTATAGAATTTCACCTCTGCCTAATACATTAATAATATTTTCGAGCTCTTCATTTACAAATTGAAAATTTTCTCTAGGAAGAGATATAAGGTCTTCATTATTTATAGTTTTTAGCTTTTTTAAATACTTGCCAACAGTGTCAGTCCAATTCTCTTCATCAAATACTAACTTTCCGATCATTTTATGTCTATTGTTTATAGACTTTATTAATGATTTTAATTTTTCTGTTTCATTTGATAAATGTTGAAACTTAGGAGTTCCGTTCTTTTTCAATATTGAACAATTATTCTCAATTCTAGCTCTAACTGAATCTACTACCAGCTTTCTGTCCTTTATTATATCCTTTATTAATACGCAATTATCTCCTAATCCATATTTTGAAAGGCTAGTTTCCAAAACCTCAAGAGCTGTTCTTTTTTCGCAAACAACAATTGTCTTTTTTTTGTTTTCTAATGCATTAACAAGGATTGCAGTTAAAGTTTGGCTTTTTCCTGTTCCAGGGGGGCCTTGTATTAAAAGATTCCTTTTTGATGTTAGGGAATTTAAAATTCCTTGCTGAGACGGATCTGTATCTATGGATGTCAAAGACTGGAAATGATGATTGTGTAAATCATCCATTTTTAATTCTAAGTTATCATCCGAGATAATATCTTCGTAATCATTAATAATATTTTGCTTTTGAACTTCAAAAATTGAAAATATTCCTCCAAATTCAATAAGTGGGGAAGTTGACGTAATTGGTAAACCTTCATAATATGATTTATTTCTGATACTTGAAATATTTTCAATTTTCCCTTCGAGTATATTTTTTAAATCTTTATCTGCATTCGGATTTAATGAATTTATAAACTTCGTACAAACATCTAATAATTCATCTTTGCTGATTAATCCATCCTCCAACATTTCAGATGGAATTTGATCTATAGTTACATTTGAGTCAGTCCAAATGTGGTTTATCAATACTTCGTTAAGGTAAATAGAATCATCTTCGGTTCTAATTATATCCCAGGTATTGAATTCACTAGTACGCTTTAACCTTAAAGACCATATAAATAATGGTGCAACAATTAATGAATTATCGGCCTGATCCTTTCTGATAATCAATGGAAAGCCAAAACCAAAAGTATTTATTCCTTTCTCTTGCTCGATAGCTTCAGTTTGATTAATCAGATTTTCGAGGGATTTTGTTATTGTAACTAATTGAGCTTTATCCTCTTCGAAAATATTATTTATATCAGTATCTAGATCTCTCCATGAAATTCGAAATCTAAGTGGAACATCGTTTAATAGCTGATTTATAAAATTATTGGGTAAATCTTTATTCAAATAGGCCAATCTGGCTAAATCAAATTTATATCTTGAATTACCAGGTATACTATTTAAATGTACTCCACGTTTGTTACCTACTTTTAATCTATTTTGAAGTCCAGCTAGTAGTTTTTTTGATAGTTTCATAGATTCGAATCAATTATTTTGATTTGAGTTATTCACCCACAGGTAAATTTAGATTTCAAAACATTTAAAAGTAAAAAAGTAAGTTAAGGAATATTAAATTGAAATAGTTCAAGATAGAATTGAAGAGTTTAAATTCTTTAAATGAATACAAAAAGTTATAATTAATTGTATTTGAATTTAATTATTGACTTGTTGATTGTTCTTCAAACTGTGAGTGAAAACTTTCTATAAATTCATCCATGTTTTTGGCCTTCAAACTTGAAAGTCGTGGATACATTAATTTTCCTTCATTTGCAGGTTTTTCTTCTAAATCATTTAGGTTTAGGACATCGTGCGAAAGTTCATGATACATTAAAAGATACCTCATTGACTTATTGAATTTTTGCCACGAAGATGGATTTATATAAATCTCAATCAAGCTATCATTATCAATTCCATAAGATATACCATGAATATGGGTGGTATTATCAAGCTGATCTAGTTTTGAAAACTTAATAATAATTTTAGCTGGTTTTTGGGGGCGAATTCCATGATAATTTAAATCTCGATAGAATTTTTCAACATAAATATTGAAATTTTCATTTCCTTCGAATGAATTATCTGCTATCATTTTATGAAGTGATTCATTCGATTGATTTTTATTCAAAATGAAAATTGAAGTGATCAAAATAAATCCCATTGATAAAATAATCAACAATTTGGAATCTATATTTGAAAAAACTGATTTAACAAACTTTAAATAAGCACTTTGTTCCTCTCGGTTATTAGTTTGAATAGAAATTGTTTTAATGTCTGGTGGTATTGATAGAAGAATATCATTTAAGTCTTTGATTTGATCAATGGGTGTCCATTCCTCTAAATCAGGGTGCCAGATTAAGGTATTTCGGGTTAGTTTTTGAGACTTTAATTCCTCTTTGGTAACAGGCCCAAATTTGCTAATCCCATCCGAATAATAATATTTCCTCATACTTAATTATATTGATCGGGAAAAACTACTGAATTAGTTATAAGAGTATATAATTTTTCGTTTTCTAAATATTCTGAGTTGTTAAAACTTGTAGACTGAAGATAAATAATTTTGTCCTCATACAGAACGACCCAACTTCTCATTATAATTGGAATAATTAATCCCATTCGCTCTATATTTCCACTTAATTTAAACTGAACTGATGGGTAATTATCTATAGTTACTGTTGACTTTTCCAGTAATCTATAATTATTTAAAATTGCACTAAATTCCTTTACAACTTCATTTGCTAGATTTTCTTTTTCGATAGCTCTTTTTATTTGATTTCGGGAAAAAAAAGTTGAATTTTCTTTAATAATAACTATGTAGGAGTTACCTCCTTTTGTGATTTTTTTTACAACATTAGGGCGATCACCTTCTTTTATTTCCCATCCGATTGGAACTTTTAATTTAATATTTACACCTTTTGCTTTCGGATGGCCGAATAAACTGACGTATTCACCTAAATCGCTAATGTTCGTTGAATTGGTATTTATATAGGCTATTACTTCATTGGTACAAAGTATTAGGGTTACTATAAAAAGTTTCTTGAATTTCATAGTTTAATTTTTGGGATCTCTTCCGTATTTATTTCTGCCAATTTCACCACTTTGAAAAAGCATCCATAATCCATAAAAAGGTACAATTTGCCACCATCCATTACTTCCTAAATCATGACATCTCTTTGCACCTTGAGCAATTATAAACCAATATATAGGAACATAGGCTAGAGCCCAACTACTATGTTCGCCCCTTTTGGTATACTCTACTATAAAAGCTAATGCTATCCATCCTATTATCATACTGATTCCATATTCAGTTCTTCTTATTCGACCTTCAATAGCAAATGGACTAGAGAACATTTTTTGTACTTTCGATTTTGAATCGAAGGACAATTTATTATTGGTTTTTAGTGAGAAGTCAATATTTGGTAAAGGTGGCGGCAATTGTTCGAAAAAATCTGATAATTCTTCAATTTTATTTGCCGAGGTCCATTCATCAAGTCCCTCAAACCAAATTAATGTGGTTAGTTCAATTTTTGCATTTTTAAGTTCTTCTTTGGTTAGTGGCCCATATCTATCTTGGCCTTTTGAATAGTAGTATTTTTTCATCTAATTCTAAATTATAATTTATTGCAAAATACTTATTGATTTTAGTGAATTTTAATTTTGGAATATTGATACTTGCTCTGGCATCCCCCTCATAATCCGCTCCACCGGCTCCATGCTATTAACTTCCACATCTAGCAACCAAGTGCCATCCTTTTGTTCGGTAAGAAAATCAACCGTTGCCGGATAATCATCTTTTAGGAAGAGCATGGCGCGCATGCTGAGTTTTAGCATAATGTGAAAGCGTTCGCCGGTTTCGTTGAAACCAAATACATCGGGTTTCAGCAGTTGGTGAAGCTTTATAAATTTAGCATTTTCTTCCAATATTTCGAGGCTTCCCATGCGCTCGAGTTTGAAATATTTATTTTGTTGGGACTCGACCTCAAAGGCACAGAGGGTTTGGTAGTTGTCGGTAAATCCAATCGGTTCGATGAGTCGGTCGGAGATGCTTTCGCTGCTGGCTGATTGGTATTTAAAAATCCGGACTTGTTTTCCGTTTTTAATTGCCTCCTGAATTTGGGAAACGAGCTTGGCAATATGACCAGCTACAACTTGGTTGGCCCGGGTTTGGGATTCCGCCAAATAGGGGAGTTTTGCTTGTATGGAAACAGCCAAGGGATTGTTTTTGGCAGCGACCGAAAGGGCCTCATGGATGACTTGGGATTCCTCCTTCGTAAAGGGTTCCGAAATCGTCTCGGAACGTAAATAGAATTTATGGTTCGGATCTTTATCTACCTCAAAACCCAGTTCGGCCAATAAATCTAAATAGCGGTAGCAGCTGCGCTCTGAGATTTCCAGGGATTGCCCTAGGCGTTTAATTGATTTGGTAGGAAAGGTCTTTAATAAGGTGATCAACTTGAAAACCCTTAGAATCCGATGTTGGTTGAACATAAATTCGATTTAAGAATCTAAACTTACGGAAATGATTTTTAGGGTTTGAGGGAAATGACTTGATTTGTCAGTGAAAGTTAGTTAACGGTCGGGTAAGTCCGAATAAGTCGCTAGTCACTAGTTGTCAGTCGCGAGATGTCAGTCCGAAGTCCGGAGTCCGAAGGGATGGGTAGCAAGTCACGAGTCGTCAGTCGCGAGTCCGGAGTCCGGAGGGTAAGTTGTCAATCATCATATTCTCAAGTCGCTAGTCCAGAGGGAATTAGTTTGGGTAGGATTCAAGGTTTTTGGGTGCGTTTTCCTTAAAAATCCCCAGGTTAAAACCTGGGGATATTAATAACCCTAGGTTTTAGCCAAGGGACTAGACGCGATGTATCGCGTCTCTACACCTATCCTTAATTTCCTGTCTTATCGGGTCGCTGTCAAAGCATTGACCTGCGATGTCAAAAGAAGGCTGCTACTTGCCGGAAACAAAATATACACACATGAAAAAAATAGTCCTAGTTCTTAGTGTAGTCGTTGGAAGTTTATCGGTACATGGGCAGTCGGCCGTGGTGTCACCTTGTAACGATAGCCTATATACGGTGCTTAAATCACGTCCCATCGCACAGATGTCGGATCGTGAATTCGCTTATTTTAATCAGAAGGAGAAGGATTGTGCGGAGTATCGCAAGGCCTTGATGCAGGAAGAGGTGAAGGTGGAATCGTTGAATGTGGCCAAGAAGACCATGAATACGTATTGGACGGTGGCGATTATTGGGGTGGCGTTGTCGTTGATTCCTTTGTTGATGTTGTAAGAGAGGGGGGAGACGCGAGGTATAGCGTCTCTACAAGAAAATGGCAGTGAATTTTGTCACTGAAATGTATATCCTGATTTTTGGCAGGTAGGATAAATCCTTTATTTGCAGCTGTTTAATGAATCAGACATGCGAAAAATA
>JACCDQ011860027.1_pt1 | contig 11518 bp, 9 predicted proteins | sample 7446031 | NCBI WGS metagenome assembly JACCDQ01 (sample SAMN15323442, study PRJNA562643) | freshwater metagenome | isolation source: river surface water | place: USA:Blue River Watershed | collected 2017-08-17
AAATAAAAAGAATATTTTTGTTAACCACTCTAACAATACTAAAATAGTGATTAATAAACTAAAAGATAAAGAACTCATAATTTCTAATATTATACATTTGTTTTTAAAAAAGAATTATAATATACTCAATAATGTATTAATTCAAATATGAAAAGGCACAATATGATTGACAAAGAAAAAGAGCTAGTATTGAAAGTTATGCCAATGCCATCTGACACTAATATTCATGGAGATATTTTTGGTGGTTGGATAAAGATAAGTTATTAAGCTATGGACATTATCTTAAAGGTTCTATTTGTAGGTATTTTCTTAATTTAAAAAATGTCCATACTTATAAAGATGCAGATGAAATTAAAACTGCTAACTTATTTTTTATTCACTTTTTCTTATATTTCACATTTTGTCTTTTATATTTAGGAATATAGGTTTTTCCACTTGCTCCACTGTATATATAAGTATTACTTAGATGTATATTTTTAACAATATAGTTCTTAATGCTATCTGATTTGATAGATGAAAAAACTGATTCTTTAGTATTTCTAATGGCATGAAAATTGAATAACTTTATTAACGATTCTTTTTTGTCCTTCTTATTAATATAACCTTTATTTAATTCTGAAATATTTAAATAGTTTTCATTGGAACCTAATAATCCTCTTTTATTTCCTAATGGAATAAAAATTGTATTTTTTTTTCTAATTCCAGGTCGTTCTAAATTTAAAAAACTATCTCCCATCAAAAAATCAAATCTCGTATCATTATTTACTAATATCCATTGATATTTATTTAAATCCTCCATAATTTCAGTAATCATATCGGCTTGAAATGTATGGTATAAAAGTGTTTGATTGCAAACTTCCATTACAAAATTTTTATTTAAGTAATCTACACATTTATGTTCTTCTGTAATTGCAGGATCATCCAATGTTTTTAAATGTTCAGCAAATAACTCTAACATAACTCCAGACATTCCTTGTGCAATTTCATCTAATTTATTTGGAGTTCGTAAAAAACCAACAGCTAAAAAAAGTATTAAAATAGTATATTCATTATCATCAAGAATTGGACCAATATCATTAAAAAAAGATTTCGCTTTATAATTTATAATCTTTTCTATAATAGGAGAAGCTTCAGTTTCTAGATATGCGAAATTATTTTCCATATGATCTGATAGTTTTCCTTGTTCATCTTCCTGAATATATAAATAATTTTCTTTACCAACTCCTGAAGTATTCATTCCACCATCAGTTTTGTTTCCGTTTGGTAAATGCCAGTCTTTTTTACTAATATGAAATTCATATATCTTACCTAATAAATTAGTAAAATGTTTTAGAATCATTTGTGGGATATAGTGATTTTTTACTTTTAATCCATTACTCATATTTTAAACCTTCATAAAATGAATCCATTTTAGTAAAAATTTAAAATAAAATAAAGGAAAATATGATTAAAAATAAGCATATAATCTATGGACATTTTTAAATCATTTATTTACTGTGTTTTTTAATAACTTAACAGTGTCCATAGTTTTAAACTTTTTTAAGTATTGGAATATACTTAACTTTAATAAGTGATTTTTCATTGAATGAAAATGAAACAATTTTTTCAACTTGATTGTTATTTTCAGGGGATATTAAACATTTTTCTTCAATAATTTCATTGTGGGAGCTAGACCTCAGAACATCACAATCTCGTTCTAACTTAATTATATCTTCATTATCTGGATTGCCTTTTTTTAAAATTTTCCATTTCGCATCAATAACATTACATCCAACATTATTTTTTATAACAAAATCAGGAATAGATTTTAAGTTCTCATCAATGGGTAAAAATTCATCATTTTTAAACTCTAGCAATTTATATTTATAATTTTTGTGATATTCAATATTATTTTTATCTATTCCAGAATTTATATAATAATCATAAACAAAATATTCAAAAATAAGCTTTGGATCAAAAAAAACGAAATCAATATTTCCGTAATTTTCTGATTTTAAATTTTCATCATCTGAAAATATAGATTCCTTACCAAGTAAAATTAAAGCTGATTTATATAAATTATTATTGTTTTTAAATAATTTTTTTACTGAATTCTTGGTAATAATAGATGTGTCAATTTTTTTTACTTCAAATTTTGATTGCATCATTCTTAAAAGATATTTGGAAAGCAAAGCTACTTCTGCCACATCTTTTCTTAATGAAAACTTTAATACAATAGAATATAGTAAATTCAATAAATCTAATTTATTACTTGGAATAATTTCAGTTTGATGTATTATAGATTTATTTAATTCTCTTATTGATTCTTTTATGTTAATTTTATTATTAATCAAACTTGATGAAAAGTTGTTTTCAATATAACTTAATGGGCTTGTTTTTTTTACAAAATCAAGAATACAGTTTAGGGCTGATTTAAATTTTTGATTTAACAAGGAATCAAAAAAAGTTGAAAAATTAATACCTTTTATTGAATTAATATCAAATTCAAATTCTAACTGTTTGTATTTTATTTCTGGATACATCTTTTGTAACCTGAAAAAATCTATAAGAAATAAAATATACTGAATCTTATCGTTATCTTTTGGAGTATTATAAAAACTTATTATTTTAGGGAAAATAAATATTGATTGAGAAATATTGTTGTTTATAAATTTTGCATATCCAATATAATTATTTTCACCAAAAATAACTTTTTGCAAAACATCAACTATTGGATTATTTGGGGACAATCCAATAGTTTTAATAATGTTTAACAATGTGGTATTTTCATTGAAATAAAAATCTTGCCTTTTAGTCATTTTTGAATATTCTTCCATAAACAACTTTTTGAAGAGCTACAATTAATTGCTTGTAGTCAACAAAATTAGAAAATGTTGAAATATTTTTTTCTCCCGTTAAGGTTTCAATAGATAAATCAAAATTTATAATATCTGTTTCTATTTTATTAAGAATTTGTTTTGTTGTATTGAAATCTATATTCTTCACATCTTTAAATTCAATAATCATTTTTAATAGTGGTTTGCAAATATTTTCTTCATTCATCCAAGACGCATGCCCAATAGTATATCTATCGGGATGAGCATCAAACTCTCTCATAACCGATTCTATTGAATTGTTCATGGAGATAAAGAACTTTCTCACATTGTCATTTTTAATCGTAGTTTCATCGGGGTAAAGTTCAATAACTTCAAATCTTCTTAATAAATTATCTTCAATAATTTTTTTATCATCTCGATAGTTTGATGTGCAAAAAACATAAAAATTATCAGGAACAATTAAACTCCTTGGCTTTTCGTTTTCTATAAGACTAGGTATTTTTATTATATTAGAAGGGTGTATTTCTCCATTTTCATTTAAAATCTGAACCAACTCAAATGCATTTTTAAAATGATTGAAAATTGCTTTTGCTTTTATTTTTGTTCTTTTTTCTGTCTCTATAAGATATATTAAATCTCCAATAATTTTATTTAGGCTATTTTCTTGAATTTCTTCAAGGACTAATACATAGTTTTGATTAGGATGTAATATTGCATTTAATAAGTGTTCAAGTACTGCTCCTTGTTTTTCTGAATATACAATTCTTTGATTTTCAGATTTAACTGCAATACCCTGCATTAAATCTGAATTACTTGTTCCATTATGGATATTTATTCTTAAAACTTGATTACCTACAGCACCTAATTTTTCTATTAACCCATCAACCATTTTTGATTTACCAGTCCCTGGTACACCTTTAAGTAAAATATTAAATGGAATTTCTTTTTTATTTTCTATATTTGATTCACTATCTTTTATTTTTGTTAGTGGGAGCAATATACTTTTAACATAAGGCATTCCCAAGTCGTAATATTTGATAAACTCCTTATCAATTTCTATATTTAATATGAGTTTTTCTTTTTCATTCTGAGGAACAGTCAAAATATGATTTATAAAATTTGTAATCCCATAAATGCTTGAATAGTTTATTAAATCTATATAACCCATATTTTTTATATTTTTTTTACTGCCACTTTTGAAAATATGATCAAGAGCAAATGTATAAACCTTAAAAGATTTATCTTTTCCATCTTTTTTTGCTTTTCTTGCTTTTTTTACCTCACTTATTACCGAATTTTCCTTTTCTAATCTTTTAATAGCAATAGCGGGGAACAACCCTTTTTTAATTGCTCTAGGAACAATTGAATTATCTTTATTATAACTCCAATTTTCATTAAAATATAACATTTTTGACTTTATTAAATGATAGACAACTATAAAATATTTTTTTAAATCTTCTTTATTATAAATAATTTCAATGTCAGCTTCTTTTGTTGTATCGTACTGATATTCCCCATCAACTAAAATTGGATTATTGGATTCATCTTTCAATATAAAATCATTATTTAAAAAATATTTAAGCAATTCATCATTGCCAGCAAACATGCAACCATAATCACTTCTTAACTTTGCTTGCTTCTCTTGTTTTTCAAAATGAAATCTGTAATATTCATTTCCTAATAAAAAAGCACAATTTTTTAATTTATCATTATTCATTAAAGACTCCAGTATCAATAATGTTTTTCATTAATGCCATCAATACATCTACTACAATAGAATTGCCAGCTTGTTTATACATCTGTATATCTGAAACAACTTGTTCAAATGTATCGCAAAACCCCATTAATCTTAAGCATTCTCTTGGAGTTAATTTACGAATTCTATTATTTTCGCCTGTTACATAATTATCTATACTTGCTCTATGCATCTTATGCATACTTGCCAATAATGTTTTTGCTACATCTGTATCAATTGAAGGTTTTATCTTAAATTTTTTTGTTCCTTCAGACATTACATAATTCAATAATTTACTAGATAAATAATATTTTTCTTCAACAAAATCTCCATGTAAATTATATTGTTGACATGCTCTTTGACACAATCCAACATCTCCATTGATTTGAGTGTATTGTTTTTTAAGCTTTTCTGGGTTTCTGACAAATTTGGTTTGAACTTCTGAAAGATAATATTTTTTATCAACATTGCCTAACAAGAAGTCTGACATTTTAGTTTTTAGTTCTTGCTTTTCTGGGAATTTAAAATCAACATTATTATTTTTAAATCCTATTATAAATATTCTTGGGCGACTTTGTGGAATTCCATAATCTTTGGCATTCATTAACTGATAAAAATATTTATAACCTAAATCTTCAAATGTATTTAAAACAACTTCAAATGTTTTTCCCTTATCATGATTCATTAATCCCTTTACATTTTCATATATAAATACTTCCGGTTGAAATTCTTTAACACAACGTGCAAACTCGAAGAATAAAGTTCCTCTTGTATCTTCAAAACCACCTCTCTTCCCTGCTATAGAAAAAGATTGGCATGGGCTACCACCTACAAATAAATCTATTTTTTTCCCAATGTGTGATCCTAAAAATCTTATATCATGATAAAAATTATCTTCTGCTAATTCATAATTTGCCAAATAACTTTGTTTTACAAAATTTTTTCTTTTTGATTTTTTATAGACACTTTCTACAAAACTTGTTTTTTCTTTTTCATTTACTAATGAATTTAATTTTTTAATTTCATCTTCATTTGCTATATCTTCAAACAAAATACCACCATTGTCACAAGCAAAAGCAATTTCATGTGGAATATTTAATATATCTAAAGCATGCTCTATTGCTCCAATACCAGAAAATGCTGTTCCCACACTTATTTTTTTTGTTTTACCCACTGCTGATTCTTTTTTATATAGTTCGTTATTCATGTAATCTACTAATATTTTATTATTTAATATTAATCCCGTGAATTTTTCAAACTCTGAATTGCTATCTTGTGTTTCTAATTTATTTAACATTTTGCCCCCTTATTCTTTTTAATTTATTATTAAATTGAGATAGAGTTGTCAAACTTGATATCTATGCAAAAAACCTCCTATATTTTTCTAGAAGGTTTTGTGAAAATAATTTATTGGTTTTCTGCTTTTGTAATTAATATTGAACTACTCTCATATAATATATCTATTAATTTTTCCTTTCAATAGAGATGACTTTGGACTTAATTTCAGAATCCTCATACTGCTTTAATTTATCTTTAAGTTCCAATATGGTTGAATCAGCTTCTAGTAACATACTAGCCAATTCATCTCTTTGCTTGGTTACATCTTCAAGTTTTTCTTTTAATTCCCTAGTTTGTTTCTTTTTTTCTATATCTGTTTGTTTTTTTGTTTCCTTTGTTTCAATAGAAGAAACATATTGTTGAATTTCCGCTATAAGACTAGGGAATCTACTCTTTTTTAATGCACTAGGATCTGTTCCAGCTTCTCTAGCAACATTGTTTTGAGTTACTAATGTTCCAATTTGACATATTTGGGGTTTATTTGATTTTAGTCTTTCAAAAGCTTCTCTAAAATTTTGTTCTGCGGTCATTATTGATTCTCCATTTTATTGATTGTTTCTAAATAGTTATTTACACTTTTCTTTTGGGCTATTATTGAATTATATAAAGGACTGTTTTCAGTTATTAACACTAGTCTTTCAGATAAAATTTTATCTAATTTTAATATATATTTCTTTTTCTTAATGTCATAAAGAATTTCAGCACAAGGTTTTCCTGTATCTCCACCACCACAATGAGAAATAGACTCTATTCCACCATAAGGACAGGGTTCTTTATTCATACATATTCCTAATACTACTTCACGACATGCAACGCCACCTTTTTTTGCTAATTGTAAAGACTTTTTAAAATCTTCTACTGAAATCAATCTTACGAGTTCATTTTTTTGCTTATCTCCATGTGGACTTACAAAATTATTTTTTACGACATCTTGTAATTGTCTACCTAATGATTCATACATTTCTTGAACATAAAGATTTTGAGCAGTTTGTTCCAAATGGATTTTAGCATGATTTTGTCCATAATATAAAGACATTGCACGGGAGGCATGTTTTAATTGAAACTGTAATGAAGAATCTGAAACAACTCCACTTGCTTGCATATTAACAGCACCAGTTCTTCTTAATTGATGCCAACCTAATGACCATATATTTCCTACAGAGAAAGAACCATCTAATGTTGGTGTAGCTAAACGAGCCATATCTAAATCTTTTTGAGTAATTTTTAATTCTTTTTCATCTAATAAAAGTGGAAATCTTTGAATTAACTCAAAATACTTTAAAGTTTTTGGTCTATTATCTAAATGAATTTTTCTTTCTTCCCCAAAAGACCAAGGTTCTAATGATTGAATAATTAAATAATCAGTAGAGTAATTCTCTATACATTTTTGACGGAGATTTGAAATGACACTTAATACTTCTATAGCCAGTTTTGTATTTTCAGATGTTACCCAATATGTATCATTATCTTTTACTGTTTTGATTGTCTCTCCTTTTATTAGACAAATTTTTCCAAACTTAGGATCATATTCATCTTTAAAGCAATCTTTTTTAATATTAACTGCCTCATCACTTCTCATTAGAGTGAAATTTAATATATACCCAAGACTAACCCAATTCAATAAAGTAAAGTAAGAAGACAAATTAGTAATTCTTAATTTTCCATCTAATTTAATCCATTTTTTCAATATATCTTTCAAACCACAATTATGTGCAAGTTCATCAAAATCTAATTTTGATTTGTTTTTCTTATTGTCTTTGGTTTTATATTCATTTAAATAAATCATAAATAAATATTCTATTTTTTCTTTATTGTTAATAAAATCATCAAGACATTCTTGCAATCTACTAACTTGATATGCCCAAATTCTAGGTGGAATATAGGGGGTTTGTTTTCTTATATGTTTTTTAGACTTTGAAACAATTTTAGCGATATTATTTGCACTTAAAATTTCAAACCCTAATTCTTCCTTAAAAGCCAATAATTCATGTAATAATGATACTACTTGTGAAATAACAGAAGGCATTAATGAATCGTGTATTTCTTCTAAAACTAGCGGAAATTTGTTAAGTTCAGAAACAAGAATTCCTTCTTTAGAACAAACACTGAAAAAAGGTCTTAAAGCACTAAATCTTACCAATAAAGTTTTAGCATTATTTACACGGCGAGAACCATAAATCCACCAACTAGTAATTAATCTTAAAAAATTAGCATTTTCTTTGCTTATTTCAGCAGCTTTAGTTTTTAAACCACTATCCCCAAAGTTAAGAACACATCTTTTCCCTGCCCAAACATCTAAAATCCAAACAGAATCACCCCAATTAGAAATAGTTTGGTTATTTTTATCTACAATAATTGGAAAATCATTTTTAGGTGGCCAAGATTGTAATTTAATATTTTTTGCAGAAGGAATAACAACATCTGATTCAATAGCTAAGGAATATAATAATTGATTGTTCATTTTATTCTCCACCATTTAATTCTTGTAATTGTATTAATCCATCCCACATCATATGATAATCACCTTCATCAATTTTATTTAATGCTTCCAACACCCATTTTTCTCTTTCTTCACTACTATTTTTAAAATATTCTAACTTTTCTGTAATTCTATCTATAATAATTTCAATTGGATTCTTTTCACTACTTAAATTAATCTTTTTAAATGAAGCCAACTCAATTGATTTTAAATGACGATATGAAGCTAAAGACCAAACATGCTCTTCACTATCTATATCTCTGTGGTTTTTACAAAAAAGACAGCCAGAACTAGTTATGCAATCTGGTTCGGGACTTGAATCTTTTACTTCTTTAATTGAGATGGGAATTTGAGAAGAACAAGCTCCTGGGGCTACAGCAGGAATAATTTGTTCATTCATTTTATGAAATTGAGCTATTTCCACCATAGCTAACTGAGGATTAGGCATTGCATATGCTCTAAATAAAGTTTTAATATCATGTTGAGCAGATTCAGCTACTTGTTGTGGAGATAATTCAGTTCTAAGCATCCAATTAACTCGTGCCTTTCTAAGCAAACTTGGATTAACAAATGGTAAATTATATTTTTTTGTAAATTTTTTAAGTCTATGAAAAGTAGGTGCTGCTAGAACTTTTTCTTCAGAAAATATAAATGGAAATAGCTCATTACTATTTTTATTTTCAAACCATTCTTTTCTCCACTTTAAATACTGTTCAAAATGTTGACGATATTCTTTAAAAATTTCAAAAAGAACACTACCAGAACGACGTGCCTTATAAGCTTTTACTTGATATCCATCTAAATGACTAACATAAACAAAGTCATCTAATTTCAATTGGCGAGCTTGCTCAAGATTCATTCCTGTTTGAGCAATAAAAATGAGAAGTTCTGCCTCTATTCTCATATTTATAAGTGGAACTCTTCTTAAGTATGATTTTTCATCTCCCATATTTTTTCTAGTTTCTTCCATTTGCTTTAATTCATTAGGAGATCTACTTCTTTTTCTGCTTCTCTTTCCAGGTTCACGAATATCTAACCATATTGTTAACTCTTTGTCGTTAATATTAAGAGAAACAGGCAAGTCGCCATTTATTTTTTCTGTTGTTAATTGTTTAGAAATATCAACTAATACTTGTCCAAAATTTACAGTATCTTCTAATAGTAATTTAGAGCTAGTGCTTGTTTTTAACTTACCATACTTTGATAATTGAGATATTCCTGTTTTTCTAAAAATAGAATAATTTTTATCTAAAACTCTATCTAAAATAGTCGCTACAGTTAAAGCTGAATTATAAAAGGTTAATTGAGATATATCTTTTAAAATTCGTTGCCTATAACTAAGGTGGTTACACCATTCAAAATATAAGTTTTCTATATTTTCCAATTTTACATTTTCTACATTATCATCCAACCAAGAAAAAAAATCTTTCAACTTATAATATAATGTTTTAATAGTTTCTTTACTTTTCCCAGATACTAAATCACCATTAACCTCATCATGTATTTTTTTAATTAATGTTAATCGTTCCAATAATGGATTACCTAATTTTTGTTCTTTTAAATTAAGATGAAACTGATTGACTCTTAATAAAGAACCACCTTTATATAAAAATATAGCGAAATCCCAAGGTTGTTCTTTTGAACCAAAATCTACTGTTGGAAAAGTTAAATCTGGAACAGAATTAGATAACATTATTTACTCCCAAAAATGCTTTCATAAAACTATTAGCAACCTCTTGTTTAAGTGGAGCAGATTGAACAAACTTTATATACTTAAATGATGTTGCTTCATTTTTATGAAGTAATGCATCCTTAACTATTGCAATAGCATTTAATGGATCTCCAGACTTAAGAGTTATTTTTGCAAGTTCTGTTGCAAATGTTGAACGAGTTTGATGAAACTTAAAGTTTTTTAGGATAGATAATCCTTTATTGACTCCAATCTTTCTAAAATTGGACATTTCTGTATTTATAGCTGTAGATTGCTCAGTTTCCCTTTGACAGTATGGATTACCTCTTACGGTTAAAAACAATAAATCTTTATCAGCTTGTTTTGCTATAGCCTGGCGTTTAGAACGTCTAATACTTTCTGAATATTCTATTAAATTTTCCAATAAAGCTTCAGGTATCCACACTTGTCCAGTTACAGAAAACTTAGTATTTACAGGTGGACTTGCTCCTGGCCCTATATTTAAACGATATAACCCTTTTGCAGATGGATCTTTTACAGCATTTTTTAATGTTTCTATTTTTAAATCACAAATGCTTCCAATACGCATACCAGTAAAGAAACCAATAGCCAACATACGATATAATTCTGGAGTAGCATTCTCTTTGGCGAAAGATAAAACACTATCTCTATCTTCTTCAGTTAAAGGAAGTAATCCATCTTCTAAAGTATCACCATGTATTTTTCTATTTTTAATTGCTAAATCTGTGCTTAAAACAGAAAATGTTCTTTCAAATCCCACTTCATTAAAAAACTTTAAATATAATGTTTTATCTGTCCACAATGGTGTTTGAGAAACTAATATTCCTTTTCCAATTAACCAACGATAAAAAGAAACAACATTACGCATATATTCTGTAGCAGTAGCTGGTGATATTTCCCCTAAATCTCTTTTGTTTATCAACCAACCTCTATATTGAAATAAACATCTATCTGCTTTTTTGGTTGGGAATGAAAACCAAAATATATTTTCTTCTTCAAGAAAGTTAGCATAGTTTAATAAGCCATTCATATTACTATTAATAGTTTTTAATGAATATTCTTTACTGGAAGCTCTTTCTATTGCCCATAAGTTAGCTTCTCTCCAAGGCTTTCCATCAGACCAAAAAATCTGAAGCACCTTTTCTATTTTATTATTTCTTTTTGATTTTAAATAACTAACAGATTTACTTTCAATAGATATTAAATGTGGTGTATATGTAATAGATTCTAAGTTTGCCATATCATTAATAATTAATTATGTCCATATAATAACAACTTATCTTTATGTGTCAATAGTATTCTATTAATCTTTAGTTGGATTATGTCACAAGTTGATATTGCTGGAGCAATTCCCGCCGCTCAACTATGTAAAGGAAGAGTCTCTACTGTGGCTGTAAATAATTTCGTTTTTAAGAAACCTATTTATATTGGAGATTTAG
>JACCDQ010760437.1_pt1 | contig 11517 bp, 11 predicted proteins | sample 7446031 | NCBI WGS metagenome assembly JACCDQ01 (sample SAMN15323442, study PRJNA562643) | freshwater metagenome | isolation source: river surface water | place: USA:Blue River Watershed | collected 2017-08-17
CCTGGGCAAGAGGAGCCTGGAACATGTAAGCAGCCTGGAACATCTTGGCCTTGAACATGCTGGCGGCCTTGGCCAACAGCACTTCGCGAGACTCGAGGTCAGCAAGCTTCTTAACCTCATCAGCAGTAAGAGAGACGCCGTCTAGGACACCGGTCTTTACTACCAATAGAGGGTTTGCCTTAGCAAAATCACGCAGTGCTTTAGCTACGTTTACGGCATCGCCGTGAACGAAAGCCATCGCAGTAGGACCGAAGAGCTGGCCATCAAAGGCGCTTACTCCTGCGTTCTTAGCTGCAATTTCAAGCAGAGTGTTCTTTGCTACGGCGTAGGTTGCGTCCTTGCTGATTGAACGGCGCAGCTCCTTGAGCTGAGCCACAGTAAGGCCGCGGTACTCGGTGAGAAGAACGGCAGATGAGCTCTTGAATGATTCAGTCAGCTCAGCGACGTTCTGTACCTTGTTCGCCATGGCACTCCTTGATTGTTTGTGCCGGCTAGCCCCAGAAACAAAAAAGCCCCGAGCGTAGACGCACGGAGCAGAAACCCAGAATGGGTAATTACTTCACACACCTACGCGGGCCGAAGCATTTGCTTCCTTCGTCAGGACGAGGCTAAATCGTTGATTTCTCAAGGATTTGGCCTAACCCCGAAACCGGCGGTCTTTGGCTAAGTCTCAGTTTAGGCGCTGGGTCTGGGTTAGCGCAACCCCAGAGTTTCGACTAATTCAGACTTTGTTTATATCGGTTGGCGGCGGCTAGGTAAACCTGATCGTCGAACCTAAGACCAACGGCAATCAAATGGATTGATTCGGGACTCCTGGCATTCGGCCTAAATGCGTAAACAAGCCTGTATCTGTTTGGATACCCCGGAATATCGAATCTCAGCGAATATGCACCGCGGAGGTCGCCAGTTTGCTTGTTCTTGCCGAGTGGCCGTCCTGGCACTGGAAACTGATGTGATAGCTCCCAAATGTATCCTTCGACCAGCATTCGAAGTTCGTTGTCATCTAAAGCTTGAACATCACTTTTGAAGGCCTCGTCTCGGCTTATTTTGAGCATTTTTTGATTCTTCGTCCTTGGCATTCATGGCGAGAATCTCTTGATGAAGCTGTTCAAAAGTAACGATTTCAGGAGCCTGTGGATTCAGCATTCGCTGGGCTACAACGAGCTCAAGTTGGAGGTCGTTAACCTGGTTGATTAGCTTTTGCCACACCTTTGCAGGCACGAGCACTGCCTCCACTTTGCGGTGTGAGCCGAAAAGGATCGGCTTGGCATTCTTTCCCTCCACTCGGAAACGGGCGAGAATCTTGGTGAGGTTGGCTCGGGTTTCCGATGTAGTTGAAACGTCGTAGTCCGCGATTAGCGGTTTCTGTTTGCTGACCATATAGCCAGTGTAATCTGTACAAGTTTTTGTGCAAGTTATTTTGGGCAAATGAAAACCCCGCCCTAACGCTTTGGGAGTGGTGAGACCCGAGCGAGTCGAGGCTATGCCTCGACTCGCTGGTCGATACTTGTGCGAGAAACTAGCCTCGCGAGCGGTCGAAGCTTCTCTTCGGCTTGTCGCCGAACTTGCGGTTTCCGCCGCCTGGGCGTCCACCACCATCGCGCTTGCCGTAACCAACACGTGATCCGGTGCGAGCTTCGCTAGCCGAACGGCCGCGTCCACGTCCGCCACCGTTGCCACCGCGTGAGTCACCGAAGTCGAGGACTTCCTGTGCTGGAGGTGGAGCGATTGGGCCGGCAAGCTCTTCGAGGATTGCGTTGCTTGGGCGTACTTCGGTGAAGATTCCATCGCGTTCCGCGCGGTCGAGCATTTCTTCCATGCGACGACGACGGTTGCGAGGGATCAAAGTAATGACGGTACCTTCCTTGCCGGCACGACCAGTGCGGCCTGCGCGGTGGAGGTAAGTCTTGTATTCCTCAGGTGGGTCAACCTGGATTACGAGTGCGACGTCGTCCACGTGAATACCGCGAGCGGCAACATCGGTGGCAACTAGTACGCGCACGTAGCCCTTGGTGAAACGCTCAAGGTTACGGTTACGTTGGTTCTGGTTTAGGTCACCGTGCAAACGTGCAGCAGGAACACCGGCTGCAGTTAGTGATTCACTCAAACGCTCTGCGGTCATCTTGGTGCGAGCGAAGATGAGGCTCTTGCCTTCACCCTGCACTAGACGCAAGAGAACCTGTGAACGATCTTCTGGATCAACAGTGAAAACTCGGTGAGTGATGTTTGCAACATCCTCTTCTTCATTTGGAACTTCGTAAACGAATGGTGCAGGAAGGAATTCCTTAACCAACGCGTCAACCTCTTTATCCAAAGTTGCAGAGAACAAAAGTTTCTGTGAGTCACCGGTGGCACGCATGATGCGCTTGACTGGCTCGATGAAACCAAGATCACACATGTGGTCGGCTTCGTCGATGACGATGGTCTCAACTTCGCTTAGGTCGATGATGCCCTGAGCCATCAAGTCTTCCAAGCGGCCTGGAGTCGCAACGACGATGTCGGTGCCGCGGCTCATCATGTTTTCCTGACGACGCTGAGGCACTCCACCGTAAATACATGCGGTGAAGAAGCCGACTGACTTGGCAAGCGCGTGTGCGGTGCGGTCGATCTGGTCAGCTAGTTCGCGGGTAGGAGCAAGGATTAGCGCGCGTGGCTTGCCTGGCTTGCGCGGCTGTGAGCCACCGGCGATCAACTTAGTAATAAGTGGAACGGTGAACGCAACAGTCTTACCCGAACCAGTCTTTCCGCGGCCAAGCACATCCATGCCACCAACTGCAGCAGGAATAGTTGCAGCCTGAATTGGGAACGGAGCAGTTACGCCCATTCCTGAAAGTGCATCAAGCAACTTCGGATGAAGATTTAGTTCAGCGAAGCTGCCAACTAGTTCAACAGTGCTTTGGTCGACACTCTGCAAACGCTCAAGCTTGGTGTCCTCGAAGAACGCCTTCTTGTTTGGGTTTGACTTACGTGCGCCATCAAAAGTGTTGTCGCGGTCGCGGTCGCGAGCTACGCGATCGCTGCGGGACGGCGAGCGCTCAGCGGAGTCGAAGCTGCGCTGAGACCCCGCTGCGCGAGACTTGCGCGAATCACTTTCGAACTTACGAGCTGGACGTGAATCGCCATCGCGTGAAGGGCGTGAATCACGATCAAAAGTACGCGCTGGACGTGAGTCTGACTCGAAATGTGATGAACGCTGTGGGCGGTCACCTTCGAATTTACGTGCAGGACGTGAATCACCATCGCGTGACGGGCGTGAATCTGATTCGAAACGTCGTCCGCGTGATGGTGGTGTTGGTGACCAGTCGCGACGATTGTCGCCGTCACGAGCTGGACGATAGTCTGACTCGAAACGTGATGATCGCTGTGGGCGGTCACCTTCGAACTTGCGTGCTGGTCGTGAATCGCTCTCAAAGCGTGATGAACGTGCAGGACGTGAGTCGCTTTCGAAACGACGGCCAGTTGCTGGTCGTGCATCGCGTCCGCCGGCGGTGTGGCGGGGCTTGCGCGAGCTCGGAGCAGAGTCGAAGCTGCGCTGAGACCCTGCTGAGCGAGACTTGCTCGCTGGAGTTGAGTCGGTACCACCCTTGCGGTGAGCAGCCTTGGCGCGTGGAGCGCCTGAGTTTGTTGCTTTTGGAGCGCCTTTTCCGGCGCGCGCGTTTGAATTGCCAAATTTAGGCATTTTTTCCTCATTCAGTTATGTGTCTAGTCGAACTGCGCTAGACCACATAAAACTCTGGAGTAGAGAGTTGAGAGGGTTCAGACTGATGCATCTATAGAAAGGTGATGCATTGCAAACGACTACTATCGGATCGTTCCGATGTTCCAAGCCTAACTTGGACTTGCCGAATTACCTAGAACTATTTGGCAGGAATTAAGTTGCGGATGGTTAGTTCCGCGTGAAGCTCTGCATCGCTTGGTTCCACTAGCACTTTGCCGTCGGCAAACTGCACTACCGGGATGTTCTTGCGGCCAGCGATTTGTTCTGCTTCGGTGGCAAATTCTGGGTGCTGTTCTACATCTTTGAGGTCGTATTCGACGCCGAGAGTGTTGAGGAGTGACTTTGATCGGCGGCAGTCTGAGCACCAGTCGGCACCATAAAAGTTAATTTCGCTCAATTTTACCTCAATCTGTTCTTGTCTGGAATGTATAGCAATTCGCCGTCGAAAGTTATTCCCGTGAGGTCTTTCACCACGATGTCGGCAATTCCCTCGAGGGCCGTTGCTCCGACTCCTACGATGAGTCCGACTCCGGCTGCTTCGGCAGCTTCGGCTCCGGCGATGGCGTCTTCGAAAACTACGCAGTCTTCCGGGGCGAAACCGAGGCGCTCTGCTCCGAGCAGGTATGGATCTGGATGTGGTTTGCCGCGTTTGACGTCGTCGCCAGTGACGAGTGCTGCTGGGATTGGAATTCCTGCTGCATGGATTCGAGCTCGGCCTAGATTTTCGTTGGCGCTCGTGCAGATGGTCCAGTGGGCCGGGTCCAGACTTGTAGTTAGTTCGACGGCACCCGGCAGCGGATGAGTTTCGTCTGCGCTTGCTTGCTCAAGGTCATTGATGTAGTCGTTGGCTTCTTCAAAGAGATCAGGCCTGGATATCCATTCGCGCACTTTGTCCTCTGCGCGCTGTCCGGCGTTGTCTGCTTTATCCCAGTCAATGTGTGGTGCATATTTTTCGCACCACTTTTTCCAAGCTGCAGCGGCAGCGGCGTGTGAATCTACTAAGACACCGTCGTTGTCGAAAAGCAATCCCGATGCATAAAACTTCAAGCGGTCTCTCGCTTACGGTGACGCTCGGTAATGGCCAGGTAGACGCCGACCACGGCAAGAAGCAGAAGCACTTTTGCAGGAGCGAGGTCTTCGAGATACCACTTGAGATCAGGTGTGGCGATGTCTGGATAAGTTTGACCATTTGATGGAGATACTGCTTGCCAGCTCTGCAACTTATTGATTGCCTCGCTGCCGAATGCAAAGGACATGATAGTGACTACTCCACCAAACACAATTGAGAGTACGAAGTTGAGGTTGGCTGCACCAGCCGCGAGCGCGGTCTTTGGCTTGGGCTGCGCTTGGCGGGCTGACTTTGCCTTTGATGCGAAGTGCGTACCCATGACGACTCCGTAGCCGACGATCGCGATGATGATTACCCAAACCCAGATTTGCAGATTGGTTCTGGTGATTTGGTAGATGGCGAGGCCGAGAATGATGGCAAATGCGGTGGTCAGAATTGGAATCGCGTAACCGAGGGCAAGCGCTTTCTGCTGCTCACTCATTTTTGGCTTCGCCTCGCCCTTTGCGTGATTGCCGTTGCGTTCGAAGACGAATGCGCGAAGTACAACATAGATGACCAGCCCGGTGGCGAGGATGATCGGCAGGTATAGCCAGACCAGATTGTCGAGCAGTGTGTTATTGGTGTTGCCCGAGTTGAACGAGCCCATGAAGTTGCCGAAGACGAAAATCACCAGCGCGGCGAGGCTAAGCACCACCGCGAGATTAGTGAAGCGGTGCGCGGCTCGTTCTATGCCGGTCCCATCTGATTGGTTGTGTGCAGTTACTGCCCAACCCTGAGCGATGAGCGAGCTCATTGCTGCTACCGCAAGCGCGGCGAGGAATACGTAAATGCTCGGGTTAGTGCCGTAGTTGAATTGCGGCGCTGTGAACATAGAGACCCACTGGCCAATCATGAATAGCGCCCAGGTGAAAACTAGGCCGATGAGCGGAAGTGCAAGAGCACGATTTGGCAACGGAATTCGCTTCATGGTTCAACCCTACGCCTCGCCCCAATAAACTGACCCCATGATTTTGGTGATTGGCGAAGCACTTATCGACCTGATTGAAAACCGGTATCAGCCGGGATCCTTCAACGCAGTGGTAGGTGGCGCAAACGCGAATGTGGCGCTCGCGCTTGCTCGTCGCGGCACCAAGCATCAGTTCCTCGGTCGCATCAGTCGCGATAGTTTCGGCCAGAGCATCCGCGAGCGACTTTCTTCCAATGGCGTGCACCTGGACTACTCGATCGAAGCCAGCGAGCCAACCACTCTTGCCGTGGTGAAAATGAATTCTGCGGGTATCCCTTCATACGCGTTCTACGTGAACGAGACCGCAGACTGGGGTTGGACTCCGGATGAGCTGCCAACCAACGCCGACTTCGAAAACATGCACGCGACCGCAATTCAGTTCGGTTGCCTGACTATGGCAATGCAGCCATCAAGCGCGGTGATCGAAGCATGGGCTCGCGAACACTTCGACCAGCGTTCGGTCACAATCTCACACGACATCAACATGCGTCCTGCTCTCGGATTTGAGCAAGAGACCGAACGAGCGCGAGTGGAGCGGTTGAACTCGATCTCCCACATTATTAAGGCATCGGACGAAGACATCTACTGGCTCTACAACCTGGCCGAGGGCACTTCGGTCGACGGAATTGTGGCCGACTGGATTGGCGAGACCGACCGTCTGGTTTTGGTCACTCGCGGAGCAGATGGAACTTCGATTTATCGCCGCGGTGGAGTGCGCATCGATGTGCCAACCCGCTCGATCAACGTAGTCGACACAGTTGGTGCCGGCGACACCTTCTGCGCTAACCTGCTTGGTCAGCTGAGCGATGTGGACGCCTTGGGCACCGATCCATTTGACCGACTTGGCAATCTGTCGGATGACGAGCTGCGCGGAATGGTTCGGGTGGCAGCGGTTGCCGCTTCAATTACCTGTGAGCGCGCTGGTTGTGAGCCGCCGACTCGCGCGGACCTAGACGCCGTACTTTCTGGCCTCTAATGTCGCCGGCGTAGGCGAGAATTAGGTCATGGATTTAAATACAACTCTGCTACTGGTTCTTGCCATTCTTCTGGGTATCACCGTCTCATCCGCGCTTGTTATCGCTCGCACCGCCAAGAGCAAGGGCTACAGCTTCGGGTTGTTTTTCTTCTTCGCAATCGTCAGCTACCTAATTACCGCGGTGGTCACAGTCCTTCTCCGCCCGAAAGGCCAGGCCAACGCCCGCCCGCGTATTTCATCACTCGCGCTATTGATTCTCGGAATTGTCGTTGAATTCGTGGGTCTTGGCTACATTCCAGAGTCTCAGCTCACCGCCGAAAGCGATGCTGCGGCTATTGCGGCGATGCTGCAGGATTCCCAGTTCATCGGTGGGGTGGCAATTGCCTTTGCCGGACTGCTGATTGTGATTGGTTCTGTGGCTAACGACTACCGTGCGGCCGGCAAGGAAGAAGTCCGTCAGCTCTAAATATTTGCCACAATTTCGGCGGTAAACAGCACCTTATTCTCTCCGACGCTGTCGAGGGTCCAGTGCAAAGCTAGTTCTCTGAGTATTTGGGTCCCGTAGCCAGTGCTGGCTTCTTTTTTGGTCGGAGCCTTTCCGTTATTTAGCACCTGCAATTCGATCACGCCATTGCTCAGTTTTGCGGTTACTTCAATTTCTGTGGCACCACCATGCTTTATGGCGTTTGATGTAGCTTCTCGAATGATTTCAACAAATGATTCTGCAGCGTTTGGGTGTCGCTTAGTGGCGTCGTAAACGTTTTTTGGCACGTTGAAGTAAATTTCGCAGACTCCAGACCAGACATCGATGATTTCTCGTATTACTGTGCGTACCGAAGTGATTTCGGGTTGATCAAAGCGCAAAGCATTGAGTGCCTCAACCAAGTCTTGGTTTACTTCCTGGAGAAGTTTCTTGCTCGGCCGCTTTGCCTGGGTTAGGCGAATTGCTGAGGCGTAGAGAGCGGCCTGAACTGGACCGTGCAACACCGTTGCAATTCTTCTGCGATTGATCCAGAGTTCCTGTTTTGCCTGTGAATTGAGCAGTTCAAGTTCGCGGTTGACTTCTTCAAGTGCCATAGATGATTGCTGAAGCAACTGGTAGCGGCTCTGCGCGGCAAAAAAAACGATTCCAAAAATAATATTCAACGCGATTAGTCTCGGCCCAGATATTTCAAGCAAATGAGGTTGCATTATTGCAATAGCGATGGTGACCAGAGCCGTAATCAAGGTATAGCTAAGCATCACAAGCAAGACAGCTGGAATGGCGTTCAGCTGAAGTTTGGCGGTGCGGCGCTTGAAAAAGGTCAAAACCCCGAATGTCGAACCCGCCATTACTACCAAGACGATCGAACCGGTGGTCAGACCACCGAAGGTCAAGATTGGAGAGGAGCACATCATTGTCAGCAAGAACGCTGACAGGCCAGGCAGGAAAAGCTGGCTCACCTGAAGTTTGGTCTTTGGATTTAGTCGAGCAATAAGGTTGGCGCGATCGAGCTCTACTCGCGGGTCGGATAGCTGGTTACCCTCGCGGGCCACCGACTGACTCAACGGACGCACAACATTATCAACTGTGTTGCGCAGTGCTGCAATCTGCTTGCTGATGTCACTGCCTTTGGCTGCATTCACACGTTGAATGAGGTCTGAAATTACCGGCATTAGAAGGCCACTCACTCGGCCAGCGATCTCAGTTTTCTGTTCTGCAATTTCAAGTTTCATCGAGTTAAGTCGGTTAGTACGTCTTAATGTCTGTGCCTGGAGTGTCTTGAGGGTGCTATTTGCGCGGTTGAAGTTTGACACCAGAATCGTGGCAATTGGAATTACGCAAAATGCATATGTTCCAGAGCCGAGTAACCGATAACCAATTTCTTGAAGGTCGACAATCCCAATCGTTGTGCCAGTCAGATAAATGGTGGCACCACGAATCACACCCAGCAGCCAATAGGTAGGAAGATAGATGCCTTGGGGTAATTTCCATCGCTTGAAGATTGCTCTAGCAATAAATGCACCAGCAAGTAAAGCGAGATAGCCGAGAAGTGATACGGTGAACCACTCGAGCATGGTGCCTGGTTCTCGTCCATAGTCGAGCGTAAGGTTAGTCGCGATTAGTGGAAATGAAAGTACAAAAAGTGTGCGATTAGAAAACGCAAGCGGATTGGAAAATTGTCGGTAATAGCGACTGAAGCGCAGTTCTGTTTGAGTTTCAGACATGGTTACTCACCAGGTCGAGTGGCAATCAAGAATTTTTTACTTGCTTCTACTCTTGCGTTACCGCTGGCGTGCACATCGATGCCGAGTTGTTCAAAGATTCGGCTTACCATTCCCTCGACGGCGCGAACAGAAGTACCTCGGGCATCGGCAATCTGCTGATTGGTCAGGCCTTCGGCAATCTGTTTCATGACTTCGAGCTGCTTCTTTGAGAAGTTGGCAAATGGGCGGCTTGGGTCGAGGTCGTGTCTGTGTTTTTCTGTTATCCGGTCAGTCAAAACCGCGTCGAGCGCCTCAATCAGTTGATTTGAGTCGATGAGTTCAGACTTACGCAAATAGGCCGTGTGCTTTCCGATGATTTTTGAATCACGGCCGGCGTGGCGCGGATCTGGAAGATTGGTTAGGAAAACAATTGCGACTTCAGGGCTTTCCTTAGTGATCGCGGTGGCGAAGTCGAATCCATCTGGGCCTGGGCCGAGTTCGATATCGACGACGAGCCCGTCAGGGTCGTTTGCTAGGCAAGCACGACGAGCATCCGCGGCATTTGCCGCGGTGCTCACGGTAAAGCCGGCTCCCTCAAGGGTGCGGCCAATCAAGTCTCGAAGCAGAGCCTCATTTTCGACCACAACAATATGTCTTGCGTACATAACCTTCCAAGCCTACTTAGGCCGGTAAGACCTTCAAAGTCTTTAGCGACGGATCTGCCACAAATGCGATTCGCACGCCAATGTCTCGAGCCTGGAACAGGGCGCCGAGGGCAGCCTCGGTGATGCGCTCCCCCGGGCTGAGCACCGGCACTCCCGGTGGGTAAGGGCAAATCATCTCTGCAGATACTCGACCAACCGCATCCTTGGAGTCGACTACCTCGTAGCCCGAGAAGAAGGCCTCTCGAGGAGTCACGACCACCTCGGGTTCGATCGAAAATGCCGGAAGGATTTCGATTGGTCGAGGAGTAGCTCGGTATTCGTCTACCGATTTGATGATTCTGCGGATTAGGTCATCGATACGATCTGGAGTATCGGCAAAAGTGATCATCGGAATGATGAGGTCACGATTCGCCATTTCCACGTCGATGTTGGCGGCGAGTAAATCTGCCTCCACTTTATTTCCGTCAGCTCCGCAACCAGAAAGCAGAATAACTAGCTTCAACGGATCGATGTATTCACCGTCGATTACGTCGATGCCAGCAGCGCGCAAAGTTGCGCGACCCTTTTCGGTTGCGTCGATGACCGGACCGATGAGTTCTTCCCCGTGTCGTTCGAGAAGTGCTCGCGCTGCATCGATAGATGCAAGGATGCGACCAGACATCGATGTGGTCTGAGTCGAGTCGAACATTTTGTTAAAACGAGCGAGGTCAACATACTTTGAGTTGACCAGCACGAAGCTTGCCTGTGAGTAGCTCGGCAAAGTTTTGTGAGCAGAAGTTACGACAATGTCGGCACCTTCGGCGAGCGGGTGCTGCGGGAGTTCAGAGTGGAATCCGTAGTGCGCGGCCCAAGCAGCATCGACAACCAGCGGGATGTTGTATTCGTGAGTCACCTTTGCCAGGCGAGGAATGTTTGACATCGTGCCTACATATGAAGGTTCACCAATCAAAACCGCTTTGGCATCCGGGTGCTGCTTCAATACTTCGGCGAGCCTTGAAGAAGGCAGGTATTCCGGAAGTCCGGTGTCGGGGTTGATCTCTGGGCGAATCCAGATTGGCACTACGCCCGCGTAAACCAAACCGACCAAGACCGACTTGTGGAGTGTGCGCGAGACGATGACCTTGTCGCCAGGGCCGGCGACTGCCATGACGGCAGCGTGGTTGGAGCCTGATGAACCATTGACACCAAAGCGGCAGAGGTCTGCGCCCCAGAGCTTGGCGGCGAGCGCCTCGGCCTCGAGAATCAGACTCGGTGAAATTCGGTGCGGGTGATTGCCAGGTAGCACTGGGATGTCACCGTCGACCACGGTGCCGGTGAGGTCGTTGCGGCCTTTGTGGCCTGGAATCTGGAACGGAGAACGATCTGTCTCCATGTCACGAATCCACGCGTCTAGTAGCGGTGCGCTGGTGCGCAATCCCATTGGATCTTTAGGGTCTAGCAAAGTTGCTGCGCCAAAAGCGTGCTGTGACAATATCCCAACCTCTCGTGCTTGAAGTAATAGCCTACGAAATTTATTGCGAATGAAAAAGGGACCGGGTTTCCCCGATCCCTTTGTTCAAAAGCGAATTAAGCGTCGATCTTGGTGACGTTGGTGTCTAGAGGGATACCAGGACCAAAGGTGGTCGAAACTGCACCCTTGATGATGTAGCGACCCTTTGAGCTTGATGGCTTTAGACGTGCAACTTCGTCAAGTGCTGCCTCTAGGTTTTCACCTAGCTGCTTTGCGGTGAACGAAGCCTTACCAATGATGAAGTGTAGGTTCGACTGCTTGTCGATACGGAACTCGATCTTTCCACCCTTAATGTCAGTCACGGCCTTAGCCACGTCTGGGGTAACGGTTCCGGTCTTAGGGTTTGGCATTAGGTTACGAGGACCTAGAACCTTACCCAAGCGTCC
>JACCDQ010530786.1_pt1 | contig 11514 bp, 9 predicted proteins | sample 7446031 | NCBI WGS metagenome assembly JACCDQ01 (sample SAMN15323442, study PRJNA562643) | freshwater metagenome | isolation source: river surface water | place: USA:Blue River Watershed | collected 2017-08-17
ACCAGCACGCCAGAAGCGCCAGAATCCCCTAGAACATGGGCGATTTCGGGTGTATTGATCAGCAGATTGACCGGAACGACTATCGCGCCCGCCCGGACAATACCGAGGTACAGCACGACAAATTCAGGCCCGTTGTGCGCGTAAAGCGCAATACGGTCACCCTTCGAGACTCCGCGCCCAGCCAGCGAGGCAGCCACGCGGGATGACAATATTTTCACCTCCTGGTGAGAGAGGTTACCGTTGTCAGAATAAATCGCAGGCTGGCTTCCAAAACGGGAAGCCGCCTGATCAATGCGCTCAAGTAACGGAGATTGCATGCTAACGTCCCGGACGGGGACATCAGTTAATTATGTTATGGCCCCGACCCCGCATACAGTTGATATAAGCCCGCTTGTATTGATCGTCCGCGCTGACACCGGTTGTAGCGCCCCCACCAATACCACCGGCTGCAGCACCAATGGCCGCCCCCGCACCAGGGTTACCCGCCACAGCACCAATCGCAGCGCCCGCAGCAGCCCCCAAGAGTCCACCGGCCGCAACACCCTTCGCAGTTTCAGTACCCACCGAACCGGCTTGAGAGGCTAACTGACGACACTGCTCGGTGTCGACGCCCAAATTAGCGGCATTTCTGTCGTTTACCGGATCAGCGACCGGCTGCCAGTTTGAGTAACTTGCACAACCCGAAAAAAGAAGCCCAACCAATGCAAAATAAATGTTTCTCATGTCCAGATTTCCCCACGTTGAGATCGAAAAGTTGTATAAATTTCAACCTAGCAAGGCTTCGCCTTGGGCTAACCGCGGCAAGGATCCATTCAGCCCCATGGCATACGTCATGGCGAGTTTCTTAGCAGGCTTCAGCCTCTCGGCAAGACCCAATCCAAGGTTCCTGAGAAGTCGTACGGGGCCGTGAGAATTTCCAAAAGTCCGGTAGAAGGCATCCATCACGGTCATCATCAAGAGGTTATTTTTTCGGCGCATCCGCTCATAGCGACTGAGTACGTTGTGAGCGCCAATGTCTTCCCCTGCCTTTTGGGCTGCAATCAGAACTTCGGCAAGCGCTGCCGCATCAAGAAGCCCAATATTGACACCCTGCCCCGCGAGCGGATGAATCATGTGGGCAGCGTCTCCGATGAGCGCAACGCCGTCTTTGACATACCGAAGGGCATGCTGTCGTCTGAGGGGGAAACTCCCTCTTGCAGCAATGCGAGTGACGTCCCCCAGACAGTCAGGAAACTCTACATTTAAAGCGGTTAGAAGCGCTTCATCAGTGAGCGTTTTCAGTCGTGCCACTTCTTCAGGGCTGCTGTACCACACCAAGGAGGCATGGGGCCCATCCAAGGGCAAAAGAGCTTGTGGCCCCTGGGGGGTAAACCGTTGCCAGGTAATGTCCTGCTGACCACATCCGGTGTCAACAGTCAGCACAAGGGCATGCTGTTCATAGTCCCAACCACTGACTCCCATCCCTGCGGATTGACGAACCCGGGAAAAGCCCCCATCCGCCGCCACGATTAAGCGGCTTTGAAGTACTCGACCGTCCTCAAGGGTCACTGAGGATCCTTCGGCGGCGTAGCGAAGCGCCTGCGTCTTGACGCCCGAAATGACTTCAACATTTTCGAATTGATGGGCTCGCTCAAGCACTGCCAACTGAATGACTCGATTTTCAACAATATGCCCAAGTACGGGCTCGTTAATCTCGTCGCTGCAGAACTCCACATCACCGCTGTCCTCCCAGACTCGCATCCTGCGATAGGGGCACAACCGTCTGCCGGTCACTCCAGACCAGGCGCCAATTGTCTTCAAAATATTCGCCGAAGCGATACTGACAGCGGAAACCCTCAAATCATGAGGTTGACTCGAATCGAACTCCGCGGGAGGAGAGTCTTCCAAGAGGCCCACACGAAGCGAACTGCCCCCCAAGGCACAGGCAAGGGTCGCACCCACCATGCCTCCGCCAACAATGAGTACGTCATAGTCCTGATTCATGCGGAGCCTCGAAACAAATAGAGACGCAATTATCCCCCACGAACGAAGGGAAATTCCACCACCGAAGACCCAATTAATGAATTGTTGGAGAATTGCCCCTAGGCCTCCGGCTCTGACTCTTCCAGATTGGTGGCGATCAATCCGGCAAAAGCGCTCAGGAACATGTTGATGACCAACCAGAATGGCAGTGTTTCCAGTCCAAAGAACTTTGACCCCGTGGCAATGGCCCAAAGCATGGCAATCAGCGCCGTCAGGATCGTACTGATTCCGCCAACCAAGCCACCATGGATAAAACCATGATGTCCAGCGATTTTTGCAGCCAAGAATCCGGGAATCAGGCATGTTGCCAGCCCCAGAGCCTGATTGATCCCATACAATAGCCCCTGGTATTCACCTGTCACTGCCTGTTCGCCAACGAGTTGTGGCAAGAAGACCACATGAATCATGTAAAGCACCAGAAAGAGAACAATGCCCCTCATCAGGGCTCTACCATTAATCTCAGGCATAGAAAAACTCCCAATTCAAAGCCGGATGACAGCGGAATGGTGATACCGCAGACTGTCACTTAGACGGCTGAGAGCTCAGAAATTCCCTGAACCATTCAAGAAAGCCCAAAGCCCCAAACTCCCTGCATGCTTAAATCCCTCATTTATCGACTGAGCATCCAATCCGCACGTCACCCATGGTGGGTCCTAACGGTTGCGGCCCTTATCACGGCTTTGGCCATTTACGCGTCTGTCCACCTGCCGGTATACACCTCAAGGCAAGCTCTTTTGCCTCAGGACACCGAGGTCGCGCATCGACTGAATCGCTATCTAGAGACTTTTGGGGCATCCTCCGATCTTGTCGTCGTTCTCGAAAACGCGTCCCGGCCCGAACTGGAGGCGTTCGCAACTGAACTCGCGTCCCGACTGCGGAACCAGCCCGAAATTGCCCAGGCTACCGATCGATTAGATACCGGGTTCCTGCACGATCACCTCTATCTAATCCTTCCCGCAGATCAACTGGCCCAGTTGGAAAATGGACTCGGCGTTGCCAGTAAGTTACCGAAGCTGAATCTTGAGAATTTACTGGCCAGCGCCTCTTCTGAGGCTACCCCTGGTCAAAGCGCTGGTAATTTAGACCTCCAGAAAGCCCTGATCGGGATCAAGGGAGCTTCGGCTTTTGTCCATGAGTGGCAGCGATGGCTTGACGAAAAGAGCTCTCCCGCAGCCGTCAATTTTGAATCCATGTTGAAAGCTGTGGGCGCCGAACAATTGGGCAAGGGATACTTCAGCTCTCATGACGGCAAAATGCTTTTGCTCTTCGTCCACGCCAAAGCGACGGGTGAGGATTTTGAGACGTTGGCGCCTTTCAATCAGCGCATTACGCAGATTGCCGCCGATTTAGCCAAAGACTTCGTCAGTCGCGGACTGAATGCTCCGCATGTGGTGCTGACGGGTCTTCCCGCAATCGAATACGAGGAGTACATCGATATCGAACGCGATATCAAGCTCGTCATCTGGACGGCCGCCGGCCTGATCGGTGCCTTGATTTTCCTGGTCGTTCGGAGTGTGCCTTGGGCCCTAGCTATTTTTATCCCCATGGGATTGGGGGCAGTCTGGAGTCTCGGCTTCGCCTATCTGGCAGTTGGGCACCTGACCATCATCACCTCAAGCTTCCTTGCAATCCTTTTTGGACTTGGCGCTGACTACGGTATCTTCACGACATCTCAAATAGCTGAGGCGCGTCGATCAGGAAAACCGCTCATTGACTCGATTGGCTGCGGCATTCGTGACTCTTTCTCAGCCGTGCTGACGGCGGGTGGCGCTTCCCTTCTAATTTTCGGAACTTTATCTACGGTAGCTTTCCCCGGATTTGCTGAACTGGGGATCATTGCCGCAGGCGGCGTGCTTTTGATTTTGGTCAGCACATGGATCGTTCAACCGGCGATTTACGCCCTGATTCCACCAAAAATCAAGGCGATGACAAATACCACCCGTGAAGTCTCACCTTCCCAATTGAATGTCCCCCGTTCCTTGGCGCTGATCATTGTCCTTCTCGCCGGAAGCGCAGCCGTCCTCGGGATTCGCTCGGGACTGGAAATGGGTTTTGATTACGATGTTCTCGCGCTCCTCCCGAGAGACTCCAAAGCGGCGGAATATCAACGAAAAATGGTCACCGAAACGGATTACCAATCCGAAATCGTGATTTTTACAGCGCGAACGCTGGATGAGATCCGTCGGATCACCGAAGAGGCCCAAAAGAAGCCGTCCATCTCCAAGATCCAATCAATTAGCAGTTTCTTCCCCGCGGACAGCGAACAGCGTGTAGAGGCCGCCCATCGGATGTCGCATTTGGCGCTGCAGCCTGCGCTCACCCAAAACTTGGCAACGCTGAGTCAACGCGGACTTGATGACAAGGCATTCAAATCGATTCAGCGACTTTTAAAGCAATCGCTGGAGAAAATTGAAAATTATGAGGAGCAAGCATTCAGCTCCGGTAACCAACCTCTGGTGCAGGGGCTTGAAGAACTCCGATCCGGCATAGAGAGTTTGCAGGTCTCCCTCGAGAAAGATCCTGAGACCGCAAGGCTTCGCTCCGAAACCCTCCTTCGCGCCTTACTTGCCGTGGCGACTGATGCCGTGAAGCAAATCCAAGACTGGAGATCGGCCCGGCCGATCGCACCGTCTGACTTGCCTGACGGACTTCGGGAGCGCTTTGTGGCTGAAGATGGCACTTTGGCTGCTTATGCCTATCCGGCCAAAAGCGTCTATGACCCTAACAATCTGGATGAGCTCATGACAGAGGTCTACCAGATTTCACCCGATGCCACTGGTTTTCCGACAACCCATCAGGTTTTCTCCAAGGCTGTGGTCAGTAGCTTCAGCCAAGGGACCAAAGCGGCAATTCTCGTCTGTCTAGCTTGGCTTGCGCTCATCATTCGCTCGCCCAAAGGCATACTGATCGCGACGTTGCCACTGGTCATCGGTGGAGGTTGGATGCTGGGCATCATGAAATTAGCCGGTCTCCATTACAATTACGCCAATATCATCGCGCTTCCTCTGGTCATTGCGTTGGCCGTCGATTACGGCGTCTGGCTCAGTCATCGCTGGATGGCCTTGAAAGGGGAAGATCCAATCGCCATTGCCAAAGATGCAGGTCGCGTAATCTTGCTGGCCGCCGGCACCGAACTGGCTGGGTTGGGCGCAATTACGCTCGCGAGCTATCGGGGAGTGTCGGGGCTGGGTATCGACATTACTATTGGTCTGATGACTTGCTTGGCTTCGACACTGTTCATTGCTCCCGCCATTGGTTTAATCCTTAGCTCCTCCAGGAAAAAATAACCCCATGCGCCTTTCTTCACTTCGGCTTACTCTGGCCTTGGCATTGATCGCCTTTTCAACCTGGGCTCTTTGCGAGCCCTCGCCCGTTGTTGTCTGCTATCCCGGTGGACCTGTGAGTGAGGATGATGCCAACAAAGCCATGGCAGCCATGCTGGGTGTCGTAGAGAAAGTTGGCGGCTGGCCTGCACAGAGTTTTAGCAGCGCATTTTCCTCGGATGTCGAAGGCTGCAAGTCGTTGTTGATGCAAAAAAAGCCCACCTTCGCCATCACCTCGCTAGGCATCTTCCTGGATCAGCGCCAAAGCCTCCACTTAGAGCCCGTGGTTCAACCCAAAATGCGGGGTAGCTCTACCGAGCAATTCCACCTCGTCGCGATCAAAGGTCGCTTCAATGCCTTGGAAGAGATCAAGGGAAAGCAAGTAGGAGGTACCGTCTTTGAAGAGGCTGAATTCATTCGCCGCATCGTCTTTGCCGGTCAGCTGAATCCTGAAACGGATTTCGCGCTAAAGCCCAGCAAGCAGGCCATTCGCGCACTGAGATCGCTCGACAAGGGCGAATTGGATGCTGTCCTCCTAAATGGCCAACAATTTGCTGCTTTAGGCTCGCTCCCACTCACTCATGAGTTCGACTCGGTCTTCACATCCACGCCGATTCCTCTGATGGGTCTGGTCGCAAACAAAGAGACCAGCACACCCGAAGAGCGAAATCGCTTTGCGAAAGCTTTAAGTGACATGTGTAACGAGGCAGAGGGCAAAAAACTGTGCGACTTGTTTGCCATCGATGCTTTTGTTCCGGCGTCACAGGCTGCCATCCAACCCGCCATCACTCTCTGGGACAAGGGCCACTAAACATGCAAGGTCGAACTCAAGCGATCGCTCTCCTTCTGGCATCTGCACTGACGGCATGCGGCTCACTTCCTAACCGCATCGTTCTCTTTGGCTCCTCGTCAAACTGCTCTGGAATCAGTGAGGAATCACTCTTAAATAGCAAGGATGGTCTGGGTCCAACGACATCAACTGATGAACTGCATTGCGCCATGAACGTCGCGCGAAATGCGACGCAACCGACATTTATTAAGTCGTCGATCTCTGCGGAGATCGCACTTCACCTTGCCGAGAGGCAACCGCATGGTCCAGACCGTGAAGCACTGGCAGCTGAGGGCGTTAAGCTAGCCGAGCGAGCGATGGCTTCAGGCGGCAGGGAGAATGCAGCGGTTCACTATTATCTGGCGGCGAATCTGGGTCTCGCCATCAACGATCATCCTGTCCAAGCTGCTGAAAACCTCCACCGGCTTGAGGAGGAACTCAATCTTGCGGTTAAGCTCTCCAAGGCGGTCGATCAAGGCGGCCCATTGCGTCTTCTGGGCATGCTATATCTCAAAGCCCCCCCCTGGCCCACGGGCATCGGTGATGGGGATAAAGCACTGGCCTTACTTAAGGAATCGGTCGATAGCTATGAAAACCATCCGCTGAACCACCTCTTCTATGCCGAAGCGCTTTTCGAAGTGGACGAAAAAACGTCTGAAGCTCAGGCTGAAATCAAAAAAGGCCAACTTCTTCTCAGCAACGGCTCCTGGGGCAATAATCGGGTGATCTGGGAAAAGGAATTCGCCGACGTCATCAATGAAGTCGCGAAAGCCCCTCGCTAAATTAGTTACATCATCCTAATGCCAGAGACTTCTATCGCACTCGATACCAAGCATTTGATACAGGCCGAACAATCGGCGCTGGACTACCTGCTATCCCAACAGAAACAGACCGGTGATTTCGAAGGCGAAATGGTCTGGTGTACGATGATCTTAGCTCAAGCCGTCATCGTCAGGACCATCATGGGCCGGCCTTACGATGCGAAAGATCGTTCTCGGATCTTGCGCCATTTTGAGGTCACCCAGGCCAGTGACGGCTCTTGGGGCATGCACCCTGAATCTCCGGGATATGTTTTCTTCACGACCCTTGCCTACGTTGCGTTGCGACTTTTGGGTGTCAGTCAAGATAATGCTGTTGCGGCTCGCGCAAGGGATTGGCTTCATGAGCAGCCGGTCGGTGTCGAGGGCATTCCGACTTGGGGTAAATTCTGGCTCGCTATCCTAGGGCTCTATGAATACAGGGGCCTCAATGCCATTCCCCCCGAACTCTTCCTGCTTCCCGAATGGCTTCCCTTTCACCCCCGCCGCTTTTACTCCCACACTCGCCTGATCTACCTTGGATTGGCTTACATCTCCGGAAAGCGTTTTGTTGCGGATCTTCCCAAATCGATCATTTCGCAACTCAGAAGCGAGCTTTACACCAAGCCTTATGAGCAAATTTGCTTCGAGAAACTTCGCCACAAGCTAGCGCCCAGTGACGTTTATGTCCCCATCACCCCCGTGCTTCGGGTGATTTACGATGGCTTGGCTATTTTTGAACGCTGGCACGGAAAAAAGCTGCGCGAGAAAGCATTGCGCGTCTGCTTGGAACGCATTGAGTTTGAGCAAAGAACAACGCGGCACCAGGGGATCTCACCGGTCAACGGGTTACTTAATACGCTCGCACTATTTATCGATAACCCCTCGCATCCCGAGCTTGAAGCCAGTTTAGCGGGCGTCGAAGCTTGGCGCTGGGAAGATGACAACGAGGGACTTCGCTACGTTGGAGCTCGATCCAATACTTGGGATACCGGTTTCGTTCTGCAGGCTATTTCAGAAGTAACGAATCCAACGCCTCAGACGATCGCCGCGATGACACAAGCCGTTCAGTTTTTGGATCGTGCCCAAATGACGGAGGAAACCCAGGACTATGCCCATTATTGGCGTGATCCCGCCCTGGGTGGCTGGTGTTTTTCGGACGGAGAACATCGTTGGCCCGTCAGTGACTGTACGGCCGAAGCATTAAGCGGGCTCATTACGCTCTATGAGCACCCCGCCTATGCAGCACTCCCCCGACTCAATGTAGAGCGTTTGCGGGATGGGATTCGCTTCATTCTCTCCCGTCAAAATGCTGATGGTGGATTTGGCACCTATGAACGCCGTCGTGCGGGGAAACTTCTCGAGCTGATCAACCCTTCCGAGATGTTCGGCCAATGCATGACTGAACTGTCCTACATTGAATGTACGGCCTCCTCTTTGGGCGCAATCAGCCATTTCAGAAAAATCGATCCCGACTTTGAATCCGAGCAGCTTGAATCTGTGGCGCAACGCGCCATTACCCTACTCAAACGACAGCAAAAGGCTGACGGTTCTTGGCAAGGTTTTTGGGGTATCAATTACACCTATGCAACCTTCCACGTCGCAAGAGCGCTCCGACTTGCAGGCATTGATGCCCAAGACGAGTCACTTCAACGCGCTGCCAAATTTCTAAAGGCTCACCAGAGAGAGGATGGCGGTTGGAGTGAACACTATACGAGTTGCTTGGAAGAGCGATACATTGAGCAACCTGAAACTCAGGTCGTTATGACCAGTTGGGCCTTGCTGGGACTTCTTGAAATCCTCCCCCCCCATGACCCAGCAATCCAGCGCGGCCTTCTGTGGCTTTTAAGCAAACAAAACGCCGATGGCAGCTGGCCGATGCAATCAGTAAATGGTGTTTTTTTCGGAGCAGCCATGCTGGATTACCGTCTTTACCACACGTATTTCCCCGTTTGGGCTATTACGCGGTATAATCACACCATAAAAGGGGTTTAATGTTGTTACAATACAACTAATGTTGTATCTCGTGATCACATGATCGGACAGCCTGAACAGAAGGTTTCGATCGAATAACTATTCTTGGCCTAGCTCAATCTCCTTAAGGGTCCAAACAGATTGATGATGGAAATTAACGCGAACACACAGATGGACGTTGACGTCCTGATCGCGGGCGGAGGCGTAGCAGGTTCCGCCGCCGCTGCAGCACTTTCCCCACTTGGTCTTAAAGTTCTCGTCATTGAACCCAAATCCTCTCACGGACGGCGCCTTGCTGGTGAGTTGATCCATCCCCCAGGCATTGATGGGCTCAAACAGCTTGGGCTTCTCGATGATGAGCCAGAAATTGGATCACCCATTCGCGGTTTCTCCATATTTCCTTTCAAAGAAGGCTCCGAATACGATGAGAGCATCATCCTTCCCTACGGAGAGGTTGAGGGTCTCGATCACGGCGGCATGGCCATTGAACACCAGTCCCTCAAAGAGCACCTGCTTGAGAAGATCAAGTCATTTGCAGGGGTTGACGTATGGATGGGGGCTCGCGTCATAGCAATCGAACCTGATGCGAAAGGCAAAATGGCCAGTGCTATTGTTTCGACGGAAGCGGGCGAAGTCCGGATTAAGGCCAAACTGATCAGCGGCGCCGATGGCCCCATGTCTCAAGTCAGAAAGCTGGCCGGGATTTCCCACGAAACCCATCGATATTCAGGAATGCTGGGTGTTGAGGTGGACGACAGGCACCTGCCCAAGTCCGAGCATGGAAATATCTTCCTCAATCCTTTGGGCATATCCTACGCCTACAGCGTTACGAAAGGTCGCGCGCGGGTCATGTTTGAAGTCTTGCGTGGTGATGACTCCAAGGAATCCGTCCGTGAGCATCTGAAATCTTTCCCCAAGAAATTCCGTGAAGACATTGAAGCGGCGATGGCTATCGACAAGCCGTTGGCGGCTGCGAATTACCGCATCGTGCCCAAGAGCAACATCAAAATGAATGTTGCGTTGTTGGGTGATGCACGGGGCTGCTGCCACCCACTGACGGCCTCCGGCATCACAACCGCCGTCAAAGACGCTCTCAGCCTTCGTGAAGCGCTCATCAAACATGAACTTAACGTCGAAAACGCTCTGCATGATTACGCTATCGCTGCAGGACGCGTTCAATTGACTCGCAGAACGCTGTCTGAAGAGTTACGCGAAGCCTTCCTATCCCATACACCTGAGTCGGTTCTTCTCAATCGATGCATTTTCGAATACTGGAAGAGCAACCCGAAGGGTCGCGCCCACTCACTGGCGCTGCTTTCAACGCTCGACAGCAGTATTGTGTCGATGGGCATGCAGTTTGTGATTGTCGTGTTTCAGGCGTTCCGCTTACTGCCGAGTGAAATCAAAAAAGGCAGCGGGTTAAGTTGGTTCGTTTCAATCATGAAATTGGCTCAAAAGAGCCTGAGCATTCCACAAACAGCCCTTCAACACTGGCTTCAAGAACAGAGCGCACTGGCAAAGTGATCTGTGAATTAAACACTCAAAACCCATGCTCGGCATGGGTTTTTTGTTGTTGGGCATCAGGCTTTTTATACCCCTAGACATCCGCTTCATTCCCATAGGCATCGAAGAATTATAGAATGACCGGCCTGCGGTCATGATGGAATGACCCCATCGACCTCGGTCGAGCAACATGCTTGACTCGGAACCATTACCCCCCGCGCCAGCATGCGACTTTCACTAAAGATCCTCAGTTTTTTCATCCTGTTCTCAGCACTCAACTCAGCAGTGGGCGCCCTCTCCCCGTCTGATCTCAAGATCATTCAGGGGGTTAAAGATGAATGGGAAACGGCGTTTTACACGCTCTCCCAAGAACAGCAGGAACCCATACTCAAGACGCTAAGCATGAAAGCGGATACGCTGATCCAGCAGTATCCTGATGCGGCCGAGGCTTATCTCGTTGCGGGTCTGATCCAGTGTTCTCTGGCCGCTAATGAAGGGGGATTCAGCGCGTTGGGGCGAGTAAAGAAGGCACGACAATTTGTCCTGCAGGCCATGGATAAGGACCCGCTGGCGATGGACGGCAGTGGCTATGTCATTCTGGGCAACCTTTACTACCGCCTCCCAGGCTGGCCCATTTCATTTGGTGACAATAAAGTGGCACGAAGCTATCTCGAGACGGCTATCCGGCTCTATCCGGAAGGCTTGGATGCCAATTATTTTTATGGCGATTTTTTGCTTGACGAGGGGAATCCCGCAGCCGCACTTCCTTTCCTTGAAAAGGCCGATAGGGCGCCAGTCAGAGCACTGTCACGTTTATCTGACCTCAAGCTCAAAGAAGAGCTTAAAGTGTCTCTTAAAAGTGCACGAGAAGGGAAAGGCGAGAGCCAAGGCTTCTATAATCAATTCCTCAATGCCATCGGCAAATAAGCAAGAAGACCACCGCGCATGCCAATCACCATCCCCATTCTGATCGTCCTGGGACTCCTTCTTGCATGGGTTTGGATTTTCTATGCCATGCAACGAATCGCGATTCGTCAGCAAATGGCCCCCGAGCCCCCAAATTTCT
>JACCDQ010276084.1_pt1 | contig 11513 bp, 12 predicted proteins | sample 7446031 | NCBI WGS metagenome assembly JACCDQ01 (sample SAMN15323442, study PRJNA562643) | freshwater metagenome | isolation source: river surface water | place: USA:Blue River Watershed | collected 2017-08-17
CATCGGCATCAGCCTGCAGCCGGTCTACGCCGTGGCGGCCGATCTGGCCAGCGGCGTGCTGCAGCGCCTGCTGCCGGACTGGCGACCACCGGTGCTGGGCATCCATGGCCTGTACGTGACACGGCGCCAGATGTCGCCGGCGTTGCGCGCGCTGCTGGACGCCCTGGCGGCCGGCCTGCAGGCGACGGCACCGCGGGCGCCGCGGCGTCAGGCTCCCGCGGCCCGCAGCTGAGCCGAGGCGTCCACCAGCGCCTGCACCACCACCTGCACGGCAGGATGGCCGCGTTCGCCCTGGCGGAAGGCCACCGAGATCTGGCGTTGGGCGGCCGGCGCCAGTCGCACCGAGCACGTGCCGGCCACCGGCCGCGCCAGCCGCAGTCCGGGCACGATGGACACGGCCGTGCCCGCCGCCACCAGGGCCGACACCATCTCGAAGCCGCGGCAGCGGGCCCGCAGCCGCGGTGTGTAGCCGGCGCGCCGGCACAGCTGCGCGATGAAGTCGCCCCAGGCCGACGAGGTGGAGTCCAGCGCCCAGTCCTCATCGGCCAGATCGGCGATGCCGAGCGCGGGACGTCCCGCCAGCGCGTGGCCGGCCGGCAGCAGCACGTGCAGCGTGTCGGTCGTCAGCGCCTGGTGGCCGAGGAGGGCCGGGCCACCGGGTCCGTCCCGCCCGTGCGGCCCGGACGCCAGCGCCACCGACAGGTCATCGACCACGGCCACGTCGGCCCGCCACGATCCGAGCGCGGCCAGCCCCTCCGGCGGCTCCATCTCCTCTAGCACGATCTGCAGGCGCGGCCAGGCCGACCGCAGCGCCTGCACCACCGTCGGCAGCACGGCCGCGGCAAAGGACGGAAAAGCGGCGATGCGCAGCTCACCCGCGATCTCGCGCCGGAGCTGCGCCAGCTCGGACCGGGCCTGGTCCAGCACCACCAGGATGCGCTCCGTGTGCGCCACCAGGGCCAGGCCGGCGGGTGTCAGGCGCACGCCGCGGCCCTGGCGCTCGGTCAGCGGCTGGTCCATCTCGGCCTCCAGCTGCGCGATCTGCTGGGACACGGCGGACGGGGTGATGCACAGCGCCTCGGCCGCGGCGGCCATGGTGCCCCGCTGCGCCAGCTCGCGCAGCGCCTTGAGCCGATTCAGATCCACGTGGAAGCCCTTCGTCCGGATGCCTGATTGAACAGAGAAGCTAATGTATGGCGTCACGAAAGATCAGTGGACCTGTCGGGAGCCGATTCCCAGAATCGCTGCATGCCCACTTCGAGGCCCGGCCCCATCCCCGGTCGGGCATGGACACCGACATGTCGATCCCCCGCCCCTGGGTGCCGGAAGGCGCCGAGACCTTCATGCAGACGCTGGCCCATCGTTTTGCGCGTCAGACCCCCGACGAGAACGAGCGCGACCTGCTCGCCTTCGTCGAGGAGAACCGCGCCATCCACGAGCGCGACTGCTTCAACCTGAACCCGGCCACCAACACGCCCAACCCCAAGGCCGAGGCGCTGCTGGCCTCGGGCATCGGCCACCGGCCGTCGCTCGGCCATCCGGGCGACAAGTACGAGATGGGCCTGGAAGGCATCGAGAAGATCGAGGTGCTGGCCGCGACGCTGGCCGCCGAGGTCTTCGGCGCCCGCCATGCCGAGATCCGGGTGCCGTCCGGCCAGCTGGCCAATCTGTACGCCTACATGCTGGCGGCGCGGCCCGGCGACACCGTCTTCGTGCCGAGTGCGGCCGTGGGCGGGCACTTCAGCCACCACGCGCAGGGAGCGGCCGGGCTGTACGGCGTGCAGCCGCACCTCATGGCCTTCGATGCGGCGCGCTACACCGTGGATCTGGACGCACTGCGACGCGATGCGCTGGCCCTGCGGCCGAAGATGATCACGCTGGGCAACAGCCTGAACCTGTTCCCGCACCCGATCCGCGAGGTGCGCGCGATCGCCGACGAGGTCGGCGCGCTGGTGTTGTTCGATGCCGCTCATCTGTGCGGCCTGATCGCGGGCCAGGCCTGGCAACAGCCGCTGCGCGAGGGCGCCCATCTGATGACGATGAGCACCTACAAGAGCCTGGCCGGCCCGGCCTCCGGTCTGATCCTGACCGACGACGCCGACATCGCCCGCCGGCTCGACGCCATCGCCTATCCGGGCATGACGGCCAACTTCGACGCCGCCAAGTCCGCCGCGCTGGCGATGACGCTGCTGGACTGGCAGAGCTGCGGCCGGGACCATGCGGCGCAGATGGTGGCCACGGCCCGCGCCCTGGCCGAGGCCCTGGTGGCCCGCGGCCTGCCGGTGTTCGCCCGCGACCGCGGCATCACCCAGTCCCACCAGTTCGCGATCGAGGCCCATGCCTTCGGCGGCGGCCAGTCCATGTCACGGTGCCTGCGCCGTGCCAACCTGCTGGCCTGCGGCATCGGACTGCCCCTGCCCGCGATCCCCGGTGACCTGAACGGCCTGCGCCTGGGCACGCCTGAACTGGTGCGTTGGGGGATGGGGCCGCAGCACACGGCCCCGCTGGCGGACTTCATCGCCGACGTGCTGCTCGGCCGCCGCGCGCCGGAGGACGTGGCAGGGGAGGTCTCGGCGTATCGGCGGGAGTTCGGACGGCTGCACTATCTGCGGTGAGCGGCCGCCCGACCACCGTGGGCGGCGATCAGTAGAGCCCCATCAGCTTCAGCGGTCCGATCACCAGCGCCGGGAACAGCACCAACGCCAGGATCGCGCCGATCAGGATGGACACCGGCCCTGCCGACCCCCGCACCACCTGCTCGATGCTCAACCCTGACACCTTGGAGACGGCGAACAGGCACACGCCCACGGGAGGGGTCACCAGCCCGAGCGTCAGCGTGATGACGGTCACCACCAGCATGTGGATCGGGTCGACCCCCAGCGAGACGGCTGGCGGCAGCAGCACCGGGATCAGGATGAACATGGCGGCGATCGCGTCCATGAACATCCCGACCACGACCAGGAACAGGAAGATCAGCACCATCACGACCGTCGGGCTGGACGTCAGGGACGACAAGCCCTCGGCGACCTTCACCGGCAGGCCGTCGAAGGCGAACACCCAGGCCGCGAGCTTCGCCGTGGCGGCGATGAACAGGATGTTGCCGGCCGTGCGGGCCGTTTCCGACAGCATGGGCCCGATGTCCTGGAGGCCGATCGTCCGATAGACCAGACCCGCGATGATCGCGGTGTAGATCACCGCGATCGCGGCGGCCTCTGTCGGCGTGAAGAAGCCGTCCAGGATGCCGACCATCAGGATCACCGGCGTCAGCATCGGCAGGACCGCCCGCAGGCCTGCACGCAGCAGGTGCGACACCACGAAGGGCGTCGGCGGTGCCACACCATGACGCACGCTGTACAGATGGTTGTAGGCCATCAGCATCGCGGCGATGAACAGGCCCGGCACCAGCCCGCCGATCAGCAGCAGGCCGATGGACTGACTGGCGATCGAACCGGCCAGCACCATCAGGATCGACGGCGGGATGATGGACGACAGCGTGGAGGTCGCCAGCGTCATGCCGACCGCGTAGCCCTTGGCATAGCCATGGCGCACCATCGCGTTGATCTCGACGGCACCCAGCGACGCGATGTCGGCCACCGACGAACCCGAGATGCCGCCGAACACCACGGAGGAGGCGACGTTGACATGCCCCATGCCCCCGGGCATCCAGCCGACGGCGGCGTGGGCGAAGTCGAAGATGCGGTCGGCCACGCCACCGCGGTCCATCAGCTGTCCGACCAGCAGGAACAAGGGCACGGCCACCAGCAGGAAGGAGTTCATCGCCGAGAACATGCTCTCGGAGAACACGCTGACCGGCGTCGAGCTGAACATCAGGATGGCCGACACGCTGGCCAGTCCCAGCGCGATGGCCAACGGGATGCCGAGTGCCGCGAGCGCGATGAAGATCAGCAGCAGGGTGATGCTCATGGGGTGCCGTCCTCCTCGGCCAGGATGGCCCGGCGGCCATCCTTCAGCGATGCCAGCGTGCAGACGATGGCCAGCATGGCCGCCACCGGGATGACCAGGCCGATCACCCAGCTGGGCCAGCCCAGCGTGGCGATGGTCTCGCCCATCCGCATCTGCTGACGCACCATGCCCACACCGGTCCAGACCATCAGGCCGAAGAAGCCCAGGCAGGCCACGACATAGATCGGCAGCGCGATGCGACGCAGCGAGGGCGACAGCCACTGCAGCGCGACCGTCACCCGCGCGGCCTCGACCTTGCGCATGCTGGCGGCCATGCCGATGAAGATCATCCAGATGAACAGGGCACGGGTCAGCTCTTCGGTCCAGGACAGCGGATGACCCGTCAGCCGACCGACGATCTGTCCCAGCACCACGAGCAGGATGCCGGCCATCGTCAGGCGCAGGACGATCTCGATGAGCCGGCCGGGCCAGCCCGCGCGCGCGGGCGCTGCGGTGTCAGCCTGCAGGGACATCGATACGCCGGGCATCGGTGGTTGGAGGACGGCATGGTTCATGGTCCGGCCTCACTTCTTGCCGACGCTGGCCAGCGTCCGGTCGAAGAACGCGGGGTCCTTGACCAGGGTGCTGAAGCGGGGATAGAGATCCTTCGACAGCTTGACGAACGTCTGCTGCTGCTCGGGCGTCAGGCTGTTGATCTGCATGCCTTTGCTCTTGAGGAGCGCGAGCGACTTCGCATGGTCGGCGGCGTCATTGGCATGCTTCCATGCTTCGGCCTCCACCGCAGCCGCCTGCAGCGCCTGCCGGTGCGTCTCGGACAGTCCGCTGAACTTGGCGGGGTTGATGCCGAGCACCCAGGCGTCGGCCATGTGGTTCGACAGCGTGGCGTACTTCTGCACCTCGTAGAACTTCGCCGACACGGGGATGTTGATCGGGTTCTCCTGGCCGTCGACCACCTTCAGCTGCAGCGCGTTGTAGACCTCGCCGAAGGCCATCGGCGTCGGCACGGCGCCGGCCTTGCCGAAGAAGTCCACCCACAGGGGGTTGTTCGGCACGCGGAACTTCATGCCGGCCAGATCCTGCGGGCCCGTGATCGGACGCCGTGAGTTGGTCATCTGGCGGAACGGTCGCTGCCACAGGTCCAGCCCCTTGATGCCGATGGCATTGAGATCGGCCAGCAGCTCCTGACCCTGCGGTCCGCCCAGATAGCTGCGCAGTTGGGCGGTGTCGTCGAACAGGTAGGGCACCGAGATGGCGGTGAACTTCGGCTGGAAGTTCGCGTACAGCGAGGACGACAGCAGCAACAGGTCCAGGGAGCCGGCGGCCAGCTGACGGACCGCGGCGGACGGATCCCCGCCGTAGAGCTGCCCGCTGGGAAAGACCTTCACTTCGACCTGCCCGCCGGTCTTGGCGCTCACCAGCTCCGCGAACTTGCGCGCGGCGACGGTGATCTCGGCATTGTCCGGATCGGGTGTGGACAGGTTCAGCGTGGTGGCCGCGGTGGCCAGGTGGCTGGTGAGTGCCATGACGGCGCTCAGGACCAGGGTGCGGAATGGGCTCATGACATGTCTCCTTGCTCGGGGGGGTGAGGCCCTCGGGAGGGGCCTTCTGGATCCTGCTTGGCCGGGCAAGGATAGGAGGCTCGTCATTGAAGCGCTATTGAATTATTCTGGAAGATGTTTAAGTCAGGCTAACAGGATAGAACGTGTCTCTTCCCTTGAGAGCGATCGCGGTCTTCGACGTCGTGGCGCGTTGCGGCAGCCTGTCGAAGGCCGCCGCCGAGTTGTGCGTCACGCCATCGGCCGTCAGCCAGCAGATTCAGGCGCTGGAGGTTCATCTGGGTACGACGCTGCTCACACGCGCCGGTCGCGGTGTGGTGCTGACCGAGGCCGGTGAGCTGTACTTCCAGATGGTCTCCGAGGACGTGCAGCGCATTGCCGAGGCGACCCAGCGCATCCGGGGCTACCGGTCGCGCTCGGTCCTCACGGTCCGCACCACGCCGACCCTGGGCAGCAAGTGGCTGTTGCCGCGGTTGAGCCGTTTCCTGGACGCGAATCCCGACGTCGAGTTGCGACTGAACGGCACGACGGAGCCCACCGATTTCAGCCGCGAGGCGGTCGATGTGGAGATCCGCCACGGGGAAGGGCGCTGGACCGGCGTGTTCGTCGAAGGGCTGGTGGAGGAAGCCTTCCTGCCGGTGTGTGCGCCTTCGCATCTGCCGGCCGCGTCCTTGTCGGCCGCGGACCTGCTGCAGCGCCGCCTGATCCATTCGGTGAAGGCACAGGTGCAGTGGACGCAGTGGTTCGCACTTGCCGGGGCGGCGGCCGACGGTCAATGGCAGCGACTGCTGTTCGACCGCAGCCACATGGCCATCGATGCCGCGGCCGATGGCTTGGGCGTGGCCCTCGAAAGCACACTGATGATGTGGCGTGAACTGCAGGACGGGCGGCTGGTCTGCCCCGTGCGACAGCCTCCGCGGGTCACGCTGACGACGCAGTGGATCGTCTGCCCCTTCGACCATCTGCACAAACCCAAGGTCAAGCGCTTCCTTGAATGGCTGCGTGCGGAGCGGGCTGCCTGGCAGGACCAGCGTCAGGTGTGGCCGGAGTCCTTGGCGACTTAGTTTTTCTGATTTTTCGACTCATAAATCTAAGTTGTTCTAACCAGATTCGATTCCTAGACTGGATGGACCGGATCGCGGTACGGCACAGCGATCCGCGTCACCTTCCGTCGCCGGCCTCGCGTGTCCGGCGTTGCTCCAGTCAAGGACGAACTCATGAATCTCCATTCGCTTCTGGCCGCCCGTGTCGCGGCTGGCCGTCCGGTCCGTGTCGGCCTCATCGGGGCCGGCAAGTTCGGTTCGATGATCTTGTCGCAGGCCCGGCACATCGAGGGTCTGCACATCGTCGGCGTGGCTGATCTGGACGTGGCCAAGGCACGCGCCTCGTTGGCCCGGGTCGGCTGGCCGGCCGAACGCTACGAGGCCCGCACCCTGGGTGAGGCCATCAAGACGGGCAAGACCTGCGTGCTCGACAACGCCGCGGCCCTCGCGGACTGTGCGGAGATCGAGTGCATCGTCGAGGCGACCGGTCATCCGATCGCCGGCGTGCGGCATGCCCTGGCGGCGATCGACGGCGACAAGCACGTCGTCATGGTCAACGTCGAGGCTGACGCGATGTGTGGTCCGCTGCTCGCTGCCCGTGCGCGGGCCCGCAATCGGGTCTACAGCATGGCCTACGGGGATCAGCCGGCCATCATCTGCGAGCTGGTGGACTGGGCCCGGGCCTGCGGCTTCGAGCTGACATCGGCCGGCAAGGGCATGAATTTCGAACCGCGCTACCGCTACTCCACGCCGGACACCGTCTGGGGCTATTTCGGCTGGACCGACGAGGAGGTGGCCAAGGGCGACTTCAACCCCAAGATGTACAACTCGTTCACCGACGGCACCAAGGCCGCGATCGAGATGGCCGCGGTCGCCAACGGCACCGGGCTGGATTGCCCGGACGATGGCCTGGCCTTCCCGCCGACCGGCCTGCATGACCTGGCCAAGGTGTTCCGGCCCGCGGCCGACGGTGGGCGCCTGCCGCGCAGCGGTCTGGTCGACATCGCGGCCAGTCAGGAGCCGGACGGCCGCGAGGTCTTCAACAACATCCGCTACGGTGTCTTCGTCACCTTCAAGGCGCCCAACGAGTACGCGAAGGCGTGCTTCAAGCAATACGGTCTGCTGGTCGATCCGTCCGGCTGGTATGGCTCGATGTGGCGTCCGTTCCACATGATCGGCCTGGAGACCAGCGTCAGCATCCTCTCGGCCGTGCTGCGGGGCGAACCGACCGGCACCTGCAAGGAGTTCCGTGGCGATGCGGTGGCCACCGCCAAGCGCGATCTGAAGCCGGGCGAGATGCTCGATGGCGAGGGCGGCTATGCCGTCTGGGCCAACGCCATCCCCGCGTCGAAGAGCCTCGCGCTGGGTGCGCTGCCCATCGGTCTCGCACACAACGTCAAGCTCAAGCGGCCCGTGGCCCGGGACACGGTGGTGTGCTTCGACGACGTGGTGCTGGACCGCGACCTGGACGTTCTGGCCCTGCGTCAGGACATGGAGCGCGCCGCGCGCGGGGCCGGCCGCTGATGGCCGGGCCGCATGTGGTGCTGGCCGAGCTGGCACCGCCGGCCGAGCGCCGGCAGGCCTTCCGCACGCTGGCCCTCGACTTCGCCCAGGACTGCCAGCGGCTCGAGCCCGGCTGCCGGCAGTTCCAGGTGATCGCGATGGCCGGGGAGGCGTCGACGCTGCTGTTCATCGAGGTCTATGACAGCGCCGAGGCCTTCGAGGTGCATCGCGGGTCCGCCCACCTCGCGCGCTTCCAGCAGGCTTTCTCGACGTGGCAGGTGGCCGAACGGCCCTTGCGTCAGGGTCTTCTGCTGGAGCCACAGCCATGAGCGACGACGCAGTGGCCTGCGTGGCCGGCCCCCTGGCCTTCATCGGCACCGGCATCATGGGCGGCTGGATGGCGCGGCGCCTGTTGCAGGCCGGTCAGGTGGTGCGGGTCTGGAACCGGACGGCCGGCAAGGCCGACGCCTTGGCCGATGCCGGTGCACAGGTCTGCACCAGCCCGGCCGAGTGCGTGCGTGGGGCCACCGTGGTCTTCTGCATGCTCAGCAGCGGCCCGGTCTGCGACGGCGTGCTGCTGGGCGAGCAGGGCGCGATCGCCGCGATGTCACCCGGCAGCACCTTGATCGTGATGAGCTCGATCCCGGTCGAGACCGCCCGGGCCCAGGCCGAAGCCGCCGACCGCCGGGGCGTGGGCTATCTGGATGCGCCGGTCTCCGGTGGGGAGTCCGGCGCCCGGGACGGGCGTCTGGTGATCATGGCCGGTGGTGCCGCTGACACGTTCGACCGCTGTTGCGGCCTGCTGATGGCCATGGGTCGTCCGACGCATGTCGGTCCGGCGGGCGCCGGTCAGCTCGCCAAGCTGGTCAACCAGATGATGGTGGCCACCACCATCGCGTCCGTCGCGGAGGCGCTGCTGCTGGCCGAACGCGGCGGCGCTGATCCGGCGCGGGTCCGAGAGGCTCTGCTCGGAGGATTCGCCGATTCCACCGTGCTGCGTCAGCACGGCCTGCGGATGATCGCGTCGGACTTCCAGCCGGGCGGTCCGGCGAAGTACCAGCTCAAGGACACGCGCACGGCCGTCGGGCTGGCCGCCGCGCTGGGTCTGTCACTGCCTGTTCTCGGCGTGGTGGACGGGCTGTTCGCGGACCTGGTGACGCGTGGCCACGGGGATCTGGATCACAGCGCGTTGATGATCGAGATGCGGGCGCGGCAGGCGGGGTCCGGTGCGTCACCACCGTGGCTCAACGCACCCCATCCCGCTCCCGCACCGGCAGCGTCACCCGCGCCCAGGCCGCCCGGCTGACCGGCAGCACATCGGCCAGGGTGTGGGCGTCCAGCTCGGCCAGGAAGGCCTGCAGCGCCGAGCGGAACACGCCGGTCAGCTTGCAGCCGCCGCTCAGGCGGCAGGCGTCGTCGTCGTCGCCCAGGCAGTCGACGAGCTGGAAGTCGGGCTCGATGCTGCGCACCACGGCGCCGAGGTTGATCTGGTCGGCCGGCCGCGCCAGGCGCATGCCGCCCCCCTTGCCGCGCACCGTCTGCAGCCAGCCGGCCAGGGCCAGCTGGTGGGTGATCTTCATCAGGTGCGTCTCGGACAGGCCGTGGGCCAGCGCCACTTCCGCGATGGTGCACAGACGATCGGGCTGCTGCCGGCCGACGTAGATCAGCAGGCGCAGGGCGTAGTCGGTCATCGCGGTGAGTCGCATGGTGCGATTGTCCGCCGGGGATGTTCAGCCGGGCTGGCCGTCGGCGCGGGTGCGGCACAGCCACGGCGTGTAGCGCCACAGGTACAGCAGCCAGGCCAGCGACCACAGCGCCGCCGACAGATTGACCGCCAGCAGCAGGGCGGCCGGATGCAGCAGCGGCAGGCCCACGCGCACCCCCGCGGCCAGCGAGATCGCCAGGTAGGCGGTGATCTCGATGCGCCCGGCGCGCAGCGGCCGGCCGGTGTGGCCGAGGGCGGTGCGGGTCATCATGCCCAGCGTCAGGGTGCCGATCAGGCCGACCGTCAGCGCGTGGGTGGCCAGGCCCTGCGGCACGGCGCCCCATTCGGTGCCCAGGCGCAGGGCCAGGTGCACCGGCAGCCACAGGCAGGCCAGGTGCAGCACCCAGACCAGCGGGTTGCCCCGCGTGCCCCAGGGCTGCCAGCCCCACAGGCGCACACCGTGGGCCACCAGGGCCACGGCCAGCACGGCCGACAGCAGCGGTGCGCCCAGGCCGGCCACGTCGGCTGCCAGCAGGGCCAGCGTGCTGCCGAGGGCGGCGCGCTCCACCTGCGGGCGGCGTTGGGCGTTCAGGCCGGGCACGCCGTTGTTGCTGAACATCGGCACCACCCGGCCGGTGATGACCGCGATGATGAAGATCACCACGTCCAGCGGCACCGTGGTGCCCAGGCGCGCCGGCACGCCCGCGCCCGACTGGGACAGATGCAGTGCGCCACAGGCCGCCGCCAGGGCCAGCAGCAGGCCGACGAAGAAATAGTTGCGCCGGTTGCCGCCGGCGCGCAAGGCCCGCCACAGCCCCCAGGCCGCCGCCAGCGGAAACGCCACGTTCACCACCAGGGCGGCCAGCGGCCAGGGCGACAGCACCAGCGCCCGGCCGGCCAGCCACAGCGCGGCCAGCGCCATCAGCGGCTTGCCGGTGGGCGTGGGCTGGCCCGACCAGTTGCGCCCGGCGGTGAACAGGAAGCCCACCACCACCGCCTGCGTGAAGCCGAACACCATCTCGTGCGCATGCCAGGCCGGCCCGCGCAGCACCGGCGTGCCCAGCACACCGCTGAACTGCAGCGCCCACAGCGGCACCCACAGCGCCGCCAGCAAGGCGGCCAGCAGATAGAACGGCCGGAAGCCCAGCGCCCACAGCGCGAAGCCGCCCCGCTGGGGCGCGCGGCCGATGGGCTCGGTCAGGGGGATGAAGACGGCGGCCATGGCGCGACCGGCGTTCAGCCGCTGCAGCAGCCGCAGCAGCTGCGGCCGGCGGCGCGGCGGGTGATCTGCACCGACCAGTCACCCTGGCCGGTGGCCTGGGCGTCCCAGGCGAACTGCTCGGGCCACAGCGCCTGCATCTGCTGGCGCAGCGGCACGGGCTCGTGGTCGCTCAGCAAGGCCAGATGATCGCCGGGTTGCAGGGCCTGGAAGGCGGCGAAGATGGCCGGGTGACGCTCGGCCGGGGGCAGCAGGCGGACATCGATGACAGAGGACATGGCCGTTCAATAAGATGAGTCTTGAATGAATGTATTGTGCTGCTGGCAGACCCTGAAAACCATATCCCAGATCAATCTTATGATCGGTCGGACTGTGTTCTGGCGCTCTGCGCCGCGGCCTTGTTCCGGCGCCGTGCCCTCTGCTCTGACCATGCCTGCACCTGATTCGTCACGATCCTCAGCCTGGCTCGCCCCATGAGCCACTGGCCACGTAATCTGACTCCCATCACCTCCCGGGAGCCAGCGATGCCGATGAACCGAATCCAGTTCCAGCGCGGCGTGTCC
>JACCDQ011756762.1_pt1 | contig 11513 bp, 6 predicted proteins | sample 7446031 | NCBI WGS metagenome assembly JACCDQ01 (sample SAMN15323442, study PRJNA562643) | freshwater metagenome | isolation source: river surface water | place: USA:Blue River Watershed | collected 2017-08-17
CGAAACGGCCATCGCCCACATACACACCCACATGCGAGTGCCGCGCACCCAAGGTGTTGAAGAACACCAGATCGCCCGGCTGCAGCTGCTCGGTGGCGATGGGGCGGACCTTCTGTCCCAGTTCGGCTGAGGTCCCTTTGACCCGCAGACCGATCGCTTCTTGGAACACATGGCTGATCAGCCCTGAGCAGTCAAAACCTGTAGCCGGTCCTCGGCCACCCCAGCGGTAAGGGGTGTCGAGCAGGCCCATGGCAAACAAGGCGATGTCGTTGCGTTGGGGTTGGGCTGCTCGAGGGGTGTCCACGGGGGGTGCCGGGACCGAGGCGCAGCCGGTCAGCAAGGCGGTCAGCACCAGCAGGCCCTGGCGCCGTGTGGTCCCCACAGGGGTGCAGGCCACGTTCATCCAACCTCCCGCAACAGGTTGCTCAGCTCCACGGCGGACTTGACCTCCATTTTGTCAAACACGCGCGCGCGGTGAACCTCCACGGTCCGCACACTGATGTCCAGCTGGTCGGCGATCAGTTTGTTGGGCAGGCCTTCCACCACCAGCCGCATCACATCCCGCTCACGTTCGGTGAGTTCGTGCAACCGTGTCTGCAGATGCAGGTGTCGGGTGCGCTCCACCAGGCGAGTGTCAGAAAGTGCCAGGGCTTGTTCCACCCGGTCGACCAGGGCGTTGTCCGAAAAAGGCTTTTCACAGAAATCGAAGGCGCCCCGCTTGACGCTGTCCACCGCCGTGGGCACGTCGGCGTGACCGGTGAGAAAAATCACTGGCCAGGCTTGAGCGATGCCGCGTTCGAGCAGTTGCTCGAACAGGGCCAGCCCACTCATGCCGGGCATGCGCACGTCCAGCAGAATGCAACCGGCTTGGGTCGCCCACGCACAAGGGGTGGTCTCGAGCTCGGTCAGAAAGCGCTCGGCACTGTCGAATGCCATGCTGAACAGTCGACGTGTGCGCAGCAACCAGGCCATGCCTTCGCGCACGCTGGCATCGTCGTCAACGATGTAGACCGTGGCATCCGATGGGGTGAGCATGGTCGGATTTTAGGCCGCAACGAAGGCCGCAGGTCGGGCCGACGGTGTGGGCAAGGTGAAGCGGAAGGTGGTGCCCGCGGCTGGGTTGGGGCCGTGTTCGAGGTGTCCTCCGTGCTGTTCGATCACAGTGCGGCACAGGCTCAAACCCAGCCCCATCCCCTCGGCCTTGGTCGTGAAGAAAGGGGTGAACAGTTGTTCGGCGACAGCGGGGTCGATGCCACTGCCCTGGTCGCTCACACTGAATTCGAGCCAGCCCTGCTGAGCGTTCGAGGCGGCCCGGCGCACCTGCAGCTGCAACAAACGTTGTCGGCATTCGGGGTGGTCCATGGCTTGCATGCCGTTGCGTGCCAGGTTCAGCAACACTTGTTCGACCATGGTGCGATCGCAGACAACAGGCGGCAGGTCGGGCGCAAGGACGGTGTGGACCTGCACTCCGAGTTTGCGTGCCTGCAAACTCACCAGGGGTGCAATCGCATCCAGCAGCACTTGGGGCGATACCGGCTCACGCGCCTGGTCGCGACGGCGCACGAAGTCATGGACGCTGTTGATCACGCGCCCGGCCCGACCGGCTTGTTCGGCAATGCGGCGCAAGGCCATGTGCACGTCATGGACGGCTTCGCCTGCAGGGCCGGGGTGGTCCAGCAGATTGAGTGAACCATTGGCGTAGCTGGCGATGGCAGCGAGTGGCTGGTTGAGCTCGTGGCTCAGCAGCGAGGCCATCTCGCCGACGGTGGCCAAGCGTGCTGTGGCCTGAAGACGCTCCTGGCTGGCACGCGAGAGCTCTTCCACCCGGCGCTGTTCGCTGATGTCCAGGATCGCGCTCATCCAGCCCGTTTGTTCGCCTTGTACGCTGATCAGGGGCGCTTCGATGATCAGCACCGGAAAGCGCGTGCCATCCTTGCGCATGAACACCGACTCGTAGCCTTCGCGGGAGGGCACATTGCCCGCCAGACGGACCGCTTGGCGTTGCTGGTATTCGCCCACCATTTCGGGAGGCCAATAAGGCATGGGCGCGCTTTGCCCGATCAACTCGTCTGCCCTGAAATCCACCATGGCGCAGAACGCCGGATTGACGTAGGTGATCCGGCCTTCGTGGTCCCGCGCGCGCAAACCCGTGACCAGTGAGTCCTCCATGGCCTTGCGAAAAGCCAGGGCGTCGGCCAGTTCATTTTCGGCTTTCAGGCGACGGCGGGAGTCACGCACCAGCAACACCACCACGGTGATCAGTGCGATCGACATGGCGGTGACCAGGGCGGTGAGCACGTTGGGAAACAGATCCGGCGCGGCGCGTCGTCCGTCGATGCGCAGCACCAGGGTGTTTCCCGGCAAGTCCAGCAATTGCTGGGCGGTGAAAAGTCGCTGACCCCTGCGGTCTGAGCCGGCCATCGCCAAGCGGGTGCCATCGGCTTCCGTGAAAGACACCAGATTGCGCCGCGCAAAGGTGTGGCCCAATTGTTCGGCCAGCAATTCCTGCAGGCTGTAGACCAGCACCAGGTAGCCGTCCATGCGTCCACCATTCGTCAGCGGCAGACACAGCTCCATCACCTCTATGCCTAGCCCGTTGCTTTGCGGCAGGAAATAGCTGCCCGAATAAGCCGGACCGTTGAATTGCCTGGCCCTCAGGCAGGAGCGCACCATTTCGTGGAGGGTATCGGGACGCGGGGTGTGGCCGAACGCGGGCGCCCGCAGCGGGGAGTCTTCGGTTTCCAACAAGCGCCAATCGTTGCTGCGGCGTTCCACGCGCACCCATTCACGCTTGTCGCGCAACAGGGCCTGCAGGGCTTCATGGCGTGTGCGTTCGTCTGTTGGTTTGGCCTGCAGTCCCTGAAGCGCCTGGACATCGCGCGCCAGTGCCGTGCGCAGGTCGCTCACGGCGTCTTGCGTGTCGCGTTCCAGTTCGGCTTGCACTTGGCTGATTTCGTAGCGGCTGGCCAGCCACACCAGTGTGCCCAACAATGCGAGCACCAGGGCAATCAGGGCCAACCAGAGGGACAGGCGACCGGTGCGCCAGGGCAGCAGATCGTCCAGAGCGCGACGCCAGGTCGCGATCCGGTCCGTCATGGTTGGCGTCCCTGTGGGGATGCGCCCGCGGACGTGTTGGTTTCGACGCGGGTGACGCGCGGTGCGCTCCAGCTGCCGTCGATGGTGAACTCTTGAACCGTTGCCTTGGAGAGTGGCGCAGTGAGCAGCCACTGGGCCAGGTAGGCGGTCAGGCCCACCACCGGGTTGATGGCCAGACCTGCCACCACCGAAGCGCCGCCGGCATTGAGCTGGGGCAGGATCAGCACCCGCAACTGCTGGGTCTCGCGAGCGATGTCGGCCGAGCCCTCCATCTTCACCACTGCATTGACACCTTCGATTTGCAAGTTGCGCGTGGAGGCGATCCCTTGCTGGATTTGCACATCGCCCTGTACGGTGTCAAAGGCAAAGCCTTCGTAGAAGACATCGCGGAAATCCAGCAACAGGCGCCGAGGCAAGCCCTGGAGACTGAGCACCCCCAGCAGTTTGGCCACGCCCGGTTCACTCTTGAGGAACTGACCGCGGCCTATCTTCACCTGGAACTGGCCTTGCATCGAGGGGTAGTGCAGGGCCAACGGGGAACCATTCCAGCCGATCTGTCCTTCCAGCTGACCCGCACCGGCGCGCAATGCGTCGGGTGTGCCCAGACGCGTGAGCAGTGCTCCCGCGTCTTGCAGGTCCAATCGGAAATTCATTTCGGTTCGTCGTGGCCGGTTATCGGAGGGAGGCAGCCAGCGTCCGGAAGCCCGCAGGGTTGCCTCGGGCACGGTGATGTTGAATTTCTGCAGTTGCCATTCGCGCGTGGTGGTGGGGCGGGGTCCGCGCCCATCCTGGTTGCTGGCTTCGATCTCGATGCGGCCCAAGCGCTTGCCACGCAAAGTCATGTCCTCGATCTGGATGTCCAGCGCTGGAATGCTGGCCGGCGGCGCTTCCATCATGGATTCGACCTCACTGACCGCTGACGGCGGCAGATTCAGCCGGGCCAGTCGGGCGTACAGCTTGCCGGCTTGTTGGCCGCTGGGTTGGTCGTACTGGGCATGGCCACTGAGTTCGCGCGCGTCGATGCTGGCCCGCCAGGTCGTGCCTTCTCGGGTGATACCGGCCACCACATCGTGCAAGGTGCGCCCTTGGGTGGTCAGCAGACTGGCCTGCAAGCCCAGGCGGTTGGGCAGGTAACTGCGCCAGGCGTCGTCGGCGCCATCGCCGCCGCTGGCGGCCGTCGGAAGCAAGGCTTCCCAGGCGTCCAGCGGCAATTCGTCCAGCCGCACCACGGCCGACACGCCTTGTTCGGGCAGTGAACTGGCGCCACCGGTGTGTGTGCCGACGGCCAGATTGCCGCGCAACACCCGGGGGCTGGTACCAGACAGATCGCGCACATAGATGGCCGAGGCGATCTGACCGATGTCGACCTGCAACTGGTCGCGCGGGTGGGTGCGCGACGCGTTGAAGACTTTGCTGCTGAGGGTCAGTGGCAAGGCTTGTGTGGCCCGTTTCCCAAGGGGCGCGGGCAGGTTCAGTTCCAGCCCTTCGAGGCTGCTGCGCACGCTCAGTTCGGGCCAGTCTTCGCGCCAGCCGAGTGTGGCGCTGTAGCTGGCCTGGCCTTTGGCTTGGCGACCCAGCATGTCCAGTGGCGTCAGGTTGCGCGCAGCGCGCAGGCCTTCCGCGGTGATGTGACCCTGGGCGCGGATCAGCAGGCGTGGTTCGCCGGCTGGGATGTTGCCGGTACGCAAGCCACCTTCCAGCCGGGTGGTGCCGCCCAGCAGACGTGTCTGTACCCCTTGCAGGGCAAAGCCCGAGTCGGTGAACTGGACGGTACCCTGCGCTCTGCTGAGGGTGGGAACATGTGGTCCGATTTGCACATCGTTGCCGGCGAAGCTCACGCTGCCTTGCAGCCGAGTGTCCTGGCTGTGCATCAGTGGGATGTTCAGGCGCAGCTTGCCTTGCAGGTTGCCGCTGGCCGTGGCCTGTGTCAGCGCGCCGGAGAGCATGCGGTCCACCGGTGATTGCGCCAGGGTGCGCAGCACTTGCTGTGCCGAACCCTTGAGTTCGGCCTGCACTTCCAGTTTGGGGTCCTGGCCCAGATCTGGGATCTCGGCGCGCAATGGACCCACCTGGATGGCTTGTCGGCCCTCGCCGAAACGTGCGCTGGCGCCCGAGAGTTTCATGCCTTGTCGCTCGAACACCAGATCACCCTGCAGGCCTTGCAGCACTGGCCAGGGCGGGCTGCCGGCTGGCAGCAGGAACGGTGGCACATAGGCCAGGTCGACGTTCTGCAAATGCCCTGCAAAGCGAAATTCACCATCGCGGGCGTGGGCCATGGGGACTTTGTCCAGATCGCCCTTGACGCGGATCTGCAGCCCGCTCACGGTGCCCTTGCGCACGCTGTCGCGCACATAGCGGCGGACATCGTCGGGCAGGGAGCGGGGCAAGTAGCGGTAAAGCCGGGTGGCCTCGACCCGGGCGACTTGTGCTTGCAGATCGAGCAACCCCAGCGCGCTGGACGCGGCCGGTTGCCACTGGCCTTGTGCCTGGCCCTGCAGGTCTTCGTTGGCGAGCTGCACTTTCCATTGCGCCGAGGTCAGAGCCTGTCCTTTCAGCTGCCAGCGCAAGTCGGCCTGCAGTTGCTGCAATGCCACCGCATCTTCTTCCAGCAGGCCAGGCCAAGACAGCCAGCCTTGCGGGCCCATCTTCAGTTGCAACTGCCCGTCCTGCTGGGTGAATTGCGCACGAACCTGGGCGCCTCGCACACCAGGGCCACGTGTGCCTGATGCCGCCAAGTTCAGGATCTGCAGGTTGTCTGCCTCGATCTGGCCCTGGTAGCGCTGCATGGCTTCGGGGGGGCCCTCCCATTGCAGCTGCAGAGAACGCACCTGTCCTTCCAGCGTGTGCTCGGCCAGCTGGGTCTGCCAGTGCTTGGCCAGCGGCAGTCGCAGGGCCACATCACGCAGTGCTTGCAGGTCCAGCTGCTCGCCCTGCAGCTGACCTTTGGCCAGTTGGCCATCGCGGGGATGGCTGTAGCGCACAGAGACATTGCCGCCCGGCCAAGCGAGGCCTTGGTCCGTCACGAACGCCAATTGCCGGGTGCTGAATGCCCAGTCGCGCTCGCTTTGGTGACCGGTCACCCGCCCGGAAATTTGCTGGAAACCCAGGGGCTGCAGATCGGGCTGCAGCCGCAGCTGAACCTCGCGCAGGTTCAGATCGGCGGTGCCACCCGCCCACTCGCCCTGTGCAATGTCCGACCACAGGCGCAGGCGACCTTGGCCCGAGAGCAGGTCTGCGCCCAGGCGCACGTGTTCCCGCAGGCGAGAAACATCCACCTGCGGGAACCAGGCGTAGGCCTGGCCACCCCAGTCTTTGAAATGGCCGGGGTGAGTCGACAACAGACTGCGGTGGAAGTGTCCCATCAGGACAAAGCGCTCACCCCAGTCGGCCGGTGGTGTGGCATCGAGGCGGATTTCATGCTGGCGCAAAGGGTTGCGCAACACGATGTCAACATCGGTCAGTGTCAAAGCGGGCGCGTTCGCGGGGTCCTCGCCGGTGCCCTGGTGCGCCCGTTCAGACGTCCAGCGCACGGTGCCTCCGCGCACCACCACCTCGCGCTGACTGAACAGCCAGTCGGCCGCGGCGCTGTTTTCACTGCTGACCATGCCCAGCCCAAGCCCAGCGACCAGCCACTGGCCCGAAGCCGTGTGCCGAACGTCCAGTTCAGGGCGGTCCAGCACCAGTTGCTCCAGCCCCAGACTCAGCACCGAACGCACGCTGATCGCCACCACCACACGCGGCAGGCTCAGCGCCGGTTGGTTTTGCGCGTCGAGCAGTCGGATGTCGCGCAGCTCGAACGACGGTGCCCATCCCGTTGATTCGGCGTGCAGTTCGCCAATCTGCACCGGCATGCCCATGCTGCGTGTGGCCAGTTGTTCCAAGTGGCTACGGAAATCGCCGATTCGCGGCACAATCCACAAATGAAGGGCCATCCACCCCATGCCGATGCACAGGCCAACCGCCAGTGCAAACCAGGCCACGGCACGCGAAAGCCGCGTCAGCCATGCAGGGGAATCGAAGTTCTTGGGCACTGAAGTCTGTGTGTGAATCAGAAAGTCAGCGGAATTATGACCGGCAGTGAGCCACGTCAAGTGCAGGACTTGACACTTTTCCCGACACTTTCGGGCCTTGCATCACATTCCCGTTTCGTGCAGCGCCTGCACCGTCGCTACGCCGACCTGTTGCCGTTGCTGCCTGCAGGACCCCCTACCCGTGACAGCCTGAGTGGAGGTTTGGCCGCGTTGCGCGAACGAGGCCTGGGCACCGACGCGGCTTTGCGCGTCCTGCGCCAGCTCACCCTCGAACGGCTGATCCATCTGGACACCGAGGCGCAGGCACCGCTGGACACCATCACTCGGGCCATGACCTGGTTGGCCGAGGTCACTTTGGATGCGGCCTGGGAACAAGTCCAGGCGGATCTGGATGCGCTGCATGGGATGCCTTTGGCGCCGTCGGGGCAGCGCGCTGAGCTGTGGATCGTCGGCATGGGCAAGCTTGGCGCACGTGAGTTGAACGTGTCGAGCGACATTGACCTGATCTACGTCTACGACGAAGACGGCGAGACCGCTGGCAACGCCGAAGGCCGTGGACGCATCTCTAACCAGGAGTACTTTGCGCGTGGCGTCAAACGCATGTACGCCCTGATCGGCGACACCACCGAGCATGGTTTCGTGTTCCGTGTCGATTTGGCGCTGCGCCCCAATGGCAATTCGGGCCCCAGTGTCGTGTCTCTGGGTGCGCTGGAGGAATACCTGCTGGTGCAAGGCCGCGAATGGGAGCGTTTTGCGTGGATGAAGAGTCGGGTGGTTGCGCCGCGCAGTGCCATCCTCAATGGTTCGGCCCTTCAGCTGCGGGGCGTGGTGCTGCCTTTTGTTTTTCGCCGTTACCTCGACTACAACGTGTTCGAGTCGCTGCGTGTGCTGCACCAACAGATCCGCGACCATGCCAGCAAACGCAGCGCCGGCCACCCCGAGCGGGCCAATGACGTCAAGCTCTCGCGCGGTGGCATCCGCGAAATCGAATTCACCGTGCAGCTTCTACAGGTGGTGCGCGGTGGCCAGTTTCCTGAACTGCGCACCCGGCCCACGCTGGACGCGCTCCAGCGTGTGGCCAAGGCGGGCCTGATGCCTCAGCCCACCGCCGATGCCTTGGCTGCGGCCTACATCTTTTTGCGCCGTGTCGAACACCGTATTCAGTACCTGGACGACCAGCAGACCCATGTGTTGCCCACGCACGATGGTGATTTGGCTTGGATTGCGCAAACGATGGGACACCCGGATGTCTGCAGTTTTCTGACCACCCTGGATGCCCACCGTGAATTGGTTGCACAGGAGTTCGACACCCTGTTGGGCGGTGACCGCGAATGCAAAGGCTGCAACGGCAAGAACGGCGCCAAAAATGGCCGCGAACACGCCGAACTCGAGGCGGTTTTGGGGGAGTTCCCGCAAGCCGTGCGCGAGCGCCTCATGCAATGGAACGACAACCCGCGTGTGCACGCCTTGCGAGAAGATGCGCGGGGCCGCCTGCTGCGTTTGTTGCAGCGCACCGCCCAATGGCTGTCTGAAGAGCGTTTCAACGAAGAGGCTGTGCTGCGCATGGCCGACTGGATCGAACCGCTGCTGCGGCGCGAAATCTACCTCTCTTTGCTCCTGGAGCGACCGGCCATCCACGAACGCCTGTTGCGCTTGTTGGGCGCGGCGCGCTGGCCGGCGCGCTACCTGGTGCAGCATCCGGGCGTGATCGATGAGTTGGCCGGGGGCAACCTGTTCAACAGCCGCTTTGACCCCGCCGAATTCGAGGCGGAATTGGAAGCGCGTCGCACAGCCCTGCAGCGGACCGGCGAAGACGATGAGGAAAGCCTGCTCGATCTGCTGCGGCGTGCCCACCACGCTGAACAGTTCCGCACGCTCGCGCGCGATGTGGAGGGCGTGCTCACCGTCGAGCAGGTGGCCGATGACCTCAGTGCCTTGGCCGATGCCGTTTTGCGTGTGACGGCACGTTGGTGCTGGGACCGCTTGAAAAACCACCACCGGGACGAGCCGCAGTTTGCCGTCATTGGCTACGGCAAGCTCGGTGGCAAGGAGCTGGGCTATGGCAGTGACCTGGACATCGTGTTTGTTTACGACGATGAGGACGAATGCGCCCAAGAGGTTTACGCCGCCTACGTGCGCAAACTGATCAACTGGATGACGGTCAAGACGGGCGAAGGCGATCTTTACGAGATTGACACCGCTTTGCGACCCAACGGCAATTCTGGTTTGCTGGTCACCCGGTTCGAGGCTTATGCCGACTACCAGCAGCAGCGAGGCAGCAACACCGCTTGGACTTGGGAGCACCAGGCCATGACACGGGCCCGCTTTGTGATGGGGCTGGACAGTCTGCGCCCAGCCTTTGACGCGGTGCGCCATGCGGTCATCAGCGCACCCCGTGACGCGGTCAGTCTGAAAACCGAGATCGTGGCCATGCGCGCCAAGGTGCGCGAGGCGCATCCTGTGCCCGAGGGCCGCTTTGACCTCAAACACAGCGCCGGGGGCATGGTGGACGTGGAGTTTGTGGTGCAGTACCTGGTGCTGTTGCACACGGCGGCCCACCCAGCGCTGGCCGACAACGTGGGCAACATCGCTTTGCTGCACCGCGCGGAGGCGGCCGGCCTGCTCTTGTCTGGCATGGGGCAAGCTGCGGCCGATGCCTACCGCGAGATGCGCCGTCTGCAGCACCGCGCCCGCCTCAACGAAGACCCCACCGCGGTGGCGACCGAGCCATTGCAGGTGCAGCGCGACGCGGTGTTGGCCCTGTGGCAGCACGTGATGGCCTGAGCGGCTTCTTTCTTCAGAGGGGTTGATCCGAAAATTTGCCCGAGATTTGCTCGACAATCGGCACCAACTTCATTGTCTACTCTGAACATGACCGATATCAGCCGCCCCGAACTGCCCGATCACTTGTCCATTGACCCTCGCAGCCCGCATTTCGTGGCAGCGATCTTCGAGCACGACATTGGCATCCGTTTCAACGGCAAAGAGCGTGCCGATGTCGAGGAATACTGCATCAGTGAAGGCTGGATCAAAGTGCCCGCAGGCAAGACGGTTGACCGCAAGGGCAACCCTTTGATGCTCAAGCTCAAGGGCAAAGTCGAGGCCTTTTACAAATAAGGCCTTCGCCCTCGGGTCAGGCTCGGGGGATGCAGTCGATGAAGCTTTGGCGTTGCATCAGTTTGTCAAACAGCTGGTGCAGGTTGGGGTAAGGCGTGCGCCAGTCGATTTGCGGGAAACGGAAATCCAGGTAGCCCAGTGCGCTGCCCACGGCGATGTCCGACAGGCTCATGTGGACGCCAGAGCAAAACGGCTTGTCGCCCAGGCCTTGGCTCATCGCGCGCAAGGCGTTGTCGATCTTGCTGAGTTGGCGCCCAATCCAGGCTTGGCTGCGCTCACCTTCAGAGCGACCGGCCCAGATGGCTTCCATGCGGGCCAACAATGCGGCGTCCATGATCCCGTCGGCCAGGGCTTCCCAGGTCTTGACTTCGGCGCGTTCGCGGCCGGCGGAGGGGATGAGCTTGCCTACCGGTGAGAGGGTGTCCAGGTACTCCACGATCACGCGCGAGTCGAACACGGCCTCGTGGCCTTCCATGATCAGACAGGGGACCTTGCCCAAGGGGTTGGACTCATGGATCCGGGTATCGGCCGACCAGACTTCTTCGGTCGTGAACTGGTAATCCAGCTTTTTCTCGGCCAGCACGATGCGGACTTTGCAGACGTAGGGGCTGGTGAGGGAGCCGATGAGTTTCATGGAGGAGAGCAGTAGAACAAACAGGCCCCGATTCTAGGGGGAAGCCTTTTGCGCAGTCACGACAAGGCCTGTTCTGAAAAAGAGTACGGGAAAACCCGCCCCGCCTACAATCGGGGGATGAACTTCAGCCCGATTTCCGCCCTCTCACCGCTGGATGGCCGTTACGCCAGCAAACTCAACGCCCTGCGACCCCTGGTGAGCGAATTGGGCTACATGCACCGTCGTGTGCAGGTCGAAATCGCTTGGTTCATTGCCCTGTCGGATGCTGGTTTTGACGAGTTCAAGCCGCTGTCGGCCGGTGCCCGCGCCTACCTGACGGGCCTGGTCAAGAATTTCTCAGAGGCCGATGGTGTGGCCATCAAGGAATTCGAGAAGACCACCAACCACGACGTCAAGGCCGTCGAATACTGGATCAAGTCCAAGTTCAAGGACCGCCCCGAACTGGAAAAGAACGCCGAGTTCGTGCACTTTGCCTGCACCAGCGAAGACATCAACAACACCAGCCACGCCCTGCAGATCAAGCACGCCCGTGCCGAAGTCATGCTGCCGGGCCTGGACGGCATCATCGCCAAACTGCGCGAGATGGCGCACACCTTTGCCGATGTGCCCATGCTGAGCCGCACCCACGGCCAGAC
>JACCDQ011942678.1_pt1 | contig 11513 bp, 7 predicted proteins | sample 7446031 | NCBI WGS metagenome assembly JACCDQ01 (sample SAMN15323442, study PRJNA562643) | freshwater metagenome | isolation source: river surface water | place: USA:Blue River Watershed | collected 2017-08-17
AGATGGGAAAGACCACCAATTACTCAGCGCTGATCTCCAAGGCGGCCGATTCAGGATATCGCATCATCATCGTCTTGGCCGGACTCACGAATTCCTTGAGGTATCAGACGCAAGTCCGACTTGACAAGACATTCGTCGGAAAATCTTCCGTTAGTGACGCCACCCATACAAAAATCTATGAGGTGGCAAACATTCTCGGCTTTGGCGACAAAAACTATCGTGCCAGACATCCTTTCTGCGGGACTTCCCAGTTATCAGACTTCAACACTGCCACAGCAGGGGCTGTGGGGGCGCATCAGGGAACATTTGCCGAACCCATCCTCTTTGTCACAAAGAAAAATCCCAAAGTACTGGCAAAAATCACTGACTGGCTCAAGGGTCTGAACAATGGTGCCCCTCTGGATGGGCCAATGCTTGTGATCGACGACGAAGCAGACAATGCCAGCGTGAACACGAACGTCAATCCGGATCAGATCACTGCGATCAACAAAAACATTCGGCTTTTGCTGAACACGGCCAAACAATCAACCTACATTGGATATACCGCCACACCGTTCGCAAACATATTCATCGACCCGGATTCAGCGGATGAGATGGCGACAGGAGTCAACGAAGACCTGTTTCCTGCTGATTTCATCAAATCACTCGATCCACCAGACAATTACGTTGGCTCACAGAGATTGTTCACTGATGAGGGAGACCTGCTAGAAGCTTGCGTCCGACCGATCCCGAGCGACTACACAGAGTTGCTTCCTTTGAAGCACAAATCGCATCATCTTGTGGCGCAGCTGCCCGACAGCCTTAAGGATGCTGTCAAGGAATATGTCCTGTTCCGAGCGATACGAATGGCTGATGGCAACGGGACGGCGCATTCCGCGATGCTGATCAATGTCAGTCGCTTCAATCATGTCCAGGAGCAAGTACAGGAAAAGGTCAATGAATTGTTGGCGTCTCTGGCAGATGCGATCAACTCCTGGTCCCGTGCTGACTGGAGAAAATCTCCGGCCATGAAGGATCTGCATCGTGTCTGGCAGGCTGAATTCGAAGGGACGGAAGGTCTGACTGTCACCTGGGATCAGGCAAGAATGCAGCTTGTCGATGCCATCAAATCAATCGAAACCAAGCTTGTGAACATGAAAGGCTCGGGCATCGATTACGAAAAGGCTCCTCCGGGCGGCCTGCATCTGATCGGTATTGGTGGCCTTGCTTTGGCTCGCGGACTCACACTTGAGGGTCTTGCGATTTCATACGTTCTCAGAAATGTTGGAGCGGCAGACACATTGCTCCAGATGGGGCGCTGGTTTGGCTACCGTCCCGGCTTTGAAAAGCTCTGCCGTATCCATGCCACACAGGATCTGATCGATGATTTTGCGGCTGTGAGCGAATCCGTTGAAGAACTGCGGACCGACTTCCAGAGAATGGCGTTCCTGAATAAAACCCCGTATGAGTTCGGTCTCAAAGTGCGACAGAGTCCGACGGGTATCGCGATAACAGCTGCAAACAAGATGCGCACTGCACGGGAAATTTCACTTGCTGAAGACTTCTCCACACGGCACATCCAGGCGCACTCTCTGCATGATGATGTAGCCAAGAATCAAAGAAATCTGGAGCTGGCTCAAGCCTTCATCGAGAACCTATCTCAGTCGCACAGGGATTCTTTCGAGAAGAATACAGAACGCAAGGCATTGGTCTGGAAAAAGATCCCTGCAAAATCGATTCTGGACTTCATCAAGTCAATGTCGTTTCCCCAGACAGAATTCGACATGCTGTCATCCGATGATTCCAGCCTGCTTACTTCGTACATCGAAGACCGAATCGGATCAGAGCTTCATGAGTGGGATGTGGGTGTTCCCTACATTACGAATGGAAAGTCCGGCTCCGTCCAGCTACCCGTGGACACCGGAGATCAAGCCTTTTGTAGAAGTCGCAGCGGAACCAAAAGAGTTTCAGACAGAGTGGTGAAGGTCAATGAGAAGAATGCTGTCGCATTCGGCACCAGCGACTTTTATCTTGGTGAAGATCCTGCTTCCTATGAATCCCGGATCAAACAAGTCAAATCCGAAGCCATGGCTGCTGCTTTTGCGGCCGGAGAAAAGAACCCAAGAGAACCATCATCGACCTGGGCTCACACCAAAGCACGTAGCCGCCCACTCCTGTTGATTCATTTCCTGCAATTGGATCCTGACAAGAATTTCGATATGAAACTCAACAAGGACCATCCAGTTGCCTCTCTGGGAATTCTGCTCCCCGGAACCACGATGCAGTGCACCGAACGCAGATACCAGGCATCCAGAAGGCTGATAGAAATGCTGAACAAGTTGCGAGAGGAAGCCGAAACTGACGAGGAACTTGAAGATGAATGACTTTGAATCTCAATGGAGAGATCTGTCTGGTTCAGGACATTCCGGGGGACGGCTTCGCGTGTATCCCGACCACATTCTCGATTTCTTCATCAACTATTCACTGGGCGGAAACAGGGAGCTGGTGATCGAAGCAAAGGGCGTGACTCACGGGTTCACCGATTTGCCCAGTTTTGAAAACCTTGATCTCATTGTCAAACCCATTGCTCAAGGTGTCTGCATCGGCCTGACGTTGATCGACAACGAGCTGGTCAATAGCTTTTCGGTGATGTGCTACGACATTGCTGAAAGATCAAAACGTGGAGAAACACCCGAGGCTGCGGCGGTAATCGCCATCGAATGCCTGAGGGACTGGGCTGCCCTTCTCAAACGTAGAAGCCAGAAGGGGCTATCTCGAAACGAAGTGATGGGACTTTGGGGAGAGCTTTCATCCCTGGATGCACTGCTTGAGTCTAGGCCAGGCAACGAATATCAGATCATCCAAGGCTGGGGAGGTCCCAACGGAGAACAGCGTGATATCGGGTTCAACGGCAATCGGATCGAGATCAAGACTCAACTTTCCACTCGCAGCATCGGACTGAGAATTTCCTCACTGGACCAGCTGGATGACCGTGGTGATCATCTGAAAATCATTCTCAACCGCATATCACCCTCGGACAAAGGGGTCTCGCTTGCAGATCTGATAGAGACCATCTCGCAACGGCTACTTGCGAGCCGGAGTGCTCAATCCGATTTCGAGCTCAAGATCGAACTTGCCGGTTACGACCCTGATCTTGAGTCCTGCAAGGAACTATTCGCACTGGACGAGCGGCTAAATTTCACTGTGAGTGAAAACTTCCCCAGACTGATTCCTGGCAATGTCCCATCAGGAATCAAGAGCGCCGAATATGAAATTTCTGGCGCAGCCATCACTCAATTCCAGATCACTTGGAACGAATTAGTGGAGAACCTCAGTGAGCAACCTTGAAGAAGAATATTTCAACTTGGCGGAAGACATCGCCATTGGTTCTGCTGCTGACGGTATACCTAAAGTGGAAGAGTTCTTCAAGATCTTTGCCGAGCTTGCAGCAGAAAACGGTGATTGCCCTGACCTGTCCTATTCACCGGTTCTGAGTGGCAGTGGCTACCGGGTGGATGGCTATGCATTTGAGATCCCAGAGGATGCAGAAGGTGCCTCCGGCGATCTTTACATCTCCGTGTGTGCCTATTTCCAGGACGACACCTTGCCGAGTGTCAACGCCAAGGACATCGACAAATCCGTTTCCGAAGTTGAACGCTTCCTGAAATTTGCCATTTCTGGAAAAACACTTGATGAACTTGAAGAGTCCAGCCACGACTACAGACTCGCCATGCTTCTTCGGTCGTACATCTCCAAGATTGCGCGAGTTCGAGTGCTTGTTTTCACAAACGCCCACCTCAAGATCCGTAAGAAAGTGTTCGAGACCAGCCAGATTGGCGATCTGACGATCCACACAAACGTTTTCGACCTGGAGCGTTATGCAAAGATTTCCACAACCGGCGCGGACCCTGTGGAAATTGATCTGCTGGAAGACTTTTCAGGTGACATTCCTTGCATCCAGGCTTCTGGAAATTCAGTTGGCTACAAGAGCTATCTGTTCGCCATTCCCGGGCCTGTCCTGGCTGACATCTTTGCCGCCTATGGAAATCGATTGCTCGAGCAGAACGTCCGTACCTATCTACAAGCCAAAACCAGTGTGAACAAAGGCATCCTGAAAACCATTTCGGAAGAACCGTCGATGTTTTTCGCCTACAACAATGGATTGACGGCAACCGCCTCACTGGTGAAAACAGCCAACAGGGCAGATGGTTCTCTTGCTATCACCTACATAAAGGATTTTCAGATCGTAAACGGCGGGCAGACCACCGCTTCGATCCTGTACGCACGGGACGGGCTGAAGTACGACCTCTCGCATGTATTTGCCCAGGTCAAGCTATCTGTTGTGGAAGAAACCAAGCTCGAAGAAATTGTTCCTAAGATTTCTGAATATGCCAACACCCAGAACAAGGTGTCACTGGCGGATCTGGCCTCGAACAGCCCTGTACAGATTCGCATCGAACGCCTCTCGAAAGAGGTTGTTGTCCCGCAGAAAGCTGGCGCTTTGTACGCAAGCAAATGGTTTTATGAGCGAGCACGGGGACAATACAAGAGTCTTTTCTCCTACAAGACACAGTCTCAGCGCAGAAAGCTGGAGACCGAATTCCCCAAATCTCAACTCATCGAGAAAACCGATCTGGCCAAGTTTGAATTGGCCTTCGACGGACGCCCACATCATGTGTCGGAAGGTGCGCAGAAATGCTTCCACCGCTACATCACCACCGCCCTGAAAACCAGTTCGGAAAGCACAGAGCTCAATGATGTCTGGTTCAAGTGCGCCGTGGCCAAAGGCATTCTCTTCCGCCGTCTTGACAAGGAAGTGGCTCTTTCAGACTGGTACAAGAACGACAAGGGATTGAAGGCTCAGACAGTCGCTTACACAATAGCGGCCTGTGCTCACGCCTTCCGGGAAGCGGGCCAGCAAATCGACCTCATCAGAATCTGGCGCGACCAGGATGTTCCTACTGCATTGCTGGATTGGATGCTTGATCAGGCGCAGACGGTCCACAGAATCCTCAACAACCCTCCTGGCATCGTCAAGAACCCCACCGAATTCTGTAAAAAGGAATTCTGCTGGACCCTGCACGTCAAGGGAAAGATCGCCCAGCCAGATCGTAAGACGCTGGATTACGGCGTCGCCCTGACCGAATTCAGCGAAGAGCAATCTCGTGGGAAACGTGATGCCCGACGCGACAGCGAACTTGATTTCGAGATTGCACTGGCCAAGCTGGTGCCCCGTGCTTCAGAAATCCGACGTCTGGCCGAAAGTCGCCAGTTGATCTCAGAAAACAACTCGCGAGCGCTGTCCAAACTCGAGACAGGTCGTATTACATTCACAAAAACCGAGAAAAACTCTCTCAAGACACTCTTCGAACGACTCGATCTCGAATTCTGAGCGTTCATCCAAGTAGCAATGCAATCCACCATATCTGACAAACCAACTTTCATCGACTTATTCAGCGGCTGCGGTGGGTTCTCTGCTGGACTGGAACAAGCCGGAATGAATTGCCTCGCGGGGATTGACCACAACGAACAGGCAATCCATACCTTCAAAGCCAATCATTCCGATAGCACCATCGCACTGGTCAAGGACATGACCCAATTTCAGCCGAAGGAACTCGAGCGGCTGATCGGCATTAATCACGTTGATGTGATCGTTGGAGGCCCCCCATGTCAGGGGTTTTCATCGGCTCGCCAATACTCCGGGTCCAACTCAGGAGAACGCCTTGTCGAAGATCCCAGGCGAGACCTGTACAAGTATTTCCTCAAGTTCGTAAATCACTTCCGGCCCAAGGTTTTCGTGATGGAGAACGTCCTGGGCATCAAGAAGATGCAGAACGGCGTCTACTTCACTGCAATCCAGAATGAAGCGCGGAAAATTGGCTACCGGGTGGTGCCTATCGAAGTGAACACTTGGGAATATGGAGTGCCACAGAAGCGAATACGCCAGCTTTTCATCGGCACATTGACTGAGCTGCCAATATTCGTACCTGCCCAGTTGATCCAGAAGACCCATTCCCTGACCCCCAAGGAGGATGGCCTATCCCCGATTGTCACTCTTGGTGAAGCGATAGAGGACCTGCCGCACTTGAAAGCCGGGGATGAGCGCATCATCCAGGACTATGACCTTCAGTTGCGTAAGTCGTATCTCGAGAAGTACTCGGGAAACTTTCTCACGGAAGTGCTGGACATCGAGCACGCCGACAAGCTGACGTGGCATTGCTCCAGACACCACAATGGCCGAGACCTGCGTGACTTTGCCAGATTACGTGAAGGCGAAACATGCAGCAGAGCTATTGCGCGTGGGGTCGAGATGGAGTTTCCCTATGACAGGAGCTCTTTCAAGGACCGCTATACACGGCAGGATCGCAATAGCCTCTGCTCGACCATCGTCGCTCACTTGAAGAGTGATGGACTGATGTTCATCCACCCGACGCAGGTCCGCTCACTTACCCCCCGTGAGGCCGCCCGCGTACAGACTTTCCCTGACACGTTCAAGTTTTCAGGTAGCAGATCACACGTTTTCACCCAGATCGGCAACGCGGTACCTCCGCTGATCGGACGAAAAGTCGGCCTTGGAATCCTTAGGTTTTTCGCTCAGGCAGAAACCACGGACCATCGAGCCCATCTTGCTGACTCAGAGCGAGAGAAAATCGTCAGCGAACTGGAGCAGTTCGTCAACGAGTGCATGCTCAACCCCGTCGAATTCGTCGAGGATGGTAACTTCAAGCAGGCTTGGCAGAAGATCCACCTGCTGCTACCGCACCTTCATCCGGAGTCGGCTCTGGACAATGGGAGGGAGATAAGTGCCATACCAAGCAGGACGATCAGTTTCTGCCTGGAACCTTATTTCATCAGAAGCGGTTGGCCGGTCGAGCTTGCCCCGATCGCACAGGAAGCGAACAGAAGACATCAGTCTGGCCGTCTGGCAAGTTCCGAATATTTCCACAGCTGAAGGACAGATGAAGCTGGCAAGGCTCAATCGCTCTGGACAAACTTCCTGAGCAACCTGACAAGAATCTGCTTCTCTTCTTCATCGGCCTTCTGGAAGAAGTTTGCCATCAGGGCATTGAATTGCTTTTCTTCAGAGGTGAAGCCAGCCTTCCTGACGGTCTTCTTCACCAAACCGTCAATCTGTTCGGAATCACTTCCACTTTTCCCCTGAGCATGATTCGCAGCGGCTACATCTGCGATCGAGAAACTGACAGCAGTACTCTTGAGTTCGGGTTCATTCAAAACTGCTGTCTGCGTCCCTCCGGTCCCTACCCCACTTACCAGCTTGTCCCGATAGACCTCCTGAGCCCTGTGAATGATTGGCTGGATTTCTTTGAGGAGCACTGATCTGAGTTCGCGCGGCAAAGTAAGGTGCTTCTTCGCCACATTTACCTGGAAAAGCTCATCCAGCTGGGAAGGAATGAACACCGCCATACGAACCAGTTTGGTATGTTCATCGCTGGTTCTGAGTCCGCTCCACCCCCCCGCCTGAATGATCCGGTTTGATCGGTAAATGTAGAGACCCTGCTGTTTGTTCCATTTTCCGGGGCCAGATGCCTGCAGGTGGGCTCGGGTCGATGAATACAAGGCCTGCGGTGGAAGAATGTAAGGCTGAACCTTGACGTTGTAGATGCCTTCACCGAAATCCAGTGGAATCAGGATTGGGTCCAGTTTCTGCGTATGTTTTTCCCCTCGGGAATATGGATCCCAGGGAACCACTCTTTCATCGTTGATGTAAATGGCGATGCGTTTGCCTTGAATTTCACCGGAAAGAAATCTGTGAAAGACCATACCCAGATGCAACTTCAGGCTTTCAGCCATCTGCTCAGCTTGCTTTCTGGCGTATTCCCCTGAAGGATATTTGTAGCCAAGCAGGCGCCCCAGACGCTCCCAAGTTACAACCGTCCCGGTTGTTTCATGCAGATGGCGCCAGACTTCATCCTTTATCTCATCGCTTTCGATCTTCAGGATTTCCCATCTGTTGGTTTGCTCGATGTGATCCAGATCCCAGCAGTATGAATTGATGCGCGCCCTCTCCTCTCCTCGTCGTGCCGAAACAGTCAGTCGTTCACACTGACTCAAGGAAGCCGTCTTCAGACCCAAGCCATACCTTCCCAGATCATCCGAGTCCTCATAGGCGCGATTCGAACCAAATCTCAGAGCTTCCTGAATGTCTTTGGATGCCATTCCGACACCGTTATCGGCAATGGTCAGGTACGAGTCCTCACCCTCGAACTTGAGGGTGATACTTATGATCGTGGCCTGTGCCTCGACTGAGTTGTCTACGATGTCAGCAACAGCATCAACAAACTCATAACCGATATCTCTGAGTGAGCGTATCAGTCGTTTGGCACTTGGTATTAATTCAACTCGCATTGGTTTTTGTCACGCATTTTTCTCTGGCTCGGCCTACTGGCAGCCCGAAGCGTCCATGATACCTGGAGTAGACTGCCCCATAGGTATAGCCAACCCCAAGAGTTCCATCCCGGCATGAGTGATACCGTTTCTCCTGAAAAGCGTAGCGCCATGATGGCTGGCATCCGGGCCAAGGACACCAAACCAGAGTTGACTGTCAGAAAGGCACTGCATGCAGGCGGATTCCGATTCCGTCTCCACAACAGGATGCTTCCCGGTTCCCCGGACGTTGTCCTTGCGAAGCATCGTGTGGCGATATTTGTGCACGGTTGCTTCTGGCATCTTCATCGCAACTGCAAGCTTTCGAAGATTCCTGCAACCCGCACTGATTTCTGGACCCGGAAACTCACTGCAAATGCAGCCAGAGACACACAGGCCACAGATCAGCTACTGGCACTTGGCTGGCGGGTGCTTGTAGTCTGGGAGTGTCACATCAGAGCGCATCGGGAACAGTCTGAATTGATACACCAACTGTCGCAATGGATTTCCGGCAATGATTCCTTCGGTCAATTACCCGACGTACCAGAATCAATTGCTGGGTAATTCCTACAGGAGGGTTTAGTTCCGTGCTGCCTGCAAGAGCCTGAGAACAATTTCTCCAATTTTCCTTGCCAGCAAGGGTGGGACAGCATTACCCACTTGGTGGTACTGCTGGGTCCGGTTCCCCTCGAAGAAGTAGTTATCCGGGAATGTCTGCAAGCGGGCAGCTTCGCGAACAGTCAGGCTACGACACTGTGAAGAGTCGGGATGGATGTAATAGTGCCCATCCTTGGCGATATGAGACACGATGGTGGAGGAGGGTTGATTGCGCAACTGGACACGGAATCTGTCCAGAAATGGCGTCGAATCACTCCCAACATTCTCATGGCTCGGAAGCAGCGCCACAGGAAAATCTTTGAGCTTGGGTGAGCGCTTCTCGATGTGTGCAAAGGATGATGCGAACAGATACCGATGCAGGTCCGATTCCATGTGACTTCTGGTCTCATGCAGCGTCACACCTCCGACTCTAGGGTCCAGATACCATGATGCCAGTGGACCACCCATCGACACATTGGTCGGGCAGAAAAGCCCACCAGTGGATTTAAGCTGCAAGGACTTTTTCAAAGCAGCTCGGGCGCAGTCAAGCACGGCCGACGGGACCGAGTTTTTCTTCTTCTCGAGAACTTTCAAACCGTTTGCAAGTGCCTTCTGCCAGTTTTCAATCGAATCTGGCATTCCGTCCAGGCGATGGGACAACTTGCTACGTAGCGATGGGAGCCCCTCGAGCACTTCCTTTGCATTCGTTCGTGGTGCCTGCACCAGGGAAAACTTCTCGGGACATTTCGTCAGATCCGGGACGGCTTTGGCAACATCGGCGCGGATTCCAAACAGGATCACCCTGTGTCGGCTTTGTGGAATGCCGTAGTTTTCAGACTCGATGACAAAGTCATCCGGCTTCTCGATCTCACCGGGAACCACGAACGATCTGACCAGATATTGATGACCGTTGCCAGGCGAACGCAGGTCATTGAGGATGCGATCAAAGATAGGTGAACCCGAATGCTGCGAGGTCAGCATGCCTTTCACGTTCTCCATCACGAAAACAGACGGAGAAAACTCCTTGATGATCCGCAGGTACTCCCTGTACAGGAAATGTCGCTTGTCTGCTTCAAATTCCTTAGGGTTGCTGCCACGCATCCTGGCGCGACCCGCAAGAGAATAGGCCTGACAGGGTGGCCCACCAATGAGGACCCAATCCTTCGCACCGGCCAATCCATCTCGGATCCAGCCATCAATCTCACTGTGATCGTCCTTGCCCAATTCGGCACATCTGGCCTCTGAGTAAGCCTTCTGCACGTAAGGCTTCACAGCAGAGTCACTCTCCAGTTCCAGCCGAGAAATCTCGCCTCGCAAGTACCGATAGTAGGACTCGGGTACCTTGCCGATGGGAAATGAGCGAAACAACGCCCGAAGGGACAAGGTCCTGTGTGCCACAGGATCTTTTTCAATCGAGACACGGATGTCAAATTCACGAGATCCGCCACGTACAAGCGATGCGAAACCTTCACAAAGCCCACCCGGGCCTGCAAAAAGGTCAATAACAGGGATTCCGATCTTCTTTTCCATTGAATTCATTTCGCACAGCAGGGGAACACAAAACCATGCCGATTTCGGTTGTTTACACCGTCAACGACTATTTCGTAATGTGAAAATGCCATGCAATTTACAAGTGACATTATGTTGGACATGAAGGCATGAATTCGCCGATTAGGCAAGTTTCGCCAGACTCAAGGACAAGCTCTTGCCTTCACACGGAGGTACTTTGCCAGGAAGTACTTATTCGGGCGGTTTCCCTACCCAATATGTGGCCTGCATGGCCTCAACCCACCGCTGGATTTCCACCAGCATCAGGGTTGTCTGCGCAGCATCCCTGCTCAGCTGCTCGCAGCTCACCGCTCCCGCATCTACTGAGGTAGCAGGTAGAGGGTCGGAGCTGGTTGGAGCAGCTCCGGCGGGAGCTTCGGGAACGGCGGGCAGATCCCTGTCACCGGTTGCGGGGACGTTGCACACCCCGCCAACGCGACTGTCAGGGTGGCGGTCAGCCAGCATCTTTGACCTTTTGGCGTATTCATTCGAGATTTCCTGGGTGATTTGAGATTGGGTCAGCCGCACATCTGCTACGTGCTGCTCTTTTCTGGCCTGGGCCAGAGCGATCTTTTGCTTTTCGGCATCCCAGGCCTTCTGGACACGGGATTCGCCCATCTGCGTCCCACACAGCAAAGCCATGAGCAGCAGGAGTGCATCCAGGATGTGCGACCAGTTAGCGAACAAGAATCTGTTGAGCCATTTCATGTGTCGCCTCCGTCCAGGGCCAGTAGGTTATGCTGCTTGATCAAGCCAATAACCTTGTCTGCATAAGCCGGGTCGGTGGCATAGCCCGCCTGCGCCAATGCCTTAGCAAAAGCCTGGGCAGTGGTGCAAGCAAAGCAGGCCTTGTAGCGGGGGTTGCGCTTGAGGAACGCGGCGTGGTCATCGATGCTGGCTTGCCAGCTTGGATATTTGCGCCAGAGGGCTGGCACCACCAGCCATTGCCCCTTGATGAACTCCTTGGTGTTCATGGTCAGGGTCTGACCGCGCCAGAGGCTGTC
>JACCDQ012027195.1_pt1 | contig 11513 bp, 7 predicted proteins | sample 7446031 | NCBI WGS metagenome assembly JACCDQ01 (sample SAMN15323442, study PRJNA562643) | freshwater metagenome | isolation source: river surface water | place: USA:Blue River Watershed | collected 2017-08-17
AAATATCCATCACGAAATAGCTATCGTCTATATTGCTAAAATTCAATTTCACAAATCCGAATTTTTCATTAAAATAGCTCACCAATCGTGTTTCTCCAGCCATGCTTTTGGCTGTTGCATCTACTACGTAGCATTCCAATACGCCAATATTTGTCTTGATACTTTGTTTGCCTCTGATGTTGTACACAACGATTACTTGTTGTATTCCCTCCCATTTTTTCCATTTTTCGCTTCCGCCGTTATCTCCTGTTGCATAAGTACTTTGCCAAGTGTTTCCTTTTTCGAAAGGCTTTCGGATTTCTGGTCTGGGGTTGAGTTCATTAATCAAAAAATGATTCATTTTGGGTACTTCCAACAAGATTCGGGTACTATCTTCTACAAATCCGCTCGCCTCGAAGCTGATACTTTTTTGTTCTTTATTCAAATAATCATATTGCATCAAAGATTGATTTTGATAAAAAATACCTTTTTTGATGGTTAGAGCCATTTGATGAATTTTCTTAAATTCTGCTTCATTTTGCTTTTGTTTGCTCGATTCCAACTTCCAACTGTCTTCAAAAGGAACAATATGATTGGCTTTGGAATAAAATTTTACCAACAAAGTATCTTTATTTTTTAAGAAATGATATTTATAAAAAAATTGTCGATAGGGCTTATAAATTTGTTTTTCTTCCGACGCTTGTATCGTATTTGTTTGGGCAAATGTTTTTATTGGAAACAGCAAAAAAAAGAGAATTGACCCGAATTTGCTTTTCATACCATGATTAATTTAGGATTTAGAAATAGTACTTTCGATGAAATGGGCTATGACTTTCCATTCGTCGGGGCTAAACCAAGTGAAATGGTCTTGATTTTTAAACCAAGTCATTTGTCTTTTGGCATATCTTCTTGAATTTCGTTTCAATAATTCGGCCATCGTTGGGTAGTCGTATTTTTGGTCAAAATAGTCGAATACTTCTTTATAGCCAACTGTTTGGAGGGCGTTGTGATTTCTATATTCCGAAACGGCTCGTACTTCGTCCACCAATCCTTTGGCAAGCATGAGTTCCATACGCTTGTTGATTCTGTCGTAAAGCTCTTCTCTTGGTCGTTCGATGCCAATTTTTATGATATTAAAGTTTCTCTTTACCTTTTGATTCGAGTGAAACGAGGAGAACGGTTTTCCAGTGCTAAGACAAACCTCCAATGCACGAATGACTCTTTGGGAGTTTTGCAGGTCGGCATTTTGGCAATAGGTGGGGTCAAGGGAGCGTAATTCTTCCACCATTTGTTCCAATGCTCCATCTTGAAGCCTTTGCATCAGATTTTCTCTAAGAGCCAATGGTGCTTCTGGCATTTCATCTAAGCCGTCTGTAATAGCCTTAATAAATAAACCCGAACCGCCCGTCATGAATACAATATCTTTTTTTTGAAACAAATCATTTTCCAACAATCGAATGGCATCTCTTTCAAAATCTCCGGCACTGTAATAATTCGCAATGCTGTGGGAATCAATAAAATGATGTTTGACTCCGTCCAATTCTTCAGGACTTGGTTTGGCAGTTCCGATGCTGAGTTCTTGGTAAAATTGCCTTGAATCTGCTGAAATGACCTCCGTTTGGAATATTTTTGCCAATTGTACGCATAGGTCTGTTTTGCCGACGGCAGTTGGCCCAACAATAATGACCCAATATTTATTTTGATTCAATACTGACATTTGAATGGATTATTGAGGAGATGATTGCCAAACGACTTTATTTTCTACCTTTTTTTCGGAAATTCCCAGCGGAACATCCTTGATGTCTTTTTTCTTAAAAATCTTATTAAAACTACGGGTATGTTGAAGACTTACGCCATTGACAGAGACGTTGGTATTGAAATTATAATAATAATTTGGCAAATTTCTACTATAAGCTTTCAATCTCCAAGAACCTTCTTGGTTGAGAAGCCATTCGACTTCGCCACCATAAAAATAATTATTTCCGGCTGTTTGTCCTTCATTTTGTAGGATAGTATTATTGACACTGACTTTGATGTTATTGCCAAATTTATACGAAAAATTCACTTGCATATTATTAAGCAAATTTTGTCGAGCATTTGCCAAATTACTTTTCCCTAACTGTACCCCAACTTCCAGATTCGGGTCTATTTTATTGGCAATATTACCTAATTGATTGGATAAAATACCGCTGACATTATCCAATAATAATTGCGAATCAAGGGCATCTCTGAAGCTATTGTCCGAGAAAATTCTATTTAATGCCGTAATCCCAACAAAATTATTGTTTAATAATTGCTCGTCGTCGTGCATTCGTTGTTCAAAAGCAATAACTTGAGGCTGTAGGTTAATAGGGATTTTTCTTTGGTTGAATTTTATATCGAATTTGGTGATAGGTTTCATCAATTTGTCGGTTAATTTGATGTACGCAACCACCGGATATAAGGCATTTAATTCCGAAATATTGGTACTTGTGGCAATTCCTCCCACCGAAACATTGGCTGTATAGCTGGCATTGATGTTTATATCTGCATCATAAGGGTCGCCTGTCCATAAGATTTTACTTCCTTCGGCAATGTCAAATTTTCTTAATTTAGAGATATTTTGTAGGCTAAAATCGTATTTTCCACTTAAAATGGTATAAGCTCCCGACATATTGAAGCCTCCTCTGGTATCGTAATCGATGCTGATGTTTCCGTTGCCGATGGCATTGAGCTGGTCTTGGTTGGTTCGGTCGAATATGACGATACATTCGGCGTCGGGTGTTAGCGTAAAATTGAACCCCATTCGGAGGCTACCGCTTTCTTTCCGAACGATGCTGTCTTGTGCCATTGATTTTACTGCTTGCTTGATATTTTTACTAACAAATTTAATCCCTTGTTCTTCAGTGTTGGCTGTTGTTTCGCCGTCAAGGGGAATGGTAATTTTTGTTCCTTTTTTGCTGCTTAGGTTTCCAGAAATATTCACATTGCTGAAATCGCCAGTGATGTGCAAATCGCCAGTGGTAATGCCTACGCCATAGAAGTCTTCGTTGTCTTTGATACTTGTATTGAGTATCTTAAAGCCATCTTTTCCTTTCATATAGGCGTGAATCCCCAACATGAAATTTCCGCCACCGCCATTGAAAATTCCTCCTTCCAATTCTGCCACATTGCCATTTTGTGCGGCATCTCGTACCTTAAAGCCCTTGGCTGCTACAAAACCCTCTTCGTTGAAATTGAGTTGGTCGTCAAAATATAAATAGGAATTTAGCTCATTGACACGCAAAACACCTTTTTCAAAATCTACGCCTCCCCGGATTATAGGGTCTTTTGCTGTTCCTTTGATGGTCAGTGTTCCGCTGGCATATCCTCCCAAATCCGAGAAAATATCATCTACAAAAGCTTCAAAAATTTCTAAGTTTGTCTTCTTTAAAGTTGCCTTCAGATTTAAAGGATTGCTGGTGCTTTCGGGGTCATAATAGCCTGCGATTCTGAATATTTCATTGTTGATTCGAACAATATTTCCATTGATATTCAATCGTTGTTTGATGTTGTCCCAAAGAACTTCTCCGGCGATTGTACCGATTAATGCCTTTTTATAAATCAATTCGTCTATTCCAAAGTCGCTGGTAATCAGTGAATTATGGTAAACATCTCGAATACTTAGCTTCCCGTTTACAATTCCTTTTAAATCCAAATCTGTAATGGGGCTGATGGATTTTAGGTCGAAATCCTTTATCAAAATTTGGGATTCGATGTTCGGGTCGGTTGAAAATGAGCCGTTTAGGGCGATGCTTTGGTTTTGGTTGGATAAGCTAAGGTCTTGGAAGCAAATCTCATTGTTTTGAATATTGATGAGATTATTGGCATCCAATGTCCAAGTGCCTCCCAAAAGGTCAAGTTTTGAGTTTTTGGCATTGAAGCTTATGTCGATTCCATCGCTAAGGAAATTCAATTTACCGAAAACTTGGGCTTTATTGTCGCTGTTTTTTTGCTTGATTTTTCCATCAAATTCTATCAAATTCCCTTGTCCCCAAACGGCGGAAAGCTCAATTTTTTCGGTCGGTGCAATGCCACTTAATTGTTGATTGTCAGAATTGAATATCAAAGAGGTCAGAATTTTTGAAGAGCTGATTTCTTTGGAAGTGTTAAAGTCAAAATCGTTTTTATAGAATGCTAAATTTCCATGCCGCAAAGTATCAATTTTTCCCGATAAGGAGAGTTCTGCTGTATTTCTTAAATTGAAATTACCCGATAGGTTTGTTCCTCGTGATACATATAACTCTGGGTAAAAATAGGCAAAAAATGGTTCGGAATTTTTGAAAAGTACCTTATAATCAAACTGATATGGTTTGAAACCTCCTGTGATGGTGTTTTTCTTTGAATAATAATTGAGTCGATTGTATTCTCTTTCGTAAAAATATTGGGCATATTCTTTGCTCAATCGGCTGATGTCTGAGATTGCTTTACTAGGGACAAAATTTCCCGATACATCGATGTTGAAAAATTCGGATAAAAGACTTATTTTTCTGGAATTATTCTCCAAAGTGGAGGTTAGAAATAGGGAATCGATACCCAATAATTGGTTGTCGTATTGCAAGACTGTGTTTAGCAATTGTGCTTTGCCAAGCCAATTGTCCAACTCATTTCCCTGAAAGTTTAAATTAATTTCTGAATGAAGCTTTACATTATTTTTGGTGAATCCTAAAGGTTTGAGATTGGCGTTTTCGAGCAGTCCACTGATGTCAAATTGATTAAATTGTTTGGCAAAATCTACCCTTCCACTCACATGAAATGCCAGATTGGTATCCTTCACACTCACCATTCCATCGAAAATGGATTGTTTCATGTTGCCATCGACAAAAATATTTTTATAGTCATATCCATTAAATTCAATGTGTTGGACTTTTCCGTCAAAATCCAAATCTGCATCTTTGATGGAGAATCCTTTTCCCTTTATTTTTCCAGCAAATGATAATTTCTGTAAAATTTCTGATTGGTTGATGAATTTTCCCAAGTCGAAATTTTCTACGTTTAATGCTCCCTCATAGCTTGGGCTGAGTGTTTCTGGAAGTTTCATCTGAATTTTGCCCGAAACTTTGCCTATCGCCGATTGTATTTGCCCATTTGTTTGAAAATCATTGTAAAGACCTTTGAAGTTTCCTTGAAAGTTTACTACTCCAAATTTGTACACATCCGAAAAGTACAAAGAATCTCCCACGTATTGTCGGGCATCTGTTGCGTCAATTTTGGACTTTCGCCAAGTCAAATCCATGTCGGCTTTGTATAAATCTGGCAAATGTTTGAAGGCAATATCGCCATCTAAATAGCTATTTTTTCCGAATTTTAAATAAAAATTCTTCACCAGAAAATTATGTACTGTGCCTTTGAAATTGCCGTTTAAGAGGTATTTCTCATGGTATTCGTACATATCTGTTGCAAATCTTCCCAAATCTTGTGCATCAATTTCGCAGTCACGGAGATTCCCTGTCATAACGACCTTTTCATTGAAATCTCCAAAATCTCTCGGACTATCATAGTCGAAAATGATTGAATTTTTCAAGGTTGAATGATTGATTCGGGCATATAGTTTATTAAACCGCATGGATTTTCTGGAATAGAAAAAATCGGTATCGAGTTTTTTGATGCTCAAATTGCTGCGTTTTTCCATGCCTCTCATTCCTTTCAGTCCAAAAGTGATGGTATCTCCTTGGATAAAGAAATTTTTCAAATTCCCTTGTATGTCATTGATAGTAAAATTGTTATAATCAAATTCGTTGTTAGGAAAACGAGGTGTTTCGGGGTCTTCGAGCGTAAAAGTTCCGCCTTGAATATAAGCTTCGTCAATGGTGAACGGGGTATTATGTTCTCCTTTCGGACGATTCAGCGTATCGCTTGGGGCAGTCAGTTCTTCAATTTTAGCAATCCATTTATCAATATTCAAATCTCCGTCTGGTTCGTAGATTAGTTTCACCCGTGGTTTGCTAATCATGACATAATCGAGATTATTGTCGAATGAAAGTATATTTTTCCAATTGAAATCAAAATTAGTTTTACAATTGATATATAATTCCTTGACAAATATCATTTCTCGTTCTTTTTGGTCGTAAATGCTAATGTCTTCCAAGGTAATTTCATCAAACCATGTGAATTTTACATGTCCGACTTTAACTTTAGAGCCAAGTTTTTGAGAAAGCAAATCGCTTACTTTTTGAATCGCATTGGTCTGAAATTGAGGCAATTGCATGGCATAAAATCCAATACCGATGCCAGCTGCCAAAATAAATAAAGTGGTACTGATGGCTTTTTGGGAATAATAAGCAAACATCAGAGATAATACCAAAGCCCCTATCAGAAATAAAAGTCTTTTGGGCAAAGGAGAAAATACCAACAACCCACCCAAGATTGAGATAATCAAGAGTGAAATGATAGTCAAAATTGATATTTTTATTTTTTTACGCAAAATATTTCTCGAATGTCTTAATTTCTATAAGCTGACTATTAATTTTGCTTCAAAATCATTATTATTTTGAATATTTTAGCAATAGAATCGTCCTGCGACGACACTTCAGCCGCTGTTATTACTAACGGCAAAATTCGTTCCAACATTGTTGCCGGACAGCTCATTCATGAACTTTATGGCGGAGTTGTACCCGAATTGGCTTCTCGGGCTCATCAGCAGCACATTGTCAGAGTGGTTGATAAAGCCTTATCAGATGCGAATATAACAAAAAAAGAGCTAAATGCCATAGCTTTTACGAGGGGTCCTGGTCTTTTAGGTTCTTTGTTGGTCGGAACGTCCTTTGCCAAAGCCATGGCATTGGCTTTGGATATCCCTCTAATCGAGGTAAATCATATTCAAGCACATGTTTTGGCTCATTTTATCGACGACCCCAAGCCGGCTTTTCCTTTCCTTTGTTTGACTGTCAGCGGAGGGCATACACAAATTGTATTGGTCAAAGATTATGATAAAATGGAGGTGTTGGGGCAAACCATGGATGATGCGGTAGGGGAGGCTTTCGACAAAACAGCCAAATTGTTGGGATTACCCTATCCTGGAGGTCCTTTGATTGATAAATATGCTCAAATGGGTAATGCTAAAGCTTTTGAATTTCCTTTGGCGGAAATGCCTCAGTACCAATTTTCGTTCAGTGGGATAAAGACTTCTATTTTGTATTTTTTAAAGAAAAATATGCAAGAGAATCCGAATTTTATTGAACAAAATTTAACGGATATTTGTGCCAGTGTGCAAGATACTTTGGTGAGAATGTTGTTACAAAAGCTACGCCGTGCTGCAAGAGAACTCAAAATTAAGGAAATAGCGATAGCAGGTGGAGTTTCGGCAAATTCGGGATTGAGAAAATCTTTGAAAGAAATGGCAGAAAAAGAGCATTGGAATATTTACATCCCAGATTTTCAATATTGTACAGATAATGCTGGAATGATTGCAATGGTGGCTCATTTTAAGTACCTCAAGCAAGATTTTTCGAGCCAAGAAGTAAGTCCGATGCCAAGAATGGAGTGGGAATAAAGATAAAATAAAAAGAGGCTGTCCGAAAACAGCCTCTCTCTGGAACGCTTAAATCAAACCTTCACAACGGTTGATACAATCCAAATCTTCGAATGCTACTTTCAAGCGAGCAATCATATTTTCTTCTCCCTTACGCAACCAAACACGTGGGTCGTAGTATTTTTTGTTAGGAGAGTCGTCTCCTTCAGGGTTTCCTAATTGAGATTGCAAATATCCTTCTTTATCTTTGTAATATTTCAAGATACCTTCCCAAGTGGACCATTGAACGTCTGTATCGATGTTCATCTTTACAGCTCCGTACTGGATGGCTTCTCTGATTTCTTCACGAGTACTTCCTGAACCTCCGTGGAATACGAAATTGACAGGTAATTCGCCCGTTCCGAATTTTTCTTGGATATAATCTTGAGAGTTTTTCAAGATTACCGGAGATAATTTCACATTACCCGGCTTATATACTCCGTGTACATTACCGAAAGCCGCTGCAATGGTAAAGTTTGGAGATATTTTCGACAATTCTTCATAGGCAAATGCCACTTCAGAAGGCTGAGTATAAAGTTTCGAGCTATCTACATCTGAGTTATCTACGCCGTCTTCTTCTCCACCCGTTACACCCAATTCAATTTCTAAAGTCATGCCCATTTTAGCCATTCTAGCTAAATATTTTGCACAAATTTCGATATTTTCCTCCAAAGATTCTTCAGATAAATCAATCATGTGAGAGCTGAACAATGGCTTTCCGTGTTGTGCAAAGAATTTCTCGCCTGCATCCAACAAACCATCAATCCAAGGCAATAATTTCTTGGCACAGTGGTCGGTATGCAATACGACAGGAATTCCGTAAGCTTCTGCCAACTGATGTACGTGCATCGCTCCCGAAATAGCCCCTGCAATAGCCGCTTCCTGATTCTTGTTTGGCAGGCTCTTTCCAGCATAGAAAGAAGCTCCTCCATTTGAAAATTGAATAATCACCGGCGAGTTTACAGCTTTGGCTGCTTCCATTACTCCGTTTACAGAATTTGTACCAACGACATTTACAGCCGGAAGTGCGTAATTGTTTACGTTAGCGTGGCGTAATAAAGCATTCAATGCTTCACCTGTAACGACGCCTGGCTTAATCAAAGATTGACTCATTGTTAATTATTTTGAATTTTAAAAAGAAATAATATTATTATAATTATAGATGAAGCCTGATGGATTAATTTTATTGCAAATTAAGGATTTTTGCTCAAAAATTGACAATTTTTGAGCAAAAAAGTATATATTTTTTTATTTTCCTTCGTACATTCTCCGAATATATTCTGGGATTTCGGGGTCTTTTAATGTGTTTTTTTTCGCATCTGTCATTCGCCAACGATGTAGCCATGAGAAGCCATTGGCGGTAATGACGCTCTCTTTGCGTTGATAAATCTCGTCATTCAAGGCTTCTTTCAATGAAATAAATTGGTAGTTTTTCTGCTGAAAAATAGCAATAATCTGTTCAAAATAATCGCTGTTCAAGGCATTGGCATGGCATAAAAAAATGTGCTTCATGGGTCTGCCTACAACGTAATCGCTTAGTTTTTCGTAATATTCGAGATAAGCTTCTGTATGTTGAAGGTAGCTTTGGGCAATTTGTTGCATTAGTTTGGAGTCTGCTTTTCGTTGGGCATCTACATAGACTTTGTTGAAATACCAATCGTCTGCGTCCATTGTGACGGGGGCATTTTTATAGTTGTTTTGCTCTAAAAATGCTTGAAAAGTATATTTTTTTACACTATCCGACCCATTGTGTAAAAATGGAAATCTAAAGTATTTGTCGGTTTGTTGGTATTTTTTTCTTAATAAGTCTGTCAGAACTTCTCCTTTAATGGTCTCGTTTTCAAACGCTTCAAGGCTAATTTTACTAAAAGATTGGTGCGAAAAAGTATGATTGCCTAACTCATGTCCATTTTTGAGCCATTTTTCTAATAAGGCTATTCTTGGTTCGATTTCACCTGTTTGGTAAATGTTTTTTTCATTCACAAATCCTACGGTTGGAATTTGAGCTTTTTGGAGTTTGTTCAATAATTTTTCTGTTGATTTTTGGGTGTTTTTCAACGAATTTTCCTGCACAAAAGGCAAATCGTCAAATGTAATGGCTATTTGTTTTTGTGCTTGGGCATGGAATAGGCTGACTGACAGCAAGAAGAAATAGATGGTTTTCATTCGGATAGTATTAGTTTTGTTCTTTTTTCATGTACTCGGCAATTTGTTGAGCAGCGGTGTCCATACTTGCCGAAAGTGTTTGGATAATATTCTTTTTTTCAATAGCCGATTTATTTTGGCTGAGTTTTTTCTTTGCTTCTATTCTGGATATTTGGATTTCAAACCCGACAATGCCTTTTGCCATTTTTTCTTTGTAATCGTTAGGCAGTTTTTCCCATTGATTGTTAAAAGTGGGGTCGTAATAATGGATGGTATGGCTCAATAACTCCATTAATTTATCTTCATTGTCGATAATTTTTGCTTTTCCATAGGCATGAACGGCGACATAGTTCCAAGTAGGGACATTTCTTTCATGTTCGTAATTATCGACCGAAATATAGGCGTGTGGCCCGCTGAATATCACCAATATTTCTTTTTGTTCGAGGTTTTGCCATTGAGGATTTGCTTTGGCGAAATGTGAATAAAGTATGGTGTTTTCCTTCCCAACCTCTACCACAAAGGGCAGTTGGGTGGCGGTAGGTACGTCGTTATCAGCAGTGATAATGGTGGCAAAGCTAAAATTTTTCATAAAATCCGTGATTTCTTCACGGTCGCTCATGACATTGTTTTTTGGGGTGTACATCGACTTTTATTTTTATTTGCAAAGATGAAACAATTTGGGGACTAAATGAAAAATTTACTTTTTTTCTGATTTGGGGAATAAAATATTTTCTAAAATTTCTATTCCATTTTTGAGGATTGTACTTTTAGTTTTTATTTCAACCTTTTAACTTTTTCATTGAATTATGTCAAAAAAATTACTGAAATTATTGTCAATCATCGTTTTATTGTCAATCAATACATTCGTCAAGGCTGCCTCCGTAGATAGTTTGGAGGTGCCAAGTAAAATGATGAACAAAGCTTATAAAGCAGCGGTAGTCCTTCCTCAATCCTATACAAACGGCAAGGCAAATTATCCAGTTTTGTATTTATTGCATGGTGGAGGGGGGCATTTTAGCGATTGGCTCAAGCTTACGCCTGATAAAATGTTGGTGAAAAATTTAGCAGATGAGTATCAAATGATTATCGTCATGCCTGAAGGCGAAACGTTCGGCTGGTACATGGATAGTCCTTTTGACGCATCTAATAAATTTGAAACCTATGTGACCCAAGAAGTAATCCAAAAAATTGACCAGACGTATCGTACCGTGAAAAGCAACAAAGGGCGTGCCATTACGGGCTTGTCTATGGGCGGACACGGGGCAATGTATCTTTCGACTCGTCACCCCGATTTATTCGGTGCTGCCGGAAGTATGAGTGGAGCGTTGGATATGAATTATACCAAATTCAAGGTAAATGAAGCCTTTATGAAGTCTTTGCAGGAGCGTTTCCAAAAGCTTTTAGGAACTTCTGACCCGAATCACGAGGTATTTGTGACGAACTCTGTTGTGAACATGATAGACAAAATTAAGAAAAATGCCATGCCTACGATTATTGATTGTGGCGTAGATGATTTCTTGATTGATGCCAACAGGGAGTTACACCGCCGATTGGTTTATGCCAATGTGGCACACGATTATACCGAACGTCCTGGAGCTCACACTTGGGATTATTGGCAAAATTCATTGCCTTATCATTTGTTGTTTTTTAGTAAGGTATTTAAAAATAATGGTACTGCCATCAAATAATACATGGAAGAGACAAAAATTGCCATTGTAACGGGTGCTGCAAGGGGAATAGGCCATGCAACTACCGTTTTGTTTTTAGAAAAAGGCTGGAATGTAGCCATGATTGATAGCGATTCGGAAGCATTGACGAAAGCTTCAGCAGAGCTTGCAGACACTTTTCCGGTGGTTTGTGA
>JACCDQ010067511.1_pt1 | contig 11512 bp, 10 predicted proteins | sample 7446031 | NCBI WGS metagenome assembly JACCDQ01 (sample SAMN15323442, study PRJNA562643) | freshwater metagenome | isolation source: river surface water | place: USA:Blue River Watershed | collected 2017-08-17
GGCACCCGGCCCGCGTTGCAGCAGTTTTTCGCGCGGTCGGGCATCGGCGGGCAGGCCCTTCAACGGCATGTGCAATGTCATGTTTTCTCCCTGTTTTTACAATACGGTCCAGCGCCTTATTTTCACCCCTTGCCCAGCCGCAACGGCTGCACCGCCATGCCCCACGTCGAGCCCGGATCTTTTCTTACCTTGCACTACCGCCTTTCGGGGCCCGATGGGCGCGACTTCATCAACACTTTTGAGGCCCAGCCCGCCACCTTGAGCCTGGGTGGTGGCGAGTTGTCGCCAGCGATTGAACAACGGTTGCTGGGCCTGGAAGAAGGCACCCACACGGTGGTCGAGCTGGCACCTGGCGAGGCCTTTGGCGACCGCCAGCCCGACATGGTGCAGTGGGTGGCCCGCAAGTTGATGAACCAATTGGGCGACCCCCACGAGCAGTATGCCGTGGGCGATGTGGTGCAGTTCCCCACACCCGACGGGGTGGGCAGTTATGCCGGTGCAGTTCGCGAGGTACGCGCCGACGGAGCGGTGTTGTTCGACTTCAACCACCCCTTGGCTGGCCAGGCGGTGCGTTTTGAAGTGCAGATCATTGGGGTGCTGTGATGGGTGCCGTGGTGCAGGAAGTTCTGTTGGCTGAACCCCGTGGTTTCTGTGCGGGGGTGGACCGCGCCATTGACATCGTGGACCGTGCGCTGGAGAAATTCGGCCGCCCCATCTATGTTCGGCACGAAATCGTGCACAACACGCACGTGGTCAACGACCTCAAATCGCGCGGTGCCATTTTCATTGAGGAACTCGACGAGGTGCCCCCTGGTGCCACGTTGGTGTTCAGCGCCCATGGGGTGAGCCAGGCCATCCAGCGCGAGGCCGAACGACGCGGTTTCCGCATCTTCGATGCCACCTGCCCGTTGGTCACAAAAGTGCATGTGGAGGTGGCCAAACTGCACAAAGAGGGGTACGAATTCATCATGATCGGGCACAAAGGCCACCCGGAGGTGGAAGGCACCATGGGGCAACTCGACAGCGGTATCCACCTGGTCGAAGATGTGGCCGACGTGGCGCGTGTGCAGCCCGCACAAACCGACAAGCTGGCGGTGGTCACGCAGACCACCCTGAGCGTGGACGATGCCGCCGAAATCACCGCGGCGGTGCAGGCCCGTTTTCCGCACATCCGCAGCCCCAAGCAGCAAGACATTTGCTACGCCACCCAGAACCGGCAGGATGCGGTGAAGGTGATGACCGCACAGGTGGACGCGGTGGTGGTGGTGGGCAGCCCCACCAGCAGCAACACCAACCGCCTGCGCGAACTGGCCGAACGCCTGGGGGTGCCTGCGTTGATGGTGGACGACGCCAGCGAGCTGCCCGATGACTGGTTCGACGGCCGCAGCCGCGTCGGTGTGACGGCGGGTGCATCGGCTCCGGAAGCACTGGTTCAGGGCGTGGTGCAGCGCCTCAAGGCGCTGGGTGCGGTGTCCGTTCGCAGCTTGGACGGTGTGCAGGAAACCACCAAATTTCCCTTGCCCAAGGGCTTGAAAACCTGAGTCAGCGCACGCCGCGCAGGGCCACGCCGTCCACCCCGCGTGTAACGGGGCAGTTCACCACGATTGACGTGATTTCCAGCGTGAGTTCGCCCCGTTCCTCGGCCGCCAGCACCGCTTCTTCTGAGCGCAGTTCGCGCCGGTGTTCTGGTTTTGCCCAGCGCACCAGCACCACCCGCCACAGGGGGCTGTAGCTGCGGTCGGTATTGGCGGGTCCGGAAGGCTGCGGCCCCGACTGGAAAACCCCCATTTGTTCGCCGTTGGCAAATTTGTAGACCCGCTCCAACACCGAGGTGCCCGCAGATGCTCCCGCTGCTTTGGCCAACCGCGGCGCGTGGTTGGCACCATAAGTGCGTGCCATGTCGGCGTCCGACACATCGGTGGTCACGTACTCCACCACCTTGCCATCGACCCACGCCCGGTTCATGGGCAACACGGTTTCCTGGCCGCCGCGGTCGAACGTGGCGCAGCCGCCCAGCAGGGTGGCCGCCAGGGCCAGGGTCAATCTCAGCTTTGGCAACATCAGGTCTCCAGTGGGGTTCAAACGATAACCTAAAATTTGGCCATCATGCTAGACATCACTTCTCTGCGCAAAGACCTCGACGCCGTTGTGGCTCGCCTGCAAACCCGCAAATCCCCACAACCTTTTTTGGATGTGGCTGCTTTCCAGTCGCTCGAAAACGAGCGCAAATCCCTCCAGGTGCGCACCGAAGATCTGCAAGCCAAACGCAACAGCCTGTCCAAGCAAATTGGCATGCTCAAGGGCAAAGGCGAGCATGCCCAAGCCGAGGCTGTGATGGCCGAGGTGGCACAGCACAAGGCCGAGCTCGAAAGCTCCGCCGCCCGTCTGGACCAAATTCAGGGCGAGTTGCAAACCCTGTTGCTGGCCGTGCCCAACCTGCCGCACGAAACCGTGCCGGTCGGCGAAGACGAAGCCGGCAACGTCGAATTGCGCCGCTGGAGCCCGCAAGCCGGTCTGGGTGGCAGTCCCGCTGAACTGGGCTTTCCCGCCAAGGACCACGTGGAGCTGGCCGAGCCCCTGGGCCTGGACTTTGCCACCGCCACCAAGCTCAGCGGTTCGCGTTTTGTGGTCATGAAGGGCCCCATCGCCCGCCTGCACCGCGCGTTGGCCCAGTTCATGCTCGACGTGCAAACCCAGGAACACGGCTACACCGAGTGTTACACCCCCTACATCGTCAACGCCGACACCTTGCGTGGCACGGGGCAGCTGCCCAAGTTTGAAGCCGACCTGTTTGCGGCCAAGAAGGGCGGTCAGGAGGGCGACGACGAGGGCGCGCTCTACCTCATTCCCACCAGCGAAGTACCGCTGACCAACTTTGTGCGCGATGAAGTGGTGGCCGAGGCCGATTTGCCCATCAAGCTCACCGCTCACACCCCTTGCTTTCGTTCCGAGGCCGGCAGTGCCGGGCGTGACACCCGTGGGTTGATCCGCCAGCACCAGTTCGACAAAGTGGAAATGGTGCAGATCGTGCACCCCGAAAAAAGCTACGAAGCCCTGGAAGCCATGACGGGGCATGCCGAAGCGGTCCTGCAAAAACTCGGTTTGCCTTACCGGGTGTTGGCTTTGTGCACTGGCGACATGGGTTTTGGTGCCACCCGCACGCACGATCTGGAAGTCTGGCTGCCCGCACAGAACACCTACCGCGAGATCAGCTCGGTCAGCAACTGCGAGGCTTTCCAGGCACGTCGGTTGCAGGCCCGTTTCAAAAACGCCCAGGGCAAAAACGAATGGGTGCACACCTTGAACGGTTCGGGTCTGGCGGTCGGGCGTGCTCTGGTGGCCGTGATCGAAAACTTCCAGAATGCCGATGGCTCCATCACCGTGCCACCGGTGCTGCGTCCTTATTTGGGTGGCACGGCCGAACTGAGGGCCTGATCGAGACGCCCGTTGGCGGGCAAGGCTCAATTGCTTGGGCGCGGGCTGGCTGCACACCGGAGAATGGTGCGTAAAATGACAAAAAAGTCACTGCGCCCACCGGGCGTTGCGAAAGGCCGGCATGCAAGTTCAACAGGTGGTGCTCCAGTCCCCGCAAAGCCATGCGGGGCTTGATCGGTTGGTGGCTTTGCAGCCGCAGGCGGTGTTGGTTTTTGGGGCGGTTCGCTACTTTGAAACCCCAGGTTGGGCTGAACAACTGACCCAGCGTTTCGCGCCAGCGGTGGTGTTGGGTTGCTCCACGGCAGGGGAAATCACCCACAACGGCATGGATGACGGCACCTGCACCGTCACGGCATTGCATTTCGAGCACACGCCTTTGGTTTTTGCGGCTACCCAGGCCCACGACATGGCCGATTCCCAGGCAGCGGGCGAGCGGGTGGCGCGTGCGCTGCAGCGTGCCGACCTGAAGAACGTGCTGGTTCTGGCCCCGGGTGTTGCGCTCAACGGCAGTGCCCTCGTGCGGGGCATGCAACAAGTGCTGGGCAACGGGGTGTCCATCTCCGGCGGCCTGGCGGCCGATGGCGGGGCATTCGTCAAGACCTATGTGCTCGGAGGGCCAGAGCTGCCGGATCGGGCCGTGGTTGCCATGGGCCTTTGCGGCGAGCGCATACGGGTGGGGCACGGTTCGTTCGGTGGCTGGACCCCTTTTGGTCCGGACCGCAAGGTCACCCGCTCGGACGGGAACGTGTTGTACGAACTCGACGGCGAGCCCGCACTGGCGGTTTACAAACGCTACCTCGGTGAGCATGCACGGGATCTTCCCGCTTCCGGGTTGTTGTTTCCGTTTTCCATGCAACGTGATGGCGCACCCGCTTTGATCCGTACCATTCTGGGCGTCAACGAGGCCGACGGCAGCCTGACCCTGGCCGGTGAAATTGACCCGAATGGCTACCTCAAACTCATGCAAGCCAGTGCCGACAACCTGGTCGACGGCGCGCAGGACGCCGCCACATGGGCGCGCAACATGCATGCGGGTACCGATGCCTCGCTGGCCATTCTGGTGAGTTGCGTTGGCCGCAAGCTGGTGATGGGTGACCGGGTTGACGAGGAGCTGGATGCCGTGGCCGATGTGCTGGGGCGGCAAGCGGTTCTGACGGGGTTTTACTCCAACGGAGAAATCAGCCCCTCGGGGCCCAGTGGGCAGTGTGGTCTGCACAACCAGACCATGACCGTGACCACGCTGTCAGAAGGCTGAGCACCGTCCATGCACCGAGCTTTGCAACGCCAGCTGAAGAAATTGCTGGACTGGGATGAGAGCAACGGTTTTGCAGCTTTGCAGGGCGAAGCAGCCCAGCTCGACTTGAGTCAGAGTCCACGCTTGCAGCGCCTGCTGCAGAACCTGGATGGATTTTTGGAGCGGGTGGAAGGTACCTATGCCCAATACGAACGCGACCTGGCTTTGCGATCGCGCAGCCTGGAGCTGAGTTCGGCCGAGATGACAGCGCTGAACCAGCGGCTGAGCCTGGAGCTGCAAGACCGGGAAAGTGCTTTGCAGTCGCTTCACCAGCTGGTAAACGACTTGTGGCCGGCCCAAATCAGCAGCCCTGTCGCGTCCCCAACCCACCAGGCCGCCGACAACCTGCATGCCGTTTCGGCACTGGTGCGCAACCTGGTGCAGCAGCGTGAAGCGGGCCTGCGCGAACTGCGTGAACAACAGTTCGCTCTCGATGAACATGCCATCGTCAGCACCACCGACGCCGCCGGCAATATCACCTCGGTCAACGAAAAGTTTTGTCAAATCAGTGGCTACACGGTCGATGAACTGATCGGCCAAAACCACCGCATCGTCAACTCGGGTCTGCACGACGACGCTTTCTTTGCCAACCTGTGGCAAACCATCGTCCAAGGCCAGGTCTGGCGTGGCGAAATCTGCAACCGCAACAAAGCCGGTGGCCTGTATTGGGTGGCCGCCACCGTGGTGCCCAGCCTGGGCCCCGATGGCCAACCGCAGCGCTACACGGCCATCCGCACCGATGTCACGCGGCGCAAGTTGGCCGAAGAGTCTCTGGTCGATGCCGCCCGCCGCCTCGAACTCGCCACCCGCACCGCAGGCATAGGTTTGTGGGAGTGGGACATGAAAACGGGTGCCATGTCCTGTGACCAGCAGATGCTGGACCTGTACGACCTGCGGGCGGAAGATTTTGATGGCACCAACCGGGTGTTTTCGCAGAGGCTGCACCCCGAGGACACCGAACGCGTGGTGACGGCATTGACCACCCTGTACGAGCGCCAGGATTCCCTGGTGCTGGAGTTCCGCCTGCTGCTGCCCAAGGGGCAGGTGCGCCATGTGCACATGAGCGCCGCACCGCACCGCGATGCCAGCGGCAAGGTCGAGCGCCTGGTGGGCGTGAACATGGACCTGACCCAGTTGCGTGCGGCCGAAGCCGCCATGCGCCAGGCCAAAGACACCGCCGAAGCCGCCAACCGGGCCAAGAGCGAATTTCTGGCCAACATGAGCCACGAAATCCGCACCCCCATGAACGGCATCATCGGCATGGCGGATCTGGCGCTGGACACCGAACTCACAGCCGAACAGCGCGAATACCTCCAAATCGTCAAGTCCTCGTCGGAGTCGTTGCTCACCATCATCAACGACATCCTGGATTTCTCGAAAATCGAAGCCGGCAAGCTCCTGATTGAACACGTGCCGTTGCATCTGGGGCGACTGATCAGCGACACCCTGCGCATCCTGGCGATGCGGGCCCATCACAAGGGGCTGGAGGTGTTGGCCGACGTGCCTTCCGATCCTCCCGGGCGTTTGCTGGGCGATCCGGGGCGCATTCGGCAGGTGCTGATCAATCTGGTGGGCAATGCCATCAAGTTCACCTCCAGTGGCGAGGTGGCCGTGCATGTGGACTGGTCAGACCTGGCCGACCGCCAGGGGCGACCCGCCAAGTGCCTGCATGTGGCCGTCAGCGACACCGGCATCGGTATCTCGCCCGACAAGCAGGCCATGATTTTTGAGGCCTTCAGCCAAGAGGACGCTTCCACGACCCGCCATTTTGGTGGTACCGGTCTGGGCTTGTCCATCAGCAGCCGCCTGGTCGAATTGATGGGGGGACGCATTTGGCTGGAAAGCAAACCCGGCGTTGGCAGCACCTTCCACTTCACTTTGCAACTGGGCTGGGAACCCCAGGCCGAGGCATTGCAACCCCCCGAACACACCCCGCTCATCGGCAAACGCATGCTGGTGGTGGACGACAATGCCACCAACCGCACCATTTACACCCGGTTGCTGCATCGGTGGGGGGTGCAAGCCGACGCAGCGGAAAACGGCCCCGACGCCTTGGCCGCCATGACCACGCAGCCGTATGACGCCGTGTTGCTTGACTGCCACATGCCCAACATGGACGGCTTTTCAGTGGCCGAACGGCTCAACGCGGCACCGCCTGCCACCGGCGTTCCGCCTTTGGTCATGTTGTCGTCTGCCGCGCTGGGGGGCGATGCACAGCGTTGCCAGGCTTTGGGGTTTGCTGCCTATCACCCCAAACCGATTGCGTCTGAAGACTTGCTGGAGGTGCTGCAATCGGTGGTGACCGGGCGGCGGCGGCAACGCATCAGCCACCCCGACATTCCCAACGAAACCCAGGCCACCGGTCGCAGCCTCGATGTGCTGCTGGTGGAAGACCAGGTGGTGAACCAGAAACTGGCCACCAGCCTGCTGGGCAAATGGGGTCACAAAGTGCAGCTGGCGGTCAACGGTCAGGAGGCGCTGGACGCTCTGGCGCAACGTTCCTTTGATTTGGTCCTGATGGACATTCAGATGCCGGTGATGGGCGGGCTGGAAGCGACCCGCAAGATACGGGAGCGCGAAGAAGCCGGTTTGCAGCCGCGCGCTTACATCATGGCCATGACCGCCAACGCCATGAAAGAAGACGAGCAGGCCTGCCGCGATGCGGGCATGGACGACTACATTTCCAAACCCATCAAAGCGAGAACCCTGTTTGAGCACCTGGTGTCGCTGTAGCTGGCGTAAAGCATCATGGAATACCCGTACTCCCAACGGGTATTTGAGAAATATGATGCGTGACGAAACTTGAGGGCTTTATTTTTCTTGGGCACGCGTGGCAAGCCTTCGACAATCCCCCTAGAATGCTTTTCAAACGAAACATTTTGTAATGTTTTGATGTTCGAGCATCACCATCCAATCTATGAGCCATCAAGACAGTCCCAGCGCTCATGACCGCGCTGTGAGACGCCTGTGCCAGACGGTTGTGCCGCTCTGGACCCGGCATTTGGAAACCGCTCAACAGCAGGCTGACCAAGGGGTGGGCGCTTTGCTGGCGCAGTTCTCCCGTCTGCGCCAATTGTTGCTCCAGTTGCCCGATGGCCCTCAGACCGAGGTGGCCAAAGGCGTGATGGACGACATCCTCACCAGCTTCCAATACCACGACCGGGTGGCCCAGATGTCGCAATTGCTGCGCGACGACATGGCCGCTCTGGACCGGTCCCTGGACCCCGAAACGCCCGTTCAATCCCTGGATGCACAGGCTTGGTTGGCGCGGTTGGAGGCGGGCTACGCGATGGAAGAGCAGCGGCTCAACCACGATGGGTCTGTGGCGCCTGGCGGCGTGGCCTCCCCCCCAGACAGTGAAACCACCTATTTTTAATTTCTTTTTCTGACCGATCATTACCAAAATGGCAAAAACAATTCTGATCATTGATGATTCAAGCAGTGTTCGCCAGGTGGTTCGCATGTCCCTTGAGGGCGCTGGCTACCAGGTGCTGGAAGCCGGTGATGGCATGGCGGCACTGGCGCTGCTCGACGGGCGTTCCATCAATATGGCCATTTGCGACGTGAACATGCCCAAGCTGGACGGCATTTCGTTTGTCAAGCAGGCCAAGCAATTGCCCGCTTACCGGTTCTTGCCCATCCTCATGCTGACCACTGAAAACAGCGAAGAGCGCAAGCAAGCGGGCAAGGCAGCCGGTGCCAAGGCCTGGATGCTTAAACCGTTCTCTCCCACATCGCTGTTGCAGGCGGTGTCCAAGTTCTGCGCCTGACACGGGAACCCCATTTATGGCCGACGCAACGTTCGAATTCAGTGGTGACCTGACCATTTACCAGGTGCAGGAAACCCGCGACCGCTTGCGCGAAGCCTGGGCTGCAGGGGTGCGTTGCTTCGACGCCCAACAGCTCACCGGCCTGGACGGTTCGGGTGCGCAGCTTCTGGTGTCGTTGGCCAAAACAGCGGCGGCCCAAAAGCAGGCCATTGTGTGGCAGGGCTGGTCCGGCGAAGCCCTGGAGGCTTTGCAACTCATGGGTCTGCGCAAGCTGGCCGAAACAGGCACTTTGTGAGCTGGGGCAAGCTTCCATGAACGACGACGACATTCTCAAGGCCTCGCGGGACGCGTTTCTCGAAGAAGCCTCCATCATGCTCACAGAGCTGGAGGCGTCGCTTCTGAGCATGACGGACGATCCCTCCACCGAAACCGTTAATGCCGCGTTTCGGGCAGCGCACACCATCAAAGGTTCGGCCGGCCTGTTCGGTTTCGACCGGGTGGTGGCTTTCACGCACGAAGTCGAGGCCTTGCTCGACCGCATGCGCTCGGGCAAGCAGGCGGTCGATGCCGCAGCCATCAACCTGTTGTTGGCGTGCCGTGACCAGATCGAACACCTGCTGCGTGAACTCTCTGACGGCACCGACCCGGCCGCCAACGCGGCCGAAAGCCAACGCCTGATCGTCGAACTCAAAACCCTCATGGGAGCGGCTCCGGCGGCAACCCCTCCGGCAGCGCCCGCCGCGCCTGCGCCAGCCGCGGGTTTGCGTGCCGATGGCGGCCAGCCCGAATGGCTGGTGTGGGTCAAATTTGGTCCGGAAACCTTCACCGACGGTTTCGATCCGGCGGCTTTCTTGCGTTACATGGCCCAGCTGGGGCAAGTGGTCGAAACCGAAGCCTTGCTGGACGATGTGCCGCTGCTGGAAGAGCTGGATGCCGAGCGTTGTGCGTTGGGGTTTGTGGCCCGTTTGCGCACCGAAGCCGACAAGCAGGCCATCGAAAACGTGTTTGAGTTTGTCGCTGACTCGGTGCAGTTGCGTTTGGTGCCATCGCCGTTCCACATCGAACACATGAAGGTGTTGCTGGGGGAGGTCGAAAACGATCCAGGTCGCTTGGGCGAAACCCTGGTGCGCATCGGTGCCATCACCCGCAACGAACTCACCCAGGCTTTGGTGGTGCAGCAGGCCAGCCCAGACGCCAAATTGGGCGAAATCCTGGCAGAAAAAAACCTGGCCCCCGAGCCCATCGTGCAGGCCGTGGTTCAGAAGCAAGGCCAGCTGCGTGAGAAAAAAACCGAAGAATCGCGTTTCATCCGTGTTTCGGCCGACAAGCTGGACGAGCTGATCTCGCTGATCGGCGAACTGGTGATCGGTGTGAGTGCGGCCCGCATTGTGGCCAACAAGCGCGAAGACGCCGACATGCTGGAGGTGGCCGAACGGCTGGAGCAGCTGGTCGAAGGTGCCCGCGACCACTCCTTGCGCTTGCGCATGGTGCCGGTCGGCGACACCTTCTCCCGTTTCAAGCGCATCGTGCACGACGTGTCCAAGTCCCTCAGCAAAGACGTGGACCTGGTCATCACCGGTGGCGACACCGAACTCGACAAGTCCATGGTCGAACAGATTGTGGACCCCTTGACCCACTTGGTGCGCAACGCGTTGGACCACGGCATGGAAACCCCGGCCGAGCGGCTGGCTGCCGGCAAAACGTCCAAGGGGCGCATCGGCTTGAACGCCTACCACGATGCCGGCGCCATCGTGATCGAGGTGTCCGACGATGGTCGCGGTTTGTCGCGCGAGCGCATTTTGGCCAAGGCGGCTGAAAAAGGCCTGATCCAGCCCGATGTGTACCTGACCGACCCGCAGGTCTGGAACCTGATTTTTCTGCCTGGGTTCTCCACGGCCGAGAAAGTCACTGATATCTCGGGCCGGGGTGTGGGCATGGACGTGGTGCGCCGCAACATTGAAGCCCTGCGCGGCGATGTCACCCTGCTCAGTCGCACGGGCCAGGGTTCCACGGTCCAAATCCGCCTGCCACTCACGTTGGCCATCATCGACGGTTTCCTGATCGAAGTGGCGGGTGCCACCTTTGTCTTGCCGTTGGACGGGGTGGAAGAATGCATCGAGGTGCCCGAGCGCGGTCGCGACATGCGCACACCCGCCGGGTACTTTGAACTGCGCGGTCATGTCATCCCTCTGCTCGACCTGTCGCGGCACTTTGGCCTCAGCGGCGAACGCCACAGCCGGGGCAGCTTGGTGGTGGTGCGCCATGGCAGCCGCCGTGTGGGGGTGCGGGTCGACAAACTGCTGGGCGAACACCAAACCGTGATCAAGCCTTTGGGCCGCCTGTTCAACCGCATGCGCAGCATCAGCGGTTCCACCATTTTGGGATCGGGCGCTGTGGCCTTGATCCTGGACATCGGGGCGCTGTTGTCCGATGCCTCCCAACACGTGCCAGCGGCTGGTCACCACGCCGCCGAATCCACACACTGACACACAACCCATCACTTCACCGCCTTTCCCCAGGAGAACGTTGCCATGCGCACCAATTTGCCCGTTACCGGAAAAGAGATCTTGCTCAAGGACGGTGAAGCCATCGTCTCGAAAACCAACCTCAAGGGCCAGATCACTTTCATCAACCAGGCCTTTCTGGACATTTCGGGCTTCACCGAAAAAGAACTGATCGGTGAACCGCACAACATCGTGCGTCACCCCGACATGCCCCCCGAGGCCTATGCCGATCTTTGGAAGTGCCTGAAAGAGGGGCGCCCATGGACCGGCTACGTCAAGAACCGCTGCAAGAACGGGGACCATTACTGGGTGAAAGCCAACGCTGCCCCCATCATGGAAAACGGCATGGTGGTGGGGTACATGTCGGTGCGGGAAAAACCTTCGCGCGAGGCGGTGTCGGCGGCCGAAGCGGCCTACGCCAAGATCCGCGCGGGCAAGAGTGGCTTGGTGGTGGTGGATGGGCAGGCCTTGCCCAACAACAAGTTGAAATTGGCCCTGCGCAAGATCAC
>JACCDQ010331980.1_pt1 | contig 11512 bp, 7 predicted proteins | sample 7446031 | NCBI WGS metagenome assembly JACCDQ01 (sample SAMN15323442, study PRJNA562643) | freshwater metagenome | isolation source: river surface water | place: USA:Blue River Watershed | collected 2017-08-17
AATCCTCGTTTTAACTCTTTTGAGCTTGATACTCCTTGAATAAACTCTTCTAAGAGCTTAATCTTTTCTTCTTTGGTTAAATCTTTGGGACTCATTTTTGTTTTTACCTCTTTTTTAGCTTTTTATTATACCATCTATCTCGCTCTCTCTATTCACGAACCATATAGGCCCGCTATCCCTTAGTGATTCAGTCCACTTTTGCTTAGAATGATAATCATTCTCTATATTCATTTCTCAACAGGATTCCTATGCCCAAGGCTCTTACGTTTCGCTGGTTTCTGCTGGTATGGGGCGGCTTGCTCCCCCTGAACCTCCCCTTACAAGCCCAAGAACTACTCAAACCGACGCGCTCTTTACGCCCGGCTCTTGATGGGGTTTTGGATCATGCTTCTCCTGGTTGGTCGCAAGTGACCAGTGTTGCTGAATTGCGAGACGTACAACCTACCGACTGGGCTTATGAGAGCTTAAAAAGTTTAGTGGAACGTTATGGCTGTATTGTGGGGTATCCGGATCGCACCTTTAGAGGCAATCGCGCCTTAAGTCGTTGGGAATTTGCCGCCGGGTTGAATACCTGTTTGAATACGATGGAAAGATTGTTGCAGGAAAATGTGGCGGTTTTACGGGAGGATTTAGACAAACTTAAGGCTTTAGCCCAGAATTTTGAGACGGAATTGGCGGCCTTGGGAGCCAGGGTAGATAATTTGGAAGCCCGTACTGCTTATTTAGAAGATCATACGTTTTCCACCACCACGAAACTGACCGGAGCAACGGTGTTAGGATTAGCGGGGATTGCCGCCGGCGATCGCTCCCGGGGAACGGAAAGTATTCCGCAAGTACCGACCCTGGGTTATCGGACTCGTTTGGAATTCAATACTAGTTTTACCGGAAAAGATTTGCTGTTTACCCGGCTATCTACGGGCAATCAATCGGACTTTATTGAAGACACGGGAACCTTTCAAGCAACTTTGGGCTTTGCCCAACCCCAGGATAATGAAGTTGGCTTAGAACAAGTTTATTATCGCTTTCCCGTAAGAGATAATTTAACGGTTTGGTTAGAAGGATCAGGGGCCTTGGATGATTTTAACAACACCCTCAATGTCCTAGACGGCGATGGTAACCTTGGAGCCTTATCGAAATTTGCTACCCGTAGTCCCATCTATTACGGAGCCGAGGGCAGTGGTTTCGGTTTTCAGGGCAATTGGGGGGATATTCAGTTGAGTGGGGGTTATTTAGCTCCGACTGGCAATAGTCCGAATTCAGGGGAAGGCTTATTGAATGGCAGTTATGGGGCGATCGCCCAGGTCGGTTATGTTCCCCAGGCGGGTGAAGGCGGGGTGGCCTTGGTTTATCGTCAGGGATACAACACCGTTGATACGTTTACCGGCAGCGATCGGGCCAATTTTCGGGCTTTTACGGAAGCCGAGTTAGGAGAAGCGGTTCCCGTGTCGAATAATACCTATGGTTTGGTGTTTAGTTGGCCCTTAGCGGATCATTTTGTGTTAGGGGGTTGGGGCGGTTACACCAATGCCCAGGTGTTAAATACCTTGGATGATCAAGTAAGTCGCGGCAGTTTGGATATTTGGAATTGGGCGGTTACGTTAGGATTTCCTGACCTCTGGAAAGAGGGGAATTTAGCGGGAGTGGTGGTAGGAATGCAACCCTGGGTCGCCAGTTCTAACGTAACCTTAGCCAACGGATTAACCGCGCAGGATCGGAATAATTCTTGGCATTTTGAAGCCTTCTATCAATATGCAATTAATGACAATATCCAGATTACTCCAGGGCTAGTGGTCATTACCAATCCGAATAATGATGACCGCAATGGCACGTTAGTTTTGGGAACCATTCGCACAGTGTTCGCTTTTTAACCTAGATTAAGCACTAGCTAAGAAGCCCGCATTCCATTCTTGCAAAATAAAACATACAGTTTAATACAGTACGGCATTGTTGTATATGTCGTGATTGTCCGTACACGCTATTTGCGGCCAACCTCAAACATTATTGAATGGTACATTGAATGGTTTTCAGGATCTACTCTGGTATTCATCATTTTCTGATAAATCTGATAAATAGGGTTTGTTGAATAATATCAACTCCGTTTGATTACCCATAATTCAACGTATCTTCAAATTCTATAGTCAAAGGATCACAATTATGATCATTTATCCGGATTTAATATAAGTCCACAAAGCGAACCTAGATGCGACGGAAGGCGAAAAATGTTGACATTCGGAGAGCCGCTTCCAATTTCACCCCACTTTTTTAAACTGAAGTGTATGGATTGTAACCCTCCAAATGTCATGTTCTTCTACTTTATTGTTTTCAAAATTGCTGAAAGCATTATCCAGAAAGGATTCTACATTCATTCAGCAGACTTTACCCATTCAACTTGATTGGTTTGGGTAGATAGGAATCCTAGTCCTTTAGGGCGGAGAGGATGTCAAACGGGAGCTAACCCTAACGCCTGGTCAATCGTGGTCCGGAATTCGCTTTTTTGTTTAATCCCTTTAAACTCCTGAAGCAGTTCTTTGTCTTTAAAGACTTGTACCGTTGGCGTGCCGGTTACGCCGCCCATTTGGGCAATTTCCGGGTCGTCCACAATGTCAATTTCCACAAAGTGAATTTTGCCTTCGTACTCGTCAATTACCTTGTCTAAAATCGGTTTTAAGGTACGGCAGGGGCCACAGGTCGGTGAGACATATTTCACCACTAAAGGGCGATCGCCTTCATGGAATAATTTGCGGAGTGCATAACCGCCGACATGACGGGTGTGGCCAATCTCGAAGGTCGTTTCCGTATCGCTGGGGGTCGCTTTAGTTGCCGGTGCGTGATACTCCTCAGCACTAGCCGATTGATGGTGTTCAATGATCAGACCGTGTTCCGATAGCCAACGTTCCGCCAACAGAGCCGCCATACAACCCGTTCCCGCCGCCGTAATTGCCTGACGATATTCATGATCCTGGACATCCCCGGCCGCAAAGACCCCGGCCACACTGGTCGCCACTGTTCCCGGTTGGACGGTGATATAACCCACCGCATCCAGTTCTAATTGACCCTGAAAAAGGCTCGTATTGGGATTGTGACCGATCGCATAGAAAAGACCTTGCACCGCAATCTCGCGCAATTCACCGGTGCGGGTATCTTTGACTTGAATCCCTGTTAACCGTTGATTACTGCCAACCACATCTACGGGTTCCGTATGCCAATGAACCGTAATATTCGGATTGGCTAACACCCGGTCTTGCATGGCTTTACTGGCCCGCATTTCTCCTCGCCGTACTAATAAATGCACATGGGAACCATACTTGGTTAAATACACTGCTTCCTCCGCCGCTGAATCACCGCCGCCAATCACCGCCAGGGGAACATTTTTAAACAGGGGAGAAGCTCCATCACAAATGGCACAGGCGGAAATCCCGTTACTCCAAAATTCTGCTTCCCTGGGTAAATGTAACCGTTTCGCCGTCGCTCCTGTGGCAATAATCACGCTATGGGCTTGAATTTCGCGGTCTGCTGAACGCACCGTAAAGGGTCGTTGTTGAAAATCGACACTAATCACATCTTCTGTATAACATTCCGTTCCCCACCGTACCGCCTGGGCTTTCATCCGTTCCATGAGTTCTGGCCCCGTAATGCCTTCGGGAAAACCGGGAAAATTTTCGACTTCGGTGGTGGTCATTAATTGGCCGCCGGGAATCCCGCCTGCTTGTAATCCTTCAAACATCACAGGCTTCAGATTGGCTCGCGCCGCATAGATCGCCGCCGTATAACCCGCCGGGCCAGATCCGATAATCACAACATTTTCTATGGCTGTCATTGGCTTTAATCAAACTCATAACGACTACGGTTTCAGTATAGCAAGAAAAGGGGCGGGTCGAGGGAAATTGTTAAGGGTTAATGAACGAAAAGTTTGCACAATACCCAAAAACCCAGAAGATAGGGAAAGTTACGGGAGTCCCTTGCGGTTCCCATCCCTACCATGGAGAGAAACCGAGAAACCAGCATGAAAGTCCAAGTTCTTCTATTTGACGGCTTCGATGAACTGGATGCGATCGCCCCCTGGGAAGTCTGGCAGAATGCAGTGCGACTGGGGGCCTCTGTTCAGGTGGAATTCGTGACCCTGGAGGGGGCAAGGGAAGTCGTGGCGGCCAATGGTTTACAGATACAGGCAACGGGCAAGCTAGACATAGAATCCTTAGATCTGTTAGTGATTCCCGGTGGAGGATGGATTAATCGCGCTCCCCAGGGAACCTTGGCCGAAATTCAACGTGGTGCGATTCCCCAGGCGATCGCCCAATGCCATCAACGGGGGACAACCATTGCGGCGGTTTGTACCGGAACCCTCTTAGTGGCGGCGGCGGGTTTGCTCCAAGGTCGTCCGGCCATTACCCACCATCAGGCGATCGCGGAATTAAAGACGATGGGGGCGGAGATTATCCCGGCTCGTGTAGTGGATGATGGTGATATTGTGACCGCCGGGGGAATAACCTCTGGGCTAGATTTAACTCTGTGGCTCATTGAGCGATTTTTCCAGCCTCAGATGGCCCAACGAGTCGAAGCCGTGATGGAGTACGAACGTCGTGGCGTTGTCTGGCGGCGGTCAATCTCTCCCCCGGCTTCCCCCTAATAACCCCGAATCCAACTGTTCTCTTTGGGCTTTTTTGCCAATCCCCGTCTCCACCGTAGATCAATTAAGATGTATGAAATTTAAGCAATTACTTCAATCTGTTGGGTTTGCCTGGGGCTTAATGCTCTCCAGTAGTTTGACCGCCTTACCCACCTGGGCCGCGGACAAAATCACCTTTCTTTATCCTCCCTTCGGTCAATTTGATGTTAGTATCCAGGATTTAAGTAATTTTGCAGAAACGGGAAAAATTTCTCCCAGTTTGGCGTTTTATACGAATCAAGTCTCGGCGGAAAAAGTGCAAAAACTCCGGGCTTTTTTGAATTATCCCATGCCCGTGAATAGTATTGAAATCTATAATTTTTTGAGAACGGATTTGGGAAAAACCATTTTAGCCCAACTCAGCAAAGTGATTGAAAGTCCCCCGGATCAGAGTCGCCCGGCCTTATCGGGAGCTTTAATTACCGCCGCCGCCGATCCCCAGGGATTAACGTTTATTAATGTATTGAAAAATTATGTTTTACCCACCATCCCGTTAGATTTAACGGTAATTGAGAATACCGCAGAGCAAGTGGCGTTCTTTTTTGAAAAAACCGATGAAATTTTTGAGCAATTACAAGCCATGCCCTTGGCTCAAAGTCCAGTTAATTTACAAGATTTAGCCCAACCGGGTCAACAACAGTGGACAACGGAATACCTAACCTTTACCCAGAATGATGGCGATGTGATTAATGCGGTGGTTTATCTCCCTAAAAATCCATCGAAACCCGCCCCTTTAGTGGTGTTGGCTCCTGGCTTAAATTCGGATGTTAATGCGTTAATGTATGCCGGACAACATTTGGCTTCCCAGGGTCTGGCGATCGCGGCGTTAAATTTTCCGAAAACCGATAACCAAAACGTTAAAGCGGTCTTGGCCGGTACTGCCAGTTTACCGAAATCTAATGATTGGATGACCCAACCCCAGGATGTGACGGACTTATTAAATCTCATCGAACAAAAAACCAAAACTCTCCCCAACTGGCAAGGTAAAATTAACACGCAGAATGTTGGTCTATTGGGTCAATCCCTGGGGGGTTATACTTCGATGGCCTTAGGAACTCCGGCGATCGCCTGGAATAACCTACAAAAACGTTGTCAAGATTTAACCAATCCCGACCAAATTATTTTAAACCCGGCGGTGATTTGGCAATGTGCGAATCCCCAAAGTCCACCGTCCCAAATGCAATTTAAAGATCCGCGAGTCAAGGCCATTTTCGCCATTAATCCTGTCACTAATCCGATCTTTAATCAATCGCTATTGAGTCAAGTTTCGATTCCTTTATTAATCGTGGCTGGTAGTGATGATATTTTTTCGCCGGCGGTTCCCGAACAATTAATTCCCTTTAGTTGGTTAACTCAGGGCGATCGCTATTTATTGTTAGTTAAAGATAGCACTCATCTGTCCTTTTTAGATGGTACGAGTAACGTACCCACGCTCCTCACAGGGCCAAAACCGGAATTAGCCAAGACCTATCTAAAAGCGATAAGTTTAGCGTTTTTTAATCGGTATTTGAATCAAGATCCCCGTTTTTCTGCGTACCTAACCAATGAAGCCGTTGCCCAATTTGGCCAAGATCCCTTACCCATGCGCTTGTTGCGTTCTATTTCGCCAGAACTGTTAAACTTACCGATCAACAATCGAGGCTTTGAGCCATAACTAGCCCCTGTAACCTGAGTTTGCCCTGGTCACCCACTTGGGGGAAGAAATCATGAGGAGGGAAAAGACTAGGGTCAAATAAGGGGGTCCTCAACTGCCCTGAGAAAATTTTAAAATATCCAAATAGCCAAATATCCAAACTTCCTAACTGTTATGGTTCAACTCTCTTGGCCGTCTCCAACGGTAGCCTTACCTGCTCCTTTAACAACGGTGACCCTAGACGTGCAAGGGATGAAATGTGCCGGGTGCGTGAGTGCCGTAGAACGTCAGTTAAAACAACAACCAGGGGTACAGTCTGCCCAGGTCAACCTGGTAACGGCGGTGGCAGTGGTGCAGTATGCCGGCGAACTGGATCCCCAAGCCCTAGCTCAGGGTTTGAGTCACCGGGGCTTTCCCGCTCAACTCCGACCCTCCCAGCGATCGCCGAGGCTTGTGGCAGAACGTCAACAGCAACAGCAAGCAACCCAACAAAAGGAAGATCGAGGATTAACCGTGGCGGCGGGCTTATTGCTACTGTCAGGATTAGGTCATCTGGATCATCTGGGCGGGCCTCATTTACCTGTGTTGAGCAGTTTAACGTTCCATGGCCTGTTGGCGACCCTGGCTCTGCTTTTGCCCGGTCGGGAGATTCTGCGGGATGGTTGGCGGGGCCTACGCTACGGAACCCCCAACATGAATAGCCTAGTGGCCCTGGGAACGGTGAGTGCCTATCTGGCCAGTGGTGTTGCCTATGCTTTTCCCGCGTTGGGATGGGATTGCTTTTTCGATGAACCGGTGATGTTATTGGGGTTTATTTTATTGGGACGTACCCTAGAGGCTAGGGCCAGACGACGGGCGGCCAGTTCCTTAGAAACCTTGGCGGCGTTGCAACCTCCCCTAGCGCGATTAGTGGGTCAAGGAGATACCCAGGGCGATAATCAGGGGGTCGAAATTCCGGTGGAACAAGTGCAGGTGGGGGAATGGTTACGGGTCTTACCGGGGGAGAAAATTCCCGTTGATGGGGTGGTCATTGAAGGCATGAGTACCGTCGAGGAAGCTTTGTTAACGGGGGAATCCCTACCCATTGCTAAACAGGTGGGCGATCGCCTCTGGGCAGGAACGGTGAATCAGTCGGGGGTTTTAACGTTGGAAACCCAACGGGTCGGCGAAGATACTACCCTGGCGAAAATTCTGCAATCGGTGGAAACGGCCCAAACCCGCAAGGCTCCCCTCCAAACCTTGGCGGATCAAGTCTCTGGTTATTTTGCCTATGGAGTCATGGCGATCGCCTTGCTCACCTTTCTCTTTTGGTTTCTGTTGGGAACCCAGGGTTTTCCCCAGATATTAACTGCCGGGCCACATCATGATCATCATACGCTCCATGCCACGACTACGCCTCTTCTGCTGAGTTTGAAATTGGCGATCGCGGTTTTAGTTGTTGCTTGTCCCTGTGCCCTGGGATTAGCGACACCGACAGCCATTTTAGTGGGAACGGGGCTAGGAGCCGAACGGGGACTCTTAATCAAGGGCGGGGATGTCCTGGAAATGGTGCAAAAAATCCGCACGATTGTATTTGATAAAACAGGAACCTTAACCCTGGGACAACCCCAACTAACCGATATGTTGATTTGGGGGCCACTCTCCGCAAGGGAACTGTTACAACTGGCGGCCACCGTAGAACGGGGAACCCATCACCCCCTAGCCCAGGCGATTTTAGAAACGGCTAAGGAGTTACCGTTACTCTCGGCCCAGAATTTTTATACGGAACCGGGTCTCGGTGTTCAAGCCCAGGTCGGTTCTCAGCGTATCTTGTTAGGCAATCAGACCTGGTTGGCCCGTCACGGCATTATCCCCACAACGGAGCAAATCCAGACCATACAAACCCTGGAAGACCAGGAAAAGACACTGATTTATATTGCCCAAGACCAACAATTATTAGGGGCGATCGCCTTTCAAGATCTCCTACGTCCGGACGCACAATCCACGATTCAGGCATTACAAGCCCAGGGTCTGCGAGTGGTTCTCTTATCGGGAGATCAACCGACGGTGGTCAGGGCGATCGCGGCCCAAAGTGGCATTACGGAATACTATGCCCAACAATCTCCCACCGATAAAGCGGCTTTAATCCAAAAGTATCAAGTAGAGGGACGGGTGGCCATGGTCGGGGATGGACTAAACGATTCTCCGGCCCTAGCCCAGGCCGATTTAGGGATTGCTTTGCGGGGCGCGACCGATATGGCGTTGGATACGGCGGATTTAGTGTTGATGCGGGGGGAATTGGCTGATTTATTAACCGCTTTTCAATTAAGTCGGGCGACGGTGCAAAAAATTCGACAAAATTTATTTTGGGCCCTGGGTTACAATTGTTTCGCTATTCCCGTTGCGGCGGGGATTCTGTTACCCCACTGGCATTTACTCCTCAGTCCGGCGATCGCGGCGGCATTGATGGCCAGTAGTTCCATCATTGTGGTCACGAATTCCTTAGCCTTGAAAGTTGCTTTTCCGAAATAAACCAGGTTCATTGATTGCATAATCTTTATATTATGGAAATTTCTAAGGAGTTTTGTGGAAGAGGTTAATGGCTCAGATCCTCTAATAATGTTAAAACGGATTTTGGAATTAATCGCTCCTTAAACCAAATGATTGGAGTGGAAATATCCCCCACTTTAACACCGGCTTTTTCTAAATTTAATCGCTCAGAAATGGCTAAAATTAAATGATGAACCTGGGCTTTCCGGACTTGAGCAAATTTTTTTTGTAAATATTCAGGTCGCCAATATCCGACGATTTCCAACAGATAAACCCGTCCATCGGGATGAACTAGCCGAAAATCCGGGATCATCACACTGCCCGGAATGGGAACTAGATCAACTTCTCTTTCTAATTGCCATTCAGTTTTTAATTTTTCCCAACCCTGGGCAAAGGATTGTTCCAACATACTGTCGTAGGGTTTGCCCTGGGGATAATGACTGACTAAATCACAGCGATCGCTGAGTTGAAATTGAATCGTTCTCACCTGACCAGAGTATTGATCCTTATCCTGTAATCGTGCGGTTAGTCCCCATTGAGTGACGTGGAGTAGGGCCGGAATCATTTTGGCTAGGGCCAAGCCATAGCGGGTACTGGCTTTAAACAGACTGGTGGGGCCATCAATCGTAATGGTAAAACCGGTGTCAGCATCTCCTTCAATATAGGTCATTAATTGAAAGAGTTTGAGATAGCGAAAGAGTAATTTATATTCCCCTGGATCATTGCGATGGGCATGAATAATAATGTCCTGGGCTCGATAGAAAATTCCCTGCACCTGGGCGAGATTGTAACGATGAATGAGGGCTGTAGGACTCGGACTTTCAAAATCCGTCAGAATTTTATTTTCCGGTAAATCGGCGTATAATCCCTGTTCGATTTCTGAGGGACAAACAACCCGCCCCAATTCGTTGGATAATTGATCGGCGATCGCTTCAAGCAGAAAATCCCGATTTTGGGTGGTCACTAATTGCGTGGCCGCGACGTGAAATACTTTTTGCCGGAGGGCGATCGGCTCCAGGGGACTTCTCACTTCAAACGTAGCAAAATGACTTTTTAAGAGATGGACAAACCCGCGTTTGAGACGGTATTGAGGACTATCACTTTCCAGATCTGCTAATTTTTCATCCAGTTGCCCCTGAGTTGCCCCCACCATAGACTGAAAACAAACAATTTGTTCCTGGGCCAAGGTCAGAGATTTATCATCAACTGCTAACTTTTTCGGAATGATTGTGTCACCACTGCGGCGGTAAATCAGGAGTTCTGTCGGTAACATAGAAAATAGAAGAGCATCAAGATAACTTGGCGTAAAATTGCCTCAAGACCTGATGGGATGACTCCCTGCGGTTTTTCCGCTCTCGGCCTATTATCCTTTAATTCCGTTGCCGTGTCCTATGTCTAAACCGTCACTTCCTACCCTTTTTAATCCCCTAGAATGTCGTCCGGATAGTTATCAAGGTTGGTATCAGCAGGGTAATGGTCTCTGGGAACAGGGACGTTTTGCCGAAGCATTGATGAGTTTTGACCGGGCCATTGATTATTATCCGGAAGATTATTGGGCTTGGTACAAAAGAGGCATTGTTTTAGAACAACTGGGACGGTTTACCGAGGCGGCAGAAAGTTACGAGCGGGCTTCCCGGATTCAACCGGATAATTATTGGGCCTGGTATGACCAGGGTTGTGTTTATCTGCAAGAATTGGGCCTCTATGACCAGGCGATCGCCGCCTTTCAAAAAGCCTTGGAATCTATGCCCGAAGACTATTGGGCCTATTATCGTATTGCAGAAGCCTATCGCCTGTCCGCCAAGTATGAGCAAGCCCTAGAAGCCCTGAATCAGGCCCTGGCCGCCCGTCCCCAGGATTTTTGGTCTTGGTATCGTCGGGCCGACTGTTTACGCCACTGGGGAAGATTAGCCGAAGCCCTCAAAACCTACCAAAAAGCTCTAGAAATTAAACCCAATGATTATTGGGCCTGGTATCAACAGGGACAAATTTTCCAAAAAATTAACCGTTGGCAAGCGGCGATCGAATGTTATCAAAGCGCCTTAGATAGCAATCCAGGGGATGATTACGCCTGGTATGAACAGGCCATTTGTAATGGCTTTTTAGGAAATTTGGAAGAAGCCCTATTCTGTGTAGAAAAAGCGATGGAAGTGGCTCCTCGCACCTATCTAAAACTTGCCGAAAAAGAACCAGCTTTACTGGGATTGCGGGAGACTCCCCGGTATCAAACCTTGAAAAGCCGATGGGCTGAGGATTCTTCAGCCGCTTCCGACTCCCTGGAATCCTAATCCAGGAAACCAGAGCTTTAAAACTGGGTGAGCGTTGACATACTCCCCTCGCTAAAGCGAGAGGATTCTTGTTACTGGTTCAGCGACATCACTTACTGTATCTAGTTTCCTACCAACAGCAGAGGAGATTATCTCCCCAGTCGTTCCCTCTTTCGAGGCAGTTCCCTTTTGCCCAAAGGTACTGTTTTGCCATTCCATTCCTAGAATCCTCATGCCCTTTTTGAGGATGTTCAGAGCCGCGTTTGTATCACGACAAATTTCTATCCCACAATTCGGACAAGAATGGGTTCTCGTGCTTAATGACTTTTTCGCCCGATGACCACAACTAGAACAATCTTGAGAGGTATAGTTAGGCGAAACCGCCACCACTGCCTTATCCCAGATTTTCCCGTAGTA
>JACCDQ011361266.1_pt1 | contig 11512 bp, 15 predicted proteins | sample 7446031 | NCBI WGS metagenome assembly JACCDQ01 (sample SAMN15323442, study PRJNA562643) | freshwater metagenome | isolation source: river surface water | place: USA:Blue River Watershed | collected 2017-08-17
GGGCCTGTATTCTGGAGCGTCATTTCACCGACACCCGATACCGAAAAGGCCCTGACATTTCGTGCTCGATGGACCCTGCTGAATTGAAGTTCTTGATCGACCGGTCGCGCGAGATTCACACCGCTTTGAACAACCCCAAAGTGCGTACCGCGCACGAAGAGGACGTTTATCGCTTCGCCCGAGGTTCTGTGGTGGCCGACAAAGATTTGCCCGCAGGCCATGTGGTCACGGCCGCCGATATCTGGGCGCGACGCCCTGGTTCTGGCGAGATTTCGGTACAGCATTTCGACCGTTTGCTGGGGGCCCAGCTGACCCGTGCCGTAAAACGCAACCAGCAGTTGCTGTGGAGTGATTTGAATGGCGTGGCGCCGTTGACCAACACCTGATGCCGATGACCCGAAAACTTCTTTTTGTTACTGGCACACGGGCCGATTACGGCAAACTCGAACCGCTGGCCGTGGCCGCCCAACAGGCTGGATTTGTCATCAGTTTCTTCATTACCGGCATGCACATGATGCGCCGCTATGGTGAGACCCGTTTGGAGGTCAAGCGTTTTCCCGATGCCGAGTTCTTTGAATTTGTGAACCAACGCGAGGGGGATGCGCAGGACTTTATCCTCTCGAAAACCATCTTGGGTTTCTCTGACTTTGTGCACGAGCACAGGCCAGATTTGGTGATCATTCACGGTGACCGGGTTGAGGCGCTGGCAGCTTCTATTGTCTGTGCCATGAAGTACATCCCCTCAGCCCACATTGAAGGGGGCGAGGTTTCCGGCACCATAGACGAAAGCATTCGCCATTGCAACACCAAGCTGTGCGCCACACATTTTGTCAGTTCTGAGGCTGCGCGCGCTCGCGTGTTGGCACTGGGAGAGGCGCCTGACAGTGTGTACAACATCGGGTCGCCGGAACTGGATACACACGCCCGTCCTTCGGGCGTGACCATCGAAGAAGTCAAAGCCCGTTACGCCATCCCTTTTGACGAATTCGGCATTGCGGTTTTTCATCCGGTAACGTCAGAAGCAGACACCATCGGCGCACAGGCTGCGGCGTTGTTCGGCCAGCTCGAAGCCAGCGGCAAATGCTTCGTGGTTATTGCCCCCAACAACGACCCGGGCACTGAGGATATCTTCGCCGTTCTCGAGCGTTTGCCAAACGACCGTTTTCGCCTTATCCCTTCGATGCGCTTCAACTATTTCAGCGAATTGATGAAGCATGCAGCTGTGATGGTGGGTAATAGCAGTGCGGGGGTGCGCGAGGCGCCTTTCCTCGGGCTGCCCAGCCTTGATGTGGGGACGCGGCAGCAATCGCGTGCAGAGGCTCCTTCTATCACCGCTTGTTCGGCGTTTGACATCTCAATTATTGAGCGATTTTTGACATCGCGATGGCAGCAGCGCGGGCTTTGCGATCAGTCTTTTGGCAGTGGGGATGCAGCGATGCGTTTTGTGAACATTTTGCAGCTACCGGATTATTGGAGTCGATCGCTGCAAAAAGGCTTTGTGGAAAGAGCATGAGTATGCCCCGTCTGGTTTTCAAACATTTGCGCAACACCGAGAACGTAGGAGACCGTTGGTGCAGCCCGTATGACTATTTGCCTTTTGACGATGCAGTGGCCATGGATCTGGCAGAGCCAACGCCACCCTGCGAGGCCGTGATTTTCGGAGGAGGCAAGATTTTTGGTTCGCTTGCCGAGAAGCTAACGCCCAATGACAAATTGGCAAAACACCGCATCGCTTGGGGCGTCAGCACGGTTCAAAGCAGTATTTTTTCGTTAGGGTATGGGCGATCTCGACGTTCAATGACCATGGTGGGGTCTCGTGATTATGGTGACTCGCGCTATGACTATGCTCCCTGTGTTACTTGCATGTCTCCCTTATTTGATTTGGAGTATCCATCTCAACATGACTTAGTCTTTTATTTACACAAGACCAAGAGCCGTGACTTGGAGTTAAATTTGCCGGATGGGATGCCAACTCTAAGCAATTATTGTTCCTCCATAGAGGAGGCTGTCAGTTTTATTGGTAGCGGAGAAGTTGTTGTAAGTAATTCTTATCACGGCGTTTACTGGGCTCTTTTGCTGAGAAAAAAAGTGCTTTGTTTGCCATTTTCAAAGAAATTCTCACACTACCGATTCGCTCCGACTTATTCTGATGTTCATCGTTGGAGTAGGGATGTGGGTAAGGCTGCTGCTCACCCTGATATGCTTGCTATATGTCGGGAAGCTTCCCTTGCTTTTGAAAACAAGGTTCGTCGCGCATTGAAATAGTTGTTGATTTGGTGGTGTGAGGTGGTTGATTTGATCTGATTTTATATCTTGGTCCTGAATTGTTGTTTCAGCAATTTTGCAAGATACTTGATTCCGTACAGTAGGGAGTATATGAGGATGCTGTTTTCCCCAATCTTCCTTATGAATAAATTTTCTGGCTTTGGATTTCCATGAAATACCAGTATTTTTGGAGGGTGATGGATTACGCCTATTTTATGGTTGAGGTCTCGTTTCCATGATTTTGCTAGCCCCGGGACCTCTTCCTGCAGTAGGCCGGATATTCTTCCATGATCGCGTATGAAATCTTGATCACCCCATTTTTCAGGAACTGAGTACTCGTTTGCATAGGCCTCTGGGTTTTCAAGGAATTTTTCTAATATGTAACGGTAGTTGCCGTTGATGTACATAACGCTGGAATTTACGGCGCCTGTACTGAATCCTCTCAGTAAATATAGGCCTTTTGGTAAATCAAATGCAATTTTGCCGGTTACATAAATATCTAGATCGACGTAGAGGAATGGAGATTCTGATATCTTAAAGATCTCTAGCTTTGAGAACCAGCCTTTTAAATTGTGCGTTAGGGGTATTGTTTCGATATTGGAATTTTCTATTTTTGTATCAGTCATGCATATTATTCTGGCATCTGGATTGTATCTCCATATGTTTTTTGCCAGTGATATGACATGTTGTTGGTTGTAGCTTCCGCCGCTCTTTAATACGCACAAAAATGGAGTTTCCATTTTTCAAATAATTTAGAATTCTTTATGACTGCAGGTCAAGAACTTGTTTGAGGAAGGCGGTGTTTGCATTCTTGCACTCTTCGAGCGCATTGGCGTATGTGGGTGCGGTATGTAAATCATCCAATGTAACTTCTTCTTTCACATATTGCGGAGTGTGTTTGAAGCTATATAGTCCCGATTTGAAAGGTATACAAATTACTTGCTTTTCTAGCAAGGTGGCCCAATACACGCCGTGGTATGAATTTGTGATGACTATTCTGGCGTTGGCCATTGCTCGAAGTTTTTCTGTGATGTTGTTTCCTGAGTTATCGGCGTAAGAGCAAGATAGCCCCTTTGGTAATTTTATGGTGTGTTTATCCCTTCTCCAGAAATTGATGGAGCCTTTTGGAGTGATCGGATGACGTTTGTGGGAGTATATTAAAATATCGCGGGATGCCTTTTTGTCTCTCCAGTTTTCAATTTCTGGGTGCATGCATGACGCGCAAGGAGTCCACAATTCTGGGTGGAGTGAATCGTAAACTCTTGTTCCAACTAGGTCAAAACCTTCGAAGAAATTTCCCAGTAAGGATATATTTCCTCGCATGGACTTGGATTCTTCTGGGGAGCAATCGAGATCTGTTCCTACGCCCCAGGCTATCAAGCTGTAGCCTTTGTTTGGGTGGCTTAAATTGTCCAGATAGGGGCGAAACGCTGTTCGTCCAAGACCGCCCCCGCCGACGATAACCAAATCTTTGGTTTGAAGAGGTTTGGTTGTGGAAATAAGATCTATTTCTTCTTGTGGATTGATTTCTTTAAAGTAACGATGTGGCGGACTCCACCAATCTCCAACATTTTTTGGGTCTTTTCTGTAGATGGAAATCATTTAAGTTATTCGCGTAATTTTTTGAAAATTTTGTTTTTCGTTGTTTTGTATTGTCAACTTTTAATTCAAGAGTGCATTGACTTCCCTTAAGCCTGTGCCCAAGGTATTTCCCCCAACTTGCCGCAACCGCAACCCCCCCACCAGCACGTCGTACCGCGCTTTGGCTAGGTTGGCTTTGGTTTGAAACAGTTGGCTTTGCGCGTTCAGCACATCAATATTGATGCGCACGCCCACTTGGTAGCCGAGTTTGTTGGCGTCCAGGGCGCTCTGGCTGGAGGCTTCTGCGGCTTCCAATGCTTTGACTTGACCCATACCTGAAGACACCCCAAAAAAAGCGGTGCGTGTGGCCTGGGCGATGGAGCGTTTGGCCGCCTCCAGATCGGTTCTGGCTTTGTCTTCGAGCAACAGTGCCTCTTTCACGCGGTTTTGTGTGGCGCCGCCGGTGTAAAGCGGCAGGTTGAATTGCACCCCCACGCTGGCTACGTTGTTGCGTACATAGCCCGGTATTGCGGCGCTGCCAGAGGGTGCCCGCGCAATCTGGTATTGCCCCACCAAGTCCACTGTGGGGCCGTGTGCTGCCTGGGCCTTCTGGCTTTCCAATTGGGCAATATCCAGCGCTGCCTGGGCCTGTTTGATGGCGGGGTGCTCTGTTTCAGCTTGGCGAACCCAGGCATCCACGTCGTCGGGTGCGAGGGGAGGCAGAACCGCACCAGAGGCCAAGCGAGCCGGTTGAGCGTCTGGTTTGCCCACCAGTTGTGCCAGCGCCAATTTCTTCACCCGGGCATCGTTTTCTGCCGCTATTTCTTGGGCAGCCACCAAGTCGAAACGCGCCTGGGCTTCACGGGTATCGGTGATGGTGGATGTTCCGACCTCAAAATTGCGTTTGGCTGCAGCCAATTGCTCCGAAACGGCCGATTTTTGGGCCTTTACAAACGTCAGGTTGTCTTCACTGGCCAACACATCAAAGTAAGCCTGCGCGGTTCGCACAATCAGGTCTTGTTCTGCCGATTGAAGTTGGGCTTGCGCAATTTCCAGGGACTTTTGTGCCTGTTCAAAGGCGGCTTTGTTGGCTGGGCGGTACAGCGGTTGGTTGCCTGCCAATTTGATGGTTTGGTTGTTGAAGCTGCCGTCCAACCCATTGGCGCTGCTGTCTCGGTTGTTCAAAAATGCATCGGCAGACAAGACAGCGCTGGGCAGCAGGCCGGCGCGGGCTTGTTCAGCCTTGGCTTGACTGGCCGCAAATTGTGTCTGCGCCGACAAAAACGTGGCGTCGTATGTCCTGGCTGCTTCGTACAAGGTCTGCAGGCTCTGGGCATGAGCCCAGGGCGCAACCACTGCACAAGCTGCAGCCGCCACAGCCACCACCCATGCCCGCCCTTGCGTAGATCCGTTGGGCACAGTGCCCATCGAACTGACAGGCCGTTGATGCGGAAGGGAAATGAACTGGTGGGTCATGGCAGCTGGTGGTGAAGGTGGCTCAAAAATGCTCGAATGTCAATAACGCGGTACGGAGGGGTCTACTTCGCTGGACCACGCGTTGATACCCCCGTGGATATTGACCACGTTGTCATAACCTTGGTTTTTCAGGAAGTGAGCCACTTGCGCACTGCGCCCGCCATGGTGACACAGGCACGCCAGTGGCTGGTTGCGATCAATCTCGTGCAAACGTGCGGGCACGGTGCTCATGGGCATTTGCAGCAACTCAAACCCCTCCGCCTTGACGCTGGCGGTTTGAAATTCCCATGGTTCACGCACATCCAGCACCACGGGTTTGCAGTTGGCGTCGGCCTGAACACATTGTTCCAACCACTGACTGATTTGCGAAGGGCGTATGGATTGCATCTCCGGAACTCCTGGGGTTCAAAACCGAAAGGTGGATGGTTCTGGGAAGTTTTTCAATCGTGCTGTGGAAATGTCCCAAGGCTGTATGGTGTGGAAGCTGGTGGGGCCCACACGACGCACCAAGGTGGCGCGCATCACGGGCTCATCACCCACAATGGCAAACAGGCGACCACCGTCTTTCAACAAATCCAGCAGGGCGCCAGGCACTTCTGCAACCGAGCCACTTAGCACGATGGCGTCAAACGGTGCTCCCTGCTGGCAGGCTGCATACCGTTGTGCCGTGGCATCAGCATGGCGCACTTCCACATTGCTGACACCTGCTACACGCAAATTCTCTTGCGCCTGTTGGGCCAAGGCACCGTCGATTTCGACCGAGACCACTTTGGCGCACAGCCGGGCCATCATGGCTGCCATGTGTCCCGAACCGGTGCCAATTTCCAGCACCGTTTCGTGCGCCTGCAGGGCCAGTTCCTGAACCGCACGGGCTTCCACCTTGGGGGCCAGCATGCATTGCCCGTCTTTTGCCGGTGTGCTCAATGGCAGCTCCATGTCCACCAAGGCCACGGTGCGGTAGGCCGCCGGGGCAAATTGCTCGCGCTTGACTTGGTTGAGCAGGGCCAACACGCTGGCGTCCAGCACCTCCCAAGGGCGAATTTGCTGTTCAATCATGTTGAAGCGAGCCTTGTCGAAGTCGAAGCTTGCGGTTTCGGGGGTCATTTGATACTCCAGTGGGTATATTAGCCGATTCTTATTTATTTTACTGAACAGGGTTGCTGGCATTGGGATTTTTCGGGCGTCTTACCAGTCCGGACAGCAAAAGTTCTGTTTGACGTGCCACAAACAAGTCCGGGTCGATGGCACTGATAGGTTGGGCGCAGGTACTCAGGCCGTGTTTCCACATGATCAGGAAAATCATGGGTGCAACCAGGCCGTAGACGCCGTATTCCAGGTCGATGGGCTCAAACTCACCCCGCGCAACACCTCTTTGCAGGATTTGTCGGATCAGGGCAAAGCCGGGTTCGATCACCTCTTGGCGGTAAAAATGCGCAATTTCGGGGAAGTGGCAGGCTTCAGTCATCACCAACTTGCTGATGCCGGACGCCCCGGTGGCCCCCAGCAACAGCCACCATTGCTGCAAGGCATAGCGCACCATGTCCGGCGTGCTGCCTTCAAAATGCTCAAACTCGGCTTGCCAGCTGGCCAACCTGCCCGAGATGTTTTCGCGCACCACGGCTTTGAACAACTCTTCCTTGCTGGGAAAGTAAATGAACAGCGTTCCTTTGGACACCCCCGCAGCCCGTGCAACCTCTTCAACACGGGTGGCTGCATAGCCCTTTTGTACAAAAAGGGCCAGCGCTGCATCCAGCAATTCGCCGGGGCGTGCTTCTTTGCGGCGTTTGCGGTGGGCGAGTGGGGTGGGTAGCATTTTAATGACCGATCGGTTATTAACTATACCGCACTCAGGGCTGTGCAAAACAAGGTAGCCTATTGACCCCAGTACGGAGTATGGAACTTATGGCGGCCAAAGAAACGGTGGTGTTGGCGGGCGGGTGCTTTTGGTGCACCCATGCGGTGTTCAACCGGGTGCGTGGCGTGTTGCGTGTGGTGTCTTGTTACGCCAATGGCCAGGGCCCACAACCGGACTATGAAGCGGTGTGCACGGGGCAAACCGGGTATGCCGAAGCCGTCATGGTGGATTTCGACCCGGGGGTGGTGGGCTTGCATGTGTTGCTGGACATCTTCTTCGCCACCCACGATCCAACCACCCTCAACCGCCAGGGGCACGACGTTGGCACCCAGTACCGCAGTGGTGTGTATTGCAGCAGCGACGAACAACTGTCGGAGGTGGAGGCCTACGTGCAGGGGTTGAATGCCTCGCAAACCTGGTCAGACCCCGTGGTGACCGAAGTGACCCGTTTGGGCCCGTGCTGGCCAGCCGAGGCCTACCACCAAGACTACTACGAGCACCATCCCCAGCAAGGCTATTGCCGTTTGGTGGCCGCTCCAAAAGTAGGCAAGTTGCAACACCGTTTTGCTGATTGGGCCACCGAACCCAGGCAAACCGGCCAATGAACTGGTTTGATCAGCCGGTGGTGGCTGCGCTGACCCCGGTGTTTTTGCTGGTGGCCGCTGGTTTTGTTGCGGGGCGTTTGCGCTGGATACGGGGAGAGTCGGTCCAAGACCTGTCCAATCTGGTGTTTTTGGTACTGATTCCAGCTTTGCTGTTTCGCACCATGAGCGCGGTCCGTTTCGAGCAACTTGATCTGCGTCCGGTGGCGGCCTACTTCCTTGCTGCCGTTGGTTGGTGGGGGGTGTTGGTGGCATGGCGTGGCTTCAATCCGCGCAGTGTCGTGTTGGCTCTTTCGGGGGTCTTTTCCAACATGGTGATGATCGGCATTACCTTGGTGGAGTTGGCTTATGGCAAAGCGGGGTTGGTGACCCTGCTGACCTTGGTGTCGGTGCACGCTTTGACGTTGTTGACCCTGGGGTCGGTGACTTTGGAGTTGGCCCAGGCCAGACAGGGGCAGGATGGGGCGTCTGTTCTGCACACCCTGTGGTCGGCGATAAAAGGAGCCTTGATTCACCCGATTCCGTTGCCCATCGGGTGCGGGCTTTTGTTTGCCCAAACGGGCTGGTCCTTGCCTTTGTTGGTGGACAAGCCGCTGCAATTGCTGGGCAATGCGTTTGGCCCGCTGGCGCTCGTGTTGGTGGGTGTGAGTCTGGCCCGCACACCGCTCAAAGGGCAGTGGGCGTCGTCTTTGTGGCTGACCGCTTCTAAAAATGTGGTGTTGCCGTTGCTGGTTGGGTGCAGTGCCTGGTTTTTTGGCATTCGAGGGCTGCCATTCACGGTCATGGTGGTGGCCGCTGCTTTGCCCATTGGGGCCAACGTGTTTTTGTTTGCGCAGCGTTACCGGGTTGCGCAAGAGTTGACGACCGCCGCCATGGGTGTCTCCACCGTTCTGGCGGTGGTCACGCTTTCAATGGTGATGTGGTTGTTGGACTTTTTGGGATACTGATGATGTGGACTTGGCTGCAACAATTGCCCGTGTCGGTGCAGACGGTGGGCTTGCTTTTGGCTTCCAACGTTTTCATGACGTTTGCGTGGTACGGCCACCTGAAGAACCACTCGCATTCTGCTTGGTACATGGCTGCTTTGGCCAGTTGGGGAATAGCTTTGTTCGAGTACCTGCTGCAGGTGCCAGCCAACCGCATCGGTCATGGCCAATTCAGCGTGGCGCAACTCAAGATCTTGCAAGAGGTCATTACGCTGAGCGTGTTCGCGCCGTTTGCCCTCCTGTACATGAACGAACCTTTGAAATGGGATTACCTGTGGGCGGCGTTGTGCATGGTGGGCGCGGTCTATTTCATGTTCCGTGCCGGCTGATCAACGGCTGATTTTCAAAGCCTCTTCCACCTGGTACTCGAAATAACGCTGGAAGCTGAACACCAGGCCGCTCATCAGGGCGATGGTGCCAAACATCAATGCAAACACAATGGCTGCCACGGTCAACCAATGGGTCCGTCCCGAGGGGTGGTCGACCGACTGGTCTGCGTTGTGTGTCCGGTTCCATTTCGGGGCGTCCATGAGTGCGTAGACAATGCCGGTTAAGCAAGTGGCCGCCACCGAGAAGCCCAGCAGCGGGATCAACACCCACGACAACGCATCGTCTTGTCCGTAGGTGAGCATGCGATCAACGCCCCACAGTCCCAAGGCGGTGGGCACGGGGTGCAGCCAGGCAACAATGTCGTTGAGGCCGTAAAGGTAAAAACGGTGCAGGCCAAAGCCACCCCCCAAAAAGGCCAGCCAAGCGGCCACAGTTTTGTTTTTTGGGCGGCGTGTGTTGCCCGAAGGATTCGTCATGGCAGTGTCTGGTTATAATTGTAGGCTTTGCAACGTTTCGCTGGCCGGGTGGTCAGTCGTGTGTCTCAACCGTTGCAGAAGATTCACACCACCCGAAGGATAAATCATGGTCGTTATTCGACTCTCCCGCGGCGGCGCAAAAGCCCGTCCTTTTTACAACATCGTGGTTGCTGACAAGCGCAACCGCCGTGATGGCCGTTTCATCGAGCGCATCGGTTTTTACAACCCCCTGGCCAAAGGGGGCGAAGAGCCTCTGCGCGTTGCTCAGGACCGTCTGACCCATTGGTTGGCTGTCGGTGCGCAGCCTTCTGAAACCGTCGACCGTCTGATCAAGCAAGCAGCCAAAGCCACTGTGGCTGCCTGATCGGCACATGCCTGTATCCGGTTTGAAGCCAGCCACCTTCCCCGCCGATGCGGTGGAGGTGGGCCGGGTGCAGGAGGCTTGGGGCATCAAGGGGTGGATCAAAGTGCATTCGCACAGTGCCGATCCCCAAGTGTTGTTTCAGGCCAAGCAATGGTTTTTGACGCCGCCACAAGGGCGTCATGCCCGCGGCTTCGATGCCTTCACGGGTGTCGTTGCCGTCGAGGTATCAGACATCAAGGCGCATGCCGACGGCATTGTGGCCAAATGGATGGAGTGCCCGGATCGCAACGCCGCTGAGGCGTTCAAGAATGCACTGATTTCGGTTCCCCGCAGTGAATTTCCCGCTGCAGGCAATGCCGACGAATACTACTGGGTCGATCTTATCGGCTTGCAAGTGGTGAACCGTGAAGGGGTGACGTTGGGCGTGGTGACCGACCTTTTGCCCACGGGGCCGCACTCGGTGCTGTGTCTGGAATACGTGTCCGACGGCAAAACGCTGGAACGCATGATTCCTTTCGTTTCGGTTTACGTGGATGCGGTGGATTTGCCTGGCAAACGCATCACCGTGGACTGGCAGCCTGACTACTGAAGTCGGCGCTGCACCTTCGGTTTGTTGGTGGCGGTTTCATGCGCTTTGACGTCATCACCCTGTTTCCCGAATTGTTTGAGCCGTTCTTGACGAACGGAATCAACCGCCGTGCATTTGAAGGCGGGCTGGTCGACGTCCGGCTGTGGCAAGTGCGTGATTTTGCGGAGGGGCAATACCGCCGTGTGGACGATCGTCCTTTTGGCGGGGGCCCGGGGATGGTGATGATGGCCGCGCCGCTGCTGCGTTGTTGGCAAGCCATCAAAACCCAACGCTGTGATGATGCTCCCACTGTTTTGTTTTCGCCTTTGGGGGAACGCATGGCGCACCCAGTGGTGGAGCGGTATGCCTCCCGTCGGGAAGGTGCCATTCTGGTGTGTGGCCGATACGAAGGCGTTGACCAACGTTTTGTGGACGCCTGTGTGGATCAACACTTGAGTCTGGGTGATTTTGTGCTGTCTGGCGGAGAAATTCCTGCCATGGCTTTGCTGGACGCGGTTGCCCGGTTGCAACCCGGCGTCTTGAACGACGAGGGCAGCCACCAGCAAGACAGTTTCAATCCGGTATTGGATGGGCTGCTGGATTGCCCTCACTACACACGGCCCGAGGTGTGGGATGGGCCTGACGGTGCGGCGCCTGTGCCAAGTGTGCTGATGTCGGGCCACCATGGCCAGATCCAGCAGTGGCGCCGCGCACAAAGTTTGCTGCTGACGCAAAAATGGCGTCCTGATGTGTTGCAGGTGGCGCGCGCTGAGGGGCGCTTGACGGCGCAAGACGAGAAAACCCTCGGCGCCTAGCCGTGCCCAAGGCATGGTGTTTTGATGCTTCTTCGGGTTATAATCAGAGGCTTTTCGTTCCTCTGGTTGGCCGCCTTGATCAACGTGTTTGAAATCCAGGCCTTTAGTGCAGCGCAGCCATGAACTAAAAACGAGGAAAACATGAACCTGATCCAAACCCTTGAGCAAGAAGAAATTGCTCGTCTGAACAAAGA
>JACCDQ011677723.1_pt1 | contig 11512 bp, 10 predicted proteins | sample 7446031 | NCBI WGS metagenome assembly JACCDQ01 (sample SAMN15323442, study PRJNA562643) | freshwater metagenome | isolation source: river surface water | place: USA:Blue River Watershed | collected 2017-08-17
ACCACCCGGCCGCTGCCCGGCACGGTGCGCACCAGGTGGTGGAACTGGCGTTCAATCGCAGCCAGGTCGTCAAAAATATCGGCGTGGTCGAACTCCAGGTTGTTGAGCACCGCAGTGCGGGGGCGGTAATGCACGAACTTGCTGCGCTTGTCAAAGAAGGCGGTGTCGTACTCGTCGGCTTCAATCACAAAGCATTTGCCCTGGCCCAAACGCGCAGACACCCCAAAATTCAGGGGCACACCCCCCACCAGAAAACCGGGGTTCAGGCCGGCGTGTTCCAGTATCCAGCTCAGCATGGAGGTGGTGGTGGTTTTGCCGTGGGTGCCTGCCACAGCCAGCACGTGCCGCCCGTGCAAAATGTGCTCGCTCATCCACTGGGGGCCGCTGGTGTAGCGGGCGCCTGACTCCAAAATGGCCTCCATCAGCGGAAATTTGGGCGAACCGTCGGGCAACCGGGCACGCGACACCACATTGCCCACCACAAACACGTCGGGGCCAAGCGCCAGTTGGTCTGCCCCAAAGCCCTCAATCAGGTCAATGCCCAGGGCGCGCAACTGGTCGCTCATAGGGGGGTAAACGCCCGCGTCGCAGCCTGTGACCTTGTGACCCGCCTCGCGTGCCAGGGCGGCCACCCCACCCATGAAGGTGCCGCAAATGCCCAGTATGTGTATATGCATGGGTTGGATTATCCGTGCACAATCGGGTGCGTATGAACCCTACCGTTCAGCTCGAAATTGCCGCCGCCGCTGCCGCCCTGGTGGTGGACGATGGCCTGGAATACGGCCCGGCCAAGGTGCGCGCAGCCAAAAATCTGGGGTTGCCCGCCCGCACACCGCTGCCAGACAACAACTTGCTGGAGGCGGCTGTGCGTGAGCACATTGCCCTTTTTTGTGCAGACACCCAGCCGCAAGAATTGCAGGCGCTGCGCGAACTGGCGCTGGTCTGGATGGACCGCTTGGCGGCCTACCGGCCCCACTTGGGCGGTGCGGTGTGGCACGGCACCGCAACCCACCACAGCGATATTTACCTGCAGCTGTTTTGTGACGACCCCAAGGCCCTGGAAATAGAACTCATCAACCAAGGAGTGGACTACGATGCCACCCAAGTCAAGGGCTTGCACGGGAATACCGTGGACGCACTGAGCCTGAACGCTCGCTCCGAGCCTTTGCAAACTTGGGTGGGGGTGCATTTGCTGGTCAACGACGCCGACGACCTGCGGGGCGCCTTGCGAGCAGACGACCTGGGGCGCAAGCCCCGTGGCGACGCATCGGCCTTGCGCCGCCGCATGACCAATGACGTGGTGAACACAGGCACAGCAGCACATTGACATGAACAAACGACATGCACTGATGGCGGGTGTAGCCCTGGCGGCCGGTGCGGCGGGCGCGGGGTTTGCTTGGTGGCGCATGCAACCTGGCGCCATGCAACCCGCCACTGAAGACGCTTTCTGGCTTCAGCCCTGGGCGGGGCCTGACGGGCAAACGGTTGACCTGCAAGCCCTGCGCGGACGACCGTTGCTGTTGAATTTCTGGGCCACGTGGTGCCCCCCCTGTGTTGAAGAGTTGCCCTTGCTCAATCGTTTTTACGGGCAGCAGCGCGCTGCCGGTTGGCAGGTGGTGGGCTTGGCAGTGGACCAACCCAGTGCGGTGCGCAAGTTCCTGCAAAAAACCCCGGTCGATTTCCCGGTGGTGATGGGTGGATTGGGGGGTACCGAGTTGAGCAAGCAGTTGGGCAATACCAACGGCGGGCTGCCCTACACCGTGGTGTTTGACGCGGGGGGCCGCGTGGCACACCGCAAAATTGGCCAAGTCAAGCCCGACGACTTGGCTTTGTGGGCGCGGTAGAGCCCCTTGTGGCGTTGCGGGTAAACACCAGTTGTCAGATGGTTTGGCTGAATCCATCATTGGAACCGATTCCAATGGAATCGGTTCCAATTGAGGTGTGATCGCATCAAGTCCATCGGCGGCAGCTTGGTGCAGTGTAGGTAAGCCGCAGTCAGTCAAATACGGAGACAACTGATGAAATTGCAATTGAAAAAGGTGGCCTTGGCCGCATTCGCCAGCGTCGGTTTTGTGGGTGGCGCCATGGCGCAAAAGGCCGAAGTGATTCACTGGTGGACCGCCGGCGGCGAAGCAGCCGCCATCAAGGAACTGGCCGACATGTACACCAAGGCCGGTGGCACCTGGGTGGACACCCCGATTGCTGGCGGCGGCGGCGCCCAAGCGCGTACCGTAACGGCCAACCGCACCATGGGCGGCGACCCACCGACCGCAGCCCAATACAACTACGGCAAACAGTACGAAGAAATCATCAAAGAAGGCCTGCTCAATGACATGAGCGACGTGGCTGCAAAAGGCAACTGGGACAAAATACTGCCCGAGAAAATCAAAAATGCGGTCAAGGTCAACGGCAAGTACTTTGCGGTTCCCGTAAACCTGCACAACGAAAACTGGGTTTGGTACAACAAGGCTGTGCTGGCCAAGGCAGGTGTTACTCAAAACCCGACCACGCTGGATGACGTGTTTGCCGCCATGGACAAGCTCAAGGCCGCCGGTGTAACGCCGTTGGCATTCGGTGGCCAAGGCTGGCAAGAGGGCATCACCTTCCGTTCGGTGTTGCTGGCCACCGGTGGCGCTGACCTTTACGTCAAGACGTTCAAGGGCCGCGATGCCTCCAGCCCCCAGTTCCGCAAAGCTCTGGAAAGCTTCAAAAAGCTCAAGGCCTACACCGATCCCGGTTCTCCTGGCCGCGACTGGAACTTGGCCACCAACATGGTGATCGAGGGCAAGGCCGGCTTCCAGTTCATGGGTGACTGGGCCAAGGGCGAGTTCATCAACGCCAAAAAGGTGGAAGGCAAGGACTTTGGTTGCATGATGGCCGGTGGCCCCAAAATGCCTTACGCCATCGGTGGTGACGTGTTCGTGTTCCCGAAGACCAACAAGGCCGACTCGGTTGCTGCCCAGAAGAAGCTGGCTGAAATGATGATTTCTCCAGCCGGGCAGGTGGCTTTCAACAACAAGAAGGGTTCTATCCCCATTCGTTCCGATGTTGACTTGAGCAAAATGGACGCCTGCGCACAAGCGGGTGTGCAAGCCATCAAGGAAAACCGTTTGCTGCAAAGCGACAACGAGTTGATCACCCCCGATGCCAAGGGTGCGTTTGAAGACGCGATCAGCAAGTTCTGGAACTCCAACCAGTCCACCGACGACGCTGTGAAGGCAATGCAAGCAGCTTTGAAGCTGTAAGCAGCAGGTGATGACGCGGGGCAGCTTGCCCCGCGCTTTTTCCGTATTTTTGCACGCCTCACCCCGGCTTCAAAAGCCGAGGGTTGGGGGGTGTTCAGCCCAAATGTTTCTTATGGCCCAACGTCAAAGACCCAAACGCCTGAATATGGCCTTGCATGCGGCGCTGTTGCCGCTGGCAGCGACCACATTGCTGGCCTACATTGGCTCGGTGCTGTGGAGCATCTGGATTTCGTTCACACCCTCCAAGCTTTTGCCCCGCAACGAGTGGGTGGGGCTGATGCAGTACGAGCGTTTGTTCGAGACCGATCGTTGGATCGTGTCGATGCAGCACTTGGGGTTGCTGTCGGTTGTTTACATCGGTGGTGTGCTGGTGTTGGGGACCTTGATGGCGATTTTCATCGACCAGCAGGTCAAGGGGGAAAGTTGGTTCCGCACCATTTTTCTGTACCCCTATGCCATGAGTTTTGTGGTCACGGGCTTGGTATGGCAGTGGTTGTTCAACCCCGGTTTGGGCTTGCAATCCACTTTCATTGCCCTGGGCTGGGAGAGTTTTCGGCTGGACTGGACGGTGGACCCCGACATGGTGATGTACGCCGTTGGGCTGGCCATGATCTGGCAGGGCTGCGGTACCACCATGGCGATTGTGCTGGCCGCGTTGCGAGGTGTGGACGAGGAACAATGGAAGGCGGCCCGGCTGGATGGCGTGTCCAGGCCTCGCTACTACTGGAGCGTGGTGCTGCCCCAGCTCGGCCCCGCGTTTGCAACCGCTTTTATGTTGCTGGCGGTGGCGCTGGTGCGCACGTTTGACGTGGTGGCCGTGATGACCTCGGGTGGGCCGGGCGACGCCAGCGAGGTGCCGGCCAAGTTCATCATTGACCACTTGTTTGGGCGCAACAACATTGCCCTGGCTTCGGCCGCATCTGTGGTGATGCTGGTCACCATTTTCACCGCACTCATGCCCCTGCTGTACTGGCGTTCCAAGGCGCAAGCGCGTGCGGCGGCTGGCCATTGAGACGAGGTTCCGACATGACCCAACCCAACACAAACCCATCCCGCGCTCGGCCCAAGAAGCCTTTTGTCACGCCCGCCCGGGTGGGGGTTTACGCGTTTTTGATCACGGCCTCGGCGTTCTTTTTGCTGCCGCTGTACGTGATGGTGATGACCTCGCTCAAAACACCCGAGGAAGTTCGCATGGCGGCCCTGTTTGCCTGGCCGGCCGACCCGCAATTTGCCAACTGGGCCGAGGCGTGGTCCAGTGCCTGCATTTCCATCGTTTGCGAGGGCATACAGGGTGGCTTCTGGAATTCGGTTCGTTTGGTCATTCCGGCGACTGTGTTGTCGGTGTTCTTGGGGGCGCTCAATGGCTACGCCCTGAGCTTTTGGCGCTCCAAGTGGGGCAATTTCTTGTTTGCGTTCATCATGCTGGGGGCGTTTGTGCCGTTCCAGGTGATGATTTACCCGCTGGTGGCCTGGTTCCGCCTGGGGGGGTTCTACAACTCCTACTGGGCCATTTTGGTGGCGCACTGCATTTTTGGCATGCCGGTGATGACGCTGCTGTTCCGCAATTACTACGTGTCGGTTCCGCAAGAGCTGTTCAAAGCGGCGCGGATTGACGGTGGCGGTTTTTGGCGGATTTTCCTGCAGCTGATGCTGCCCATGGCCACGCCCATGATCATCGTCGCCACGATTTTGCAGGTCACGGGCATTTGGAACGACTACCTGTTTGGCTTGATTTTTGCCGGCAAGGAAAACCACCCCATGACCGTGCAACTCAACAACCTGGTGAACACCACCTTTGGCGAGCGGCGCTACCACATCGACATGGCGGCCACCATTTTGACCTCGCTGGTGCCACTGGCTGTGTATTTCTTTTCGGGCCGCTGGTTTGTCCGGGGCATTGCGGCAGGTGCCGTCAAGGGTTGAGCCCCCGGGCTGTTTCACTTACTTATTTGAACAAGTTAGAACACATCATGGCCAGCGTACAAATTCAAAACCTCGACATTGTTTTGGGTGGCAACACCATACTCAAGTCCATGAACCTGGAGGTGCATGAGGGCGAGTTTCTGGTGCTGCTGGGCCCTTCGGGTTGCGGCAAATCGACCCTCTTGCATTCGATAGCGGGCTTTTACGATGTGGCCGACGGCCAAATTCTGATTGGCGACAAAGACGTGACCTGGGCCGACCCCAAGGACCGCGACATTGGCATGGTGTTCCAGTCGTATGCGCTGTACCCGACCATGAATGTGGAGCGCAATATGTCATTTGGGCTGCGCGTGGCGGGGGTGGACAAAGCCGAAATTGAACGCCGCGTGAAACACGCCGGCGAAATGCTGCACCTGACGCCCTTGCTCGGTCGCAAACCGTCGCAGCTCTCGGGGGGGCAGCGCCAGCGGGTGGCCATAGGCCGCGCCTTGGTGCGCGATGCCAAGGTGTTCTTGTTCGATGAACCCTTGTCGAACCTGGATGCCAAACTGCGTACCGAATTGCGGCGCGAGCTCAAGCAACTGCACCACCACATCAAGGCCACAATGATTTATGTGACCCACGACCAGGTGGAAGCGATGACGCTGGCCGACCGTATTGCGGTCATGAAGGCGGGGGTGATTCAGCAAATTGGCACGCCCGACGAAATTTACCACCACCCGGTCAACCTGTTTGTGGCGGGCTTTTTGGGGTCGCCCAACATGAATTTGTTGAACGGCCGCTTGGGTGTGGTGGACGGCGTGCCCCATTTTGTGGGCGATACCTTGTCGCTGCCTTTGTCGCACGTGGCGGGCGCTGCGGGCGTGACCGATGGTCGCGAGGTGGTGCTGGGCGTGCGGCCCGAGCAGGTGCTGCTTCAAACCGAACGCAGTGAATTGACCCCCTATTCGGCCCGCATCAGCTTGGTGGAGCCCTTGGGTTCGCAAAACATTGTGTGGTTGGCCGTAAACGAAAGGCTGTCTTTGGCCGTGGTAAAAGATTCAGCTTGGAGCGGATTGCAAGGCGATGCGGTGCACTGGGGCGTGACGCCCGATCGTGTGTCGTTGTTCGACGCCCAGTCCGAACAACGCATTTGACAGGTTCTGGACTTTGGGCCTGACTCGGTGAAACCCATGTTCAACCGCACCGGACGGACGATGTGACCACCATACGGGATGTGGCCAAGCTGGCCGGCGTGGGGGTGGGCACAGCGTCTCGCGCACTGTCGGGTCGTGGCGCGGTGTCATCTGCTGCGTTGGCGAAAGTGCAGTTTGCCGCAGAGTCGCTCAATTTTCGCCCCTCGGCGATTGCGCAGGCATTGTCTTTGCAGCGCTCGGGTTCATTGGGCGTTTATGTGCCCGAACTGGCGAGCTACTTTTACTCGTCCATCGTCACCGCAGCTGACCAGTTGTTGCGCGCCCACGGCCGGCACTTGGTGGTGGTGTGCGGCAGCCCTTCGCGCGACCCGCGGCAAGAGGCCCTGGATGGCGTGGCCTTTTTGCTTTCGCGTGATTGCGATGGTTTGCTGCTCACGGGCAACGATTTGACCGACGCGGATTTGCGCGAAATCTCCCAGCGGGTGGCCCACCTGGCGGTGATCAACCGAAAAGTGCCAGGCATGGCGGGGCGTTGCTTTATTCCCGACCACGAAGAAGGCGGCCGCATTGCCGCCCGAGCTTTGTTGAGCCAGGGGCACCGCCATTTGGCGGTGTTGACTGGGCCGGCTTCGGTGTTGGACAACCGGTTGCGGATGAAAGGTTTTTTGGGCGAGTTGGCTCTGCATGGTGTGGCGCCGAGTGTGGTCTTCAACGGCGATTTTTCGCGCGAATGCGGTTGGGAAACCGGCGCCAAGCTGGCGCGTTCTGTCGGCCCGGACGGCCCCCTCAACCAACGCTGCAGCGCGGTTTTTTGCGCAAACGACCGCATGGCCATGGGCTTGATCAGCCGCCTTTGGGTGGAAGGCTGGCGGGTGCCAGACGACATTTCGGTGGTGGGCTACGACAACGACGACTTTGCCAGCTTTGCCACGCCACCCCTGACCACGGTGCACATGCCCCTGATTGAGCAAGCACGTTTGGCCACGGCACAGATCATGCGCCAGTGTTACGGCGACCCTTGTGAACCTGAGGCGCCTTGCCCACCCGCTTTGGCTTTGCGCCTTTCGGTCGCGAAAGGGCCGTTTGAGCCTTTGGGCGCGGCGCCGTTGATCAACGAACACGCGGACGCATCGGCTGCTGCGATTTACCCACCCCCCAGAGCATCATGACCCTCAAACTCGGCATCATTGGCGCGGGCAATATTTTCCCGGCCTACATGCGCAACCTGATCAAGGCCCAAAAAAGCCGCACCCTGCAAGTGGTGGGTGTAGCTGATGCGGACCCCACAGCGGCGCAACGGCGCGCCGATGAGTTTGTGCATGCTGGCTTGCGCACGCACACGCTGGACGAATTGTTCCAAAGCAATGCCGATGTGATTTTGAACCTGACCCCGCCCTTGGCGCATCACGCCATGGGTTTGCGCGCGCTGAATGCGGGCAAACATTTTTTCACCGAAAAGCCGTTGGCGGCCACACTGGCCCAAGGGCAGGAACTGGTGGCTTTGGCAAAGGCGCGGGGTTTGCGCCTGGGTTGCGCCCCCGACACTTTGCTGGGCGCCGGGGCCCAAACCGTGCGTGCGGCACTCGATGCCGGGGCCATTGGGGCGGTCCGGCACGGCACCGCATTTTTCATGAACCACGGGCCTGACCACTGGCATCCCAATCCCGGGTTTTTCTACCAACCCGGTGCCGGCCCCTTGTTTGATGTGGGCGTTTATCACCTCAGCCATTTGGTGTACCACTTCGGGCCGGTGGCTTCGGTGCGAGCGGTGGCGCACACCACCCACCGTGAACGGACCGTGCCATTGGGCGAAAGGCAAGGGCAAAAAATACCGGTTGCTGTGCCCACCCATATCGTGTGCCATTTGGACTTTGTGAACGGCACCCAGTTTGTGCTGACTTCGAGTTTTGATGTGTGGAGGCATGCGCACCAACCGTTTGAGTTTTACGGCGACGACGGCACCTTGATCGGCCCGGATCCCAACCAATTTGGCGGCGTGGTCAAGGTGTGCCGGCAGCAGGGCGACTGGCGCAAACTCAAGGACAAACGCCCCTACCACAGCAACGCCCGGGGTCTGGGGGTGGTCGACATGATTCGAGCGATTGCCGAAAACAGGCCCCATCGCTGCAGCGCCGAAATGGCGTTGCATGTGCTGGAGGCCATGGAGGCCAGTCTAGCGTCAGCCGAAAAGGGCGTTGCAGTCACACTGCAAACCACTTGCGAGCGTCCAGCGCCCCTGCGCGAACGCTTGTTCTGAACCCCGCCAGCACAGGACGCAAACAACATGAAAATAGCTCTACAGATTTACTCCATTCGAGAGGCTGGCGACTTTGAGGCGCAACTGCAACTGGCCAAATCCACCGGGTTTGACTGGATCGAGTCGGTAGGCACCCATGGTCTGAGCCCCCAGGTGTTTGCCGATCGGGTGCGTGCGGCCGGGCTGGGGGTGTCGTCGATGCATGCCGCCTTGACCACGCTGGAAACCGCCGACGGCTTGGCCCAAATTCAAGAAGCTTGCCGATTGACCGGGTGCCCATTGGTGGTGATGCCTTGGCTGCCCATGGGCGAACGGCCTGCCACCGGCGCTGGTTGGCAGGCGCTGGGGCGGCGCTTGGCGGCTCTGGGTGATCTTTTTCTGGCCCAAGGCATACGGTTTGCCTACCACAACCACGAATGGGAGCTGCTGAGCTACGAGGGCCGCATGGCGCTGGATTGGTTGTTTTCTGCCAGCACGCCCGCCCAACTGGGCTGGGAAGCCGACCTGGGCTGGGTGCGTCGCGGCGGCATGTCGCCGGCGGTGTTGGCCGAACAGTACGCCGACCGTTTGGTCAGTGTGCATTGCAAGGACATTGCGGCCCCCGCCACGGCGGTGGACGAGGACGGTTGGACCACCTTGGGGCTGGGCATTGTGGGGTGGGCCGAATTGTTCCCGGTCTTGCGCCGCATCCGGCCCACGTTGGATTTGTTCGTGTTTGAGCACGACAAGCCGGTGCACTTTGCCGACACTCTGGCAAACAGCCGTCGCTTCATGCGCCAAGCCCTTTTCGCCTAAAAACACAGCCTCACCCCATGGTCCCCACCTCTCCCATTCGTGGCCCAGGCATTTTCTTGGCCCAGTTTGCCGGCGACGCCGCCCCTTTCAACAGCCTGCCATCCCTGGCCAAATGGGCGGCCTCTTTGGGCTATCTGGGGGTGCAAATCCCCACCTGGGACGCACGTCTGTTCGACCTGAAAACCGCGGCAGAAAGCCAGACCTACTGTGACGAAGTGAGCGGCCAACTCGCCCAAAGCGGCATCTCAATCACCGAGCTGTCTACCCATTTGCAAGGGCAGCTGGTGGCGGTGCACCCCGCATACGACTTGCCGATGGACGGCTTTGCACCGGAGGCGGTGCGCGGCCGGCCGGCCGAGCGCACCGCCTGGGCCATCGAACAACTCAAACTGGCCGCCCAAGCCTCGCGCCGCCTGGGTTTGACCGCTCATGCCACCTTCAGTGGCGCCTTGGCTTGGCCTTATCTGTACCCATGGCCGCAGCGCCCCGCCGGTTTGGTCGAGACCGCTTTTGATGAACTGGCCCGGCGCTGGCGTCCCATACTCGATGCCTTTGACGAAGCAGGTGTGGACCTGTGCTACGAAGTGCACCCCGGCGAAGACCTGTGCGATGGTGCCAGCTACGAAATGTTCTTGGAGCGGGTCCACCAACACCCGCGAGCCAATTTGTTGTACGACCCCAGCCACTTTGTGTTGCAACAGTTGGACTACCTTGCCTACATCGACTGTTACCACGAACGCATCAAGGCCTTTCACGTCAAAGACGCCGAATTCCGCCCCACCGGCCGGTTGGGGGTGTACGGGGGTTTCCAGGGTTGGAAAGACCGCGCCGGCCGCTTCCGTTCCTTGGGCGATGGGCAAGTGGATTTTCGCGCCATTTTCAGCAAACTTACCCAATACGGCTACACCGGCTGGGCCGTGCTGGAGTGGGAGTGTTGCCTCAAGCACCCCGAACAAGGGGCTGCCGAAGGTGCGCCTTTCATCCGTCAGCATCTGATCAATGTGGCCCAAAAAGCCTTTGATGATTTTGCTGCCGCCGGAACCGACGCCCAGGCCAACGCCAAGATGCTGGGATTGTGATGACCGAAGCGCAAACAACGCTGCGCCCTTTGCGTTTGGGCATGGTGGGCGGGGGGCAGGGGGCTTTTATTGGAGCCGTGCACCGCATGGCAGCCCGTTTGGACGGCGACTACCGTTTGGTGGCCGGGGCCTTGTCTTCAGATGCCGCTCGGTCTGTGGCCAGTGGTGTGGCGCTGGGTTTGGCCCCTGAACGCTGCTACGCCGATTTTCGCGCCATGGCCCAGGCCGAGGCGGGCCGCCCCGATGGCATTGAGGTGGTTGCCATCGTCACGCCCAACCATTTGCACCACCCTGTGGCTTGCGCGTTCATGGATGCGGGCATCCACGTGATTTGCGACAAGCCCCTGACCACCACACTGGCCGATGCGCTGGACTTGCGCCAACGTGCGGCAAACCGTGGCGTGCGCTTTTTGCTGACCCACAACTACAGCGCCTACCCCCTGGTCCGCGCGGCACGGGCCATGGTGGCGCGGGGCGATTTGGGCCAGGTTCGGGTGGTGCAGGTGGAATATGCCCAAGACTGGTTGGCCTGCGATCTGGAGTCCAGTGGTCAAAAACAGGCCGCTTGGCGCACCGATCCCGCTTTGGCCGGGCCGGCCGGCTGCCTGGGCGACATTGGCACCCACGCCGCGCAGCTGGCCGAATTTGTTTGCGGCATGTCGCCCGCTGAAATCAGCGCCGACTGCGCCACCTTTGTGCCGGGGCGCCGTGTGGACGACCATGTGCAAGTGCAACTGCGCTATGCCAACGGTGCACGCGGCCTGTTGTGGGCCAGCCAAGTGGCCTGCGGCGAAGAAAACCACCTGCGTCTGCGGGTGTACGGCACCGACGCGGCCCTGCACTGGGACCAAGAAAACCCGAACGAACTCATGTGGCACCCCGCGGGGCAAGCGGCCCGCCGCCTCACGCGCGGCATGGCCGATCTGCCGGCCGAAGCCGCCCAGGCCACTCGCACCCCAGGCGGTCACCCCGAGGGCTACCTGGAAGCCTTTGCCAACCTGTACCGAGATTTTGCCCAGGACCTGCGGGACCACGCCGCGGGGGTTGTACAGCCGCCGCGAGTGCCGGGACTGGACG
>JACCDQ010832150.1_pt1 | contig 11511 bp, 9 predicted proteins | sample 7446031 | NCBI WGS metagenome assembly JACCDQ01 (sample SAMN15323442, study PRJNA562643) | freshwater metagenome | isolation source: river surface water | place: USA:Blue River Watershed | collected 2017-08-17
ACAACTTTGTCTTGCCCAACAAATGGGTGATTCAGTTATCAGGTGACTACCAAGGAAAAACAAATATGCCTGTTAGTCAAGGACAAGGCCAAATGGGCCCTCCAGGTATGCAAGCGCAAAGTTCATCGCAAGGATACGTTGAGCCTTACTATGGAATTGATATAGCAATCAAGAAAACGTTCTTGAAAAACGATATGGCGTCTCTGACTTTAGCGTTTAATGACATCGGTAAAACACGGGGTAATACGCGAGTATCATTCGGAGATGGATTTACGCAAACGAGCTATCGTATTTCGAATCCCCAACAAGTTCGATTGACATTATCTGTTCGTTTTGGCAAGTTTGATATGAGCCAAATGATGAAGAAGAATTCAAATAATGTGGATATGCAGCAAATGCAGTAAGAAACTAGATTGTCTTAGCGAGATTTCAAAAAACGACCTGACTGGGTCGTTTTTTGTTTATACAGCTATTGCCTTAAATACTAAATCCTTTAAATACTGTTCGACGAAGGTCGGCTTATTCGCTGCATCGACATCGGTCAACTTAGGCAAATGCGTACTAAAAAACAGTTGAGAATGCGCCGTTTCAATTAACGTCGTACTCAATGAATGAGGAAACAAATAAGCCGGTTGGTATAATTTAATCAAGTCCGAAATACGGGCACACAAATCTTTATACGGCTTAAAAACTTCGTTTTCGTTGATTTCCTTCACCTCTTTGACAAGGTATACTTTACTACTTTCTGAAATGACAATTTGATGTAGGACATTTTTATTGTAGTCGGCCTGCCCCAAACGCTCCGGTAATTCGCGTGTAAATAACTCAACAACACGTTCAATTTTGGCACGTAAATCCTGAATGGGTTCTAGCTGAACGACCACTAAATATTCCATGTAGGACCAATACCAATTTAAGATATAGAGTAATAAACGGTGCTTATTCGTAAAATAGCGGTAGATGGACGCCTCCGTCGTATTCATTTCAACAGCTAATTTCTTGAATGTAAAGTGCTCGAAACCCACCTCATAGATCAATTCAATGGCGTGCTTCACAATCTGCTTCCCAAGATCTGTGCCTTCAGGATCACGCAGATAGATCTTTTCATTCACTTTAAAACTTAACGAGTAGTCCATGAGTTATTAAATTCAGATCGCAAAAATATACGATACCATTACTATCACAAAACAAAATTAAAATATTATTTGTAATAGTAATACTATAATTCAAAAAAGTATTTATAATTTTGCCCGACAAACTAAAAATCATGACACCATCCAATCCGTTAAAGCGAATTGCCCATCTTGTCAAATTGCACAATAAGGAGGTTGTTTCCATCTACCTCTTCTCCATGCTCAGTGGTTTAATCAACTTAAGTTTGCCCCTAGGGGTTCAAACCATTATCGGCTTGGTGATGGGAGCGACGATGGTTAGCTCCATTTATGTGCTTATTTTTCTAGTTGTATTAGGTGTATTTCTGGTAGGCATATTGCAAATCAACCAGATGAAGATCATTGAAACGATACAGCAACGTGTATTCACAACCTATGCTCATACCTTTGCAGAAACCATTCCTCGATTAGATCTAAAGGAAATGGATCATTATTTTATTCCAGAGAAAGTGAATCGTTTTTTCGATACGACGAACATCCAAAAAGGCTTTGCCAAATTGCTTTTGGACATTCCGATGGCAAGTGTGCAAATTGTTTTTGGTATACTATTGCTTTCTCTCTACCACCCACTATTCATCATCTTAGGCGTTTTTTTACTGATCCTTTTGGTTGTGATTTTTAATTTTACAAGCAAAAAAGGAATTTCAACTAGCATCGAAGAGTCCAACTATAAATATGGGGTTGTTGGCTTTTTCAATGAAATGGGACGCACCCTAAAATCGTTCAAATTCAGCCAAGGTTCGAATCTAAACCTCGAAAAAACGAATGCACTTACCCGTGGGTACCTCGAGGCCCGCACACAACATTTTCATGTCTTACTATTTCAATACAAAACGCTCATTTTCTTTAAAGTTAGCTTAACGATTCTGATGCTTACGTTGGGGACTTACCTATTGATTGAGCAACAACTGAACATTGGTGAATTTATCGCAGCAGAAATCGTCATCTTAATGGTGATTGGTGCCGTAGAAAAACTGATTACTAGTTTAGATAGTGCGTATGATGTGATCACTGGATTAGAGAAAATAGCGAGTATTACGGAATCTACGATCGAACAATCCGGGACCATGGAATTGGACGTAAAATCAGGACTCGATATTCAGCTGTCTAACTTCAGCTTTGGATTTGATCCAAGAAAAAAAGTACTCCATGCCGTTAATCTTCGTTTACAACCGGGACAAAAAATAAGTATCCTTGGCCCGGAAGGTTCTGGGAAGTCGGTGCTCCTCCGCATGTTCACTGGTAACTACCAAGATTTTGAGGGAAGTTTCCAAATCAATCATTTCCCAATCCAAAATTATAAGTTGGAAAGCCTTCGCAAATACACGGGTGTTTTACTACACGGGCAAGAAATTTTTGGAGGTAGCCTGTGGGAAAATATTTCGCTTGGTCAAACAGAAATCACGCGTGAACTAATTCTAAAAAAAGCAGACGAACTGGGATTTGACGATTTGTTAACTCATTTCCCCAAAGGATTTGACACGACTATTGAACCTATAGGAAAGAAAACTCCTCAAACCATCGTTCGAAAAATATTGCTTTTACGTGCCTTGTGCGGGACTAAAAAACTATTGTTATTGGAAGAACCTTGGGCTGGATTAGAAGCTTCCCTGGCCGAAAAAATTAAAAAATATCTGTTAAATCAACCTGCTGATACCACGGTTATCGTGGTTTCAAATGACATGGAATTTAACCGATTGACAGACCAACAAATTAACATGCCACATGGAAAAGTTTAACGCATTTGACCACATTTACCAAGAAGGTAAAAGTACGGCCATCAAGCCTTGGCTGATTTCATTATTGGTACTTACCCTTGCGCTTATCTTTTTGCCATGGACGCAAAACATCCGTAGCAAAGGGAATGTGACAAGCCTTTATCAAGAACAAAAACCACAAAAAATCTATAGCCCAATTGCCGGAAAAATTAGTCGGTGGTGGGTCAAAGAAGGAGACACGGTTCAAGCGGGTGATACGCTCGCGAAAATCACCGAGATCAAAGGGGAATACCTAGATCCAAACTTAATTAAACGGACGCAAGAACAACTCAACGCGAAAGTCGGGTCCCTCCGCTACTATGAACAAAAAGTGCAGGCAACTGATGATCAAATTAAAAACCTGAAACGCTCGTTGATCTTAAAGCAAAACCAGGTTGAAAACAAAATCAAGCAATTGCAGCAAAAGATTGTAGGTGAAAAGGCGGAAATGGAAGCGGCACAAAATGACTATAACCTCGCAAAAGACCAATTTGAGCGAAATCAGAAAATGTATCGGGAAGGATTAATTTCTCAGACACAATTTCAACAACGAAATGTGGCGATGCAAAATGCATTGGCTAAAAAAACGACGGCAGAAAATAAGGTCAACCAAACACTCCAGGAGATTACGAATACCCAAATTGAACTCAGAAGCGTTGACCAAGAATACAGTGAAAAAGCCAATAAAGCAGAAAGTGAGCGATTCCAAAGTTTAGGTCAGGTGGAGACGAATAAAGGTGATATTGCGAAGCTTGAAAATCAAGTGGCCAACTACACCATTCGAAATGGCATGTACTACATCATTGCGCCTCAAGCCGGTCAAATAATCCAAGCCACGAAATCGGGTTTAGGTGAGATTATCAAGGAAGGGGAAGATCTTCTAACAATCGTACCTGACAATAACCATGTGGCTGTAGAAATTTTTGTACGGCCCGTGGATTTGCCGCTCATCATTCCAGGTGAAGAAGTACGCTTGATTTTTGATGGATATCCTGTGATCTTATTTGCAGGAGGCTGGCCTAATCAAAGCTATGGAACCTTCCCAGGTAAAATTCGAGCTGTCGAAAATACCATCAATGATCAGGGGCTTTTTCGTGTGATTGTAGAAGAAGATTCGAAGGGGAAAAAGTGGCCAAAGCAACTTCGCATTGGTGCGGGAGCTCAAGGGATTGCCCTATTAAACGACGTTCCCGTTTGGTATGAATTATGGCGAAACATCAATGGTTTCCCGGCCGATTTTTACACAGGTAAAACAGCAAAAAAGAAAAAGAATGAAAAATAAAGTCCTGCTTTTTTTACTGGTTTTCCATGTAGGTTATGGCCAACAGAAAACACTGAGCTCGACAGAATTTTGGCAAATTGTACAGAATTACCATCCGGTCGTGAAGCAAACGCTGATTGAAATTAAACAATCAAACGCATCGCTTACAATTGCGCAGGGTGCATTTGATCCGGTGCTCCAACATTACAGCACGCAAAAAACCTTGGACGGCAAAAACTACCTAGATTACCATGCGCCCTCACTTAGCATTCCGACTTGGTACGGAATTGAGTTCAGTGCAGGTATCGAAAATATTCAAGGTTCCCGCTTAGACCCAAGTCAGACCGTTGGCCAAACAAGCTACCTCGGCGTTCAAATTCCTTTGGCTAAAAACCTGTTGATGGATAAGCGAAGAGCTGCGCTCCAACAAGCCAAAATTTTACAAAAAATGGCGATCCAGGATCAGCGTTCCGAGTTGAATAATTTGTTGCGCGATGCCATGGAAAGCTATATTGCTTGGGTAAGAAGTTACCAAGTGATGCAACTGGTTCAAGCTAATTATGTGAATGCCTCGAAGCGTTTTGACATGGTACGCAAAAGCTTAGAATTTGGAGATAGACCTGCCGTAGATACCTTAGAAGCTCTGACACAAAAACAGACATTTGAGAATTTGCTGGCAGCTAAATCGATGGAATATTTAAATGCAAAACTTAGCCTTTCCGCCTATTTGTGGAATGCTAAAACACGTCCCGTGGACTTAGCAGATGATGTTTTTCCGGCTCCCAATGAAGAAATTAGGTTATTGGAAAATGCCGACCTTAACTTAGAAAGTCTCTTGGAAAAGGCCATGCAAAATCATCCCGAATTAAATAACTACCGGAATAAATTAGATGTGTTAGGGATTGAAAAAAAGTTAAAATTCCAAAGCCTGTTGCCCAAACTTGACGTGAGCTATAACCATTTATCGAAGGGTGGTCCGTCGCTTTATGGGGCCACATTCTTAGAAAATAATTATAAATATGGCGTCAAGTTTGAATTGCCGCTCCGGCTTTCAGAAGGACGCGGTGCTTATCAAGCTGCTAAACTAAAGTTGGAAAACGAGCAATTGAATTTGAATCAAAAACAGGTTCAAGTGGAAATCAAAATTCGAAATTATTATAACCAGTTTGAGACGCTAAAAAAACAAATTCGAACACAAGAATCCGCCTTAACAAACTACCAGTCACTCGTCAATGCGGAGGAAAAACGATTTGAAAATGGAGAATCGTCGCTATTCTTAATTAATAGTCGGGAAATGAAATCCCTGGAAGCTGCAGAGAAATTAGCTGACCTCAAAGCATATCTACAAAAAACTACTTTTGCTTTGCAAGCCAGCGCGGGGATCCTGTATGAAAACTAGACGTTTCGATTTTTGACCTTATCAAAGGCTGCATCGTAATCGGTGCGCAGCGTGCCCATCATACGATCCCAAAACAATAGATAAAGTCCATAATTGCCCGTAAAAAACTTGTGGTGCTGATTATGAGCAACTGCGGTATTTACCCACCGGCCAATCATTGTCGTATTGAATCCTTTGGGATATAGCTCCCAGCCCATGTGTCCATAAATATTATAGATGATGGAAAAGAGAAAAAATATAGGCACGTGGGTAACGTGCATAGGCAAAGTGAAATAAAACAAAATGATAATTCCATTTTCCAAAATGGCCTCCAAAGGGTGAAAAGCATATGCTGCCCATGGGGAGGGATTGGTCGATTTGTGATGCACCAGATGAAACCATTTAAATAAAACTGGATGATGCATCATGCGATGAATCCAATAAAAATAGGTGTCGTGGACAAAAAACATGATGGGGAATGCCAACAAGTAATAGGCCCACCCATATTGCGAAATGTCTGAATAAATGGTCGTATGAGGTCGAACCGCTGGATTAAATACCACGCCAGTCACGATCAACGAAAAAATGACCATACTAGAAAGTGAGTAAATCATTTCGCGGAGATAATCCGTGTTTTTAGGGAAAGAGACTTGAATTTTTTTGGTTGCGATCCGGTTTCGAAGCAGGAAATAACAAACGATAAAAACGATACCCGCGATGATAAAATAGCGACTCCCTACAATTGTTAAAATTTCAAGAAATTTGGCGACGGAAAAATTCATGGTGCAATTTTACAACAAAATTCTACTTTTTTCGCCCCCACCAATTCGCTAATACAGAGGCTGTTATGTTTTGCATTGAACCGAATATGCCAGGAACTAGTCCCATGGTAGCCATATAGCCCATTTTAGCTGCAATACCTGTGGCTAAACCTGCATTTTGTAAGCCAACCTCAAAGGCGATTGTCCGAGAATCTTGCTCGTTGATTCCCATCCATTTGCTAATCTGATATCCAAAAAAGTAACCGGATAGATTGTGAACTAAAACGATTAAAATCAATAACCAACCCAATGACATCAATGCATTATGTCCTGATGAAACCGTTAAAGCCACAATAAATATGATCGACGCCATGGATAATATAGGCAATAGTTCATCCAGCCACTTTTGCTTTCCATATGCGTATTTATTGTAAACCAAACCAGCCAGCACAGGGAAAATGACAATCTCTAAAATATGCCAAAACATATCCCAAAAGTTGATGGGCACCAACTGATTCGCTAATACCTTCATCAATAATGGCGTTACAAGCGGGGCCAATAATGTGGAAATAGCCGTCACGGTCACCGATAAAGCCAAATTCCCCCCTGAGATATAGGCCATCACATTGGAGGCCACACCACTCGGAGAGCAACCCACGAGGATAATTCCTGCTGCAATTTCAGGCGGAAGATCCGTAGTCATAGCCAGTGCAAATCCAATTCCTGGCATGATTAAATAATGGCAAAAGATCCCGGCTAAAATAGGCTTTGGCGATTTGACAATCTCCACAAAGCGCGTCAAATTCATATGAATCCCCATGCCAAACATCGTAATAACTAATAAAGGTGTCACTAATTTCTTCAGTGGGAAACCTTGAAATGTGACTAAATTTTCGGGGTAATTTAAAGCATAGGTCGATGCGGCAAAAATAAAAAGAGTGTAGGAAAATCCTTTCCAAATCGGGTAGCCCTGAAAGCCCAAAGCGAGAAACGTAAAACAAAACATTAAACCAATGGAGGCGCCAGATATGTCTAGTGAAAAACAGATAGCAGAGATTAGCGCCGCGAGAAATCCCAAGCCTAGGCAGGCTTGAAAAATGATTGGTTTCATAGGTTACTAGGTTTAGAATAAGTTAAAAATAGTAAAATAAATTAGTAGCCTAAAATCACAAACGCTAACTTTAAAGAATAGCCTTCCTTAAAGGTGAACCGAGCAAAAAGAGATTAATGAAAATTTTATTCTGCTTACTTCTTTCATTTGCCGTTTTTTCACAAGAGAAATATCGCGTTTCTGGTGTCGTTAAAGATGCCAAAACGCTGGAACTGATTCCTGGAGCGAGCGTATATTTAGAGGGCACGACAATTGGAACACAAGCAGATTCTCTTGGGCGATTTAACTTGAAAAATATCACGATGGGTCGGTACCAGCTTGTTGGCTCACTCGTAGGCTATAAGCCTAGTCTTCAATTTATAGAGATCCATCAACAGCCCAAACAAGTGCTGATATTACTCGAAGAGGACAATCAAACATTAGACGAAGTTCGAGTTAGTGCGGGTCGAGATAAGGCCTGGGAGAAAGGATTACGAAAATTTGAACGGGCATTTCTAGGGGACTCCTATAGTAAAAAAGAGGTCCGCATTTTGAATAAAGAGGTATTGGATTTTGATGTAAATGACGATCGATTTTTAGCTACTGCGATCGCCCCATTAATCATTGAGAACACAAGTTTAGGCTATAAAATAACATATACGCTTGACCGTTTGGAACAAACGAAAGACCTTACTTCGTTTCGTGGTTTAGGACGATATGAGTTTTTAAATGCAACTGATGCCAAACAGCAAAGGCGATGGGACGCGAATCGAAAAGAGGCCTATTTAGGATCTTTGGCACACTTTTTAAAAGCCTTAGTAGATAATCAATTAGAGGCAGAAGGCTTTAATGCGTATTTACTGAAACCGGGGGCACAGCAAATGGGGAGGAAAGGATATTTTTATGACATTTCAACTAACCGCCATTTCCCATTTCAACCGACCGAATTAATTAAACCATTTAATCAAACGGGACTGTTGCTGTTTGATACTCAAAATGCGATGGAATTAGTCTATAACCAGCGCCGTGTCACGCGCCCCATGTTTACAGATGCGCCTTACCCCTATACCATCTTAATTCCAAAGGGGCGAGTATTATTGAGTCCCATGGGAAATTTGATGGATCCTTTTTCACTAGAAATGCGGGGAGATATGGGACGGATTGGGATGGCGGAATTATTACCACTCGATTATACCCCATAAAAAAAGGCGCTCTTTCGAGCGCCCTTCTTTTACTTTAATTTCATATTGACTGGATCCCACTGGATAATCTTCTTGCTGAAATAACTTTCATTACAAGATAAGGCTGGAGCTGCTGCTCTAAATCCAAAGGTTGCATCCTCGACAACTTGCTTTCCTGTACGAATTGCATCAAAGAAATTCGTGAAGTGATCTACATGCTCATCGTAGCCTGCGGGCGCTCTGAAAATCACATCCTCTTTGATTGGGCGTTTGCGCTGAGCCTCCGTCCATTTGGCATTATAATCCTTCGTCATCTCTTCTTGCATACTTTTTGAGAACGTAAATACAGAATCATATCCCCCAAATCCCGGTGCTTCGGGCATAATGCTATGCTTCACCGAAATCGTATTTCCTTTCACGTCCATAACGCCTTCCGAACCGATTAAACGAATCACTTCCTGACCGCCAGTTCCGCTGACAAAGTTTACTTGTAAGGTCAATTGGAAGGCAGGATGCTGCTCCGTATTGCCATATTGCATCACGCCCGACATCACATCGGGTAAGTTCCGGCCGTCATTCCAATGGCTGAATTGCCCAGTTGAGAAAATCGTTTCCGGACCATTTGAGTTAGTCATAAAGTGTGTGCCGCTTAACAAGTGAATGAATAAATCACCAGCAACACCGGTTCCTACTTCTTTAAATGCACGCCACCAGAAGAATTTTTTTGCGTCAAATTCCATTTTGGCAGTTGCCTCGATGAAACGATTCCAATCACATGTAGAAGCATCTGCATCTTTTGGTATGGTATATTCCCAAGCGCCGATCGAACTTTGACGATCATACACGGCATTCACCATATTAAGCTTTCCAATTTCACCATTGGCCAACATCTCCTTTGCCTTCGCTAAGCCGATGCTACTAACGCGTTGAGAGCCTACTTGTAAAACCTTGTTATATTTCTTTTGGGCATCGATGACACGTTTCCCTTCGTCGATTTTGTAGACCATCGGTTTTTCTACATACACGTGTTTGCCTTTCGCTAATGCGTCGATGGTGATGCGTGCATGCCAAACGTCATGCGTTGCAATGATCACCGCGTCGATATCTGGGCGATCCAATAATTCCTTGTAGTTACGCGTCGTATATAAATCTTTGCCATAAAGTTCTTTGGCGTTTTCGATACGACCCGTATATAAATCACAAATTCCCGCTAATTCAACACCTGGAACTTTGAGAGCGGAAGCTAAATCAAAGTGGCCTTGAACACCAAAACCAATCACCCCTAAGCGAATTTTATCGCCAACTGAAATCGGTTTTTCGTAACGTAAAATACGTTCTTCTGCTTTTTGCTGTGCGGCGAATGATTGCAACGGTGCCGAGGCGGCTACCATACTTGTTGCACCAATCTGCTGCAGGAATCGTCTGCGTGATGCGGAACTGTTATCTTTCATAATAGGTTATTTTTTCAGGCTCTAATTTACAAATCTTCTAATGCGTATCGCACATAGGCGAATTTTTTTCCGTCAGGACTCCAAGATGGAACATTGATCGTGCCCTGCCCGCCGTAAAAAGCCTCCGTTAAATCTTTGATTTTTTTTGTTTTTAAATCCAACAAGCGCAATTTGATTTGTCGGCCGAACGGATGCGCTTGTACCTGGTCCTCCATGTAGGTAATTATTGTTGCAACCTTGTTATTTGGTGCAATATGTGCGAACCAATTGGAATAATGATCAAAAGTCATCTGCTCCGGCGCTGAACCATCGGGCTTCATTCGCCAAATCTGCATCATCCCGGTACGGTAAGAATTGATGTAAATGAATTTTCCATCGGGCGAATATTCAGGTCCGTCATCTAGGCCTTCTGTACTCGTTAATCGAATTTCTTCGCCTCCGTTTGTGGACATCGCATAAACGTCATAGTTACCATTTCGGGCGGCACAATACACCATGGTATTCCCATCGGGCGAAACACCATGCCAATAAGACGGCGTCAAGGGGGTTAGTTGGGTCGGTATTCCGCCACCCGAAGAAACTTTGTAAATGAAAGAAGTATGTTCTTTTATTTCGGCTTTTGCACTGGAAATAAATAAATTCTTCCCATCAAAAGAATAACCATGATCGTTATTTGCCTTCTGCACCGTTCCCGTATTCAACTCCCCTAATTTTTCCCCATTCGGGCTAACTTTTTCCAATTTTCCGTAGGCATTGATGAGCAGAAATTTCCCATCGCGCGACCAATTGGGCGCTTCGAAATGCCTTTTTTCTTCCAGAATTTTCTCGGATTTTCCCGACTTGAGGTCGTAGATGTACAAAGAGCTGATGACTTTTTTGCCCGCAGGCACTTGAGCCGAAAGCGAGCTGGCAATGAGCGCCAAAGCAAAGATTTTTTTCATGGTAGGTTTAGAGATTAGTGTAAGTTTACACAGAATCTGATTAGATTCCTATCCTGACTTCTCCCCCCATATCTTTGAACCACTTGCCTTTGGACCACTTACCTTTGGCAATCCTCCAAGGTTTGCCAAAGGTAGGGTGTGGCGGACCAATTTGTTTCAAGAAAACTGATAATCGAAATCAGTTTATTGGAAAGAAAATACGATCGGAAATACGAAACTGACAATCGCCGCCCACAAGGCATAATAGGGTAAAAAGCGAGTCATACTTGCCTCCACATCAGCCAGATTTTTTTGCCCCTTAAGCAAGCCGAGTAATTGACGAGTCACGAAAATCAGGTTCAATAAAACCAACACATTACTGCCCAACACAGCAATCCGATTGGGTGTCAAACCTAACTCGATCAGACGAAAAGCGATCGCAGAAAGTGCAATCCCATTATTAATAATCGCTAAAAAAGCCAATACAACCAGTATCACACGATTGAACCGTGACCCTGTATCCTTGGTCGCCTCACTCAC
>JACCDQ010589698.1_pt1 | contig 11508 bp, 9 predicted proteins | sample 7446031 | NCBI WGS metagenome assembly JACCDQ01 (sample SAMN15323442, study PRJNA562643) | freshwater metagenome | isolation source: river surface water | place: USA:Blue River Watershed | collected 2017-08-17
CTGGGTGAATTTATTGCAGCAAAAGCTCCAGCAAGAGCGCCCGGGCACCGAAGTCGTCAACGCCAGCATCAGTGGTGACACCACCTCGGGCGGCAGAGCCCGACTGCCCGAGTTGCTGACGCAGCACCAGCCCACACTGGTGGTGGTTGAGCTGGGCGGCAACGATGCGCTGCGCGGTTTGCCGCTGGATCAGACCCGAGACAACCTGTTCGCGATTACCCGGATGGCGCAGAAAAGTGGCGCCAGAGTGGTGTTACTTGGCATGCAGGTGCCTCCCAACTATGGCCGCGATTACGGCCAGCGTTTTGCCGCCCTCTATAGCGAAGTAGCCAAAGCAACGCGGGCATCCCTGGTACCATTTTTTCTCAAAGGGATCGCAGATGCCAGCGACAGCATGGCCTGGTTCCAGTCTGACCGTATTCATCCCAAAGAAGAAGCCCATCCGCGAATGCTGGCCAATGTCTGGCCTGCACTCAAAAAAGGACTGTTATGAGTTTGACCCCCCTCAGCGCTGCAGAAGTCATGGCACGCCTGGCAGACTTTGATGCCATCATCGATGCCCGTAGCGAAGACGAATTCCAGGCCGACCATCTGCCCTGCGCGGTCAACTGGCCCACCCTGAATAACGCCGAACGCATCGAAATCGGCACGCTCTACAAGCAGGTCAACCCGTTTGAGGCACGGAAACGGGGTGCAGCCATTGCGGCACGCAACATCGCCGCCCATATTGAACGCGAAGTCATTGGCAAGCCGCGCGAATGGCAGCCACTGGCCTACTGCTGGCGCGGCGGACAACGCAGCGGCTCATTGGCGTTGATCCTGAGCCAGATCGGTTTTCGGGTGACGCTGGTGGAAGGTGGCTACAAGGCCTTTCGGGCGGCGCTGGTGCAGGATATCGCGGCACGCGCGCCCGGTTTGTCGTACCGGGTCATTTGTGGACCCACCGGCAGTGGCAAGACGCGCCTGCTGCAGGCACTGGCGGCCGAAGGTGCCCAGGTGCTTGATCTGGAAGCCTTGGCCAAGCACCGCAGTTCGGTGCTGGGCGCCATGCCCGGATTGGCGCAGCCGACACAAAAACATTTTGAAACCCTGATCTGGGATCAACTGCGCCGCTTCAAACCCGAGCTGCCGGTGTTTGTGGAGAGTGAGAGCAAAAAGGTCGGCAATCTTGCCGTACCGGGGGCGCTGATGGATGCGATGCGTGCCAGCCCGTGCATGAACCTGCAACTGTCCGATGAACAGCGTGTGGCGCTGTTGCTGGAGGATTATGACTACCTGACGCGCGACGTGACCTATTTCTGCAAACGGCTGGGGCTCTTGACCGAACTCAAAGGCCGCGAGGTGGTGGCACGCTGGCAAAACTTGGCGCAGGAGGGCGATTTTTCCAGCGTGGTCATGGAGTTGCTGACCCAGCATTACGACCCGGCTTACCTGCAATCAATGCAGCGCAATTTTGTGCAATTTGCGCAGGTGGTTCACTTGCATCCAGCCGACCGATCCGCCAGCGCGATGAGCGCCCTGGCGAAACAGCTGCTGGCCTGAGCGGGAAAGTGGTCAGGCCGCTGGCGTCTGATCCGTTGTTTGACCGGGTTCATCCTGCTGGCTTTCAGGAGCACCCTCGCCCGCTTTGCGCTGGGCTTTTTCTTTGAGCTTCTCTTCTTTTTTCTTCTTTTTTGCCAGTTCTTTCTGACGTTTTTCGTAGCCGTAATTAGGTGTTGCCAAGTTGTGCTTTCAAGTTAATGGGCCGATTTTAGCCGCCCTGCACTCAGGCACAATGTTGCAAGGCTTGAAACAGGTCATCCTGCAAATCAATGGCAGCCTCCAGACCGATGGAAAAGCGTACCAGAATGCCAGGCTGCAGATGGTGAGGCCAGGCGCTGCGCATGGTTTCGAGTTGATAAGGCATCACCAGACTGATCGGGCCACCCCAGCTGTAGCCGATCTTGAACAGCCGCAGTGCATCGCAAAAGGCATCCACCCGCTCCTGCCTCAGGCTTGGCTTGAAGATCACACTGAACAAACCCGCTGCCGCACCCGGGTTGTTGCCACACAACGCCCGCCATTGCACATGACCAGGTGACTGAAGCAACGCCGGATGCAGCACATGCGCAAATTCATCACGATGCTGGCACCAGGTCGCCAGCACGCGGGTGGTTTCATCGTGCTGACGGTAACGCAGGGACAGGCTCGGCAAGGACCGCAGCACGATCTCGGCATCATTGGCAGCCACCCCCAGGCCCAGACGCATGTGGCACAGCTTGAGACGCATGTGCAGGCGCTCATTGGCAGTGATCACGCTGCCCATCAGGACATCGCCACCACCGCTGGGGTATTTGGTCAGTGCCTGGATGGAAATATCAACACCCAAATGCGCAGGCTGGCCAGGTTGCAGATCAAACGGCTTGAAAGCCAGACCCACCCCCCAGGTGTTGTCGAGCGCACACAGCACCTTGGCGGCACGGCAAATGCGGACCTGCTCACAAAGGTCGGGGAACTCGAGCGTGACCGAGCCTGCTGCTTCGAGCCACACCAATTTGGTTTGGGATGAAATCTTGGCGGCCAGATCAGCAGGATCCATGGGGTCAAAATACCTGTGGGTGATGCCCCAATCCGCCAATTCCCCTTCGGCCAGGGCCTTGGATGGGCCGTAGGCATTGTCAGGAATGAGTACCTCATCACCCCGCTTGAGCAAAGCCAGGTTGACGGTCGCAATTGCAGCCAGACCACTGGGCACCAGCAGGCATTGACCGCCGCCTTCCAGCGTACAGAGCCGCTCCTCCAGCGTGTAAGTGGTGGGTGTGCCGTGCAGACCGTAGGTGTAGGCCGACTTGTCCTTCCAGTCAAACTCGCGCATGGCGGCCACATTGGGAAAAAACACCGTAGAGGCCTTGAATACCCCGGGCTGTGGCGCAGCGAACCCTGAAGGCGGCTGGTAAGGGTGATGAATCAGCGTGGTGATGAGATCAGCCATGGCAGCCACGTACGCGTGTCAAACGCTCCACTTCTTGATCAGATGTTCAGGGCGCAAACTGTCATAACTTTCGAAGGGCTGGTGGATCCAGGGGTTGGTCGGCAAAAATTCGACCGAATAATCAGGCGTGAATTTGGACAGGGCCTTGGTCCAGATCACCGCGCTGCGCAGTTCGGTGATGGGTTTGTAATTGTTTTTGAGCTGATGCATCACCGCTTCAAGCGTCAGACCCGAATCTGCCAGGTCATCCACCAGCAACACCTTGCCGGCAATTTCGCCTTTGGGCGTGGTGATGTAGTGCGCGATGTCGAGGTTGCCCTGTACCGTGCCCGCCTCGGAGCGGTAGGAACTGGTCGACATGATGGCCAGCGGTTTGTCGAAAACCCGCGACAAAATGTCACCGGGGCGCATGCCGCCCCGGGCAAGGCACAGAATGTTGTCAAACTCCCAGCCCGACTGAAAAATCTTGATCGCCAGTTTTTCGATCAGGCCGTGGTATTCGTCATAACTAACATACAAGTGCTTGCCGTCTTCTGTCAACATAAATGTCCCTAAATAATTGTTGCTAACGCGGATCGGATGACGCTTTAAAAAACTTGTCTTTGAATCAATCAGCCAGAAACGGATGATGCATCATGATGGTGTGATCACGGTCCGGGCTGGTCGAGATGATGTGCACCGGCACCCCGGTGACCTGCTCAATGCGTTGCAGGTACAGCCGTGCCGCTGTTGGCAACTTGTCGTATTGCGTGACACCCACCGTGCTATCACTCCAGCCTTCCATGGTTTCATAAACCGGCACGCAGCGCGCAATGTCGTCCGCCCCCATCGGCAAAATGTCGGTCACTTCACCATCAAGCTCGTAACCCGTACAGAGTTTGAGCTCTTTCAAACCATCAAGCACATCGAGTTTGGTGATACACAGGCCGCTCAGGCCATTGACCTGGGCTGAACGCTTGAGCAAGGCCGCATCAAACCAGCCGCAGCGGCGGCTGCGCCCGGTGGTGACGCCTTTTTCAGCACCTACGGTGCTCATGTGCCAGCCCGGTGTCCCGGGAACTTCCCAATCCAGCTCGGTGGGGAACGGGCCCCCGCCCACACGTGTGCAATAGGCTTTGGTGATGCCAAGAATGTAATGGAGCATGCCAGGCCCCACACCGGCACCAGCAGCAGCATTGCCCGCCACGCAGTTGCTGGATGTCACAAACGGATAAGTGCCGTGATCGACGTCAAGCAAAGTTCCCTGCGCGCCTTCAAAGAGCAGGTTCTCACCCTTCAGATGGGCGTCATTGAGCTCGCGTGACACGTCGGCCATCATCGGCTTAAGCAATTCGGCATGGCGCATGGCCTCGTCATACACCGCGTCAAACTGAACCTCACCGTCTTTCATGAAGGGGGCCAGGGTCGGGCCAAAGTCAAACGCTCTTGATCCCAAAAAGGTGGTCAGCACATGGTTGTGCAGGCTCAACAGAACACGCAGTTTGCTGGCGAAACGCTCGGGAAACTTGAGATCCTGCACACGCAGGGCGCGGCGGGCGATCTTGTCTTCATAGGCTGGGCCAATGCCGCGGCCAGTGGTGCCAATCTTTTCACTGCCGCCCTGCTCGCGCGCGGCTTCGCGCGCCACATCCAACGCTGCATGAAAGGGCAGGATCAACGGGCAAGCCTCGCTGATGCGCAAACGCGAACGCACGTCAACACCCACCTTTTCCAATCCGGTAATTTCTTCAAACAGTTTGGCCGCCGAGAGCACCACACCGTTGCCGATGTAACACTTCACGCCCGGGCGCATGATGCCGCTGGGAATCAGGTGCAGCGCGGTTTTGACCCCGTTGATGACCAGCGTATGACCCGCATTGTGGCCGCCCTGAAAACGGACTACGCCCTGGGCACTTTCCGTCAACCAGTCCACCAACTTCCCCTTGCCCTCGTCGCCCCACTGGGTGCCAACGACAACAACGTTACGTCCTTTGATAACAGTCATTATTTGCTTCTTTATAGTTTCAATGCATGGCTTGAACAACCCACTGGCCCGCAGCCTCAATCAACTCGCGATCACAGTGGAACTCATCAACTTCACTCTCATGGCCGGGCAACACACAGACCACAATTTCACCCCGTGCGCGCAGGTCGGTAATCGTGGCGTTCAGTCTGGCGTCATCACGCCATGGGGCGCGAATCGCGGCCTGCAAGGCCCGCGGCGCCACAACGGCCACCAGCGCCTTCAGGTCAAGGCTGAAACCGGCAGCAGGCCGATTGCGGCCGAATACCGCCCCCACCTCGTCATAACGGCCACCACGTACCAGGGCATCGCTGGCGCCTGGCGAATAAATGGAAAATCGGACACCGGTGTAGTAGTCATAACCGCGCAGATCAGCCAGGTCAAAGCTGAGTTTGGCAGTTGGCAACTGACGTGCCAGTTGTCGCAAGCTTTGCAGGGCTTCTCGCACTGCAGGCGAGGCCGGCAGGTTTTTTCCCGCCTCTACCAAAATGTGCTCATCACCGTACAGCTGCACCAGCGCCAGCAAGCCCTGGCGCACCTGTTCGGGCAGACCACGGGTGAGTGCTGTCAATTCGGCGCTGTCTTTGGCAGCAAGCGCAGCATGCACATCGGCCAGCCGGCTCGTATTCAGTGAAACCTCCGATAGCAATGCCTTGACCAATCGAGCGTCGGCCAGATCAATACTGGGCGCTTCCACTTTGGCCGCCTTGAGGCAGTCAATCGCGAGTGTCAGTATTTCAATGTCCGCTTCCAAACCTGCGTGACCATAAATTTCCGCCCCCAGCTGTAGCGGCTCACGCGTGGCATGAGGGGCACTGGAGCGGGTATGCAACACCGGACCGCAATAACACAGGCGGGTGACCCCTCGACGATTGAGCAGATGCGCATCGATGCGTGCCACCTGGGGCGTACTGTCAGCACGTAAACCCATCATGCGACCTGACAGCTGGTCGACCAGCTTGAAGGTTTGCAGATCAAGCGCCGAACCGGCCCCCGTCAGCAACGACTCAAGATGCTCCAGCAACGGTGGCATGACCAGCTCGTAGCCATAACTGCGTGCGGTGTCGAGCAGGTCGCGGCGAAGTTCTTCGATGTGACGAGCCTCGGAAGGCAAGACATCGGCAATGTGATCCGGCAGAACCCAAGCGGACATGAGATGATGAGGAGCTGTTAAATAGAGGATTTTACCGGCCAAAAGACCGGTATTTGCTCAGCCCAGCCACCAAATCAACACCAGCCCGAGTGACAGGCTGCACAGGCCAAAAAATCGGAGCTGGCCATCGTTGAGTTTGAGTATCTGGACAAAAGCCCGGCGCCAAGCGCCAGGAGAAATGAAGGGCAGCAGCCCCTCCATCACCAACAACAACGCCACCGCCAGCCATAAAGTGGTGCTGTCCAAGGCAACGACCAGCTTTACTTCTTGGGGCTCGCCGTCAATCCACCGCGCATGGACTTGAAAAACTCGGAACTCGACGGATCGAGCACCATCACGTCGCTCTTGCTGGCAAACGAGGCCTTGTAGGCGTCCAGACTGCGGTAGAACTGGGCAAACTGCGGATCACGGCCAAAAGCCTCGGCATACAGGCGGGCCGCCTGGGCATCACCCTCACCCTTGAACTTTTGCGCATCCCGGTAGGCATTGGCGACGGTGATCTCGCGTTGGCGATCCGCATCAGCGCGGATTTTTTCACCCTCGGCAAAACCGGTCGAGCGAAGTTCGTTGGCGACACGCTTGCGTTCGGCTTCCATGCGCCGATACACCGACTCGGTGATGGCGTCCACATAATCCACTCGGGTAATTCGCACATCGATCACATCCACACCCCACGGCTTGCTGCCCCGCACCTGGCTGAGCACTTCGGACTTGACATCAGCCATCACCTGCTCACGCTTGGAAGACAGCAGTTCCCTGACTGTTCGCTTGTTGACTTCTTCCTGGAAAGCATTACGCACCACCCGGTTCAGTTGGCTCGCGCCGGCCGCCTCGGTGGTGCCCACGTTCCGGATGTACTCGGTGGGCTCGGAGATGCGCCAGCGGACATACCAATCGATCACCACGCGCTGTTTTTCTGCCGTCAGCATCGGCTCGTTGTCCGTGCTGTCGAGCGTGAGCAGGCGTTTGTCGATGTAAGACACATTCTGGAACGGCGGTGGCAATTTGAAGTTGAGCCCGGGCTCGGTGATCACTTCCTTGATCTGACCCAAGGCCAGCACCACCCCAAACTGGCGCTGGTCCACCACAAAAAGCATCGAGCTGAGAATAGCCAGCGCGAAAAGGATGCTGGAAAAAATAAATCCTAAGCGGTTCATGCCTGGCGCCTATCGGGTTTCTCGGTTGCGGTCACGCGCCGCGTCACGGGTACGTGCATCGGTGCTGGCGACAGCATTGGCAGGACTGGGCACCGGCGCCACAGGCACAACTGCTGCAGTCTCCTCGGCAACCTTGCCGGTCATCTGGATGATCTTGTCCAGCGGCAGGTACAGCAGGTTCGAACCCTGTTTGGAGTCGACCATGACTTTGGTTACGTTGCTGTAGATCTGCTGCATCGCGTCGATGTACATGCGGTCTCGTGTGACCTGGGGTGCCTTCTGGTATTCGGACAGTACCGACTTGAAACGCTGCGCGTCACCCTGCGCCTGAGCCACGATGCGTGACTTGTAAGCATCCGCCTCTTCCTTCAGACGGGAAGCAGCACCCACCGCCCGCGGAATTACATCATTGGCGTAAGCCTCTGCCTCGTTCTTGGCGCGCTCGCGCTCCTGGCCAGCCTTGAGCACATCGTCGAACGCGGCTTGCACCTGTTCTGGGGGACGCACCCCGCCTTGTTGAAGGTTGATGCCGACCACCTCGACGCCCACTTTGTAGCGGTCCAGAATGGCTTGCATCAGGGCCCGGATACGCGGCGCAATCTGGTCACGCTCCTCAGACAGGGCGCGGTCCATCTTCATCTTGCCGACTACTTCGCGCACCGCTGTTTCAGCGGCTTGCACCACCGCATCGGCCGGGTTTTTGCTTTCAAACAAAAAGGCGCGAGCATCATTGAGCCGGTACTGCACGGCAAACTTGATTTCAACTATGTTTTCATCCTCGGTCATCATGGCAGACTCGCGCAGCCCGGTGGCCTTGATGACCACATCGCGCCCTACATCGACCGACCGGATCTGGGTCACAAAAACCAGCTCATGGCGCTGGATCGGATAAGGCAGACGCCAATTGAAACCCGCCCCCACTGTTGCGTTGTACTTGCCAAACTGGGTGATCACCGCCTGCTGTCCCTCCTGCACGATGAAAAAGCCGGTACCCAGCCAGATCAGGACAGCAACTGCAAGCACCATACCTACACCGAGGCCCGCGCTCTTCATGTCGGGCTGAAAGCCACCGCCATGGTCACCGCCAGAGCCATTGCCGCCACCGCGGATCGGCGTCGCGCCCCGACCGCCACCTTTCGCACCGCCAAACAGGCCGCCCAGCTTGCGGTTGAAATCGCGCCACAACTCGTCAAGATCAGGTGGTCCCTGGTTGGCGCCACGCTTGGGGCCACGCGGGGACTGCTGATTCGGCGGTGTCGCATCGGGTGTCTGTTCCGGCGGCTTGGTGGCCTGATCATCCGGTGTGCCAGGCGTGTCGTCGGAACGGCCCCAGCGTGGATCGTTCAGGTTGAACATGCCCCGGATTCGGGATGGCAGGAAAGCCAGACTAAACGTCGGTCGTTGAAGTTTCATCGGATCACTCATATTTGTTTTGACTCCATTGTGCCGAAATCATCATCAGCCTCATGATCTTCATGGAAATGCGGTGGTGCCAGTGGCGCCAATGCCGCTGCCTGAACTTTCTCCACCAGCAATTGGCGCAGCACGAGGACGCCGTCACCATGTTGTGCACTCAGGAAAATCCGCGGCGTCGGTACACCCGCCAAGTCGTAAACATCCTGCATCTCGTGGGGACACATGGTGAGGTCAACCTGATCCAGCTTGTTGAAAACCAGCACTTGTGGAATATCGCCCGCACCAATTTCCTGCAGTACGCGCTGCACTTCGGCTATCTGCTCAAGATGGCTGGGGCTGGAAAAATCAACCACATGCAACAGCAAGTCAGCATCCACCGCCTCTTGCAAGGTGGCCTGAAACGCATTGACCAGTCCGTGCGGCAGATCCCGAATAAATCCGACGGTGTCGGAGAGCGAAATGACGCGCCCGAGTTCACCCAGGTACAACTGGCGAGTGGTCGTGTCCAGCGTGGCAAACAGCTGGTCAGCAGCATAAACACGCGCCTTGACCAGCGCGTTGAACAAGGTGGATTTGCCCGCGTTGGTGTAACCGACGAGTGAGATGTTGAAGGCGTCGCGGCGTTCACGCTGCCGACGCTGGGTTTGTCGCTGTCGCTTGACCTTGACCCGACGCTCCTTGATGCGCTTGATGCTGTCAGCAATCATGCGGCGGTCGAGCTCGATTTGCGATTCACCCGGGCCGCCGCGCATGCCGATGCCGCCGCTCTGACGCTCCAGATGGGACCAGCGCCGCACCAGACGGGTACTCAAATACTGCAGGCGGGCCAGCTCAACCTGCAACTTGCCTTCGTGGCTGCGCGCACGCTGGGCAAAGATCTGCAGAATCAACAAGGTGCGGTCGTTGACCGGCAATTCCAGATGACGCTCCAGATTGCGCTGCTGAGCCGGACTCAGGCTTTGATCAAAAAGGATTTCCTGTACGCCTAATTGAGCGGCCAGTTGTTTGACTTCATCCGCCTTGCCACTGCCAATGAAGAGTGCAGCGTCAGGCACTTTGCGTTTGCAGGTAAGGCGTGCAACAGGCTTGAGCCCGGCAGTCTGGGCAAGCAGACCGAGTTCTTCGAGTTGCCCATCAAAAAAAGGAAGTCCAAAATCAACCCCCACCAGCAAGGCGGGGGTGACCTGACGATCAGGCTGCTCCAGGTTGTTCACCCTCAGTCACTGAAAAATTGACTGCACGACCGGGTACGATGGTCGAGATGGCGTGTTTGTAGACCATTTGTGTGACTGTGTTGCGCAACAAGACCACATACTGATCGAACGACTCGATTTGACCTTGCAACTTGATGCCATTGACCAAATAGATTGACACAGGAATATGCTCCCGGCGCAATGCGTTCAGAAATGGATCTTGCAAGAGTTGGCCTTTGTTGTTCACGATATTCTCCGTGTTCGGAAATTTAAGAAGGGGTAACGATAACACAGTGCCACCCGGCATCCAGGTAGCCCGAGCCTAATTCCTCAAGAAATTCCGAGCCATTCTTGCCGCTGGGCAAACTCAGGCAGGTTTGTCTGCAAACGGATTGCTCGAGGTCTTCATTTCAATCCGCAAAGGCGTGCCCACCAGGTCGAATTCCTTGCGAAAACGTCCCTCAAGAAAACGCTTGTAGGCGTCAGTCACGTGTTCCAGCGAATTACCATGAATGACAATGACCGGCGGATTCATGCCACCCTGATGGGCATAACGCAGTTTGGGTCGGAACATGCCGGCACGCTGAGGGCTCTGGAATTGCACTGCCTCGAGGAGCAAACGTGTCAGCACCGGCGTTGACATCTTGCAGTTGGCCGCCTTGTAGGCTTGTGCAATCGATGCCCACAAAGGTCCAAGCCCCTGCCGCTTTTGCGCCGAGATGAAGTGCATGTTGGCAAACTTCAAAAATGGCAAACGGGTTTCAACCGAGCGTTTGACCAGTTCGCGCTGGTAGTCATCGACGGCGTCCCATTTGTTGACGGCCAACACCACGGCGCGTCCATTTTCCAGGATGTAGCCCGCAATATGGGCGTCCTGGTCGGTCACACCCTGCGTGGCATCGATCAGCAACAACACCACATGGGCCGACTCAATGGCCTGCAGGGTTTTCACCACCGAAAATTTTTCAATGGCCTCAAACACCTTGCCGCGCCGACGCAGGCCGGCGGTGTCAATCAATTCGAATTTTTGACCTTTGCGCTCGAAAGGCACTGAAATCGCGTCGCGCGTGGTTCCGGGCAAATCAAATGCCACCAGGCGCTCCTCACCCAGCCAGACATTGATCAGCGTCGATTTGCCGACATTGGGACGGCCGGCAATTGCCAGCTTGATGACGCCTGGCTGCTCGGGCTCCTGCAGCTCGTCTTCGGTCAACTGCAAGGGCAACAAGGCCCGATCCAGCAGTTCGCGAATACCCTGACCATGGGCCGCCGACACCGCGAGAACTTCACCTAATCCAAGCTCATAAAATTCAACCAATTGGCCACCGGCCTGAATACCTTCGGCCTTGTTGGCAACCAGCAGACAGGGTTTACCGAGGCGGCGCAGGTAATTGGCAATGTCATGGTCCTGCGCCGACACGCCGACGCGTGCGTCCACCACAAATACGACCACATCGGCCTCGGCCACCGCCTGCCGCGTTTGTTTGGCCATTTCCTTGTAGATACCAGCGCTGGCGTCGGGCTCAAAACCACCCGTGTCAATCACGATGTATTCGTGTTTGCCCAGCCTGCCATTGCCGTAATGCCGATCACGCGTCAAACCCGCAAAATCCGCC
>JACCDQ010156028.1_pt1 | contig 11507 bp, 15 predicted proteins | sample 7446031 | NCBI WGS metagenome assembly JACCDQ01 (sample SAMN15323442, study PRJNA562643) | freshwater metagenome | isolation source: river surface water | place: USA:Blue River Watershed | collected 2017-08-17
ATTCATCCATATCGGTGCGTTGGCACTGGCGTGGATGGTGGCACTGCCCTTCTTGGTCTATATGGCTCAACAACTCTTCACACCACACAAAGGTCAACCATGATGAACCGTCGAATGCTTTTACTCAGCGGCATGGCCAGCACGGCAGTGGCCGCCAACCTGAGTGGCTGCGCCAGCCCTACCGTTGACGACTATGCCAACCAAAAACCGGTGCTTGACTTGCGCACCTACTTCAATGGCGTGGTGGATGCATGGGGCATCTTCACCGACCGCAACGGCAAGGTGGTCAAGCGTTTCACCGTGGAGATGAAATGCCAATGGCAAAACGACCAAGGCATCTTGGACGAAGACTTTGTCTACTCGGACGGCACAAAAGAAAAACGTGTGTGGCAACTCACCGACAAAGGCAACGGCGTTTATGTGGGCACCGCTGGCGATGTGGTGGGCACGGCCGAAGGCCAAACCCGTGGCAATGCGTTCAACTGGCGCTACACATTGGCCCTGCCCGTCGATGGCACGGTGCTGAATGTGCAAATGGACGACTGGATGTATTTGATGAACCCGCGCGTGATGCTCAACAAAGCGCGCATGAGCAAGCTCGGCATTCATTTGGGTGATGTCACCTTGTCATTCACCAAGAGGGTTTGATGCGATGAACTTGCGAAGATTGGCCTGTCGTGTTGTGTCTGTCTTGGCTTGCGCATTGGCCTGCACAGCCGCGAACGCAAGCGAGCTGTCAGACAAGCTGCAATCGTCTGAGTATGTTTTGCTGATGCGCCACACCCGCGCCCCCGGCGTTGGTGACCCAGCCAACTACACCTTGAACGATTGCAAAACCCAACGCAACCTCAGTGACGAGGGCCGCAAGCAAGCAGTGGCGGTGGGCAACTGGCTGAAGAAACAAGGCATTCAAACCGCCGACGTGTACACCAGTGCCTGGTGCCGATGCAAAGACACGGCTGAGTTGTTGAACTTAGGCCGTGTGACCGTTGAGCCCGCTTTGGCTTCTTTTTTTGATGACATGGCACAAGCCAAAACTCAAAACCAAAAGCTAGAGCAATTCATCGCCACCCAACTCAAAAACAAAGGCAAACAAGCGCTGATTTTGGTGACACACCATGTGAACATTTATGAGTTCATGGGCGAAAACGTTGCTTCGGGTGACATGGTGCTCGCCAAGGTCGACTCAAACGGCAAGATGATTTCCTACAAGCTCATACCGAGGCCAAACTGAAGGGGCCACAGGTTTGGCCAAGGCAGCTTGGCACAAGCTGCCGTCGCTGAGGTCCTCGTAGCGCGGCAGAAAGTAACCACAGCGCTTGATGTTGCGAATGGGCAGCAAGTCGTGGCTGATTTTTTTGCGCAGGCGGTGGATGTAGACCTCCGCAGCCGTGGTATTCAAAGCCATGTTGTCTGGCGCGATGTCTTGGAGCAAGCGCTCTTTGGGAATGATTTGCCCCACGCGCTTGAGCAAGATGTCCAACACCTGCGCCTCACGCGGCGTTAAATCCAAGGCCACACCCGCGACGCACGCTTGCTGCGTCGCATGGTTGAAACTCAACGCGCCGTAATGACACACCGACGCGGTCATGCCTTGGCGACGGCGCGTCAATGCGCGAACTTCCGCACAAAAAATCGCCCCTTCCCATGACACAGGGAGGCAGCGGTCAAAACCTGCGTCCAACAAATCAGGGGCAAACGCCATGTGGTGATCTGGCACAAGCGCGAGTCTTGCCACACGCGGCGCGGCACATGTGTCAAGCATGAAGCTGCTGGTCAGGTTCATCACCGCGGGGGTGACGTGGACGACCATCAGGTCCAAGCGGCGCGAACGCCAGCGCGCTGCATCGTTGGTCACCACGTCGTAGCGCGCCACCCTCGCCCCCATGCCGTCGAGTGTGTGCCGCAGCTGATTCGCCAAAGCGTCGTCTTGCACAAAGAGCGCGACATCAAGCATGGCTTGTGCCTCCCCGTACACGTTGGCGAGCAATGGCAGACACACCTTGTTGGTTGAGCATCCACTGCACGGGCTCGGCCGACAGCTGCACAGCCAAGCGCGTGGCTTGTTTTTGCACATCACATGCAGACGGACGACGCAACAGCGCCAGCACCCACGGTGGCATGACATCAAAAGCGCTTTGCAAAAGCAGCACCATCCAAGGTTTGTCCCAAACGTCCACAGGGTAGGCTTGAATGACTTTCAAAATGTCTTGCGCCCGCGCATCGAAACTCAGCACATCGGCAAAGCCCAGCAACTCGGCCTGCGTGGCGGAATAGGTCACAGGCAAATCAACCGCGCCCAACAAGTGCCCGATACGGGCCATCTCTGCGATGTACTGGTCGCAAGCTTGTGAAGACAAAGGTTGCTTGGCCAAGTGTTGGTAAGCCGCCAAAAACGAGGTGACCTCTACCAAGTGCACCCAGCGAATCAGCTCGGGCTCATTGGCCACATAAGGTTGGCCTTGCAGGTCGGTGCCACGGATGTTGGCGTGGATGGTGTTGACGCGGCGAATGGCATTGAGCGCCAAGGTCTCGCTGCCATAGGTGGTGGCCGCTACAAAATAAGCCGTGCGCCCCAAGCGCTCTTTGAGTTTGTGGCGAAAGTCTGAGTGGTCCCACACCGCAGCCAAGGCACGCGGATGCAAAGACTGCACGATGAGCGACGACAAGCCGCCCACCATCATGGCGGTGAAATTGGCATGCACCTGCCACGCCACAGAGTCAGGGCCAAACAAACCCGCATCACCCGTCGGTGTGGCGAAGTCGGCCAGCGAAGCCGTCGAACCTGTGATGGCACGCACACGTTCTCCTATGGCGTTGAGCGCCAAGGTTTTGAGTGCGTGGGCAAGGGACATGGTGGGCAGCGGGTGGTGGCTCAAGCCTTGTGATCGGCTGTGCCGCTTGTCGCCTCTGGCGCAGATGGCGTTTGTGCCTCGGTGCCGTTCACGGATGTCACAGAATCTGGCTTTGGAAAACACATTTTTTCGCCATCCCAGCGCTGGCCACACCAGCAGGTGCCGTCAGCGTTGATGATGCAAGTTCCGGTGCCACAGCACCTTGGGTCTTCACTCATACAAGTCCTTCACGGTTCAACAGTTGGCTCGGCGGTGGTCGGCAATAGCGTGGTCATCAAACTTCATGTCGGGGTTTCGCAGTGCACGGTGTTTGGTGGCACGCCCCCTCACACGCATACGCCATAAACGAAATGAGCTTTGATTGAGTTCTGTGCGCATGAGACGAATCACCTCGGGCTCAGTCAGGCCTACGCGCTCGTAGATGGTTTCAAACGCGGTGCGGTCTTCCCACGCCATTTGGATCACCGCAGATAGATCACCTGGGCTCAAGCTGGCAAGACGTTGACTGAAGCTGCGTGGCATGGTGTGCGACTGAGACTTGCTGTTTGGATGCGCATCAGGCCATCATCATGGACAACTGAAACACCGAGTTAGGGGCCTTGGGCATGAGCGGCGCGGCCATGGGTTTGAACTTGAATCGGCCCATGGTTTGCACAAATGACCGCGCTTCTTCGTCACGCGACTCATCCACAAAATCAGCCAAGGTGAAATTACTAAGCGTGGCTTTGACGATCTGCTCCAAGCCCAGCTCGAAGCTGGCTGGCGGCGACTTATCTTCAAACAACTCAGCAGGAAGCGATGCATCCAATGGGCGTGGAGCATCAAAGGTGCGTTCAAACACCGAAGCGATGTCCCAAATGGAAATGAGCGAGGTGTCGCCCAAAATCATGTAGCCGCCGCCCGGGCCTTTCATGGCGCTCACGATGTTGTGTGCTTTGAGCGGCTTGAGGATGTTCTCAAGGTAGGAGATAGACAAATCGAGTCTGGGTGACAGCTCGGTGGTGGTGACGTAGCCTGCGTGGCGTTGGCCTGCCAAAAATACACAGACCTCGATGGCGTTGATGGTTTTCTTTGAGATCATGGTTCAAACTCCTGTTGCGTAGAATTTTGATGCATTAACCTACGCAATAGTTAATTTAATTAACAAAAACCTATATTTCGACAGATAATCTACGCAACCTCTACTCAAAAGCCTGATTTTGACTACCAGCACAACCTCCTCAACCGCTCTGTACCGCATTGGCGCGGTTTCTAAAACCACGGGCATTCCCGTGTCGACCTTGCGCATTTGGGAAACCCGCTACGGCGCGTTCTCACCCGTCAAGACCGAGGGCAAGCAGCGGCTGTTTGCCGAGCATGATGTGTCCAAAGCTTTGTTGCTCAAGCAGCTGTCGCAAAACGGCCATGGCATCAGCACCATTGCCAACCTCGACCTAGAGCAACTGCGCCGCATGAGCAACCTGCCGCACAACACGCCTCAAAGTCTGGCCGCACCAGGCAAGCCTGTGTCGTTGGCGGTGATAGGCCTGAGCATGGCCAACCGCATCGAGTCGAAAAAATTCGCTGCAGGCTTGAAGCAAAACCAAATCAAGGTGACAGACGTGTTGGTGGACTTGGCCACCGCTGCCAATGCAGCGCTAAGCCAGCAACCGCAAGTGTTGTTGGTCAAGGTCAACACACTGCAAACCACGGTGCACACAGACATCCAAGCTCTGATCAACAAGCACCAATTTGCGCAAACCATCGTGGTGTACAACTTCGCGCCCGAGGCCGTGGTGCAAGCTATGAAGTTTTCGGGCCTCATCGTGCGACGCGAACCCATTTCGGACATTGAGTTGGCCGAGTTGCTGCAGTCTGTGTTGTTTGTCGACCCCGCACGTGCTCAAGAGTTTGGTACATCGGGCTCGGTCATTGCCGCACGTAAATATTCAGACGCCACCCTCAGCCGCGTGGCTGGTATCTCCACCAACGTACTGTGCGAATGCCCACGCCATGTGGCCGAACTGATTGCACAACTCGCGAGCTTTGAGCAATACAGCCAAGAGTGCTTGAACCGTAACGAAGAAGACGCGCACTTGCACGCGTACTTACGATCAATCTCTGGCTCTGCACGTTCGCTGTTTGAAAACGCTTTGGAGAAGATCGCAGCACATGAGGGGATTGATCTGCGTGAAAACGCAGCTTGAAATTAACGCGAAGGCGCAGCGTTGATGGCTTTCAACCACAAGCTGTCAATGTTGCTGAGTTTAGTTTTATCAAACTCAGCCGTGTGCTCCCAATAACGCCCCGATGCCACCATGTAGCCCAAGTCTTGCTCAGCCTGCAAGGCATGCACTGCTGCTGCAGGGTTTAGCAATTCGCCTTGTTGCCTCATCAACTGCTGCTGTAATGCAGGCGCAGCTAAATCAAGCCGATCCAGACGGGGAAACAACAAGCGTGATTCGGGCAGCGCTGACAAATTCACCACCGCACACTGCTGCGTGTGAGCCAACGACATGAAGCGCACCGACTTGGCTTCGAGCGATTGCAAGGTCACATCCTCACGCAAGGGGTCTGGCGTGCCTTGGCCATAAAAGTGGCTGCTGTCACCTGTACTTGTGCCGTACACCATGTCGCAACCCAAGAACGCAATGAGGTCGGGCTTCAACGCACCCAAAGCCCAATACCCCGCCGTGAATGCCATGGTGCCCCCTGCATACACAAAGCCTCCAAAGCTGTTTTGCTGTGGCACAAACTCGGGTGCGGCAATGAGTTGCTGCGATGGCTTCAACGGCGTAGGCGGCAAGCGCTCGGGCGCAAAGTCTTCTGGGTAAACCAAATAGTCCCAGTCAGGCGTGATTTGCCATGCGTTGTTGATGGCCACGCGCTGCGCGAACATGGACAAATCCCAATCTTTGGCCAACACAGCGTCTGGGGCGCTGCCAATGAGCAGCACTATTTTCAAATCCTCTGTCACGCTGTTCCCATTTGTCTACGAAGCCTTTTTCAAAACAGCCGCGATGCTAGGGCTTTGCGATAGCCCTTGCCCAAGCAGGCGAAAGGCTAGGACACAGACTGCGCTGTGGAAGAACTTTGGCGATACACCAAACGAAGCGCTTGCAGTGATGGTTGCGTCACGGCGGCCGTCAATTCACTCATATCGATCACACGGTGCGGTGCCGTGATCTTGCTGTAGCGGATGTGTGTCATGGCTTCAAAAACCAGCCCCGCGTATTGGGGGGATGTGATCTCGACATGGTCTAAATACACATTCATCAATTCCAGCTGATCCACGTGCACGCGATTGGTCAGCCATTCCAAAATGGGCGTGAGTTGTTCCAGGTCTTGCACCGAGTGGACCCACTGCCACGACTCCCCCCTAGGTACACGTCGACCACGGCCATCTTTGTTTTGCAGGATGTAGGTTAACTTCATCATTTGCGTAGCATTTTTATCCATTAATCTACTCAATATGTATATTTAGATTTATAAATACAAATATCAACAGATAATCTACGCAACTTCTACTCAATAGAAACAAGCATCCATGACGACTGAAGCTCGCAACGTCTTAGGCACGGCACTCGTGCCTTGCTCTTACGACCCGCTCACCGGCTATTACCGCGACGGCTGCTGCAACACGGACGCGCACGACCAAGGCAGCCATGTGGTGTGCGCCAAAGTCACGCAAGCGTTTTTAGATTTTTCGCTGATGCGCGGCAACGACCTGATCACCCCGCGCCCCGAACACCGCTTCGCAGGTCTCAAAGCTGGTGACCGCTGGTGCTTGTGCGCCCGCCGTTGGCAAGAAGCATTCGATGCGGGCGTGGCACCACCCGTGGTGCTGGAATGCACGCACGCCAAAGCACTTGAATTTGTCACGTTGGAGCAATTGCAGTCATGCACTTAAACACTCACACCCTCCTCGCTTTGCTGGTCGGATTTTTAGGAATGGAATCGGCCATGGCCATCGAAGAACCCAAGTACGAGGTGCACACTTCGCAAGCCCCTTTTGAGCTACGCCACTACGCGCCAACCTTGATCGCCCAAACCCTCGTCGAGGGCGACATGGATGAGGCGTCCAACAAAGGCTTTCGCTTGATCGCTGATTTCATCTTTGGCAACAACCTAGCAGCTGACTCTGAACAAGCCGCCAAGATTGCCATGACAGCACCTGTGACGGTGGAACCCCAGTCTTCGAAAATTGCCATGACCGCGCCTGTCACCATCGAGCCTCAATTGGGCAGTGCCCAGCAATGGCGCGTTCACTTTGTGATGCCCAGCCAATACACCTTGGCCACCATCCCCAAGCCCAAGAACAGCGCTGTGACCTTGCACGAGCTGCCAAGCAAATACTTTGTGGTGCACCGCTATTCAGGTTTCAACACCGAGGCACGCGTCCAAGAAAAAACCGATGACGCCTTGGCTTGGGCCAAACAACAGTCGCTCAAAGTGGTGGGTACACCGCAGCTCTCACGCTACGACCCGCCGTGGACGCTGCCTATGTTTAGGCGCAACGAAATCATGGTGGAGGTGGCTGCGCCATGACCGCTCACTTGCACACGGCAACCCATGTGCCGCTCAGTGCCTGCGTCGAGTTGCGCGACCTGCAGCTGAACACAGACATCGGCACTTACGGCCCGAACGATGTGGTGCCTGATGCGCACACGCTCGACCTCACGCTGTGGCTCTCACCCGCACTGGTGTTGATCAAACAAGATGGCATGGCACACGTGTTTGACTATGACCCCTTGGTGGCTGACATCGACCGCCTCGCCGCTGATGGCCATTACGAGACACAAGAGCGCCTCATCACGCGTATCGTCCACGCATGTGCCGCCTACCCGGCCATCGAAGCATTGGACATTGGCTTGCGCAAATCGCCTGCGCGTCAGGGCTCAGGCTCGTTGGGTGTGCGCGTATCGGTGAATGCCAAAACGCTGAGCGCTCTGCGCTGAACCAGATCAGAAAAATCACATCAGAATCATGCACAACACACTTCAGTCCACAGAAGTCGAACTCGCCATGACCGCCCTCACCGGCTGGACATTAGGCACACACGCTCAGCACCACACGACTTGCTTGTCCAAGAGCTGGACACTGCCCAGCTTTGAGGCTGTGGTTGAGCGTTTCAACCAAATCGCTCAGCTAGCCCAAGCGCAAGACCATCACCCCGAAGTGCTGTCGAGCTACACGCACCTGCAGGTGCGCCTATGGACCCATGATGTGGCGGGCTTGACGCACAAAGACTTTGCACTGGCCAGAGCCATCGACCAACTGAGCACCGCCCCATGAACTACTTCAACAAGCTCGCAGGTTTTCAACGCTCACCCGCAGGCCTTGAGTGGCAAATATGGAAACGACTGCACCTCATCTTGGCAGCAGGAACATTGCTGCCACTGCTGGCCAGTGCAGGTGCGTATGTGTTGGATGGGCTGGAACCCGCCACGCAAAACGCCAGAGCCGTGGAGCAGTTTTTTTATGTGATGCTTGGTGTGGTCATGCTGCACTGGACGCTGGTGCTGACGTTGGCCATTGGCTGTGTGATTGTGATGTTGATGAAGGGCCCTGCCTACGTGGCCGACGCCTACGAGATGGAGGAGCTGCCCCTTGGCTCAGAAAAACACATTCAAAGGTAACAAGCAAAGCCTGCCCAGCAAGCCTTGCAAAACCTGCGGGCGTGACATGACGTGGCGCAAAGCGTGGGCTAAGAATTGGGCGCAAGTGCTGTACTGCTCGGACGCTTGCCGCAAAAACAAATCGACCACACCCCCATGAGTTACGAGCTGGTTTGGTTCAAACGAGACCTGCGCTGGCAAGACCACGCAGCCTTGGCGCAAGCAGCGCTGCGCGCGCCTGTGCGCTGCATCTATGTGGTGGAGCCCGAGCTGTGGCTGCAGCCCGATGCCGCCTTGCAGCACTTTGAGTTTGTACGTGAATCGTTGCAAGCCCTCGATGACGCGCTGCGTTTGCAAGGCGGGTGCGTTGAAGTGCACACAGGTGAACTGCCCGATGTGCTGAGCCGCATTTGGAGCGAAGCCCCTTTTCGCCAACTGCATGCACACCAAGAAACCGGCAATCGGTTTACCTATGCACGCGACCTGAGGGTGGGCGCATGGTGCCAAGCGCATGGTGTGGGCTGGCATGAGTACCCACAGTTTGGCGTGGTGCGCAGATTGAAAAACCGCAACCTGTGGCAACCGGCTTGGGAGCGGCACATGGCGGAGCCTGTGCAGGATGTAGGCGAGTTGCGGTTTTGGCAGCCCAACGAATTAGACCGTTCTTGGTGCACGCCCTCGCAGATGCACGCCCCCGAACACCTGCAACACAACCCACCGCTGCGTCAACGCGGTGGCCGTCCTTTGGCGCTGGACACCTTGCACAGTTTTTTACACGCACGCAGCTTGGGCTATCGCGGTGGCATATCGTCACCGCTGTCTGCACCTGATGCGTGTTCGCGTTTGTCGGCCTACTTGGCATGGGGCTGCATCAGCATGCGCGAGGTGGTGCAACACACGCGGGCACACATCGCCCAGCTGCCGCCACAGGCCAGTCGTCATCGTGCAGGCTTGACCGCCTTCATCAGCCGTTTGTATTGGCACTGCCACTTCATTCAAAAGTTAGAGAGCGAGCCCGCCATCGAATGGCAAAACATGCATCGCGGTTACGACGGCTTGCGCGAACACGATTTCAACGAAGCACACTTTGAAGCCCTCAAAGCCGCACGCACCGGCTGGCCCATGGTGGACGCGTGTGTGACCATGTTGCGCGAAACAGGTTGGCTGAACTTTCGCATGCGCGCCATGCTGGTGTCGGTGGCGGCCTATCCGCTGTGGCTGCATTGGCGCCCCGTTGGCGAATGGCTGGCTACACAGTTTTTGGACTATGAGCCAGGCATCCACTGGAGCCAGTTGCAAATGCAATCGGGCACAACGGGCATCAACACCACGCGCGTGTACAACCCCATCAAACAAGCGCAAGATCACGACCCTCATGGTCGCTTTGTTCGGCAGTGGCTGCCAGCGCTACGGCAAGTGCCCGACACTTGGCTGTTTGAGCCGTGGCTCATGCCGCACACAATGCAAACGCACCTCGGCGTGTTTGTGGGCGGTGACATGCACAGCGCCCTGCCTCAACCCATGGTCGAGTTGGCGCAAGCCACGCACGAGGCCAAACAGTTACTGCACAGCCGACGCAAAACAGACGAAGTCAAAGCAGCTAAAAAAGCCGTGGTCGACAAACATGCCTCTCGTAAAAACTGGGGCAAACAAACTAGCACTCGCCGGACATCAGTTGCCACCACCACCGACAAACAACAGCTCGGTTTTGATTTTTAAAAGTCCCCACATGATCACCCCATGCAAACGACTCATCCTCATCTTGGGCGACCAACTGGATGAAGACGCCTCCGCTCTGATCGACTTCGACCCAGCGCATGACACTGTGTGGATGGCCGAGGTGCTGGAAGAGTCCACGCACATCCCCTCCTCCAAACAGCGCACCACAGTGTTCTTAAGCGCCATGCGGCACTTCGCGGCTCACCTGCAATCACGTGGCTGGCCGCTGATTTACAGCCAGCTCGACGATGCGCACAACACAGGCACCTTGGCGGGTGAGCTGAACAAAGCCATTGCCCAAGTGCAGCCCCAGCGCTTGGTGATGACGGCCCCCGGCGACTGGCGTGTGTTGCAAAGCCTTCGCGCTGTCGCGCAACAACACAAGCTACCGTTAGAGATCAAAGACGACACGCACTTCTTCAGCACCGTGCGCGACTTTGCAGCGCATGCCAAAGACCGCAAGCAGTTGCGCCTTGAGTATTTCTACCGAGAGTTGCGCCAGAAAAATGGCATCTTGATGGAAGGCAAAAAGCCGATTGGTGGCCAATGGAACTTTGATGCGGACAACCGAGGCAGCTTTGGCAAACAAGGCCCAGGCCTGCTGCCTGCCCCCACACGCGTGGCACCTGATGAAATCACCCAAGACGTCATGCGCTTGGTGAATGACAAGCTCGCCCATCACCCTGGCTCCATCACGCAATTTGGTTGGCCTGTCACGCGCGTACAAGCCCTGGTGGCCTTGGATGAATTCATCACCCACCGACTACCCAGCTTTGGCTTGTACCAAGACGCGATGTGGGAAGGCGAAGTGTGGCTGTACCACTCGCACCTGTCGTGCGCGCTGAACTTGAAGCTGCTCAACCCGCGTGAGGTGCTGGCTGCAGCAGAGGCTGCCTTTCACAAAGGCCACGCCCCGCTGGAAGCGGTGGAAGGTTTTGTGCGGCAAATTTTGGGCTGGCGTGAATACGTGCGCGGCATTTACTGGACACAGATGCCCGACTACGCCGAGGGCAATGCCCAGCAAGCACACGAACCGCTGCCCGAGTTTTATTGGACGGGCAACACCGAGATGGCCTGCTTGCGCGATGCCATCACGCAAACCTTGCAACATGGCTACGCGCATCACATCCAACGCTTGATGGTGACCGGTCTTTACGCCTTGCTGCTGGGCGTAGAGCCTAAGCAAGTCCATCAGTGGTACCTGGGCGTGTATGTGGATGCGGTGGAATGGGTGGAGCTGCCCAACACGCTGGGCATGAGTCAGTTTGCCGATGGTGGGCTGATGGCCAGCAAGCCCTATGTGGCCAGTGGCAAGTACATCGACCGCATGAGCAAC
>JACCDQ010890716.1_pt1 | contig 11506 bp, 11 predicted proteins | sample 7446031 | NCBI WGS metagenome assembly JACCDQ01 (sample SAMN15323442, study PRJNA562643) | freshwater metagenome | isolation source: river surface water | place: USA:Blue River Watershed | collected 2017-08-17
GCCAAGCGCGGCGACATCGGCAGCACCGCCGAGCAATACGCGCGCGAAGCCTTCGAGCGCTACGGCGCCGACGCGGTCACGCTCTCGCCCTTCATGGGCTTCGATACCGTCCAGCCCTATCTGCGCTACCCGGGAAAGGGCGTGTTCCTGCTCTGCCGCACCTCGAACCCGGGCGGGGATGACTTCCAGTTCCAGCGCCTCGCCGATGTCGAGGGCCAGCCGCGCCTGTTCGAGCATCTGGCCCAGCTCGCGCAAGGCCCCTGGAATCTCAATGGTCAGATGGGTCTGGTCGTCGGGGCGACCTATCCCGACGAGATCGGCCGCGTGCGCGAGCTCGCGCCGACGCTGCCGCTGCTGATTCCGGGCGTGGGCGCCCAAGGTGGCGACGCGATGGCCACCGTGCGTGCGGGCTGGCGCGGCGAGGGCGAGGTCACGACCGGCGCGGTGATCGTCAACTCCTCGCGCGCGGTGCTCTACGCAAGCTCGGGTCCGGACTTCGCGCAAGCCGCGCGCGCCGAGGCGTTGCGCACGCGCGACCTGCTGCAGGCGGCGCGCTGATTCCCGGCCCCGCCCGGGTCGTTTGACCCATGCGCCGAGCCTCAAGCGACCAGGAACTGGAGCCGGGTCTCGGCCAGATCGATCAGGTCCTGGTCGTGCAGCGGCAGCGGCTCGCTGCCGAGCTCGCTGCCGTTGAGCTTCGGAGCGGTCGATCCGGCCAGGCGCGCGAGCCGGTAGCCGCCAGCGCTGTGCGTGATCGACACCACGGCGATGCCGGGCTTGCCCAGCGTCGTAACCTCCTTGACCAGCGCTGCCTCGCGCCCGGCGGCCGGACCGGCGATGACCCGGATGCGCGCGGTCGGCGTGACGGGGGCGTCCGTGGTCGTTGCCGGGGTGCTGGTTTCGACCGCCAGCGCCGCCTCTTCGGCAGCCGGCTCGGCGCTGGCAGCTGCCGCCTCCTGCTCGAAGCGGATCTTGTAGCGGCCGATTTCGATCAGGTCGCCGTCGCACAGCGGAGCGGAGCGGACCGCCCGGCCATTCACATAGGAGCCGTTGGTGCTGTTGAGATCCTCGATCGTGACCCGGTCGTCCTGCAGCGTCAGCACCGCGTGCTCGCCGCTGATCGCCAGGTTGTCGATCACGATGTCGTTATACGGTCGTCGTCCGAGGGTGGTGCGGGGCTTGTTGAGCGCGATCTCCTTGATCACTACCCCGTCGATCATGACGGCCAGCTTGGGCATTTTTCCCTCCTGTGCACCGGTTGCTGCCTGGATCGTAGCAGCTGCGCGCGCTCCCGGCCTTCGATGCCGCGAGTGCTGAGGCATGGCGCGAGGCTAGCCCTAGAATCAGGGAGTTTGTCCACGCTCGACGATTGGCGTGGGCGCCCGAACATCCACCTCATCCGGAGTCTTCCATGGCAGTCAATTGGACCGCACCCGAGGCCGCTAGCCTCCTGCCCGTCGCGGGCGTCAAGATCGGTGTCGCCGAAGCCGGCGTGCGCAAGGCCCAGCGCAAGGACCTGACGGTCTTCCTGCTCGATCCGGGGACGGCCGTCGGCGGCGTGTTCACGCAGAACCGCTACTGCGCTGCGCCGGTCCAGGTCTGCCGGGAGCATCTGGCCGCCGGTCACGGCGTGCGCGCGCTGGTGATCAACACTGGCAACGCGAACGCCGGCACCGGCCAGCCTGGCTTGGTCGATGCGCGCGCGACCTGCATCGCGCTGGCGCGCGAGCTCGGCGTCTCGCCCCAGCAGATCCTGCCGTTCTCTACCGGCGTGATCATGGAGCCCTTGCCGGTCGATCGCATCGTCGCCGGTCTGCCGGCCGCGCTGGCCGACGCGCGCGCCGAGCACTGGCTCAAGGCCGCCGAGGGCATCATGACCACCGACACGGTGCCCAAGGCGGCGAGCCGCCAGATCGAGCTCGGCGGCAAGAGCGTCGCGATCACCGGCATCTCGAAGGGTGCGGGCATGATCCGTCCGAACATGGCGACCATGCTCGGTTTCCTGGCGACCGATGCGGCGATCGATCCCGCGCTTTTGCCCGAGCTCGCCAAGCGCCTGGCGGATGCTTCGTTCAACCGCGTGACGGTCGATGGCGACACCTCGACCAACGACAGCTTCGTCGTGATCGCCACCGGCCAGGCTGGCAACGCGACCGTCGCGGATCTCGACAGCGCCGATGGCCAGGCGCTGCTCGCCGCCATGACCGAGGTCGCCAGGACGCTGGCGCACGCGATCGTGCGCGACGGCGAGGGCGCGACCAAGTTCATCGCCGTGCGCGTCGAGGGTGGCGAGACCACCGATGAATGCCTGAAAGTCGCCTACGCGATCGCTCATTCGCCGCTGGTCAAGACCGCCTTCTTCGCCAGCGACCCGAACCTGGGCCGCATCCTAGCCGCGGTCGGTTATGCCGGCATCGCCGATCTCGACCAAGGGCTCATCGAGCTGCATCTCGACGACGTGCATGTGGTCAGCCAGGGCGGGCGCCGCCCCGAATACCGCGAGGAGGACGGCGCGCGCGTGATGGCGCAGAGCGAGATCACGATCCGCGTCGGCCTGGGCCGTGGTGCCGCGGCCGAGACCGTCTGGACCTGCGACTTCAGCCACGACTACGTGACGATCAACGCCGACTATCGCAGCTGAAACGGACCGCGCCATGAACGAAGCCTTCGAGCGCCTGCTGCAGCGGGCCGAGTCGCTGATCGAGCGCGTCGAGGCGGTGCTGCCCCAGCCCCTGGGTGAGCCCGACTGGCAGGCTTCGGTCGCCTTTCGCTACCGCAAGCGTGGCGGCCATGGTCGGCTGGAGCCGGTGCGCCATGTCGCGACGATCGCGTTGGCTGATTTGCAGGAGATCGAGGGCCAAAAGCGCAAGATCGAGCGCAACACCGAGCATTTCGTGCGTGGCTTGCCAGCCAACAACGTATTGCTGACCGGCGCGCGTGGCACCGGCAAGAGCTCGCTGATCAAGGCTTGTCTGAATGCCTACGCGCCGCAGGGCCTGCGCCTGATCGAGGTAGACAAAGTGGATCTGGTCGATCTGCCCGACATCGTCGAGCTGGTCGCCGAGAGGTCCGAGAAGTTCGTGATCTTCTGCGACGACCTCAGCTTCGAGGAAGGCGAGGCCGGCTACAAGGCGCTCAAATCCATCCTCGACGGCTCGGTTTCGGCTGCCACGCCCAACGTCCTGATCTACGCGACCAGCAACCGCCGCCACCTGCTGCCCGAGACCATGAAGGACAACCTCGGCGCCCGCCATGGCGACGACGGCGAGCTGCATCCAGGCGAGGCGGTCGAGGAGAAGATCTCGCTGTCCGAGCGCTTCGGCCTTTGGGTCAGCTTCTACCCGTTCAGCCAGGACGAGTACCTCAGCGTGGTCTGGCAGTGGCTGTCCTCTTACGGCGTGCCTGACTCCGAGTTCGAGTCTGCGCGGCCGCGCGCGCTGGTCTGGGCGCTCGAACGCGGCTCGCGCAGCGGCCGGGTGGCATATCAGTTCGCGCGCGACTATGTCGGCAATCGACCGGGAGCCGAGGCATGAGCGGGCTGCTGGTTGCCGACGGCGACAGGCCGCGCGCGGGCGGCGCCGATCGCCCGATCACCGAGGTCGCGGTCGGCGTGCTGATCGATGCCCGGGGCCGCTTCCTGCTGACGACGCGCCCACCCGGCAAGGTCTACGCCGGCTACTGGGAGTTCCCCGGCGGCAAGCTCGAAGCCGGCGAGAGCGTCGAGCAGGCACTGCGGCGCGAGTTGCAGGAGGAGATCGGCATCACGATCGGTCCGGCGCGGTGTTGGCGCGAGAAGCTGGTCGATTACCCACACGCGCTGGTGCGGCTGAACTTCTGCAAGGTCCACGACTGGAGCGGCGAGCTCCAGATGCGCGAAGGCCAGACTCATGCCTGGCAGCAACTGCCGGTCAGTGTCGATCCCGTGCTGCCCGGCACGGTGCCAGTGCTCGAATGGCTGCGGCAGGAAGCCGCCGACGCGGCGGCCTCGACTCAGTGACTCCAGCTACCTTCTGGCGCTGGCTGTAGCGGCGGCGCGCTCGGAACGCGGAACTCCTCGCTGGCCCAGGCGCCGAGATCGACCTGCTTGCAGCGCTCGCAGCAGAAGGGGCGGTAGGGGTTGTCGCTGGCATAGCGACTGGGTCCGCCGCAGGCCGGGCATGTCACGCTGCGGGCCGTCAAGGTCGGGGCGGATGTCTCGTGTTTCATGATGGACCTTCAGGCGCAGAGCGTCACTTCGATCGGCACGTCGGCCGTGCAAGGGCGCAGGCGATCTTCGTCGCTGCGTTCCAGCAGCCGCATCGAAAACAGCAGGCGGTTGCCGCTGATCTCGGGCACCAGGCCCAGCATGGGGTCGAGCCGCAGGCGCAAGAGCTGAAAACTGCGTCCCTGCGGCAGGTTTTGCTGCAGTTGGCCTTCGATGGCGACCACTTTCTGCGGTATGCCGCTGTCACGCAGAAGGTGCATCAGCAGGGCCAGCGTGCGCCTGAGACTGGCGAATTCCCTCGACCACAGGGTCAGATCGCGCTGGCGCATCTCGACCGGGCGCTGCAGCCACTCGTGGTAGGACGGCAGGTCGAACTCGCAGGTGCCGCCGGGTATGCCCATGCGCTTGCGTATCGTCATCAGCCATTCGTTCTCGCCCAGGCTCTGACCGACGCGCCCGCTGTCGGCATCGAGGGCGGCGAAGCCCGCGTCGAGCTCGGCGATGAAACCGTCCAGCGCCTGCTCGGAGATCGCCGGGTTGCCGCGGTAGCCGTTGAGCACCTGCTTGTGGCGCTCGATGTCCTTCATGATCTCGGACTTGAGGTCAGAACGCGAGCCCACGTCCATCAGCTCGAACAAGGTCTGGATCGCGTAATGGTGGTCGATCGGATGCGCGCGCGCGATCAGCTCGCCGAGCCGGCGCAGCAGATGCTCTAGGCGCAGGTAGGTGCGGATGCGTTCGTTGAAAGGGTACTCGTAGAGGATCACGGGCGCGTGTCGATGAGGCTGGCCGGGAATCATAGCCCGAATCTCTGCGTGAGCTCGTTCCAGCGCTGGCGCACTTGCCGGCTCAGTTCGGCCAGCGTCGCGTCGTCGTTGGCGATCACGCAATCGGCGATCGCTTGGCGTTGGGCGCGGCTGGCCTGAGCGGCCAGCACTGACTCGATCTGCGCCCGTGGCCAGCCGTTGCGCTGCATCACGCGCCTGATCTGGGTTTCGGGTTCGCAGTCAACGACCCAGATCAGGTCGCAGCGCTCGCGCCAGGCGTGCGACTCGACGAGCAGTGGCAGGTCGAGCACCGCCACGCCGCTCCCGACGGCGGCCAGGCGGCGGTCGATCTCGGCCCTCACGATCGGATGCACGATGGCTTCGAGCTTGGCCTTCGCCGCCGGGTCGGCGAAGATCAGCGCGCGCATGCGGTCGCGGTCCAGTGCCTGCCCAGCCGTGACGAAGTCGGCGCCGAACGCGGTGCGAATCGCCTGGATTGCCATGCCGCCGGCAGTCGTGCTGGCGCGCGAGATCGCATCGGCGTCTATCAGGGTGGCGCCGAGCTCGACCAGCAGCGCGGCGACCGTGCTCTTGCCGCTGCCTATGCCACCCGTCAGGCCGAGCCGAACGCATTGTTTTTTCATCAAGGTCGAATCCATTGCAAAAAGCTGGTGGGGCCGAACAACAGGGCCCAGAGTCCTCCGAGCGCCAGGAAGGGCCCGAAGGGCATGTAGCCGCCCTCGCGCAGACCGTTGCGCAGTTTGAGCGCGATGCCGACCGCGGCCCCGCTCAGCGAGGCCAGCAGCACCATCGGTATCAGGGCCTGCCAGCCGAACCAGGCACCGAGCGCAGCCAGCAGCTTGAAGTCCCCGTGGCCCATGCCCTCCTTGCCCGTGGCGAACTTGAAGGCCCAGTACACGCTCCAGAGCGAGAGGTAGCCGGCGACCGCGCCCCAGAGCGAGTCGCCGAGCGCGACCGGGTTCCAGCCCAGCGCGGCGGCGATCAGTCCGCTCCAGGTCAGCGGCAAGGTGACGTCGTCGGGCAGCAGCGTGGTGTCCCAGTCGATGAGGGCCAGCGCCACCAGCGTCGCGGCCAGTGCGCAGCCAGCCAGACCGGCCGGGCCGGTGCCGTGGCGCGCGACCACCCAGGCGAACAGCAGGCCAGTCAGCAGTTCGACCAGCGGATAGCGCCAGCCGATCGGTGTCTGGCAGTGGGCGCAGCGCCCGCGCAACAACAGATAGCTCAGCAGGGGGATGTTCTGTTGCCAGCTCAGCGGCGTGCCGCAGGCCGGGCAGCGCGAGCGTGGCCGCGCTAGGTTCAGCTCGGGTTGCGGCTCGACGGATTGTCCGGTCAGTTCGGCACATTCGAGCGCCCAACGCCGCTCCAGCATCAGCGGCAGGCGGTGGATCACGACGTTGAGAAAGCTGCCGACCAGCAGGCCGAGCAAGCCGGCCAGCCACCAGTTCCATATTTCATTCGTGAGGTCAGGCAATTGGCGCACCTTTTGGTTAATATCTCTAGCATAAGGCAAGATGATCCCGCGCCGGGTTCGCGTCGTCGCGCTGGTCTCGGGCATCGAACGAGCAACCCCGCTTGCAGGGAATCCCTATGGGCACAGATCATCCGCATCCAGAACCCTCGACCATCCTGGTGGTTGACGATACGCCGGCCAACCTCTCGCTGATGACCGGCCTGCTGCGCGACGAATACAAGGTCAAGGCTGCCATCGACGGCGAGAAGGCGCTACGTATCGCGCAGTCCGCGCCGCAGCCCGATCTGATCCTGCTCGACATCATGATGCCCGGCATGGATGGCTACGAGGTCTGCCGCCGGCTCAAGGCCGATCCGGCGACGCGCAACATCCCGCTGATCTTCCTGACCGCCAAGAGTGGCGTCGAGGATGAGAAGATGGGGCTGGACCTCGGCGCGGTCGATTACATCACCAAGCCGATCAGCCCGCCGATCGTGATGGCGCGCGTGCGCAACCACCTGATGCTCAAGGCCAGCGCCGATTTCCTGCGCGACAAGGCTGAGTACTTGGAGCAGGAAGTCGGTCGCCGCACCACCGAAGTGATGGCGATCCAGGATGTGACCATCATGGCGCTGGCCTCGCTCGCTGAGACGCGCGATTCCGACACCGGCAACCATATCCGCCGTACCCAGCATTACGTCAGGGCGCTCGCGCTCAAGCTGCGCACCCATCCACGCTTCGCCGCCACGCTCGATGAGCGCTATATCGGGATGTTGTTCAAGTCCGCCCCATTGCATGACATCGGCAAGGTTGGCATTCCGGATCGCATCCTGCTCAAGCCCGGCAAGCTCACGCCCGAGGAGTTCGAGCTCATGAAGACCCACACCATGCTGGGTCGCAATGCGATCCAGGCCGCCGAGAAGCAGCTCGGCATGAAGGTCGAGTTCCTGACCGTTGCCAAGGAGATCGCCTACAGCCACCAAGAGAAATGGGATGGCTCGGGCTACCCGGAGGGGCTACAGGGCGACGCGATTCCGATCTCGGCGCGCATGATGGCACTGGCCGATGTCTATGATGCGCTGATCAGCCGCCGTGTCTACAAGGAGGGGATGCCGCACGAGCAGGCCATGACCATCATCTCCGAGGGCCGTGGCCGGCATTTCGACCCCGACATCGTCGATGCCTTCCTAGAGATCCAGGATGAGTTCCGCGCGATCGCCCATCGCTACGGCGACAGCGACGCCGACCTCCAAGGCAAGCAACAGTTCTTGTCGCGGCTGGTCGGCGCTTGAATCTCGCTCCTCAGACCACCTCGCCGAGCTTGAAGATCGGCAGGTACATCGAGACCACGATGCCACCGATGATCGAGCCCAGCAGCACGATGATGATCGGCTCCATCAGGCTCGACAGGCCGGCGACCATGTCATCGACCTCTTGCTCGTAGAAGTCGGCGGCCTTGCCCAGCATATGGTCGATCGAGCCCGACTCTTCGCCGATCGCGCACATCTGCAGCACCATCGAGGGGAAGATTCTGGTGTTCGTCATCGCCTGTGTCAGGCTGGTGCCGGTCGAGACTTCCTGCTGGATCTTGAGCGTCGCATCGGCATAGACCGAGTTGCCCGATGCACCGCCGACCGAATCGAGCGCCTCGACCAGCGGCACGCCGGCAGCGAACATGGTCGCCAGCGTCCGGGTCCAACGCGCGACCGCCGACTTCTCGACCAGCGTGCCGAAGATGGGCATCTTGAGCTGTAGTCGGTCCATCACGCGCTGCACTTTTTCGTTGCGCTGCCAGGCTTGCAGGAAGAAGTAGATGCCGCCGCCGAGGCCGCCGAAGATCAGCCACCACCATGCGATGAAGAACTCGCTCATCCCGATCACGAACAGCGTCGGCGCGGGCAGGTCGGCACCGAACGACGAGAACACCTGCTTGAACGAGGGAATCACGAAGATCATGATCACCGCGACCACGACGAAGGCGACCACGATCACCGCCGCCGGGTACATCAGCGCCGACTTGACCTTGCTCTTGATGGCCTCGGATTTCTCGAGGTAGACCGAGAGTCGATCTAGGATGTCCTCCAGGATGCCGGCCGCTTCGCCGGCCTCGACCAGGTTGCAGTAGAGCGCGTTGAAGTGTATCGGGTGCTTGCGGAAGGCCGCGCTCAGCGAGGTGCCGGTCTCGACATCGGTGCGCACCTCGTTGAGCAAGCGCGCCACGTTGGGGTTGGGGTTGCCGCGTCCGACGATGTCGAAAGCCTGCAGCAACGGCACGCCGGCCTTCATCATGGTCGCCAGCTGGCGCGTAAAGATCGCGATGTCCTTGGGTTTGATCGCCTTGCCGCCGGACATGCGCCGTTTCCTGACCTTCGTCGGCGCTACGCCCTGGCGGCGCAGCGCGGTCATGATCAGGTTTTCGCTGGCGCCGCGCGTCTCGCCGCGAACGGCTTTGCCGCTGCGGTCCTTGCCTTCCCATTCGAAGACATACTCCTTGACCTTGCGGGTAGCTGTGGCCATGGCTTCCTCCCTGTGTCTGGTTCCCGTCTGCTCGATGCCGCTGGCTTCCAAGCTCAGTCCTTGGTGTTGGCCAGCACCTCTTCCAACGATGTGATGCCCAGTTTAACCTTGCGCAGTCCAGATTCGCGCAGGCTCGGCACACCTTCGCGCTTGGCCTGTTGCGCGATTTCGAGCGCGCTGCCGTTGGACAGAATGATCTGCTGCATCGTCGCACTGATCGGCATCAGCTGATAGATGCCGACCCGGCCCCGGTAGCCAGCGTTGCAGTCCTTGCAGCCCACCGCCTTGAAGGGCTGCCAGCTGCCGTCGAGCTCCTCGGGCTTGAAGCCGGCGTCGAGCAGCGCCTGCCGTGGAATGTCGATCGGTGCCTTGCATTGCTGGCAGAGCCGACGGATCAGGCGCTGTGCGGTGATCAGGTTGACGCTCGAAGCGATGTTGAACGGTGCCACGCCCATGTTGAGCAGACGCGACAGCGTGCTCGGCGCGTCGTTGGTGTGTAGCGTCGAGAGCACCAGGTGGCCGGTCTGCGCGGCCTTGATCGCGATGTCGGCGGTTTCGAGGTCGCGGATCTCGCCGACCATGATGATGTCGGGGTCTTGGCGCAGGAACGCGCGCAAGGCGGTCGCGAAGCTCAGGCCAGCCTTCTCGTTGACGTTGACCTGGTTGACGCCGGGCAGGTTGATTTCGGATGGGTCCTCGGCGGTGGAGATGTTGACGCCGGGCTGGTTCAGGATGTTGAGACAGGTGTAGAGCGAGACCGTCTTGCCCGATCCGGTCGGGCCGGTGACCAGCACCATGCCGTAGGGGCGGCCGATCGCTTCGAGCAGTTGGGCCTTCTCGCTGGCTTCGTAGCCGAGCGCCTCGATGCCCATCTGCGCGCTGCTCGGGTCCAGGATGCGGATCACGATCTTCTCGCCGAACAGCGTCGGCAGCGTGCTGACGCGAAAGTCGATCACCTTGTCGGCGCCTACCTTGAGCTTCATGCGTCCATCCTGTGGCACGCGCTTTTCGGAGATGTCGAGCTTGGAGATGACTTTGATGCGGGACGCCAGCTTGTCGCGGATCGCGACCGGCGGTGTCGCGATCTCGCGCAGCTCGCCGTCGATACGAAAGCGCACGCGGTAGTAATGCTCGTAGGGCTCGAAATGCAGGTCGGAGGCGCGCATGCTGTAGGCATCGAGCAGCATCTTGTGTAGGAAGCGCACGATGGGCGCATCCTCGATCTCCGGTGCCGCTTTGTTGCTGGCCTCGCTGCTGGCGTCCTCCAGCTTGGCCTCGGACAGATCGACATCGCCGCCTATGATCTGCTCTATCGTCTCGCCGATGCTGGCCGAGCTGGCCTCGATCAGACGCCCGAGCTTATCGTATTCGACGACCACCCAGTCGATGCCGAGCTGGGTCGCGAACTTGACCTTGTCGGCGGCTTGCTGGTCCGAGGGATCGGCGGTCGCGACGCTGATCCGGTTGCCGCGCCGGTACAGCGGCAGCACGCGGTACTGCAGGCAGGTCTTGGCATCGAGGATGTCCGCTGGCAGCTTGTTCGGGTCGATCGCGTCGAGGTCGAGCAGCGGCGCGGAGTAGGCTTGCGAGAGCAGATGCGCGAGGTCGGCGGCCGAGACCGCGCCGCTGCCGGTTAGCTCGACGATGAAGCTGGCCTTGTGCTCCCTGGCCTTGGCATAGAGTTCGCCGGCCGTCGCCAGCGAGAGTTGGCCGGCTGACACCAGCGTGCGTGCCAGACCTGGCAGTTCGGGAGGAGAGGCGAGGGGCGCTTCAGGCATTTCTGACAGATGGTTTTCGCATTTCTGCGAAAATATCGGGCCGCGTTAGCACAGAAACAGTACGATGGGCTTTCGGCGCGTCGTGTATATTCGGGCGCGATTTCACATCGTTGTGGAAAAATCGCTGCATTTTAGATGCACATCTTGGAGGGAATATGGATCTGCGCAAACTCAAGACCCTGATCGACCTGGTGTCGGAATCCAACGTCTCGGAGCTCGAAATCACCGAGGCCGAGGGTAAGGTCCGCATCGTCAAGAGCGCGCCAGTCGGCGTCGCTCCGATGGTCGCGGCTCCGGTGGCGGCCGTCGCCGCGCCGGTCGTGACGGCTCCGGCCGTGGTCGCGGTCGCCGCGCCCGAGCCGGCGAAGGGCCATGTGGTCAAGTCTCCCATGGTAGGTACTTTTTACCGTGCTGCCAGCCCGGGGGCCAAGGCGTTCGCCGATGTCGGCAGCCAGGTCAAGGAAGGCGACGCGATCTGCATCGTCGAGGCCATGAAGATCATGAACGAGATCGAAGCCGACAAGAGCGGCACCGTGACGCAGATTCTGGTCGAAAACGGTCAGGCTGTCGAATACGGACAGCCGCTGTTCATGATCGAATGAGGTTGCATCCATGTTCAAGAAAATCCTGATCGCCAACCGCGGCGAGATCGCGTTGCGCGTGCAGCGCGCTTGTCGCGAGATGGGCATCAAGTCGGTCGTGGTCTATTCCGAGGCCGACCGCGAGGCCAAGTACGTCAAGCTGGCCGACGAGGCGGTGTGCATCGGCC
>JACCDQ010096244.1_pt1 | contig 11504 bp, 8 predicted proteins | sample 7446031 | NCBI WGS metagenome assembly JACCDQ01 (sample SAMN15323442, study PRJNA562643) | freshwater metagenome | isolation source: river surface water | place: USA:Blue River Watershed | collected 2017-08-17
AACGTAACTTCTAATCAGCGTGTTGACCGCATGCTCTACATCAATGACACAACTGGTCGTGGTGAATTATCAGAAAAAGTAAATATTATGGGGTATTCGTTCAAAGGTGGTGCAAACTACAACATCAACGAAAACCACAACGTTTATTTCAATGCCGGAAAATTCTCAAGAGCACCGTTCTGGACTTTTGTTTTTGTAAATAACTCAAATGATGTTGTACAAAACTTGGTCAATGAGAAAGCTGAATCTTTTGAATTTGGATATGGTTTCCGCACTCAAAAAGTAGCGATTAAATTCAATGCTTACTTGACTAACTGGAAAGATAAATCTTTACTTTCAGGAAATATTACTGGCCCGAACGGAACGATCACACGTGCGCTCATGACTGGTGCAAATGCAGTTCACAAAGGAATTGAATTAGAATTCAATACGAAGCCAGTAAAAGGTCTTGAATTAGGCGGAATCGTTTCTTTAGGTGACTGGAGATGGAACGGCGACATCAATGCAACAGTTTATTCTGAAATTGATCCAACGCAATCAGTAACGGTTACTTCTTATGTGGATGGTGTTCACGTTGGTGATGCCCCACAAAATCAATATGGTTTGCAAGCGCGTTACCAAATTACAAAAGGATTATATATTGGCGCGACTTGGGTTTACAATGACAAGTTCTATGCAAACTTCGATCCTTCTAAGAAAACTGACCCAGAAGACCGCATCGATGCTTACCAAATTCCTTCTTACTACAATTTAGATGCACGCATCGGCTACGAACTTCAATTAGGGGATCGCACGCTTAATCTTGCTGTCCAAGGATTCAATATCACTAATGTTCAGTTCTTATCTGACGCTACAGATTTAGACGGTACAACTTTTGCTTATGGCTTCCCTGGTTTTGGACGCAACTTCAACTTCACGGCTAAATTTACTTTTTAGTTCTTTAGAAGTTTAACTTAATTTTAATACAAAAAGCCTTGTCAATCAATTTGGCAAGGCTTTCTTTGTAATATGAATCTGATCAATCGAGAACTCAGCTGGTTGTCTTTTAACGAACGTGTTTTACAAGAAGCAATAGACCCCAACGTACCACTTACTGAACGCATGCGCTTTTTAGGCATCTATTCCAACAACCTAGATGAATTTTTTAGGGTTAGGGTTGCCAACCTGAAACGGGTCATGGAATTTAAAAATGAAAAGATTCAAGGTTTCAAAGGATCTGCCGAAGAGCTTTATGTCGAGATCAGAAAAGTGGTCATGAAACAACAAGAACTCTTTGAAGCAGCTTACCAGCAAATCAAACATGAATTCGAGGCGCATCAGGTTCAAATTGTCGATGAAACAGCACTTGACCTTCATGAATTGGCGCAACTCGACTTCTTTTTTCACGACAAGCTCAAGCACGCCATCTTTCCCATATTACTCGATAAGAAACGAGCCTTACCTAAATTACGCGACTACGCCATTTATTTAGGGGTAAAAATAAAAAGTAAAACTCGCGTACGCTACGCCCTCATTCAAATTCCAACAGAATATACTCGTTTCTTCACCTTGAAACAAAACGAAGGACAAAAGGTCATCTTGATGGACGACATCATTCGTTTGTATTTGTTAGAGATTTTTAGTGTTTTTAGACCTACAGACGTTGAGGCCTATACCTTTAAATTTACACGTGATGCAGAACTTGACCTCGATGACGACTTATCGTTGTCTTTTTTCGAGAAAATTGAAAAAAGTCTAAAGCAGCGCAAAAAAGGAGAACCGGTGCGCTTTGTTTATGACGCCAAGATGCCCAATGACCTTTTGCAATTTTTATTGCAACAATTGGACTTAAAAAAGGGTGTCAATACCATTCCTGGTGGGCGCTATCATAATTTCAAGGATTTCATGCGGTTCCCGGATTTTGGGAACCCTGAATTTCGTTTTCAAGCGCAACAACCCGTGGCTCATCCATTGTTACAGCGCAGTAAAAGCATCATTCAAACGATTTTAAAACAAGACATTTTACTACACTTCCCTTACCAACAATTTGATCACGTAATTGACCTTTTGCGCGAAGCCAGTCTTGACCCCAAGGTAAAAGAGGTCAAGATCAATATTTACAGAGTGGCCAAAAACTCTGAGGTCATGAATGCGCTTTTGGCTTGTATTTTCAACGGCAAACAAGTGACCGTTGTTTTTGAATTACAAGCTCGTTTTGATGAAGAAAACAATTTATGGTGGAGTAATCGTTTGAAAGATTTCGGTGCCAACGTAATTTATGGCTTACAAAATTTGAAGGTGCACTCCAAGTTATTACAAATTAAAAGAATCAATGATGGAAAAGCCCAGTTTATCACGTATGTGGGTACTGGAAACTTCAACGAGGGAACGGCTACCATCTATACCGACCTCGCCCTACTTACCGCAAATAAAGAAATTTCAGCAGAGGTAAGCCGCGTGTTTGGTTTACTTGAAAACAACCTTGAACGACATACTTTCCGTTATTTAATGGTTTCTCCTTTTAATACGCGTCGCAAACTCATGGCGCTTATTGACCGTGAAATCAAGTTTGCCAAGGCAAAAAAACCTGCTTGGATGCGCATCAAAATTAATAACCTAACTGATGTCAAACTGATTGAAAAGCTCTATGTAGCAAGCAAAGCCGGTGTTAAAATTGAAATGATCATTCGCGGTATTTGCTGTCTCAAACCTGGCGTTAAAGGCCTCAGCGAAAACATCACCGCCATTAGTATTGTTGACCGTTACCTAGAACATGCACGTTTTGTGATTTTTGGCAATGGTGGCACCCCAGAAACCTATATTTCCTCTGCTGATTGGATGGAACGAAATCTGGATCAGCGCATTGAGGTGGGCGCTAAAATTATAGACCCTCAAATCCAGACTGAAATTGCCTTAATTTTTGATTATCAATGGCGTGGATCTGTGAAGGCCAGAAGTATTTCTGCTAACTACAAAAATCTGTATTCAAAAAGAGACCTCCCTCCTTTTCATGCACAGCAGCAATTATTTGCCCACTATAAACAATTATCAGAGCAAATAGCGCAAAATACTGAGCTTCTCTAAGATGGTTTCAAAGCTTTTATCTTCTATAAAAGCTTGTTTGCCTTTGCCTTGAAAATCCTCTAATATTTGTACTAAAATGGCTTCCGTTTGATCTTGGTAGGCAAGACGTACCTGAGGTGATTGGTTGAGCCAATAATTGATTTGACGGTGATGAATCAAATCAAGTTCTGAAATAGTGGTGGCACCGACTTTTGCTGCGCCCAATGCATTGCAGCGCTGTTCGTAATGGCCTTTCATCGGAATGACCATAACTTTCTTTCCTAAAAATAAAGCTTCAGCAGGCAATTCAAAACCGGCACCTGCAAGCACTCCTGTGGAACTCAACAAGCTTTCCTGAAAACGCTGCTGGCTGATAGGCTCGATAAAAACGTTATCTACCCGATAAGCATAGTTGGCATGTTTGGAGAACACTTCCCATTTGACTGGGAATTGTCTTAAAAAATGCATCAGGACATCATCGTGATATCCCGGTAAATAAACTGTATAGTGTCCTAAATCTGTGGCTTCAGCGGTTCTGATTTCTTTTCGGATGACCGGTGTAAATACACGATCTTCGTAAGCCTCAAAATGGAAGCCATACTTTATTTTCGAAGGAACATAATGGTGTAGAACATAGCGACCAAAAGCTGCTTTTTGCTCAGGTTTTGGGGCAAAAGGATGGATGACACCAGCCTGATGACTCAATTCAATGCAAGGAACTCCGTTAATTAATGCCGACCACGCTGATACTGGTTCAAAATCACTGAGCACCAAATCGTATTGCTTGACAGGAAAAGCCCTGATTTCCCGAATAAAATCTATCGGATGGGTATTTTTCAAGGATTTGACAATACTGATATCGCCATTCTTCCCACTTAAAAAAGTCAAGCCTGTGCGTTGATAATTGAGCTCAAACTCCGCCTTGATTTGCGATTGATTTCCAGAAATCAGGGTATCGACCTGAGCAAACTTACTCAAGATAGGCACCAATTCATGAGCCCGACTCAGATGGCCGTTTCCGGTACCTTGTATGGCGTAAAGGATTCTCATTAGCTTTCTTGTAAATCCGCAATCACTTCCTTGAGTAAAAACTCATAGTTCAACGCTTCTTTGTACTGCGCCTTGATTTCTTCTGCATCTTGTTTTTGCGTCTGATCATGACGATAAAGTGTCCATTGTTGCTCATGATACTCAAGTGCCGTAGAATTTTCAACCCAGTCACCTGAATTTAAATAGAGCACCTCTGCCCCATCCTTTCCTTTCATGACTTTGATTTGCGGCTGATGGATATGTCCGCAAACTACAAATTGATAATCCGAACACATGGCAATTTCTGCAGCAGTTTCTTCGAAATTATTCACATACTTCACAACTCCTTTTACGCTGTCCTTAACTTTTTGGGATAATGAAATGCGCCCTCTCCCCAACTTTTCTGAAATCCAATTCATGAAGGTATTTAGAATGATGAGTAGATCATAACCTTTGCCACCCAACTTTGCCACCCACTTCGAATGCTTCATTGTGGTATCAAAAACATCGCCATGAAAAATCCAGGCTTTTCCTGTTGGCAGATTCAAGATGAGTTTATTTTGTATTTCGAAATCACCCATCTTAAAACCTTTAAACTTGCGCAAAGTCTCGTCATGGTTTCCTGTTATATAAACAACTTTAGTCCCATGTGTCAGCATCGAAGCAATTGTTTTGAGTACTTCCATATGAGCCACCGGAAAATAACGTTTGCTGAACTGCCAAATATCCACAATGTCACCATTGAGCACTAAGGTTTTAGGTTCAATACTTTTGAGGTAGTTTACCAATTCGGCCGCTCTTGAACCATAAGTTCCGAGGTGCACATCTGAGATTATGACTAAGTCAACTTTACGTTTCATAGGTTTTTATTGCAAAGTTGGCTCACCGATGTTGCTAAGGTTTTAAACCAATGTTATGCTTTTAAATTGCTTTCAAAAGAGAAATGTTGAAAACAAAAAAAGGAACCCCTTCGAGTTCCTTTAATAATCAAATCATTTGCGAAATTTTTATTGTGCCAAGCCCACCAGCACCTCCACCAAATTAGGGTCGAGCAAAGTGCTGGTGTCGCCTAAATTGGAGGTGTCGCCTTCGGCAATTTTGCGCAAGATGCGGCGCATGATTTTTCCGCTGCGGGTTTTTGGTAAGCCCGGAACAAATAAGATCTGATCGGGTTTGGCAATCGGGCCAATGATGCGGGATACCGTTTGTAAAATGTCTTGTTTGGTCAAATTTGCAGCGCCGTGCATATCTTCTACAATTACATAAGCAAAGATCCCTTGCCCTTTGATGTCATGCGGATAACCCACTACGGCACTTTCAATGACGCCCGCATGCATGTTAATAGCATTTTCGACTTCAGCAGTACCGATGCGGTGTCCACTGACATTCAGAACGTCGTCTACCCTACCCGTGATGCGATACATCCCATCGGCGTCGCGCAAGCAGCCATCACCAGTAAAGTAAAGGTTTTCGTAGGTAGAGAAATAGGTTTGACGACAGCGTTCGTGGTCATTGTAAGTACTGCGGATCATCCCTGGCCATGGAAACTTGATACACAAATTACCACTGACGTCATTGCCTTCAATTTCATGACCATTTTCATCGACTAAACAAGGCTGAATACCTGGTAAAGGCAATGTGGCATAAGACGGAATGGCAGGTGTTACGCCAGCTAAATTGGAGATCATGACCCCACCGGTTTCAGTTTGCCACCAAGTATCTACAACTGGGCAGTGTTTCTGACCAATGTGTTCGTTGTACCAATGCCAGGCTTCCTCATTAATTGGCTCACCAACAGACCCCAACACTTTTAAAGAACTGAGATCTTTTCCTTGAATTGGATCTAAGCCAAAGCTCATGAGGCTGCGGATGGCGGTCGGTGCCGTATATAGGATATCTACTTTGAATTTCTCAACTACCTCCCAAAAACGCCCTGCATCTGGCCAAGTGGGTACGCCTTCAAACATAAGTGTCGTGGCGCCGGCACTCAGTGGACCATAAATGATGTAACTATGGCCGGTGATCCAACCGATATCGGCAGTGCAGAAATGTACTTGCCCTGGTTGATACTGAAACACATTGACGAAGGTATAGTTGGTCCAGACCATGTAGCCAGCCGTTGTATGCACCACACCTTTTGGCTTTCCGGTAGATCCTGAAGTATAAAGAATAAATAAAATATCCTCAGCATCCATCGCCACTGCAGGCACAGCCGGATTGCCCATCTCTTCTACTTTTTCAATTTCATCTTCCCACCAAACGTCGCGGCCTTTCAGCATAGACACCGGTGTGCGGGTACGGGTGCAAACGATGACCTTTTCAATGGTTTGATTACCAACCAATGCATCGTCTACAACGCTTTTCAGGGCAATATCTTTGGCACCTCTAAAAGCGCCATCACAGGTCACGATAAATTTCGCGCCTGCATCGTCGAGTCTGTCCGCAATAGCTTGTGCAGAAAAACCACCAAAAATCACCGAATGAATGGCTCCAATTCTTGCACATGCAAGTGTGGCAATGGCCAATTCTGGAATCATGCCCATATAAATACAAACGCGATCACCTTTTCTGACGCCATTATTGAGCAGCACATTAGCAAACTGCTGCACCTTGAAATGCAATTCATTATAGGTCAAGACCCGATGGTGCTCATCTGGATTATTCGATTCCCAAATGATGGCTGGTTCATTTCCTCTAGTTGCTAAATGACGATCCAAACAATTTTCAGTGATATTGAGTTTCGCTCCTTTGAACCATGAAACATTTGGCTCCTTAAAATTCCAATCCAGGACGGTGTCCCATTTTCTTTTCCAAGTAAAATTTTCAGCAATGTTGGCCCAAAAAGCAGTTGGGTTCTCAACACTTTGTTTGTAAGCTTCTTGATAGTCTTCGAAAGTCTTTAGTTGGTAAGGATAATTCATTTTAGCTTGTTTGTGCTAAAATTAATGAAATCATTGCCTAAGCAGTAGGCTTCATTAGTCAAAGTCAAAGATTTTTTCGCATCTATTCTGCAAATTTTAGTGCCGACTTGGTAGGAAAATTCGAACGAAAACATGATATTTAAACCACCTAAACCAAATTCATGAAACCAAATAACATCACCAAAGTCATCGGTGCCTCTTCACTCGGCACACTGATTGAATGGTATGATTTCTACATTTTCGGGAGTTTAGCCACCATTATTGGCAAACAACTTTTTCCTTCAGACGCTGGCGCATCTGCGCTCATCAATACTTTGGCCATTTTCGCCGCAGGTTTCATCGTCAGACCTTTTGGCGCCCTTGTTTTTGGTCGCTTAGGAGATTTAATTGGTCGAAAATATACTTTCTTACTCACGCTTGTCTTGATGGGAGGCTCAACCTTCCTAATTGGTCTTATTCCAAGCTACGCTTCCATTGGTTATGCAGCACCTATTTTGGTTCTGATACTTAGACTCATTCAAGGTCTTGCACTCGGTGGTGAATACGGTGGAGCAGCCACCTACGTGGCAGAGCATGCGCCCGTTGGTAAACGCGGGTTTTATACCAGTTGGATTCAAACGACTGCAACACTCGGCTTATTTCTTTCACTTGGTGTTATTGTGCTTACCAAATCTTCCTTAGGTGCCGAGGCTTTTGCAGATTGGGGCTGGAGGATTCCTTTTCTCATTTCAATTGTCTTGGTATTAGTCTCTATTTACATCCGTGTTTCCATGCATGAATCGCCTCAGTTTACAAAACTGAAAAGCGAAGGGAAAATTTCTGCCAACCCACTCAAAGAAAGTTTCAGGAACCGAGCCAATTTCAAAATGGTGCTTTTGGCCTTATTTGGCGCCACCATGGGGCAAGGTGTTATTTGGTACACCGGGCAATTTTACGCACAGTCCTTTTTAGAAAATGCGTGTAAACTCGATTTCAATGAGTCTAGATACATTCTGATCATCGCCATAGCTTTGGCAACCCCTTTCTTTATTGTCTTTGGTTCGTGGTCCGATAAAGTCGGAAGAAAATGGATCATGATGGCCGGAATGTTTCTTGGAATAGTGAGCTACCGACCAATCTATCAGTATTTCTTAGATCATTCAGACTACACAAAAGCGACTGTTGTCAATAGTGCAGAACCAGTATTCAAAAGTGAATTAGTCAAAGATTCAAAAAATAGTTTGTACACCGTAACAATTGCAAAAACACTTTCCGACGGAGCTTCTTACAATGAAGTAACAACGACTAAAAAGTTTGCAGATGCTGCGCAAGCGCCAGAAATCACAACGATCCAGCAAGACAAAAAATTAGCCCAAAGCACGTTTTGGATTTTTGTTGGCTTAGTCTTCTATCAAATTTTATTGGTAACCATGGTTTATGGCCCGATCGCTGCTTTTTTAGTTGAACTCTTCCCTACCCAAATTCGCTATACCTCAATGTCTTTACCCTACCACATTGGCAATGGTGTCTTTGGAGGCTTGGTGCCATTCATTGCAACATTGATTGCAAGTTTTCCTGGTTCAACCCCACTCTCGGGACTTTGGTATCCAATTGGAATTGCATCAATAAGTTTGATTATTGGTGTTTTCTATCTTAGGAATAAGATTGATGAAAATGTAGCTGATTAATTTAAATATACAGCATCGCTATGAAAACTTTGAAAAAAATATTGGGTTTAGTCTGGATGATCAATGCCCCGCTCGCAGTAATTCTCATGTTTCAACAAGCAGGAGAAAAAATAAGCCTTGCAACTGAAGGAGTAGCTCGAACGAATACTGCTCTTCAATGGGGCATCATTTTATTAATTTTTATACCGGTAAGTATCGGCATGGTGATTTTTGGATATTATTCCTGGAAAGGAGAATATGACCAAATGGAATGATGCTTAGTTAGCAGCTGTATCCACTAACTCAAATGCTACTTCATTTCGGCGGCCAATGAAATCCCAAGGTGCATTGTAGCCCATATAAATCAATTTCTCTTGATGGGCAATTCCTTCTTTCTTGAGAAGATCGCGCAATTCCTGCGCCTTTTCTGCAATTTTAGCATCGTTGGTATACCCACCAAAACGCAATACAGCCAAGGTTCTTTCCGCTTGTTTCTCAAGCTTCACATTCGCGTTACTTGGATTCGGCAAAGCGTCCATGCTATACTGCTTCGGCATCACAAAAGCCACTTCAGTTTCAGTTCCCATTTCCATAATGACAGGCGAAGTCATGGCAATTTTCTGCCCTTGTTCGTTACCACCAAAGATATAGCCAGCCACTCTTCGAAAGCCTGTGCTGCTATTTTGACTGTATGGCGCTGCAGTCATTTGTGTTTGTGCTAAAATGAGCGACGGATAGCGTCTGATCTCGGCCTTGCGCGTCAAAACACGAAGTACTTCATAGTCAGGAGTTTCAATTGATGAACGCATAAAAGACATTAAAATAATGAATAAAAGTCCGACTACGGATAGGACAAGCAAGAGCTTTTTCAAGTTGATTTTTCTTATAAAACATTGCAATTGCAAAAAAGTTCTTATCTTTGCAGTCTAAATCGGCCTCGTAGCTCAACTGAATAGAGCATCAGATTACGGCTCTGAAGGTTTCAGGTTTGAATCCTGACGAGGTCACAAAAAGAACCCAGCACGAAAGTGCCGGGTTTTTTGTTTTTAGGAGCAAGCAAAATTTATTTTGACTTGCGGATAAAACAAAAAAGACGAGAACTGCGCCAGCAGTTTGGGTTCTATGCTTGGATTGAACAAATACGAGAGGATCTGAAATCCTGATAAAAATGTCCAAATAAGCGCAGCGAATAAAGGCGTTTTGTCCACTGCACGTTCCGAGGAAGGATCTGAAATCCTGACGAGGTCACAAAGAAAATGCCCTTTGCTAAGCCGAGGGCATTTTTCATTTAGAGTGATATCGAACAAGCATCTCATTTGATTCGCTCTAGCTTTCCTTTTTGTTTGACTAAGTTTTTATAATCCCATTGAATTTCATGTGCTTTAAAAAGCCAACGTTTCAACTCTATCGGATTGACCTCTGAAATATCAGTGTAAAAGATGGATGCATCTTTGAATTTTCCACCTAATATTCCTAGATTTTCTTCATCGAAGTCCGCACCACTCCAAAACATCAAGCGGATGCCTTTTTTTTGCTTGCTGTAACCAACTATCGGATTACCATCTATAAACCAAACTGGATGAGCGTGCCAAATTTTGCTTTCCGAACCAGTCAGTTCACTGTCAATTATTTGGGCAATGAATTCGCAAATTTCAATATCTGTTGAGATTTGATTCTGGTTATAAATAATTATTTCAGGATGCATTTGTGGCGGGTTATCGGATATTCAAAGTTAAATACACGATTTCATAAATGAGTAAAAAAGGATTTATTCCACCTTAAACACGCGTTCTATTGAGCCATCATCATAGGTAACAAGACATAGTTTCCCAGGTTCAAGAGTACAAGATTTTCCCATGACATCAGTTATACGGACAATTGTTTTCTCTTTTAAGGAAAGTTCTTGCGTTTGAGAAAGCTCTAAAAAACTTGTTTCATGTACATTGATTTGATGGTACGTTTGTGATTTCTGAAAGCAATAGACAACTGCTTCAAACTCGTAACAGCCTCCACTGGTTATTCCAGTATATTGTGTAGTAAAAGATCCATAATTCAAATTGACTGTATCCTCATAATTCCACCACACCGTAACGGTATCTAAAGGATTGTTTGTCATATTTTGAATATCAAAAATAAACACATTACTCACGGTGTTATAATCAAAGCTGCAATTCTCGACGGTATCGCTGATCATTCCGATCGGATTGGAACAATTCCCAGGGTTGACAAAAATAATGGTGTCTCCGGTCATTTGAGTTGAATCCTGAACAATGCCTTCAACTACATCTATGCAGCCATTTGCGTCAGTTACTTCACATAAATAATAGCCAGGACATAAATTTGTAAGGCTATTAGTGCTTAACGTACCAATGTTTACCCACCAATAAGAAAAAGGGCCCACTCCATTCTGGACATTTATAGTCGCTGACCCATCGCAAGATGTTGCATTTGAGCAATGGGTAATGGACATATTTAACGAATAACCTATGCAAGGAGATGGAATTAATTCTACAATTGTAAAATACTGAGTGGTGAGGGTTCCGTTCAATGAAAAGGTTACTGAATAGTACCCCGCACATAAGTTTGTAATTGAATCTACACCTGCTGCAAAAACCACAGGTAAGGCCGAAACCTCTTCCCAAATAATGGAAGCTACATCCACATTTGTAGTGTCAAGAGTTGCTGTACCATTACACGTAAAACTAGAACTTGTTGGTGTAGTGGTGATGGCATTTTGGGCGAATAAATCGTAACTACCCACAAGGGCTAAAAAAATAAGTAAGTATTTTAATTTTTTCATTTTTTCTAATTTTAAGTTCATAGACAATAACCAAAACGAAAAAAATGAATTAAAGGAGTTGTGCTT
>JACCDQ011881003.1_pt1 | contig 11504 bp, 25 predicted proteins | sample 7446031 | NCBI WGS metagenome assembly JACCDQ01 (sample SAMN15323442, study PRJNA562643) | freshwater metagenome | isolation source: river surface water | place: USA:Blue River Watershed | collected 2017-08-17
GAGTGAGTATGACAAGGGATACCAAGATGCAATCGATCACTTTGTATCTATGATTGATAATACTATTGATAATAAGGAAGCAATGAATACCCTGCCCCCTGTATGGGTACTAAAAATTCTTCGTGCTTCCCTATTGACAAACGACGAAGCATAGCGTATAATTATATATATAACCCCAAACAAAGGAAAGACATGCACGTTCTACAGCGTATTGCAGTAATCGCAGATAGCAAAGATGAAGCTTTTAGCACAGTAAAGAGCACCCTTGAGAGCGAACTAGGTTCAGATGAATATTCGTCTAATGCTTGGTTCGATTGGTTTGTTACAGGTGGTGGACGTTGGAACCCTAACGAGGGTAGCCAGTATAACGATGACGACCAGTCTATGACTATCTCTTATGAGGAAAACCCAGAGGCTTTTACTAAGGCTGTTGATGAGGGTATCTCTAATAGGATTATTGAATTCAATGGCTACCGTTCAAACTTCAACCAAAAGAACGTAGACATCAATGCTAAGTTAGATAGTTATACAGGTATCACAGACTACTCATTTGAACTGTATGACCTATACAAGATGATTGACATGTTGCAGGGCAATTGGGATTTCAACTCATACTTCTACGACATGCACCACGCTTCAACCAATACAACTCATATGCAAAATAGTATTGACAAAGGTGTCAAAAACTGGTATATTGTATACGTAGACTTCCACTTCTAAGGAGACCCCAAATGACAGAAGCAGAATATCAATTCGCAAGAGGCTGGGATGAGGCTCTTGACATGGTTCACGATGTAATCACAACAATGAAGAATACTAAGACTATTAACTTTGATATTGAAACTCTAAATGAATTGGAGCAACGCATTGTCTAAATTCTATACCTACCAATCTTGGGAAGATACCTTCAAGCCAATCAAGAATAAGATTAGCAAGTATCCTGAAGACAGCCTTATCCACTTCGAAACCTATGGTGAGGAAATGGAGTTTGTTCGCAACTACGACCCTAAGTTTATTTGGACTGAGGTTGATGGCGAGGGTGGAACTTACATTGTTGCAGGGTATCACTATGTAAACCGTATCTCATACTACATCACAGAGAACCCTTGGGAAGATGAGTGGACTGAAGTGCCTACTTGGGTATACCGTCGCTGTGACTGCACTGAAGAAGATGGCTTTGAAGATGGCAACCCAGATTGCACAGAATGCGAATATGGTGACATCAATATCCCTTGCGACACTGAAGAAGACCTGAAGGCTATCTACGGAGAGGAAGCATTGAATGCGAGTCTATGATTTGAACATCTTCTATAAAGAAGATTGGGACAAGGAGACTGACTCCACTACGTGGGATGACTTTCTTACCATCGACGTGTACATTCGTGAAGAAGATGGATATGGTGTACGTAACTACAACACAGACAATCTGTTCAAATGTACAGTTGAAGAGTCTGTAGAGATTGCGAAGCATTATCCATTGTCAGAGTATGGCAGTGATTGGTGGGACTTCCTTGAAAACTTTATAGAGATTGCTCCTCCACGCATTGTTTCATTGCTGAAGACATTGACACCATTGGAGGACCCTTCCATGGACGTTGTCACATCATTGGAGCCTAATGCAGGATGGTGGGTAACTAAAAATGAAGACATGTTGTTCTAAGACTCCTAGTTGAGATTACTCCTAGGATGGTGAGACATCGATCTGCTAAGGGGTTGGCAGAGTCTCATCGGGGGTAGGTCAGGAGGGTTATTTCCTTTCACTCTTGACTTACCCCACTAATTTTGATACAATTGATAGCACAATAGAAACGAGTAATAATGGCACGAAAGGCATTGACAGACGAAGAGAAAGTAGCCAAGAAGATTATTGAAACAGTAAATGATTTGACGATTGACTTAGAAGAAGTAGGAGAAATCATTGGAAGCACCTATCGTAATGTATCTATCAATAGATTAGTAGTGATTGCGGAAAGTGCGGAATACACAAAGAATAATCGCTGGCATAAAATGTCGTAGGCAAGGGGTATAATAGAACTATGAATACATCAACAGAAAAACAAGCAGAGATACTATCAGACCTGTGGCTCAACTTCCGTAATGAACCAGACTTCGTGGACTTCATTACCTACAATGACTTGGGTCTTCCACTAGCATACGCAACAGACGCAAAGATTATTCCACTGAATGATAAGGTATCACAGTTTATTCACGAAACCTTTTTGCTTTTGCTTGCTAGCCTTGATGTCGAAGAGGATACAGGATTTGATAGCCTTGACGACATTCTCGGTATAGGTGAAATCGAAGAATAAATAAATAGATTAGCTCCTCCTTCATGGGGGAGCTTTTCTTTTACCTGGATGCAGCCGCCCACATCAAATCCCAAATGTCAATAGCCAAACATTACGAAATGATTACGAATTTCCCAAAATTTTCCAGATTCATGGATATCAAACAATCTTATCAAACATAAAAAGACATTACGATCTCCCAAATATTTTTCCATATTCATGGCATATCAGAAAGTATGTGTTTGTATATAGTGTATTAGTGTATATAGGGTTTACGATCCTTCTTTACGATCCCCCGAATTTTTCCAGGGCATCCAGAGATCCCATTGATACAAAAATACCCTATATAAGATATAACACTATATAGGGAAGATAGGATGTTTGGTTATATAAAGATAGAAATGTTTGGGGGTATTACGAACAGTACCAATTATCCCCTATATAACTATATATAAACAACCTATATATAAACATTACGAAAGAGCTATGTTTTTCCTGATTTATAGGCTATTTTAGTTTGTTTTGATAGTGTTTTGGTATAAATGAGAATGGTTTTCAATAAGAATTTTATAACAATTTGGGCAAAAAGCTTGACAAATCAAGGGATATATGCATACTTGACAAATCAGGATATGTGTGATATGGGGATTGGGGCTATTTGGATAGGCAGATATAGTGGTTTGGGATTACGATCGCCCTATATATAGGGGCTCTATTACCCAAACAACATTTTCAAATCCTTCTTATTGACAAGTATTCTCAATAACAGTAAGATAATCTGTGGATAACTATGCTCTAAACATACTCTAATTAGCCTTCTATGGGGTCTACAAGGACTTTAAATCTGGGGGTATAGATAATACGACAACGTAGGTTTTACTTCTTCTTATCTCCAAATATAAGCCATATGGACATTATCAGGAGTAACCAGAACATGCTTTGATTCATATAGTGTATTTCCTTATAGGGTTATTTGTTATATAGGTAATCAAGCGTAATCCTGATACCCTCGGATTTTGTCAAACTCACCATCTAGGGCATAGAGCATGTTCTCATAGCCTTCTGAGCTACCAAAGAATAACTCTTCTGAGTCGCTCTCTTCAAGCTCTTTGACATCCTTAAGATTACGATTGACCCAAATCTTTGCTTTATGTATCTCTAATGCTAATCTGTCTCTTAACTCTTCTTGTGCTTCTTCAAGAGTTGTACATTTTGTACCCACGAAATAATCACCAATGTATCCATGGTGTGAAGCCTGGAAATATGGTTTGTCTCCATAGGAAAAGTTCTGTGTGATATACCAATGACAATCCCTATCCTTATGGTGATCTTGTCCTACATAGTGTTGCCATCTATTGGTTAGCTCTACTATCTCTTGTTCTAATGGTGTCATTTCTAATACCCCCGAAGTTTTCGATACTCTTCAAATGTAATATTACGCCATACCCTATCTGAGTCTGGTCCAAGCTTTACCCACTGCAGGATATACAATTCATCACAATCACATAACCATACTGTATTAGTTGGTTTAAATAGTTTTATAGGTAATTTACATATGTGTTCTTGACTCTTAAATACACCAAGAATTCTGCCAGCCATTAGTTCTCCAATTCATCAAATACAACGTAGTGTGCTTTAAGTCCTTCTTCGCTTAGATACTTACCAGCCATTTCATATTGCTGCCTATTTACCATAAGCTTTTGGTTAGCCATATCTTTATCGTAGTTTTCTACGATCTTTCGTAGATATGCTATATAGTCTTCGTAGGTTATATTTGTCATATGTTTATTATAGGTTATACTTGCTTGCTTGTCAAGCATGGGTCTTCTATTTACCGCCGAGCTTTTCACGTAGATTGTCAAACAGTGGAGCATAGATGTCTACTTGTTCAAACTTAGATGTATACTGTGTGTCATAGAAATAACCAAACCTATGTATGGTCTTGTTAGCCCTAGCCATAGCAAGCACCTCTAGGTCTTCTTCCTCTGCCTGTCTGAGAGCATCTAATAATACATACTGAGCTGCTGTGTCTGGATCAAGCTCAGGAGATACATCCCAAATTACTCCAAATGTCTGCAGGTTATTTGCCTGATACATGACTGAGTATTCTACTAGGTCTAGTGTGTTACTCATTTGTTACCCAATTTTTCTTATCAAATATATTTACGAACTTGTCTTCTTTTGTTTCTGGTACTTCTTTTACAATAAGTGTAAAGCCTGTGCCATAGTATCCATTACCATCGCCACCATGAACATCAGCCACTGAGGTTGAGATACCGCCAGAGTATACAAACAATTGATAAAACTTTTCATCATCATAGTTGTCAAGGCTAATAATCTTAACCTCTGCATCTGTAATTACATTATCAAACTTATTTATGTTTTCTAGATAATAGTCTCCAGCACCACAACTGCACCCACCATCGTTAGGGGATACAATTAGCTTTGTGCCGTTGTCTAGGGTAAGAGTGTTTCCATTGGCACTGACAATCTTTCTGCCAACTAGAATAGACTTAATCTTTTCGTTATCTTCGCACCAAATTTGGCTCACTTATTTTCCTTACGATAATCTAAGTATTTGAATAATAGGTTTAGTGCTGATGCTAGGACCATCCCAGCTGCCATACCCCACAAAAATGTCATTTCTCCCAGCCCACAAACTCTGTCTCTGGCTTGTGATCCTTAACTACTTTAACAATCTCTCTAGCAGTTAGCATATCTTCTTTGAGCCAGTCAATGCCATGGACATGATCGGTTACAACATCAACGATCTGGTTGTGTCTTTCAACCATACCTGCATCATAGCCGTGCTTCCAGCCAAGGTCATAGCCTTGCTGTACTAGGCGTACTCGCCATTTAAATAGATTAAGCAGCTTTTGCATATTTCTCCTCGTGTGCTACCCAGTAATACTTGCATGGCTCTTTGCGATTAGGGCAACATGGGTTGCTGTCTGCTACAGAGCTGTAGAAGTCAAAGTAATAGATTGGATCTTTCTTGTATAGGTTTGCTTTGTGTGTAGTGGTAAGACGCTTCATGGTAAGGTCATTGGTGTACCACTCTGGAATGCCAAAGCTCCAGTCAATGCCGTTGGCATTAAGGAGGTTGGTAAGATTTTCCATATTCTTGTCAGTCTTAATACCACGCTTGTTTGCTTCACGAACCATAGCCATAGTGTAGTCAAATAGGGTGTGCTCAAAACCACGCCACATTTTTACTGCTGGGTGATTACGCCATCCTGCACGAGGATCTGGGTTAGATAGGACTTTAAGGATTTGGTAGCACTCTAGCACTTGCTTGTTAAGACGTTTGTTGTCTAGTGCTTGTGCAGACTTATCGAAATCTTTGTAAGGTAAAAAGGTTTGCATACATTCTCTCTGTTTAATGGACCTTGTATATCTATTATAAGGGGTACTCGCTTGTTTGTCAAGCGTTAGTTCCTCTTATTTTCCGCCGAGTTCTTACGTTCGTATTCTTCCCCAGCGTTCCAGCCTTCTCCAAAACCTTCACTCTTGCCATCTTCAAATGCCTGGATCTCAAGTCTCTTAGCCTTACGCCACTTAAGAACAGGTCCACCACCAACGCATCCTTGCAGGTGGTCTCCAGTCATTTGTGCTTCAGGGATATCGCACTCACAATTAACAAAAGTTTCGTCAATCTCTTCATAGTATTCTCCACAACAACCAGGCTCTCCACAGCCCCAAATGGTATTATCTTGTTTTACATAGTAGATGGTCATTTAACCTACTCCTTGATCTTTTTGTTGTCTTCTCTTGAACATAATTGACAGGCTACAAAGTATAGTACCTTGTGCTTTTCACAAACTCTCATTGACATCCTTGGCTCATGCGTTTTCATCTTCTAGTTCCTTGGCTTCATTAATAGCATTAAGAGACTTACGCACTAACTCTTGTAGTCCATCCCCATACCTGTGCTCTACCACTGTCACATCATTCGAGAACCAGTCTGCCTGTTCTCCTGGTTTGCGAACTACAGCGAAATATGTATTAATTGAGTGGGCATTCTCGTCTCCCTCGATACGACCAATGTGCAAGACATCGATGATGTATCCGTTAACACGCATTTCTACTTGTACTGGCATTGTTATTCTCCGCTATTGTTAATGAATTTTAACAGTGTTTCTGAATCAAAGTGGTCACGGTAAATTCCAATACCTGCTTCAATTTCAACGTAGCTTCGATGTTCTTCGATCCACTCAGAGATACGTTGGCGTTCTTTATTGATGGCATCTAGGGCTGCTGTGTTAATGATCATTTGGTGTACCAGACTAGGGTTCTCAAATTTAATACTTTTGAGAGCTTTGCTATAAAGCTGTTCCCATTTCTCCGTCATGTGTTGTGCTTTCTGTTTCAATTAAACTATAAGATTACTTATTACTTTATAATTATACTGGCTTGGTATTGCTTTGTCAATACCTTTTTGGTATAATTGTTCTATGACAGATAAGTTCCGATATTACATTCTACCCGAAAAAACATACGTGGTAGAAATAAACGGAACTAAGTTTGAGTTGCTGGGATCAGCAATTCTTGAATACATTAAGGAAAAACATGAATCGTCAGGAAAAGAGAGAGACTCAGCGTAAGCTTTCTTCTCTAGCCAATAAAGCAAAACAAGACATGCTCAAGTGGGCAATGGAACTAGAACACGACCCTACTGAAGAAGAGGGCAAGGCATGGAAGGCAGGATACATTGCAGGAATCAACCGCAACAGCCAATCTAAGTGAGCTAATCAATAACCTTAAGACGATTCACGAAAAACAGCTTAGGGAAGTTCAGCTCATGGAGCGTATTCGTATGCTCGATGCTGTAAAAAGTCTTTATGCACTTGAGAAGATTGACAAAGAGGCTGTAGAAATCCTAGCACTAGAGATTGCGATGGGGGAATAATGGAGTTTGTTGTTGGAATTATTGGTTTTACCATCTTAGCCTTATTCTCATACTATACAGATAAAAGTAGAAAGTCTGAACGTAAGAGAGACTATTACGATGGCTAAGTTTGGATGGTGCATAACTAATCATCATAGTAAATGCATAAAGAAAACAGAAACAAATGATTGCTCTTGTGAGTGTCATATGGAAGGGGTCCCCTAGTGGGACCTTTTCTTTTGCTATAATTAATTATGATTTGTGAAGACTGCAACGGCAAATGTAATGTTTGTCAAAATTAATGTATAATTAATTTATGCCCAACTCAGAAGATCTAAGACAGGATATTTTAGATCTTAAAAACTATAACAATACTACTATAGATCAGATCATAGAGCTATCTGCACTACAGGAAAGAGCTAGAATATTTGAACGCCTGGGAACCCTGATACAGGAAAAGGACTCTCACAACGATATCATAGCTGCGAAAGTCCTTGCCTGGGCTTGGTTCGAATTATCTTCTTAACCTCTTGTATGGGTCTGGGTATTCTAAAGTCTGAAGCTTTTCTTCAAGTATAGCCAACTGATCCTTGAATGCCTCTGTAATAATCTTTGCACGTTCTTTAGCTGCTTTAGACTGCTTGTCATAGTTCTCCTTGACATCAAGATAGTGGATTGCTTCCACATACCCTGCCACGTCATCGTGTGGGACAAAGATGCCAGAATCACCTAGAGATTCCTTGAGACCAGGTGTGGGAGCAGCAATACATGGAATACCAGAACATGCTGCTTCCATACCAACACGACCCCACGACTCATATGAAGATGGCATTAGAATAATACCAGTCTTAGCATAGATCTTCTTTACGTTTGGGTCATTCTTATATAGAGTTACGTTAGGAAGTTCCTTATCGTATGTTACCTGTTCTCCGTATGCTCCCAGTACCCCAATAAACTGACGCTCAGGGAAGATTCTAGCTAACTGCCAGAACATCTTTCCGCCCTTAGCCTCATTCATGTTGAGCAATGTAATCGCTTCTCTACTAGTTTTAGTAGTGTAATACTTAGGATCAGTTGGAGGGTATACAATTACCCTCTCAATTGTAGGATGAACAGTCTTAGCAATCCAGTCAGAGTTAGCAATGGCTAAGTGACAGGTGGATCTATCAATTTGATTATAACTAAGCTGTTTGTCATTGTGGACTAGATGCACTAGTGGCTTCTTCATGGCTCTGCTGAACCTAACAGCCTTCCTTGTGAAGTCTAGGTGTGTAAAGATAATATCAGAGTTTTCCATCAGTTTATTTACTCTGTCATCATTAGCGTCATAAATTGGTACGCCTTCGTATTCCGTAGCACCAGGTTCTCTAGTTACTACGGCAACCCTGTGTCCATATTCAGCAAGACCAGTGAGGATCTGGTGTAGCATTGTCTCTGCACCAGCATTATGATTTGGTAGGTAGCCATGTACATAGGCTACAATGTTTAGTTCTTTTGTCATATTTCTATTATACCTTCCTTGTCCCCCCAGTAGGATTCGAACCTACGACCTACAGATTAGAAGTCTGTTGCTACTATCCACTGAGCTATGGAGGGGTAGTACCCAGGATGGGATTTGAACCCACTATCGTCACCTTATAAGAGTGCTGCCTTTACCGATTAGGCTACCTGGGCGAACCTATCAATGCTGTATGAAATAATCTATAGTAGCATACAGGTCATCTTTAGATCCCATGTTTACAATTGTGTGGTCAAATACATAATTGTCTAGCGATGTCTCTGATGAGTGCTCATTCACTGCAAACACTCCTGGCTTTTCTATACGCCACGCATACCCACCAGAATTTACAATTGCTTCGTATTCGTTTGGAAAACGTACATCTGTAAACACAACCTTACTGTGTTCTGCAGCTTTACGCATAGCCAATTTAACCCAGAAGTCCTCATCCCACATATCACGAGCAACTTCTGTACCGAAACGCTGGAGTAGTCCACGAACTTGTGGAGAGTTCTTCTTAAGAGTCTCCCAGCCCATGACAACTACCTGAGACAATGAAGATTGTGGCAACTCTGGTAAATCAGTAATTATAGGATTTAGCTTTAGCAATGCCTCACGAATTGGATCAGCAAATGCAATGCGAGTAAAACCGTAGTGGTCAACAAGATGTTGTGCCACAGTATCCTTACCTGTTTGTGCATATCCACTTAAACCAATAATCACTTGTGCAACGCCCTAAAGGTTTCTGGGAATGCCTGATGTGACAGATCCTTGACAGCAAATGCATACTGCTGGATTTCATACTGTGCATCGTGTTCCATACGCTGGTCGAGAAATGTCATTACCCCTTGTAGCGATGTGGTCCAACGCCAACGTACATACATTGCATATGCAGGTAGGAATAGACGTGCTTCTTCTGGGGCAATGCCATCGTCCATTGCTTCGTGGTATAGTCGTACACCCTCATGGATAACATCCTTAAGCTTATTAGTGTAATAGAATCCACTACTAGGACTGATAGGCTCTCCACTACCCTGCTTACTATTCTCAGGCTTACTACGCCATGCAGATGCACTAGGAACGTAGAACTCTTCATCTTCGGTAATATACCTACGACTAGACTCGTTCCAGCCATTCTGGTCGTCTACGTGTGTTGACGATACAGCATACTTCCACCACTGACGTGCTACGAACAGAGGTGCGTATACCTCAAACGTGAGTGCTGCATGGCGGAATGGCGACGTGTGCCCTTCACGAATGAGAAACCTAATGAGCTTCTCGTCTTTATCGGTAAACTGTTCAGCTTCTTTATCGTATGATACACGAGCAGCGTTGACGACAGATAGATCGTCCCCAAGAGTATCAACCAAACGTACATATCCCTTATCCAATACATTAATAGGTTCTGGTGTTGTTTTAATAAACATAGTCATTTTTCTTTATTCCTCAATAATTGCTAGAACGTCCCTTGAGAATACTGACAGATATTCCTGCCCCTCATACTCAAGCTTCATTGTTGCCATTGGATTAAAAACAATCTTGTTACCAATAGCAACGTCTGGTTCGAGTTGTACTCCATTTGGTAGAATACGACCTGGACCTACTGCAACAACAGTTGCAACCTTTTCAACCTCTTGGGCTGCTTGGATGATAAGACCAGAGGATGATGTTGTTTCCTCTTTCTTATCTACCTTAATAATAATACGATCTTCTAGTGCCTTAAGCATTAGTACCCATCTTTCTGGTGTGTTACACCGTGCTTATCGTCAATGTACTTGTGAATCTTACGAAGTGCTCGTGCTCGTGATACCGCAAAGCCTACGCCTAGGAATACTGCATTCCAAAAGAATTCTGCTATAACGTGGTCAAGTCCGAACATAACTTCAAGTAGTTCATCTGTGTGCATTATCGTTTACCTTTTCTAATAATCTCAATTGATCGCTCAATACCTTTGATATATGTCGCTGATTGCTTATTGCCAATTGCATTAGCAAGTTCTTCGTTTAATAGTTTAATAATTACCTTGCGAGTTTCGTGGACAGCTTTCTTTCGACCAGTGTCAAAGCCTTCATGCCAGCCTTGGATGCTGGCTTTTTCTAGTGCTTTCTTAAAGAACATATCTCTCCTTGTGTTCTATACTATTATACGTCAGTTACTATTTTTTGTCAAGCTCTAAGTGGCTTGGTTTTGGATAAAGTTCCTGTAATCTTGGCAAGAGTTCGTGGAACCATTCTTCTTCTGTAGAGGCAAAGTCACCTTCGATTCTTTGCTTAGATGGTCTGATCTTTACATCTTCCATATCAAAAGCAAACTCTTCATACTCATTGCCATATCCAGAACGCCATAATGTGTACTTATCTATTACCTCAGCTAGCTTAGATTTTTCCATTGGCATAGGAATGTGCAACTCAAAGTTTAATGGGTTTTCGAAACCATTCTCTACAAGCTCATTTAATGTCTGATTAAGTAATCTTACATACCCCATGCTTGCACGAGAACGAACCTTTTCAGTAATTAAATCAATTAGGAAGCCATTAGCATGAACATCTAAAAACTCTAGCTTGTTCATTAAAAAGAAGTCATCATTCATCAGGACAAACTGCTCATTGATTGCGTCTGTCCATAGAATATATCGAACATTCCATCTAGCATTCTCTTGCTTATCTAGTGTCTGGTCTACTTGAACATAATTGCCACCATACCAGTCTGGCTTACCACCAATTACCCAAATGTTTGCGTCTGGGAAGCTTGCCAATACTGATCTAATTGAATAACGTAACTCCTCATTCTCTCCAGAACGACAGATGTATACAAAATCCATATTAGTTCC
>JACCDQ010508381.1_pt1 | contig 11503 bp, 10 predicted proteins | sample 7446031 | NCBI WGS metagenome assembly JACCDQ01 (sample SAMN15323442, study PRJNA562643) | freshwater metagenome | isolation source: river surface water | place: USA:Blue River Watershed | collected 2017-08-17
AGGGTTTTCTTGATCAAGGTAGCACACCTACAACTGTAACAAAGACTGCTGTTAACAGCGATGGCGCAGCAACTGAAGTATCAGTAACAAATAGTCCTAATACTAATTGGACAAATGGTACTGGTGTGTTCGCGAACGGTATCAATTTTGCAGTAGCCGTCACTAACGGAGTCGCCACTGTTAATATTAATGATGGTGGCACGGGTCACTATGTTGGTGAAACGTTTGGTCCAGTCTTAGGATCAGCTTTCGGCGGCACTAACGGTGTCGATGATATGTATTTCCAAGTTGATGCAGTTCAAGCCGCTGTTACACCAGCATTGGATTTAACCAAAACAATTAATAAACTCACTCCTGTGACAAGCGGCGGTGGTAGTCAGTATACTTTAGCCGATGGCACAGAGGGGCAGATTATGTATATCGTCCCTGCAACTGGTGGTGAAATGAATAATCAATTCACAACTATGGCTTTTGATCACGCAAGATGGTCTAACGGTAATGGTGTGATCAATGAAGGTACTGACGTAACATGGTGGTTGCCATTCCAGAACCCAGTTGGTGGCAGCTCTGCAGTTCTAACTCTAATATTCACTGACGGACACTGGAACTTACCACACAACTGGTTTGATTAAGGCAAATAATGTTAAACGGTAACGTATACTACCATGGTATCATCAGAAAGTCTATCATCGCTTTTGGTAGACTATTCAGTGATATCTACATCGATAGAAAACAAGGGGACTCTGTCACTGGAGATACAGTCCAGCGCCTTCGCGTGCCTCTTGCATACGCACCGAAAGAAAAATGGTTGGTTCGTATCGAACAAGACCCAACTCTAGAGAACCACACACAGACTTCTCTACCCAGAATGTCTTTTGAAATTATTGCATACACTTACGACTCGTTGCGTAAGACAAACCGTATTCAACAATTAAAGTCTGGTGCTGACGCTGAAATGGCGAACTCTATCAGAACGCCAGTGCCGTACAACATTGACCTCTCATTGTACATCGTTACAAAGACTCAAGAAGATGCTCTGCAAATTCTAGAACAAATTCTTCCAACATTCACTCCAGAATACACGTTGACTATCAACGCTGTACCAGAGATGGGGATTAAGCTCGATGTTCCTATCGTTCTTAACTCTATCATTGTGTCTGACGAATTCGATGGAGACTTCCAAACTCGCCGTTACGTTATTCATACGATTAACTTCCAAATGAAAACTAACTTGTTTGGTCCAGTTACTCCACAAGGTGTTATCACTGACATTAACAAAGTCAGTATTTCTGAAGACTCTGAGTTCAAAGAAGTTAACACTTCATACACCGCATCTGCGGATCCAGAAACTGGACAACTTATATCTGAAAATTGGGAAGATAATTTCTAAAACATGGCTGAAGTATATAATTCGAACGCCAACTTAAAAGCGGCTGGCGTTTCTGTTGAATTTACACCCGCGAACGTTCAAGAGTACATCAAGTGTTCTCAGGATCCGATTTACTTTATTGAGAACTATTGCTACATTGTTACTCTAGACTATGGTTTGAAGCTGTTCAAACTATACGACTGTCAGCGTAACAAGATCAACATCATCCACAATAACCGTCGTGTTATTCTAATGGAAGGTCGTCAGCAAGGTAAGACGACTTCTTCTGCAGCGTACATTCTCTGGTACACCCTATTCCAAGCTAACAAACAAGTCGCTATCTTAGCGAACAAGGCATCTGCTGCGCGTGAAGTTTTGGATCGTTACCAAACAATGTATGAGTCTCTACCTAAGTGGATGCAACAAGGTGTCACTACTTGGAACAAGGGTGACATTGAATTAGAAAACGGCTCCAAGGTATTCACTGCTGCGACTGGTAAGTCTGGTATTCGTGGTAAGTCTGTTAACATGTTGTATGTTGACGAAGCTGCGATTATTCCAAACAACGTTGCTGAGGAATTCTTCACATCTGTTTACCCTACTATTTCAGCTGGTCAAACTACTAAGATTCTGCTGTCTTCAACTCCACTTGGTTACAACCACTTCTGGAAGTTTTGGACTGATGCTGAGAAGGGTCGCAACGGATTCGTTCCACTATTCATTCCATACTGGGAAATTCCAGGTCGTGATGAAGCATGGGCTCTCGAACAGAAAGCCATGTTGGGTGAACTCAAATACAACCAAGAGGTTCTATGTAACTTCTTGGGTTCTAGCTTAACGCTGATCAACTCAGACGTTATCGCTAAGATGTCAGTTGACGATATCCTTTACCAGAAAGAAGGTCTGGACGTTTACGTTCGCCCACAAGCTGGACATACTTACTGTATGGTTGCTGACATTGCAAAGGGTGTTGGTGGAGACTACTCGGCATTCCAGATGATCGACATCACTGAAGTTCCATATCGCATCGTGGCTAAGTATAGAAACAATGAAATAAGCCCTCTACTTTACCCGAACGTTATCTACAAAATCGGTAAAGAATACAACGAAGCCTTTGTTCTCCTAGAGATTAACGTCTCTGAACAGGTGGCTCACATCTTATATCAAGAATTAGAATATGAAAACCTTCTATTCGTAACTCGCCATGCGCTAGGACAAACAGTCTCTGGTGGCTTCGGTGGCGGCAAGACGCAACTGGGTGTCAATACTGATAAGAAGATTAAGCGAATTGGGTGCCACAACTTCAAGGCACTCGTTGAAGAAAACAAACTGATTGTCAATGACGCTGATACTATCTCTGAAATTTCTACGTTTATCGAGAAAAAGGGATCTTATGAAGCTGACGAAGGCTATCACGATGACTTGGTTATGCCTTTGGTTTTGTTCGGTTGGCTCACAACTAACGCTTACTTCAAAGAACTAAATAACATTAACTTGCGTGAACTAATGTATAAGAAGCAAATTAAGGCGATTGAAGAAGAACTAACGCCATTCGGTTTCTACGACGATGGAGGTCCAGAAGCTGACCCTCTGGACTTTTGAGAAAACCTGTAAAAACTAAATAAAACGTAGACATGAAATTTGTCTAAAAGTAAACTTATTAACAAGGAGAACAACAATGCCGTTTCAATTATCTCCAGGCGTTGCAGTCGTAGAAAAAGACTTTACCTCTATCGTTCCTGCCGTAGCAACCTCCATCGGAGCGTTTGCTGGTCAGTTCGACTGGGGTCCAGTACTTGAGCCGATTACAATTACTTCAGAAGATGAACTCGTGCGTCGCTTTGGTACACCAAACAACGCTAACTTCCCATCTTGGTTCACAGCAGCCAACTTCTTATCATACTCTAACAACCTTCTATTGGTGCGTCAACAGACTACTAATATGAAGAACGCTGTTGCAACACCATCAGGTTCTGTTTCTTCAGCTACTATTACAGATCCAGGCTACGGTTACGTTTCTACTGATGAACCACCAGCAGTTGTTGTTTACACTGACGGTATCATCACAGGCATCAACGTTACTGCTGAAGGTTCTGGCTACTTGGAAATTCCAACTATTACTATCAACGATAGCAACGGTGGTGAAGGTTTCGGTGCTGCAGCTGTTGCTACTGTTTCTGCTGGTAAAGTTATCGCTATTACTGTAACTAAAGGTGGTGCAAACTATACTAACCCAGTCGTTAGCATCTCTTCTGGTGGTGGTGGTACTGGTGCAACTGCTTCTGCAGTCGTCAAACGTAGCATCCAAGAAGAAGGTGGCGTATTCCCAGTAGCTGAAGCTGTTCTATCTGGCGGTCCAATCACTGCGATTAACATCACTAGCGGCGGCGCAGGTTATATCAACGCACCAACTGTTGCGATCATCGCACAATCTGGTGACACTGGTACTGGTGCAACTGCTTCTGCTGTTCTATCTGGCGCAGCTGTTCTATCTGCTACTATCCAAAACGGTGGTTCTGGTTACCTAAACCCAACAGTATCTTTCACTGGTGGCGTACAACGTCCAGGTGGTCAAGCTCCAGAAGCTTCTGCTACTGTCAGCGGTGGTGTTATCACTGCAATCACTATCACTAGCGGCGGTTCTGGCTACACTACACCACCAACTGTTGTCATTACTGACGAAACTGGTACTGGTGCTTCTGTTAGCTGCACTATTGGCACTTCTTCTGTTCAGTCTATCGTTATCAACAACGGTGGTACTGGTTACAAAGTTGCTCCAAACGTAACTATCTCTGGCTCTTCTACTCAAGCTGCCGTTGCTGGTACTGTCACAATCGGTCCATCTACTATCTCTGCAGTGTTGTTCACTACAGCAGGTACTGGTTTGAGCGCTGCTCCAACATTGGTGATCGGTGACGCTCCACAAGGCGGCGAGACTGCTACTGCTACTTGCGCAATTTCTACTGCTGGTGTTGCTATCCTTAACGGACAATTCTACTCTGCTAACTTTATTAACGGTGGTGGTGTTGTTGGTGAGTGGGCTGCTAAGTACCCAGGAAAATTGGGTAACACTCTAAAAGTTTCCATGGCTGATGCTAACACATTCGACACTTGGGAATATAAGAACGAGTTTGACGCAGCACCTGGAACTTCTGATCAAGCTGCTCGCGTTGGTGGTTCTAATGACGAACTACACATCATCGTTATTGACGAAGATGGTTTCATCTCTGGTCTAGAGAACTCTGTTCTAGAAAAGTACGCTTTCGTATCTAAGGCATCTGACTCTAAGAAGCCAGACGGTGCAAACAACTACTACAAAGACGTGATTAACTCTCGCTCTGAGTGGTTGTGGTGGACTGACCACACTGACGAAATCGCTGAAGCTGAAACTAACTGGGGTTCTGTTGTAGCAGGTACACACTTCTACTCTATGACTGCTCCATTGTCACAATCACTATCTGGTGGTTTCGATGACGAGACAACTACTGATGGACAACGTCAAGCTGCATACTCATTGTTCGCTAACGCAACATTGTATGACATCGCGTTGATCATGGCTGGTAAGGCTAACACTACTGTTGTTAACCACATCATTGATAACGTTGCTCTTGAGCGTCTAGACGCTGTGTTGTTTGCATCTCCAGAAGATGTCAGCACTGGTGAAGTTATCATCGGTGACGGCTCTGCTGCGATTAACAAGGTTATTGCATACCGCGACCAGTTGAACAGCAACTCTTATACTGTTCTTGACTCTGGTTACAAGTACCAATACGATCGTTACAATGACGTGTATCGTTGGGTTCCAATGAACGGCGACATCGCTGGTCTATGTGCTCGTACTGACTACACTAACGATCCATGGTGGTCTCCAGGTGGTTTGAACCGTGGTCAAATCAAGAACGTTGTTCGTTTGTCTACTAACCCAAATCAAACAATGCGCGACTTGTTGTACAAGAATGCTATTAACCCAGTTGTAACATTCCCAGGTCAGGGTACTGTTCTATTCGGTGACAAGACATTGTTGACTAAGCCATCTGCGTTTGACCGTATCAACGTTCGTCGCTTGTTCATCGTTCTAGAGAAATCTATCGCTACTGCCGCTAAGTATCAGTTGTTTGAATTCAACGATCCTTTCACTCGCGCTCAGTTCAAGAACTTGATCGAACCGTTCCTACGTGACGTTCAAGGTCGTCGTGGTATCACAGACTTCTTGGTCAAGTGTGATGAATCTAACAACAGTGGTGAAGTTATTGATCGTAACGAATTCGTTGCTGACATCTTTGTCAAACCAACTCGTTCTATCAACTTCATTACTTTGAACTTCGTTGCTGCACGTACATCGATCAACTTCACTGAAGTTGGCGGTTAATTAGAAAGGGGTGGATGAAAATCCACCCCATCTACAACGAATAAATAAAGATAAGAACAAGGAGAATTAAATGGCAAATATTGCTGACTTTAAAGCACAGATGATTGGTGGTGGCGCACGTCCCAACCAATTCCGTGTTGAGTTAACATTCCCGTCATTCGTTACACTAGGCGTTATCGCTGGACAAAGAGCACAGTTCCTATGCCGTGCGGCTTCACTACCAGCTTCTACAATTGAAACTATTTCAGTTCCATATCGTGGTCGTCCTGTTAACTTTGCTGGTGAGCGTTCATTCCAACCATGGACAGTTTCCATCTATAACGATACGACTTTCAACATTCGTAACGCTCTAGAACAATGGCAGTCTGGTATCCAACAATACAATACAACTAACGGTCGTACTAACCCTACTGACTACCAAGTTGACTTGTCTGTTCACCAGCTTGACCGTAACGGCGCGTCTATCAAGACATATAAATTTACTGATGCGTTCCCGACTAACATCGGCGCTATCACGTTGGACTACGAACAACAAAACGCGATCGAACAATTCGACGTTGAATTCGTATACAACTTCTTCACTTCTAATACTGGTGCCTCTTCTGGCTTCGGCGTTAGCGTTGGTATCGATACTCCTATCGGTACTTTCCCAGTCTAATTTAACGAAGGTTATATAATGCAGCTATTTGGCTTTGAGATAAAGCGTAAAAAAGACGAACCGCAGTTGGTGTCCGTTGTGCCACCTTCTGCGGCTGATGGCTCGACCATAATTAACACTGGCGTAAATGCTGGTGGGTATTATGGTCTAGTTGTCGACCTTGATACAGTTGTTAAAAACGAAAACGACCTAATCCGTCGTTATCGTGAGGTTTCGCAATACAGTGATTGTGATGGTGCCATTGAAGACATCGTCAATGAAGCAATCGTTGCACATGAAGAACAACGACCAGTTGAGATTGTATTGGATGACCTAAAGGTTTCCGACTCAATCAAATCTAAAATTCGTGATGAGTTTGATGAAGTGCTTCGCCTGTTGAAGTTTGGCGAACGTGCTCACGAAATTTTCAGAACTTGGTACATCGACGGACGTTTGTATTACCAAATTCTAATCGACGAGAAGAATGTCAAACAAGGTATCGTAGAACTACGTTACATTGACCCTCGTAAGATCCGCAAGATTAAGAACATCAAGAAAGAAAAGACTCCTGCTGGAGTTGAAGTCATCAAGACTATCGAAGAGTTTTACCTGTATAACGACAAAGGTATTACTGAGCAGTCTACACAAGGTGTCAAACTTTCAATCGACTCTGTTCTATATGCCCCATCTGGTTACATTGATCAGAACACAGGCATGGCAATGTCTTATCTACATAAGGCAATCAAGCCAGTTAACCAACTAAAGATGATCGAAGATGCCCTAGTCATCTATCGTATTTCACGTGCGCCTGAACGCCGTATTTTCTATATTGACGTTGGTAACCTACCTAAGCTAAAAGCAGAACAATACGTTTCTGATATCATGAACAAGTTCCGTAACAAGATTGTTTATGATGCTACCACTGGTGAAACTCGTGATGATCGCCGTCACTTGTCAATGATGGAAGACTTCTGGATGCCACGCCGTGAAGGTGGTAAAGGTACAGAAATTACTACACTTCCAGGTGGTCAAAACTTGGGTGAGATTCAAGATATTGAATACTTCCAAAACAAACTATACCACGCATTGAACGTTCCTGTTAGCCGTATGCAACAGCAACAAGGTTTCTCTATTGGTCGTTCCAATGAGATTAGCCGCGATGAAGTTAAGTTCAACAAGTTCATTGTACGTCTTCGTAAGAAGTTTGCAGTGTTGTTCTTGGAAACGCTGAAGGTTCAGTTGGTTGCTAAGAACGTTATCAAACTAGAAGAGTGGGAAGACCTACGTCAATTCATTCGTTTCGACTACCTAGAAGATAACCACTACTCTGAACTAAAAGATGCTGAGTTGCTAACACAACGTTTACAGTTGTTGCAACTAGCAGAGCCTTACATCGGTAAGTTCTACTCTCTTGACTGGATCAAGAAGAACGTATTGATGCAGACTCAAGACGATATCGAAATGATCGCGAAACAGATTAACAAAGAATCTGAAGACTACATCGGTCATGCTGAACATCAGGGTACTATGGCTGGCGCAACACAAGCTGCTCAGCAAAATTACCTACAACAAAACGCTCCAGACGCATTGGAGCAGGGTGCTCAAGAAGTTCCAAACAACTCAGCGCCTGCAAAAACAAATCAAAAGTAAGGAGTTATTATGTCAGACTTGGCTAAAAATCTAATCAACGCAATTCGCTCTGGCGATGCAATGGAAATCGAATCAGCGTTCAACGCTGGTCTTGCAGAGAAAATCTCCGCAAAACTAGATGACATGCGCGTTGGTGTTGCACAAAACATGTTTAAGACACCAGAAGCAGCACCAGCTGTTGAAGCCCAAACTGAAACTCCAGCAGAATGAATTACAACACTTTCACCAAAACATTAAGAGCAGAAGGGTGCACTGCATCCATCCGTTCTTATAGCCATCTCATTGAACAGATGGCAGATGGTTCCATTTTGGTTGATCGTAAGCAAACACAATTCACTAGCTTAGAAGAAGCAAGAGCACACATTAAACAAGAACACACTGCGCATCAATTAGAAGAGCAAGTATCAAAACAACTATACGAAGAATTATCTGATACCACGGTTGCTAATATCATTCGTGAACACCATGACGTTAAAGTCACAGATACGTTAATCGAAACATACCTCCAACTTGCTTCTTCTAACATGTTTAGTGTGGACCCAGTGGTTCAATCTATTCGTTCTCTTAACAAACTTGATAAGATCGTCGAAGGTAAGATACACTACGTACTAACCGACGAGTCAATTGTAGCAATTAGCGAAGAGACTCAAGACATCCTAAATAACTTATTACAAAACCAACAAGAAATTGTTGAGTACATGAGAGAAAATAAAGAGAACTTTATTCATGTACTAGAGAAAATTAAGGAATAAAAATGGCTGTCACAAAGACAATTATTAAGAATACTAACCAAGAGACTATCGTCAAGGTTGGTGGTACTGCAGGTTCTGCTACCATTGATCTACAAACAGACTGCTTGGCTACAGCAACACAAGCCCTTGATGGTGCAACACAAACAGTCAATATCGTTGGCGTTGCGCAAGCTGGTCTATTGAACTCTGCAGTGACTATCACTCGCAATGCAGTTCCAGTTCTAGCATTGGCGCCAGAGAATAGCGGTAAGCTAATCCTAAACGACATCGGCTATGTTGATACACAAGAAAACACTAGCGACATCGTTGTCAATATCTCTGGTGCAGAAGCTCATGTGTATCTAACACTACGTAAAGTTGGTGGTTATGCAACTAAGGTTGAAACTGCACAATTCTCTATCTACGACGATGTTACACAGGTGGGCGCATAATGAGACTAATCAAAGAAGTCTTCGATACAACTAATGTTATCGTAGAAGAAAAACTAGGCAAGAAAAAAGAATACTTCATTGAAGGTGTTTTCTTGCAATCAGAATTAAAGAATCGTAACGGTCGTATGTATCCAGAACAAGTTATGGATGCTGAAGTACAACGTTACAATGAAAACTACGTGATGAAGAACCGTGCGTACGGAGAACTAGGTCACCCAGATACTCCATCCATTAACTTGGATCGCGTTTCTCACTTGATCACTTCTCTTCGTAAAGAAGGCACCAACTACATCGGTAGAGCAAAGATTCTAGACACTCCAATGGGACAAATCGCTAAAGGTCTTCTAGACGGTGGCGCTAACCTTGGTGTTTCTAGTCGAGCACTGGGCTCTCTTCAAATGAACAAAGAGGGCGTTCAAGTTGTTCAAGACGATTTCATGTTGTCCACTGCAGCTGACATCGTTGCTGACCCATCTGCTCCAGATGCATTCGTAAGAGGCATTATGGAAGGTAAGGAATGGGTGTTTGTTAATGGACACTACGTGGAAAGAGATATTGATGAAGCTAAGGCTTTCGTTAAGAGAGCATCTTCTCGTAATCTACAAGAAGCTAAAGTTTTAGCTTTCCAAAATTTCCTGAGTAAAATCAGATAAATAATAAATAATCTAATAGAACTATCCAAGTTAGGAGAACAAAACGATGTCAATCGAACAAAAAATCGCCGAACTTCTAGCTGAATCTAAAGCTGCTAAATTGGCAGAACAGATCAGCGAAGAAAAGGTTAAACCAGACGGCACAGAAACTGGCGCTAAAGATGTAACTGCTGGCGCAGATGCAGGTGACCAGACTAACCCATCTAAAGGTGACGCTGTTGCCCCAGCTGCTATTGTACAGAACCCTGACAATGCACGCAACAACGTTGATACACAAAAGCCAGCTGAAGAAGCACCAAGCGGTTCTATGAACCCAAAGAACGGTGATCAATCTTCTATCCGTAAGGGTAACGCTGTCAAAGAAGACATGGACGCACTATTCAATGGTGAAGAATTGTCTGAAGAATTTAAAGATAAAGCGACTACTATTTTTGAAGCAGCTGTGATGGCTCGCGTTAAATCTGAAGTAGCACGCATGGAAGAAGAATTCGAATCTAAGTTGCAAGAAGCAACTGAAAAGAATGTAGAGGGTCTTGTTGAGCAAGTTGATGGATATCTTGGCTATATTGCCGAGCAGTGGATCGCAAATAATGAAATCGCCCTTGAGAACGGTATGAAGTCTGAAATTCTAGAAGGTTTTGTTTCTGGATTGAAGGGCTTATTTGAAGAGCACTATATCGAAGTCCCAGAAGAACGTTTCGACATTCTTGGTGAGATGGAAGAGAAGGTTGCTGATCTAGAAGCCAAACTTAATGAACAAGTCGCTACTAACGTTGAGTTGAGCAAGTCTCTTGCTGAACAAAAGCGTATCGACATCGTTAAGACTATCGGTGAAGGTTTGTCTGCTACTGAGAGCGAAAAGTTCTTGGGTCTAGTAGAAGAACTATCATTCGAGTCTGAAGAAACTTTTACTTCTAAAGTAAAAACTATCCGTGAAAATTACTTCACTACCAAGTCAGTCGTATCAGAAGTTTCTTCTGTTGTTACTGACACTCCAGTAGAGAGCCTAACTGAAGAAGCTGTTAAGACAGTTGATCCAACTATGGCAAAGTATCTACAAGCACTCAACAAACGTTAATTTTAAAGGAAACGCAAAATGACTACTCGTCAAGACTTGATGAAAAAGTGGGCTCCGATTCTAGAGCACGCAGAAGCATCCCCAATCAAAGACAACTACCGTAAGGAAGTTACTGCCGTTCTATTGGAAAACCAAGAACGCGAAATGGCTAAGCAACGCGAAGCATTGTTTGAAACTGCACCAACTAACGCTGTTGGTTCTTATGGTGACACTGGCGGTTTCGCTAAGTTTGACCCAGTTTTGATCAGCTTGGTCCGCCGTGCAATGCCACAATTGATCGCCTATGACATCGCTGGCGTTCAACCAATGACTCAACCAACTGGCTTGATCTTCGCAATGAAGTCTCGCTACGGTTCTATGGGTGGTACTGAGGCTTTGTTCAACGAAGCTGACACTGACTACTCTGGTACTGGCACTCACGCTGGTTCTGTTACTGACGTAGCAAACATGACTACTGGTTCTGGTTTGGCTACTGACGCTGCTGAGCGTTTGGGTCAAGGTGGTTCTGGTGACGGTACTTTCGGTCAAATGGCATTCTCTATCGAGAAGACTTCTGTAACTGCA
>JACCDQ010995174.1_pt1 | contig 11503 bp, 10 predicted proteins | sample 7446031 | NCBI WGS metagenome assembly JACCDQ01 (sample SAMN15323442, study PRJNA562643) | freshwater metagenome | isolation source: river surface water | place: USA:Blue River Watershed | collected 2017-08-17
TTAGGGGGCGCGTTTTTAACGGCTAGACGATAACGATTCTCTGCCAAAGGATCGGTGACACAAAGGGGCGACCAATCGGGGGAATCCTCGGTTTGCAGGAGAAATTGCCAAGGGGTATTCATGCTGAAACATTCAGTGAGGAGAGGGACAAAGAAAGCTTGTTGGGGAATTCGGATTGGCTCCGACTTAATCCTTAAGGCATGATCCAATCATTACTCAACAAATGTGTCATTTTGTTAAGAATGCTACGGAATTTACATTAGGAAAGTTCCCCAAAGTTAGCTTCTTTGTCGTGCAATTTCCTGTTTAAGTTCCCCTAGTTGCTCAAATAGGGCTTGCCAGGTTAAGGTTTGTTGCTCTTTACGGGCTAACCATTTCAGTTGTACCTGTTGCGCTTCGGCTTCGGCATCTCCCAACACTAAACAGGCGATCGCCACACTCCGGTCGGCCCGTTTAAACTGTTTACCAAAGGCACTGCCACTGAGATCCAATTCAACGGAACACCCGGCTTGGCGGAGTTTTTGGGCGAGGAGGAGAGCCTGGGGTTCAGCTTTTTCTCCCTTAGAAACGAGGTAAAAATCGGGGCCGGGGGGAGTCAAGGGCTGTAATTTGGCCAACAAAATGATTAACCGTTCTAAACCGATCGCCCAACCCACTGCTGGGGTTTCTGGGCCGCCCAAGGCCGCGACTAAGCCATCGTAACGACCACCTCCACAAACGGTTGCTTGGGCCCCTAAATCCCCCGAAATAATTTCAAAGGCGGTATGGGTATAATAGTCTAGGCCGCGTACTAAGGCTGGATTTAACTCATAGACAATGCCCAGATCGGTTAATAGTTGTTGCACTTGCTCGAAATGCCGCCGGGAGCGATCGCCGAGGTAATCCAGAATACTGGGCGCGGTTTGCACGATCGCCTGGGTTTTGGGGTCTTTGCTGTCTAAAATTCGCAGGGGATTACGGGTCAAACGGTCTTGGGAATCGGGATCGAGGTCGTTGTGGTAGGGGGTAAGATAATCCACGAGGGCGGTTCGATAGACTTGGCGATCGTCGGCATCTCCGACTGAATTCAGGACAAATTGTAAGTTTTTGAGTCCTAGGGTGCGTAAAATATCGGTGGCTAGGGCAATCACTTCGGCATCGGCACGGGGATCGGCACTGCCTAAGACTTCTACGCCAATCTGATGAAATTGTCGTTGACGACCGGCTTGGGGCCGTTCATAGCGAAACATTGGCCCTTTGTACCAGAGTCTTTGCACTCCGCCTGCCGCCTGTAGGTTATGTTCGATAAAGGCTCTGACTACGCCTGCGGTGCCTTCGGGTCTCAGGGTTAAACTGCGATCGCCGCGATCGGTGAAACTATACATTTCTTTGCCCACTACGTCCGTCGCTTCCCCGATGCCCCGTTCAAACAAGGTGGTCTGCTCAAAAATGGGTGTACGAATTTCCTGATACCCTGCCAGGGCTAAAATCTCGGTGGCGATCCCTTCCACCCGTTGCCAATAGCTAATGTCGGGAAACAGAATGTCATGGGTGCCTCGGATTGCTTGGATCGCGGCCATGGGGGTAAAACTTGCTCCTGATGAATGTAAAGTCCTGTTATTTTACCCTGTGTTGGGGAAACCGTTACTTGGCTCCTCGGTAGCTAATTAAGGGGGCGATCGCTCTCCCTACCGATTTCTGTTTTATCCCCATCAATCACGTTAAGTAATGGTACAATAACGCCTATAATAGGATAATATCAGGAGCTAAAAAGCGCGTTAAGGAACACGCCCTACGAAAGCGGCGATCGCACTAGGACGACCTTCGATGGGATACCCAAATAAATCCCCTGCCACAAAAATTTGAGGATCTTGGGCAAAAAGCCACTCTAAATTTTGCTTAATGACAGTAATCCAGTGAAATTTTTTGGTATTATCAGCCATCGGTTTACCATTGCTTTCAGGGTAATTAATTGTAGTTAATTGGGCGACCATTTGGTTCCTCTCCCTGTTTAGAATTTAGGGGGTTAATCTTTTGTTTTTCAATAGCACGGGCAATCAGGGGAGCTTTTTTGCCTAAACCCTCTAGGGTAATTTCACCTTGTTCATACATTCTAAACCATTCTTCACGTTGACGTAGAACTCTTTCATTGTAATCTAAGCCTAGATGTTGCAGGGTAAATTGAGCTTTTAGGCGTTGCTCTTCAGGGATTTTATCGGTTAACACTAATTGCAAAGATGGTAATAGAATTTCAAACCAATTATCTTCAACTTCAAAGGGATCAAGTAGGCGATCGTCTAAGTCTTTTTTGCTACTGTTAATCCAGCCTGCCGCATAGCGATAATTAGACCATTCATAGCTTAAATGACGGTAATTATGACAAGATAAAAAGTGGTCAACTGTGCCAATGGGTTCGTACATGACGGAGTAGCCACACAAATTATTAAAGCCTTTGGCTAAGTCTGCTTTAAAGGGAGACCAGTAATCTCTGGGGCGTTTTGTATCAGGATGCTCTGCTAACCAGGTATTTCCTTTTTGACGACATTTTTGATCAAATTCGGTAGGTTCAGGAATCGGAATAAATTTTTGCATTTAATCATCAGCCTCCCTTCTAACTATCCAACGAGGGAAAAATGGATCATGGCCAGGTAAGAGTTTAAGCAATTGTTGATGAATCTTTTCTTTTGTGTTTAAGTTTTCTGGAAATTGACTCATATCATCTTTTCTCATCCAGGCTTGGGCGGCTTCGATCGCTTGCTCTGCTTCTTTAGAGCGGGCCTGTTTAAGTCCAAAAATCTCTGAAGTTAACCAACCAATGACATCACCTTGTTTTGCCCAGGGAATTTCATTTAAAGTGACTTGATTTTGATTGAGTTCAAATAAAAATAATTTATCTTGTTCTGCATCAAACATAGGTTCAATGGAAGCTAAGACTAGGGGAGAATGGGTGGTAATAAAGGCTTGAACGGTCATTTTTTCTTGTAACCCTTCAATGACTTTTAAGATTGCGGGAAGGATTGTTCTTTGCCAACGAGGATGTAAATGAGCTTCGGTTTCATCCATTAAAAAAATTAGTTGATGGGCAGGTTCTTCTTTTAATAATTTTGAGGTGATCAGGTTTTCTGATTGTACCCAAACTAAAATATAAGCTAAACTTAAAATGCGTTTGATTCCAGCCGAAGCATGGGTGACAGGAATTGTTTCATAGGGTAATTTAATGGTGGGAATATCTCGAATATCTATTAAGGAGGTACGAGTGGGTAGGTCAATTTCTATTGGTTCTTCTGTTGCGGAAAGTTGTTTAATGACTTTTGATAGCAAGGTAAAGTTAGTTTGATCAGGTTGATTTTGCCATTTTATCCAATCATCAATCAATCCATAACAAGTGACTTTATTGCCTTTTCTACGGCCATTCCAAACTTCATCATTAGAAAGATTAAAATATTTATCTCTATAGGGCAGATAAACAGAAAAGCCACCGTCAACTCGACTATAAATAACGAGGTTTTCTTTGGATGAGATTTGAGATTTTATTTCGGTATTGTTTTCTTGTTTTTGATACAAGTTTACAGGGCTTTTTCCTTGTTGTTCGTTAAGACACCACCAAATAATATCGAGTAAAAAAGTTTTACCGAGTCCATTATCTCCTGTTAAAATATTGAGTCGAGAGGCACAATCTAGATCAATGTTAGGAGTGGGGCCAACATTTTTAATGTAAATTTTTTTGAGCATGATAAATTGTAGTTAAAAATGAAGTTTAAGTTTCTTAATTATCGTTTGAATTAAAAATCACAGAGTAAGCCTTATCAATAGTCTGCTTTTCTAATTGATCTAGAGAATCCCAATAAAATTTATCCTCTTTGATACTCGAAATTTGCTTGAGGCAATTCTGATCGCTAATAAACCTGTTTAAAAAGGTTTTATCTGGTTTTTCATTACAAAAATAGCAAATTATTAGAAATTTCAAGAAACAATGTTTATCTGAGTTAATTAAATCTGTAACTTGTTGTGTTATTTCCTGATTCTCACATTCTTCCCAGAAATGCCTAAAAGCTAAGAAACCTTTAGACTCAAAGATTTTGTGATTTTCTACATTAGTTTTAATTTTATCGAGCATCATATTTTCCAGTTGAATAAAATTATTGGCATATTTATATTCATTTATCCTATCAATATCTCTTTTATAGTTTTCTTGATATAGAGAAAAAGTGTTAGCGAATTTATCGAGTAGAAGTAAATACGAAAAAGAGAGATGACTTTGGGATATATTAAACAATTCTTTTAAGATTGATAAATATTTTGTTTCGTAATCACCAAAACAACTATTCTGAACTATTTCAGAGATTACGCGGTAAACCTTTCCAGAGATTACGCAGTCAATTCTCTCAGAATCTAGTTCATCATAGAAAACAATTAATTTATGTAACAATTTACATCGATTCGACTGGTCATCCAAAAATAAACGATTAATATTAATCTTTAATTCATCAATAAGACTAGATAACTTATCTGAGTTTTTATAATTTTCGAGACGCTCTAAGAATTGATCAGGATTATCGACTAAATTAAGTAATTGATTAATTTCTAAATAGGAGATTTTATCATTTGGAAGACTTAATTGAAAATAGTAGTCAAAATAATCAATATGTCCAATTGATCTTCTTTCACCAACGGTCTTAGGGATTAAAGATTCTGATTGTTTTGAATTAGTCACATTTTCAAGCTGTCCAAACAGGAAATTTAATGAAGGCTTAATATAATCATATTGTCTGTAAAATAATTTATTATTTTCAAGTAAACTAATACCATTTAATAACTTATTTTCTAGCTCTTTACTATCTTGACTACTTGCATCAATCCATTTTGAACGATCTAAATTATTTTGGTGTTTTTTATCTTTACCACCAACAAATCGTTCTTTATTGTTTTTAAGAAATGAATATAGTTTTGTATCTAGACTTTGAACCGCAGAGACAATAAGCAAATCTAATGTATTTACCTCTTCTCCAATCAGATCAAAGTTAAATTTAAATATATTTAGGAAGCGTGTCACTTCACGGATGTTTGTAAAATAGAATCGAAGGTTTAATGTGTTAAAAATATATTCAAGCCATCGCTTTTCATATAAATTTTGATCAAGGTTTTTGGTCTTTACAATTTTATTTATTTCAAAATAAAGAAATTTTTCTAAATAACTTTGAGATATGAGAGGAATTTCGATAGGATATTGTACGATTTTTTCCAAATATTTTCTACTATCTCCCCCCTGAACTTCCTCCAATGATTGTGTGACAACTTCTGGAGAAAAGCTTAATAAATAAATTGTATTAGGAAAGTCTGCAAGAGATTTTACTAATTGAAAAATTTGCTTGATTTCATTCTTGTTTAAACGATCTATATCATCAATTATGATTAAGATTTTTTTATCAATATCTCTCAGTTGCTCAGAAATATTTTCTTTAAGTTTTATTGGATCAATAGAAGACTCTTCGCCGTCTCCTATAATAGCTGAACTGACTGAATCCATCAATTTTTGAAGCCCTTCAGTAGTTTCTCCAAGTAAAGGTACGGGAATAAATGGAATAACAAATTTATTAACTGGCTCCAATATTTCGGCAAATTTTTTCATTGACTTTCCTACATTGTTTAGACCATCATTGAGTTCTTGTCCCATTTTTTTTATGCTACTATCAAGATTAGAACTCAATACACTGAAAAACTGTCTAATTAAATGCTCTTGTCCTGAGAAATACCAAGGATTGAATTTTACAATTATTGGTGATTTATAATGCTCTTGTGAAGTTTGATTTTTGGGATCCTGCAAATAATCAACTAACATATTGATAATGCTAGTTTTGCCAGTTCCCCATTCTCCATATAACCCAATAACAAAACTATCTTTTCCGCTATACTGCTCAATAGATTTTGCCAGATTTTTAACAAAATTTTGTCTCCCTAGCAGATCATCTTCATATTTGTCAATTGCCTGATCATGGTTCTTTGTCATTGCTTTTAGTTTAAATTAGTTGGTTAAAAATAAATACTTAAATACACTTGTTTTTTGAGAATAAAACTTAAACCACCAAAACTGTTAAAGGAGAACTAGACATAGCATAGGCTTTAATCGGCATTTTAACAAATAGGCCAAAAGTCCTGCCACTGTTGTCATCCCCATCGCCCCTGCCATAATCACAGGATTCGCAGCCAAAGCGATCGCCCGACTTTTAATTTCATTCCAACTTAAAGGCATAACTTTAAATTCCTATTTTATCTGTAATAAGGCGATCGCGGTTTCAATCAGAAGATTCCAAATCACCAAATTGGCTACGGTATTGATTTAATAAAGCCTCCAGGCGATCGGCCCTGTCTTTCTCCGACTCAGCCCGTTGACGCTCAATTTCTGCCTGTTGACGCTCAATTTCTGCCTGTTGACGTTCAATTTCTGCCTGTTGACGTTCAATTTCTGCCCGTTGACGCTCAACTTGTACTTGTTTTTGTTCCTCGATTAATAACAGATTGACCTCATTAAAGGAATGAAAAGGTGTGCCGTCAGGACGATACAGTTTTAACTCCTCCAATTGTTCAAAACGCATCCCTAAACGCGGACTAACCCAATTTTGCATCACGGGAATATTATTTAAAATTCTCTTTTCTGACCTTAACCAACCTTCTAGGCGATCGCAGTCTGGATCATAAATATAATATTCATCCACTCCGTAACGATCATAAAAGATCAGCTTTTTCTCCATTTCTGTTTTGCTATTCGAGGGTGATAAAATTTCAAAAACAACTTGAGGTGCGATATTATTTTCCTCCCATTGTTTATAAGAACCGCGATCGCCTTTGGGTCGGCCAAATACCACCAAAACATCGGGAGCCGTAACAATTTCTGGATGACCTTCGACGGGATACCAAAACAAATCTCCCGCTACAAAAACCTGGGGGTCATTAGCAAAAAGCCAATCTAAATTTTGTTTAATGACGGTAATCCAGTGAAATTGTTTGGTATTATCAGCCATCGGTTTACCATCACTTTCAGGGTAATGAATTGTTGTTAATTGAGCAACCATTTTGTTTTTCTCCAAGGAGTTGAATCGGCAAATATTGAGTTATTGAATGATCCCTGTTAACGGTGAACTGGCACTGGCATAGGCTTTCATGGGCATCCGTCCTGACAAATAGGCCAATCGTCCCGCCACTGTGGCCATTCCCATCGCCCTGGCCATGCTCACAGGATCAGCCGCCAAGGCGATCGCCGAATTAATTAAAACCGCATCTGCCCCCATTTCCATCGCCTGGGCCGCTTCGCTAGGTGTACCAATACCCGCATCTACTACGACAGGAATATTAGCCTCTTCGATAATGATGCCAATATTCGCCGCATTGCGAATCCCTTGCCCTGAACCGATAGGAGAACCTAAAGGCATGACCGTTGCACAGCCAACTTCCTCTAACCGTTTTGCTAACAAGGGATCTGCATTAATATAGGGCAACACCGCAAACCCCTCTTTGACTAACTGTTCCGCCGCCTCTAAAGTGCCAATGTGATCAGGTAGTAAATATTTTGTATCAGGAATAACTTCTAATTTAATAAAATTGTTATCTTCTTGACCCAATAACCTGGCCATTTCTCGACCTAAACGGGCTACGCGAATCGCCTCTTCTGCCGTTTGACAACCGGCTGTATTGGGCAACATCCAAATTTTTGACCAATCCAATGCCTCCGCCAATCCTTCGTGACCGGGCGCCTTGGTTTGTACTCGTCGAACGGCCACCGTGACAATTTGACAGCCACTCTGTTCCACACTCTGTTGCATCACCTCAATGCTGGGATATTTGCCCGTTCCCGTCATCAAGCGCGAGACAAAGGGGCGACCGGCAATGGTTAGTTGGTCTTCGGTAGGAGAGGAGGGGGGGAGGAGGGTCATGGTTTTCGCGGGTAGGGTCAGTTGAGGTTTTGGGAGAAAACGCTTGCAGTTAAAGTTGTCTAGTAGTGGATCTGGGCGTTGAGTCGTTACTAAATCGGCGATCAATTGGGCGGTGACAGGAGCTAGTAAAATACCGTTGCGGTAGTGACCCGTTGCCAGGATTAAATTATCACAGAGGCTAGTTCCCAGTATCGGCCATTCATCGGGTGTTCCCGGTCGAAAGCCCCACCAAAAATCCTCGATCGCCCAATCTGCTACGGGAGGAAATAATCGAATCGCCCGTTCTAAAAGCGTATTAATGCCCTGGGGGGTGTTGTGGGGAAGCCAACCCACGTTTTCGGCAGTGGCTCCGATGATTAAACGCCCATCCCGTCGCGGCACAAGGTAAGTACTAGGGCCAAATAAGACCCGTTGCAGAGGTAAGGGTTGATAGGGATCAACCGGCATTCGCAGAGCTAACATTTGCCCCTTAATCGGTTCGACAGGAAGGGGTAATAATTCCTTTGCCCAGGAACCCGTCGCTAAAATATAGGTATTGGCTTGAAATTCGCCTTGATTAGTAAAAATGGCTTGAATACGACTATCTTGCTGGGGGAGAGCTTGCACCGTTACGCCTTCTTGCAGATTTATCCCTAATTGCTGAACGGCTTGCCGTAATGCACTCATCAGTTTGCGGTTATCTACCTGACCGTCTTCAGGATGCCACCAACCGCCGATCGCCTCTTCTCCTAAACCCGGCTGATAAAAATGCAGAGTTTCTCGGTCTAACCATTGGGATGCAGGAGAAGGAGATTCGTTTTGTTCAGGAATTGCAAAAAAGGGGGCAAGAATACCACAGGGGTTATAACCCGTTTCCAATCCCGTTAAATTCTCTAATTTACTGACCCAATCGCCATACAACCACCGCGATCGCAGACATAATGCTTTCATGGGGCCAGGGGGAATCTGTTCCGCGTGGGGAGCCAACATTCCAGCCGCCGCATGACCCGCCGCTTGTTGAAAATCCCGACTGAGAACCGTTACCTTCAGTCCGCGTTGTCTCAATTCTACGGCGATCGCCAGACCAATAATACCGCCGCCAAGGATGAGGATGTCGCTGGTTGCCTTCATTGTGCCAAAGGGATTGTTGCCTTTCCATTTTAGGAGAGTTCTGGAGGCGGCGATCAATTAGGGCAATTTTTCCGGCGATCGTGGACTGGGCTAACGAAACACCCCGGACAAGATTCTTGCTTCCAACAAACGCTCTGCCCACAGTTCAGCCAAGCAAAATTTAAAGCAAAATTTAAGCTGAACAGTGTTCTCATTCAGCTTTTAAGGAGTATAATGGAGAGAAAAAGATACACAATAACGATAGTGGTGAGTTAAAACATGGCTTCTAGCGATTTGGATTCTCTTGAAAAAGACATCGAATGCCTTCATGTGTACCGTGCAAAAATGAGAGACGCACAAAAACACTGGAATATCAAGCAATACGAAGATGCGAGAAAAGAGTTTGATAAAGCTCTTGGCAGGATCGCTGAAAATCAGCAATTACTAGCTGATACAGAAGATAAGTGGCTATCTGATATTCAACAGCAACTTCAAGGTTCTGATTATCCTCAACAAATAGAGAAGTTCTTGGAGGAGAATCAGATTTCTTTCTCTGGGCGGTTTCCAGATTACCATATTCCGCCTTTTAAGTTATCCTTTGATCTCTCTAAAAATCTCGTTAAACTTATCATGGGGAGAAAACCACTCCAAACGCATAGCCTAGAACCTCAACAATTGGTGAATTGGATTGTTCAACATTATCGTTCTGTGTTATCCAGTCGTTTTGCAAGTGAACAGTTCTGTAAAGAAATTTTATCAGCGTATAAGTATCTTAGCCAATCTAACTGGAGAAGACAAATTTCTGTCAAAGATATTTATCACTTATTGACTATTAAAAAGACTACAAAACAGGATTATCCTGAGTCAAATTTCATGTTTGATCTAGCAAGGTTATTGCAAAACCCTACCATTGAAAATGAAGATTGCTATTTTGAGTTTACTGCTCATAAAGAATCTAAGAACAATTATTTTCTTACTGATCCTCAAGGTAGAGAAAAGACGATTGGTTTAGTGAGCATTTATCCCAAAAAATCTAGCTCATAAAGAATATTAATGATTATTCAAGTTTTTAATGGAGACATTAACAATGAACTTAACTGAACGCGATCTAAGCTTTTTAGGGCAAGGCCAGCCGCCGGAAAATGATGAACTCCTTTCTTTGATGACTATTGGCAGAGAAGTATGGCTAGACTTTTTCAAAAAATATCAATTGGACTACTTTATTGCGAATGGCGGTAGTAAAGTCAAAGTTTTAGTGGGTAGCGAAGGAACCGGTAAAACCCATCTCATCCGTTCTGTTCTTTATGACGCTCAACAGGTAAACTATACAACAGTCTATTTATCAGCTTATGAATACAAATTAAATAGCTTAGTGGAGTTCTATCAAGAGGTTGTTGAACAAATTGATCTTGAAAAACTGATTAGAGATATTTGCTGTGTTGTTGCTGAGACTTTTGGATTTGATCAAAATCAATATGATGGTTCTGAGGTATTTATTCCTAAGATACGAGATGAATACCCAAATTCCCAAATTGCAGAAAAGGAACTACGCAAAAGAGTTGCTAAAATCGCTAAAAAATATGATTTTAATCCCTCTTTTCAAGCATTTTTTTATCAGATTACTTATAGTCGCATGGTATCAAATAGCTTAGATAATATCGAGTTATCAAAAAAATGGTTATCGGGTAGTGATGAAATAAGTCAAGAAGATAAAAAAGCATTTAAATCACTGCTTTTGTTTGATAAACTACAAAAATTTAATGCCCGTGACTGGATGAGTTCTCTTATTCAACTCCTTAAGCTATCAGGTAAAAAAGGGTTAATTGTCGCCATAGATGACTTAGACGTTTTAACTCAAAAGAATTCTGAGACTGGTAGATTTTTTTACTCTAAAAATGCAGTAGCAGATGTCTATGAAATTATTCGTCAATTAATAGATGATACTGAAACATTAGAATATTGCTTGTTTATTCTTGGTGGACGGCGTTCTATTATCGAGGATTATGACAGGGGATTTCGCTCCTATGATGCTCTATGGATTCGGTTACAAACGGGTCTAGCCGAAAGCAAAATTTTTAATTCTTTAGCAGACCTAATTGATATAGATAAGCATCTTCAAACTCAACAGAAAAATGAGCAATTTTTGAATCAAGTTTACAAAAAACTTCACACCCTTCTCTCTGATAATACAGACTCGCTAGATGCAAGTATTCGACCACCATTGCCCAATAATTACCTAGAAAATTATACTCCTCTGCAACAGAGGGTTATTGAAGCAACTTGTCTTAAAGGAGGTAAATCCTAATGAATCATCCATCAATGGACAGAAAGACGGCGATCGCCATTATTGAATCGTTACGCTCAGGGATTCCCACGAGATTATCAACCCGTGAATTGCCTGATTTAAGACCCAACCTAACTGCTAAAATTATTCGGGACTTGGAGCAGTTCGCCGCCGGTAATTATCCTAAGGGCCGATTAATTTGGGGTGCCTATGGTCAAGGAAA
>JACCDQ011110615.1_pt1 | contig 11502 bp, 8 predicted proteins | sample 7446031 | NCBI WGS metagenome assembly JACCDQ01 (sample SAMN15323442, study PRJNA562643) | freshwater metagenome | isolation source: river surface water | place: USA:Blue River Watershed | collected 2017-08-17
ACAGCAAGAAAGATATTCGAAAAATATTAGGCGGCCATTTTATGCGGGTGTTTAAAACTGTTAGTAACAACGAAAGCAAATGATTTGCTTGCAAACATCAAATCTTCTTTCTACCTTTTTTGCCGGCCTTACAGCCGGCTTTATATTTCTGCCGCTTTATAGACAGAACAACCACCAATCAACCACATATGCAGCAACCACTATCTGCTTCTAAACGCATTACATCAATTGATTTACTGCGGGGTACGGTAATGATCATTATGGCATTGGATCATGTGCGGGATTATTTTCATACCGACGCTTTTTTGTATGACCCGCTGGATCTTACAAAAACAACTCCAGCTTTATTTTTTACAAGATGGATCACCCATTTTTGTGCGCCTGTTTTTATTTTTCTTGCCGGCACTTCTGCCTTACTCAGCGGACAAAAAAAATCGAAAAAAGAACTTTCGCTATTCCTCTTGAAACGTGGCGCATGGTTAATTTTTCTTGAGTTGACGTTGATTACGTTTCTGTGGAATTTCGATTTAGCGTTTACCAATATTTACTTCATCGTTATCTGGACCTTAGGAGTAAGCATGCTGTTCCTTGCAGCATTCATTCATTTACCTGTTAAATATATTTTCGTCATCGGGCTTGTTTTGGTTGCTGCACACAACCTGTTCGACCAGGTACATGTGCCCGGTAATTCACTAAAAGCATTTGGATGGTCGTTGTTACACGATCAACAATTTTTTAACTGGCAGGGTAAAAATTTCCTGGTAGGCTATCCGGTTCTTCCATGGATTGGGGTGATGGCGCTTGGTTATTGTTTCGGTACTTTGTTTACAGCTGCATACAGTGAGCAACAACGCAAAAAAATGCTGCTGCTTATTGGTGGCTCTGCCGTTGCGTTATTCATCATCATTCGTTTTATTAATGTTTACGGCGATCCCGTACCATGGAGCACGCAATCATCTCCTTTTTATACGTTCCTTTCGTTTATTAAAGCCAATAAGTATCCACCTTCGCTGTTATATATTTTAATGACGCTGGGGCCCGCCATCCTGTTTCTTGCGTTCACCGAAAATCTCAATAATAAGTTGTCAAAAATTGTTTCGGTTTATGGCCGGGTACCCATGTTCTACTACCTGACACATATTTTACTCGTTCATCTTTTTACTTTGCTTGCAGCCGAACTGTTTACCGATTTCAGCTGGAAAGCATGGATATTAAAACAACCACTTTGGTTTGCAACTGATCTGCAAGGATACGGTTTTTCATTACCTGTGGTTTATCTTGTTTGGATGATTATTGTTGTTATACTGTATCCATTCTGTAAACGATACGATCGCTACAAAATCAACCATAAAGAAAAATGGTGGTTGAGTTACATATAAAATCATATCAGTAAATATTATGCAGCAAACAATCTCATCATCCAAACGCATTGAATCCATCGATCTGCTTCGGGGAATAGTTATGATCATTATGGCACTCGATCATACACGTGATTTTTTTCATCGGGAAGCATTTACCGGTGATCCGCTGAATCCTGAAACAACTACGGCTGCTCTTTATTTCACACGCTGGATCACCCATTTCTGTGCGCCTGCTTTTGTGTTTCTTTCCGGTGTTTCGGCCTGGCTGCAAAGCAAAAGAAAAACAACGAAAGAGTTGAGTTGGTTTCTCATTACACGTGGCCTTTGGCTGGTGCTGATTGAAATAACGGTGATGACATTTGGTGTATTAGGCGATATCTATTTCAGTACAATCATTCTTGCAACAATCTGGTCCATCGGCATCAGTATGGTACTACTGGGTTTGCTGATCTGGTTGCCGTTCCGTGCAATACTGATCATCGGGTTACTGATTGTATTTGGACATAATCTGATGGATTTTGCCGAAGCAGAACGCAACGGTGCTGTTCCTGTTTGGTGGAGTTTCTTACATCGTCCTGCTTTTCTTCAAGTAAGCAGCAATTTTACATTAGGCATCATGTATCCATTTCTGCCATGGACAGGTTTGATGATACTCGGTTATTGTTTCGGTAAACTTTTCAGCAATACAGAAACCGAACGCAGAAATAAATTGTTGTTGTGGATGGGGGTTGCTGCGTTGGTATTATTTGTAATACTCCGTTGGATGAATGTGTATGGCGATTCGCAACCTTGGAGTAATCAAAAAACCGGACTGCAAACATTCTTTTCATTTATGAATGTGCAAAAATATCCACCATCATTACTGTTTATGTGTGCAACAATTGGTGGTGCCCTTCTCTTCTTATCGTTTGTAAAAAATACCAGCGGACGCTTTGCACAATTCGCCATTGTGTTTGGCCGGGTTCCGCTCTTTTATTATATCGTGCATTTTTATGTGCTTCATCTCGTTTCAATTATGCTGTTCTTTTCGAGAGGACATAGTATTGCAGAAGGAATGAACGTGCCCATTCCGTTTAAATTTATTATACCGGGCGAAGGTTATAGTTTATGGATCGTGTATGTTGTGTGGCTTTCGGTTGTGATAGCCTTATATCCGTTGTGTAAATGGTACGATCGTTATAAAACAAATCATAAAGAAAAGAAATGGCTGAGTTATTTATAATATTGTACACATGAAATACAACAAACAGAAAGCAGGTTCTACAATTGTGCTGCTTCTTTTCATTTTTTCACTTCATGCTCAGCAACTCTATTTCCCCGATGCCGAGTGGCAACTTAAGAAACCACAGGATGTAAAGATGAATGCAGCATTGCTGGACAGTGCTGTTGCGCTTGCATTGCGAAGCGAAAACAAAGTAGAACGTGACTTACGTATTGCCAATATGAAATCGTATTCACGGGAGCCGGGTTATAAAATGATCGGGCCAATGAAAGAACGTGGCGGACCTGCAGGACTGGTAATTAAAAACGGATACATTGTTGCACAGTGGGGCGATGTAAACCGTGTTGATATGACTTTCAGTGCAACCAAGAGTTATCTTTCTACTGTTGCAGGTTTAGCGGTTGATCAAGGGCTCATCAAAAACGTTAACGACAAAGTTGGTCAGTATGTTTGGGATGAAAGTTTTGAAGGAACACATAATGCAAAAATTACCTGGCATCATTTACTCAACCAATCAAGCGACTGGAGCGGAACGTTATTCGGTTTGCACGATTGGGCCGATCGTCCGCCAAAAGAAGGAACCATTGACGATTGGAAAAACCGCAAGCTGCTGGAACCCGGAACTAATTATGAATACAACGACGTACGTGTAAACCTGTTGGCCTATTCATTATTGCAAGTTTGGCGTAAACCATTACCTGTTGTGCTGAAAGAAAAACTGATGGATCCCATCGGCGCATCCACCACCTGGCGCTGGTATGGTTACGAAAATTCTTATGTAACAATGGATGGCTACACGGTGCAATCGGTAAGTGGTGGCGGCCATCACGGTGGTGGTATCTTCATCAACACGTATGATCATGCACGTTTTGGTTTGTTGTTTTTGCGCAATGGCAAATGGAAAAATCAACAGCTGCTGTCCGAAAAATGGATCAACGCAGCCATACAACCATCAACCGCCAATAAAAACTATGGGTACATGTGGTGGCTTAATACAGAACAGAGTTGGAAAGGTATTTCACCAACTGTTTATTACGCTGTAGGTTTTGGCGGCAATTATATTATTGTAGATAAAGAACACGATCTTGTTGTTGTTGCACGCTGGATGGATGACAGCAAAGTGGCCGATGTACTTCGGCTCATCATTCAATCCATTGAATCGAAGTAACGATTGGAGTTGAAAAAGATTAAGCCGTGCAATTAAAGAAATGAACGATCAGATACTGTTTTCACATAACCCAAACACATGCACCCGATCTCAAACCAGGAAAACCTTAAACGAGAAATCGGAGTACGGTCGCTTACATTAGCAATTATAAATATTACTGCAGGCTCGGGTATTTTTGTAATACCTGCAATTATTGCACAAGACCTTGGTGCTGCTGCAATACTTGCTTATCTGGTTTGTGGCGGACTGATTTTTTTTATTGGACTTTGTTTTGCCGAAGTTGGTTCTAAAACTTCCATCAGCGGAGGAGCTTACAACTACATAGAAACAGCTTTTGGTCCTTTTGCCGGTTTTATTGCCAATAATATTTTTTGGTTAGGCGGTTGCATTGTTGCTGATGCAGCTATTGCAAACGCACTCGTTGATACGTTGAAATATTTTTTACCCTGGCTGGGTACAGAACTGTTTCGTGCCTTGTTTCTATGTGTTGTTTTTGGCCTTATTACACTCATCAATATACGGAGCGTAAAAAACGGTGTCCGGTTGATTGAGTTTGCAACACTCGGAAAATTAATCCCCATGATCGGCTTGGTAATTGTTGGCACCGGTTTTATTTCTTCCGAAAATTTAGTCTGGACAACCATGCCAACCATCAGCAATGTCGGCAGCGCATCACTGCTGTTGTTTTTTGCTTTTATTGGTTTAGAAGGTCCGTTATGTAACGGTGGTGAAATAAAAAACCCAAAACGTACTGTGCCACTCGGCATCTTTTTTGGCGTTGCCGGTGTGCTGCTTTTGTATATCGCTATTCAACTGGTAACACAAGGTGTACTTGGCTCAACTGTTACAGCGCATAAAGACGCCCCATTAGCTGCGGTTGCAAACATTGCATTTGGCCAATGGGGCGCCGTTATTATTGTTGCTGCTGCTGCACTTTCCATGTTGGGTGCTTTGGGTGGCGAAATACTTTCTATTCCACGCATTTTATTTGCAGGCGCAAGAGATGGTTTAATGCCTAAACCTTTGGCGAAAGTGCATCCACGTTTTTTTACGCCTTACGTTGCTATTCTGTTTTATGCATCATTAGGCTTAGTGTTGGCGATATCCGGCGGCTTCAAACAACTGGCAACCATTTCCAGTGCCGCCATCCTCATTATTTATCTTGGTGTTGTGCTTGCAACTGTAAAACTGCGCAGGAACAATAACAGTTCTGCCGAAAAAACCTTTCGTGTGCCCGGCGGCATACTTGTTCCAATACTGGCAGCCGGTGGTATTGTTTGGTTGCTTTCTAACTTAAACAAGGCAGAACTTACAGGTATTGCTGTTTTTATTTTACTGTTCTCGTTTGCTTATGTTATAATGAAACAGCTAAAGAAGAAATAAAAGCAGTGCTGTTCATAAAAAATGCTGTTTACATTAGTATAACAAACGCATATTCGCACATCAATGCATAACAACATTTCCGAAAGGACCGGCAACGAACATCCCACACTCAAACGTGCATTGGGTGTTGGTACCGGTATTTTGTTGGTTGCCGGTATGATGATCGGCTCTGGTGTATTTAAGAAAATTGTGCCGATGGCGCAAACAGGCTTAAGCGAAACATGGATCATTATTGCATGGATCGGCGCCGGACTTATTACCATGTTTGTCGCATTTACTATTGCCGGTCTTTCCGCATTAACCGAAGAGTCGGGTGGCGTGTACGAATACCTACGGCTTTCGTTTGGCAACTTTTTTTCGTTTCTGTTTGGCTGGACCGATTTTACCATCATTGGTTGTGCATCTATTGCAGCACTCGGATTCATTTTTGCACAAACAGTGAATGTGTTTATTCCGTTGGGGAATCCTTTTCACACAATGGAACATGTTTCACTTGCCGGTTTTATTTTTCCCTTTGCAGATGGCGGTATAAAATTGCTGGCCATTGCGGCCATTGTATTACTCACCTGGATCAATTATCGTGGTGTACAAAACGGCGGACTTGTAAACAACATCATTACATCAGCCAAAATACTGGGCATTCTGTTGCTCATTATACTCGGACTGTCGTATGCCGGTACATCAAAACCAATACCTGTTGTAACAAACGCTCCTGTAACCGAACTGCATGGCATGGAATTACTCAGTGCTGTGTTGGCAGCTATGCTCAGTGCATTCTGGGCATACGATGGCTGGAGCAATATTTCTTTTATTGCAGGTGAAATAAAAAATCCAAAACGAAATATTCCAATTGCCATTATGAGTGGCGTGGCCATTGCAATGTTATTGTATGTGTTGATCAATGTGGCTTACATGCATGTATTGCCGCTGCAAACGTTAAAGGCAGTTGATGAAAGCAGGATTGGTGCAGCTGTTGTTGCAGAAACATTATTGGGTAAAGCAGGTCAATCGTTGATTGTTCTGCTCATCATGGTATCGGTGTTCGGCACACTCAATGGCATCATACTGGCACATGCACGTATTTATTACCGCATGGCACAGGAAAAATTCTTTTTCAAAAAAGCTGCTACAGTGCATGCTGTTTACCGCACACCATCGGTAGCGCTATCCTATACGATGATCTGGAGTTGCATTCTTGTAATGTCGGGCACATTTGATATGCTTACCAACATGGTGATCTTTGCGGGCTTTTTGTTTTACAGCCTTGTAGTAATTGCCTTATTTAAAATGAAACGCAACGGAACGATTCAAACAAAAGTAATCGGCTACCCCGTTATACCGGCGTTTGTTGGCCTGTTCTCAATTGCGTTATTAGTCAACACGGTTATTACACAACCTATGCAATCGCTTATCGGACTTGGCCTTATTCTCAGCGGTGTGTTTTTCTACTTTTATTTCAAAGCAAAAAAATAAACAACCTGAATCAGTACTATTTGTGACTAAGTTCACGTAAGCAATACCCTCTATGCTGTAGTTTTGCGCCATTAAATATTGTTCTGTTGAAAAATTTTCTCTTAGTAGTCTTCTTTACTTCTGTATCCATAAGCAGTTTTGCACAACGAACAAAAGAAGTACAAAATCAAAACCATTTCTGGTGGAGTATTAACAGCACCATTAAAGTGTACAAACAGTGGAGCCTAATTGGCGACTTTCATATCCGTCGTACCAACTATTTAAAGAATAACAATTTCTATTATACAAGAATTGGTGCTGCCTACGCCATTAATAAAAACCTGAGTGTATCTCTTGCAGGCGGGCATATGTGGCTGGCCAACAAAACAGCTACCACCGAGTTGTTTGTGAACGAAAACAGGCTGGTAGAACAGGTACAGCTGGTACAGCCACTTGGTAAAGTACAATTGTCGCAGCGGTTAAGGGTGGAGCAGCGATGGGTTCAAAAAGTAATCAACAACGAACTGTCAGATCAATATCGCTATAGCACCCGTTACCGTTATCAGTTAGCGCTTAACATTCCTGTAAGCAGCAATAAATATGTACCAACCATTGCTCTGTCAGACGAGCTGATGTTGCAAACCGGAAAGGATATTGTGTACAACAACTTCGATCAAAACCGCATCTTCGCCGGTATTAAACAACAGATCACCCCTTCACTCGCATTCGATTTTGGTTATATGCGTGTGTACCAGCAAAAGTTAAGTGGCTATCAATACAACCGTAATCATACCATCCGTTTATTCTTTCACTGGCAACCCGACTTTCGCAAAAAACATTCAGCCACTGCACCATAAACTGTACCACTGCTGTAAACAGTTTTGCCAACAATCAACATATACTTAGCTTAGTGGAAACTGTAATCTACTATTGCTATGCGTTACCTCTTTCTGCTTCTGTTATTACCGTTTATTTCAAACGCACAAAATTTTTCTGCAACCGAAATAAAAAAGTGGCAACAGCAGGCCAATAACATTACCATTATTCGAGATAACTGGGGTGTACCACATGTGTATGGAAAAACAGATGCCGATGCGGTGTTTGGTTTATTATATGCACAATGTGAAGATGATTTTAAGCGGGTGGAGATGAACTATATTGAAAAGCTGGGACGTAAAGCCGAAGTATTAGGCGAACGTGAATTGTATAACGATCTCTACATCCGTTTACTCATCGATAGTGCAGAAGCTGTAGCCGATTACAACAAAGCACCGCTTTGGCTGAAGCAGTTAATGAATGCTTGGGCCGATGGAATTAATTATTATCTCTACAAACATCCCGAAGTAAAACCTGCATTGCTCACCCGCTTTAAGCCTTGGTATCCGTTGTTGTGGACCGACGGCAGCATTGGCGCCATCAGCACCGGCGATGTTACAGAAGCTGAGGTAAAGAATTTTTACAGCGATAGTATTAAGATGTCTTCGGCTTATGTAAACTCAGTAAAGGAAGATCAGTCGCTTGCATACACAGCCGTTGCCGAAAACAAACAAGCCGATGGCAGTAACGGGTTTGCCATTGCTCCATCAAAAACAGAAAGCGGCAATGCCATTCTGTATATCAATCCGCACACCACTTTTTATTTCCGGCCCGAAGTGCATATGAACAGTAGCGAAGGATTGAATGTGTATGGTGCAGTAACGTGGGGGCAGTTTTTCATTTATCAGGGCTTTAATCCTTACTGCGGATGGATGCATACCAGCAGCAGTGTTGATGTAAGTGATATGTATGCCGAAGAAATTAAACGCCAGGGAAAAGGTTATGTTTATAAATACAACAACCAATGGTTGCCGGTAAAGGAACAACAGATTGTATTGAAGTACAACAAAGACGGTAAGCTGCAAACAAAAACAATCAAAGCCTTTTTTACACATCATGGTCCGGTAATGGCAAAGCGTGGTACGCAACTCATTAGTGTAAAAAGTAATAACCGTGATATGAAAGGGTTGATACAAAGCTGGCAACGAACCAAAGCAAAAGGATTAGATGATTATAAAAAAGTAATGGATCTGCAGGCCAATACCAGCAACAATACGGTATTTGCCGATAACAAAGGAAACATTGCTTACTGGCATGGCAACTTTGTACCGGTGCGCAATAAAAATCTCAACTGGGGTAAGGTAATGGATGGCACTACAACTGCTACCGAATGGAAAGGTTTACATAAGGTGAATGAAATTGTGCACGTTTACAATCCATCAACCGGCTGGATACAAAACTGTAACTCTACGCCTTTTACTGTAAGCGGCGATGCAAGCCCAAAGAAAAATGATTATCCTGTTTACATGGCGCCCGATGGCGAAAATTTTCGTGGCGTAAATGCTGTGCGGGTGTTGAGTTATGAAAACAAATTCAACATTGATAAAACCATTAAAGCCGGTTACGATACGTACCTCACTGCATTTGAAATTCTAATCCCTGCACTCGTTAGAAATTACGATGCAAGCGTAACTCCGGACAATGCTTATTATAAAGATCTTGTTGAACCCATGAATGTATTAAAGCAATGGGATTACCGTGTTGCTGAAAATTCAGTTGCTACAGCATTGGCTATTGAGTGGGCACAGTTGCTTGGCCCCGGCATTCGCAAAGTTTATATTGAAGATAGCGAAACCGATCAGGTAGATGCCACGCAGCATTTCGCCGACTCAGCTTCAGCTGCACAACTGCTCAACACCATGTTAGATGTAGTGCATATGTTTCAACAAAAATATGGCAAGTGGAATGTTGCTTGGGGAGAGATCAATCGTTTTCAACGGGTAAGTAATGATATACTGCAGAAATACGATGACACAAAAGAAAGTGTGCCTGTAGCTTTTGCATCGAGTGCATGGGGCATGTTGCCCGCTTACAACAGCAATTATTATCCCGGTACAAAAAAACGATACGGCACCAGCGGTAACAGTTTTGTGTGTGCAGTAGAGTTTGGTCCACGTATTAAAGCAAAATCATTATTGGCAGGTGGCGTGAGTGGCAATATTCAATCAACGCATTTTAACGATCAGCTGCTTATGTACACCAAAGGACAGTTTAAAGAAGTGCTGTTTTATAAAGAAGATGTGTTGAAGCATGTAGAACGAAGTTACCATCCGGGTGAATAGTTTTATTGGCTCATCACATTGCATGTTCGATTCAATTATAAACAATCACCATACGCAACAACATGAAACAATTTCTTTGCTTTCTTTTTTTGGTTCCGCTGTTTGTTCATGCACAGCAATACGATGTGCTCATTACAAACGGAAAAATACTGGATGGCACAGGTAATCACTGGTTCTATGCTGATGTTGCTGTGAAAGATGGAAAAATTGCAGCCGTTGGAAAACTGAACCGGCAAAGTGCTAAAAAAATTATTGATGCAAAAGGCCTTATAGTTGCACCCGGTTTTATTGATGTACACACGCATATTGAAGGTGAAGAAACCAAAACACCTACAGCAGAAAATTTTATTTACGATGGTGTTACAACAGTTGTAACCGGTAACTGTGGTTCTTCGCAGGTTGATATGGCCCGTTACTTTGCATTCATTGACAGTGTAAAATTATCGATCAATATTGCAGCACTCATTGGCCATAACGATGTACGCAAAGCAGTAATGGGGCGTGCCATGCGGGACCCGGATGCAACTGAATTACAGCAAATGATTTTATTGGTAGAACAGGCCATGCGTAATGGTGCTGTTGGTTTATCTACCGGACTTATTTATATACCCGGCACCTATGCAAAAACTGAGGAGGTTATAAAACTCGCAGGTGCCGCAGCTAAATACAACGGTGTATATGCAAGTCATATCCGTAACGAAGGCGATAGTGTGGCTGCAGCCATTCGTGAAGCAATACAAATTGGTTACATCAATAAAATGCCGGTAGAAATTTCTCATTTTAAAGTAAGCGGTCAGCAAAACTGGGGGCGCAGCAAAGAAACCGTTGCCATGATTGAAGCTGCACGTAACAATGGTATTGATGTTACCATCGATCAATATCCTTACACAGCCAGCAGCACGCAACTCAGCACCATGCTGCCCGATGAAATTTTAGCAGACGGACAAGACTCGATAGTAGCCAGACTAAACCGTTCGGATGTACGGCAATATGTAATTGAATCGATGTTGAAAAGTTTAAAAAAGCGCAGGCTGAAACATTTCAGTTATCCGGTTGTAGCCAACTACCGGTTTGATACTACGTTAAACGGAAAGAGTATTGAGCAGGTAAATCTCCTCAAAGGAAAAAAACATAAAGCAAGTGCCGAAGCAGAAACCGTTATTGAAATGATGATCAACGGAGGAGCGCAAATGGTGTTTCATGGTATAAGCGAGCCCGATGTTAAACGTATTATGCAATATCCGTTTAACATGTTTGCCAGCGATGCAGGCATCCGTGCGTTTGGCAGCGGCGTACCGCATCCCCGTGGTTATGGCACCAATGCAAGAGTATTGGGCAAGTATGTGCGTGAAGAAAATGTACTTACACTGGAAGAAGCCATCCGCAGAATGACTTCATTACCTGCACAAAAATTTCAGTTGAAAGACCGTGGTTTGCTGAAAGAAGGAATGGCAGCAGATATTGTAATCTTTGATGCAGCAACAGTAAAAGATAATTCAACTTTTGAGCAGCCACATCAATACTCAACCGGTTTTCAATTTGTGTTGGTAAACGGAGAGGTTGTAGTTGAAAACGCAAAACACAACGGCACAAGAAGCGGCCGCTCATTAAAGGGACCGGGTTATCTGCAATAACAATTTTATGTGGACATTTATTAACGGCACTTGGGTAGATGCAGCAAGTGCAGCTGTACATGTAAGCGATCTGGCTGTACAACGTGGTTATGGTGTGTTCGATTTTTTTCGAACAGTTGAAAAG
>JACCDQ012204362.1_pt1 | contig 11501 bp, 10 predicted proteins | sample 7446031 | NCBI WGS metagenome assembly JACCDQ01 (sample SAMN15323442, study PRJNA562643) | freshwater metagenome | isolation source: river surface water | place: USA:Blue River Watershed | collected 2017-08-17
GCCGATCATGCAGAGCGCACCGATCCACACGCCGGCGATGCGGGAATTCACCAGACTGAAGCGGAAGTGCTTCATCAGGAAGGGCGACAGGTAACCGCCCAGCACGCCGCCCAGGTCGGCCGCGAGGAAGGGCAGCCAGGCGAACATCGCGATCTGCTTGATGTCCATGCCGCGCTCGGTGGCGAGGTAGAGCGGAATCCAGAAGCTGAAGGTCTGCCAGGCCGGCTCGGCGAGGAAGCGCGGCAGGGCGATGCCCCAGAAAGCCTTCGAGGCGATGATCTTCTTCAGCGCGGGTTTCTCGGTGGAGACCTTCTTCACCTGGCCGGAGAGGATGTAGTCACGCTCCTGCTCGGTGAGCAGGGGATGATCTTTCGGCGAGCGGTAGCAGAAGAACCAGAGCGCGGCGAAGACCAGACCCAGCGCGCCAGTCACGATGAAAGCCATGCCGGTGCTGTGCTGGGTGGCCACGAAGATGACCAGGGGTGGCGCAAGCATGGCGCCGAGCGAAGTGCCGGCGTTGAACCAGCCGATGGCGACCGACCGCTCTTTCGCCGGGAACCATTCGCCCACCGCCTTGATGCCGGCCGGAATCGCGGCGGCTTCGTTGATGCCCAGCAGGCCGCGGAAGAAGGCGAGCCCGCCCCAGGTGGTGGCGCCTGCATGCAGCATGCATGAAATCGACCACAGCACGGCAAAGACGGCGAAGCCGACCTTCAGGCCGAGGAAGTCGAGCAGATAGCCGCAGACCGGCTGCATCAGGGTGTAGGCAAGCTGGAAAGCGGCCACGACATAGGAATATTCCTGGGTCGTGAAATTCATTTCCTGCTGAAGCTGGGGTGCCAGCACGCCCAGTGAGTTCCGCGCCAGATAGTTGATGATCGTGCCCAGGCAGATCAGTCCAATGATCCACCAGCGCAAGGCGTGGATACGCTTCATGTTTGACTCCTCCTAAAGTTTTGTCCGCCTGGGCGGGTCCGGGCGCCGGATCGGGTTCCGACACGCGCCGGCACCCTGCTCCGGCACCGGGCCGGGATGCCCTCCGCTTCGTTCGAGCGGCTGTTCGGCATGTCCCGGCGCAGAGTCAGGTTATTCAGCGGAATTCGTGCAAACAAGGAGATTCGGTGCAAAAAACAAGCATCCAGCTTGGCCCGGAAAGCTCGTCTGAGATATAAGTAGCTTATTCATCTAGACAAAATATCTATGCAAATTTTTGCATGGCGAGCAAGAAGGAGTCAGCATGGCGGGCAAACTGAAGATCGGCGAAATCGCAAGACGCACCGGACTATCGGTCAGCACCGTGTCACGCGTACTCGCCGGCAAGCTCAACACCAGTGCCCGCGCACGCACGCTGGTGCTCGATTGCGCACGTGCAGAGGGCGTGCTGGAGTCGGTGGCGAAAGCCAATCTGCTGTTCAACCGACTGACGGTTTTTGCGCCGGCCCGCGCCTTCGATCAGCGGGCGGATGTCTTCTACTACCGCATCGTGCAGGGCCTGCGCGAAGCCGTCGCGCCCTTCGACATCCACATGTCGGTCTGCGCGCTGGATGAGAGCCACAGCGACGCGCCACTCTTCCTGCGGCTCATGTCGGATCCGGCCAACGATGCAGCCGTCATCATCGGCATCGATGATCCGGCCATCCACGAGATCGCCGCCGATCTCGGCAAACCGGTGGTGCTGGTCAACAGCCGGGACCGGCTGATGCGGCTTGACGCGGTCATGCCCGACCACCGCCAGGTCGGTGATTTCGCTGCCCGACACCTGCTGCAGCACGGGCACCGGCGCATCCTGGTCATCACCTCGCTGCGCCGCTTCACGCTGGAGTGGCGGCTCGACGGCATCCGCGACGCCCTGCTCGACCAGAACATCCCCTTCGATGAAACGCATGCCCTGATCACCACCTCGGGCTTCAGCGGCAGCGAGGCTGAGGCCGCGATGAACAGTTTTCTCGACCGTTGCACGCCCGAGCAGATGCCCACCGCCATCCTCGCCGGTGGTGACTTCATGGCCTCGGGCGTGATCCGCGCCCTGCAGGCGCATGGCCTGTCAGTGCCGCGTGACGTGTCGGTGATGAGTATCGATGGCTTCAATCTCGCCACCGTCGGCGAAGTCGAGCTGACCTCCGTTCACGTGGCCCGTGAAGAGCTCGGTGGCGAAGCTCTCGCCCTGCTGCAGAACCGCCTCACCCGCCCCGATCGCCCGGCCCGCACCCATCTGATCGGCGGCCGCCTCGCCACCGGAGCCTCGGTGCGGCGCATGGGCAAGCATCGCGGCCAGACCGTGGGCGACGCCGCACCGGGCAAGCTCTACGAATAGCCGCCGACGCAAAAAAAGCCCGGCCTGCTTGCGCAGGGCCGGGCTCGTCTGAAGCAGGCTTGCTGTGCTTACCAGCGCGGGCCCGGGCCGGGGCCGTGGTGGCGCGGGCCGCCCCAGAAGCCCCAGCCGAGGTCAACCGAGACGGCGGGCGAGGGGGTGACGTAGACCGGGCGCTCGCGCACCACGGTGACCGGGTCGTCATAGATTACGTCGTCATCGGCCTGCACATCGCTGCTGACCACGCCGCCGGCGGGCGCCACCTGGATCGCGATGCGCTCGCCCGGGTCGCTGGACACGCGGGTGCGGTAGGTCTTGCCGGCGTATTCGTATTCCACGTCGTAACCCACGACCTGCTGGCTGCGCACCTGGCGGGTGCCGCAGCGCTGCACGGTGCGGGTGGTGGCGGTGTCGTCGGCGTTGGCGACCTTGTCGCCAGCCACGGCGCCCACGATCACGCCGGCGGCCGTTGCAGCGGCCTTGCCGGAGCCGCGCCCCATGGTGCTGCCGAGAATACCGCCGGCAACAGCGCCCAGCACCGAGCCGGTGGCGTCATGCGGCTTCTCGACGACGACCTCCTCGTTGCGACAGACGCGCTGCGGGGTCGTCACTTCACGGGTGACCGGCGTGCTGGAGATCACGCGGCCGTATTCGGTGGCCTGGGCAAGTGCCGGCATCGCGACAAGTGCCATCAGCGCAAGCATTTTCCTGTTCATGTCTGGCTCCTTTCAAAAGGCTTTCTGCCATGCATGAATGATGCGCGTGCGACCTGTAAAGCGATCACGCCAGGATGTATCCCGGCACTAAGAGTTGTATCCGCTTGTAACCGGAGCCCGAGCCCTTGCCGGATCAGGCCGGCACACCTGCCCTGCGCGCGGCCTTGAAGGCCTGGAAGCGCCCGGCCAGCTGCTCGCTGGCACGCGCCAGCAGGGCGATGTCTGCACCCACCGCGGTGAACACGCAGCCCCACTCGATGTACTGGCGCGCCTGCGCTTCGTCGCCGGTGAGGATGCCGGCCGGCTTGCCGGCAGCCCGGATGCGCAAGACAGCGTCATGAATCGCGGCCTGCACCTCCGGATGCCCCGGCTGGCCGATATGGCCCATCGCGGCGGAGAGGTCGCCCGGCCCGATGAAGATGCCGTCGATGCCCTCGACTGCGGCGATGGCCTCGATCTGCGCCAGCGCCTCGGGCGTCTCGACCTGCACGATCACGCAGAGGTCTTCATGCGCCTGCTCGTGATAGCCCGCGATGCGGCCGAAGCGCGAGGCCCGCGAGAGCCCGGTGAAGCCGCGCACGCCGCCCTGCGCCGGGTAGCGCGTGGCGGCCACCGCATCGGCGGCCTCGGCCGCGTTCTGCACATAGGGCACCAGCAGGGTCTGGGCGCCGATGTCGAGCACGCGCTTGATGAGGACCTTGTCATTCCACGCCACCCGCACCACCGGGCTGGCGCCGCCTTCGACCAGGGCCTGCAGCTGCTGGTGAAGCAGGAAGGTCTCGTTGGGTGAATGTTCGGCGTCGAGCACGATCCAGTCGAAGCCGGCTCCGCCGATGACTTCGGTGCTGACATGGTTCGACAGGTGCGACCACAGGCCGATCTGCAGCTCACCGGTGACAAGGCCCTGCTTGAATCGGTTACGGATGCGTTCCATTGCGGCTCCCGGTAAGGAATCAGGCGGCGACAGGCGGGTTGGCCATGTCGCGGCTGTAGTGGCGGCTGGCTTCGACCAGCATGCGGGTGTAGGGGTGTGCGGGCTGGCTGCCGACGATGGCGCTGGCTTCGAGCAGATCGACGATGCGGCCCTGCTGCATCACCGCGACCCGGTCGCACAGATGCGCCACCACGCCGAGGTCATGCGTCACCAGCAGATAGGTGAGACCGTCACGCACGCGCAGGTCGGCCAGCAGGTTCAGGATCTCGGCCTGCACGGATACGTCCAGCGCGGAGGTGGGTTCGTCGAGCAGCAGGATGCGCGGCTCGAGGATCAGGGCGCGCGCAATCGCCACGCGCTGGCGCTGGCCACCGGAGAGCTGGTGCGGATAGCGGTAGCGGAAATTCGCCGGCAGGCCGACCTTGCCGAGGATGCTGTCGATGCGCTCGCTGCGGCGGTCCATGCCGTGAATCGCGAGCGGCTCGGCCAGCGCGGTTTCCACCGTGTGGCGCGGATGCAGCGAACCATAGGGATCCTGAAAGACCATCTGCACCTTGCGGCAGCGGGCGTGGTCCAGCTTGCGGCCCAGCGCCTCGCCGTGAATCGACAGGCGGCCGCGCCAGTGGTTGTACTGCCCGGCGAGGCAGCGCAGCACGGTGGTCTTGCCGGAGCCGGATTCGCCGACCAGCCCGAAGGCTTCGCCGTCACCGACCCGGAAGCACACGTCATGCAGCACCTGGCTGGCTTCTGCGCCTTCACCGAAACTCAGGTTGAGCCCTTCGACTTCGATCATTGCCATGCTCATTCTCCTCAGGCGGCGAGCCAGGCCGGGTCACGCTGCAGCACAGGCAGGCGCTCGCGGCGCTCGTCCACGCTGGGCAGGGCGGCCAGCAGGCCGCGGGTATAGGGATGCTGGGCCTGCTCCAGATCGCAGGCCGCAATCGATTCGACCACCCGCCCGGCATACATCACCAGCACGCGGTCGCAGAAGTGGCGCACCAGATTCAGGTCGTGGCTGATGAAGATCAGCCCGAGCCCGCGCTGGCTCACCAGATCGTCAAGCGTGGCGAGCACCTGCAGGCGGACCGACACGTCGAGCGCCGAGGTCGGCTCGTCGGCGATCACCACTTCGGGATCGGTGATCAGCATCATCGCGATCATGATGCGCTGGCCCATGCCGCCGGACACCTCGTGCGGATACATGCGCATCACCCGCTGCGGATCGCGGATGCGCACGGTTTCGAGCATCGCGAGCGCCTTGTCGAGCGCCTCCTTCTTCGGCACGCGGTGGTGCGTCAGGTAAGCCTCGGCGATCTGGTCGCCCACACGCATCACCGGGTTCAGCGAGTATTTCGGATCCTGCATGATCATCGACATGCGGCGGCCGCGCACGGTCTGCATCTCGCGCTCGGAGCAGGCGAGCAGATCGAGCTCGCCGAAACGCATCTTCGTGGCGCTGATGAGCGCGCTGCGGGGATGCAGGCGCAGCAGGCTGCGGCCGACGGTGGACTTGCCCGAGCCGGATTCGCCGACGATGGCGAGCTTCTCGCGGCCCAGCTGGAAGGAGACACCGCGGACGGCTTCCACCAGACCTTCGCCGGTGCGGAAGGCGATGCGCAGATCCTGGACATCGAGCATCGGTGCGTGGGAGGTATTCATCGCATGTTCCTCATTCGCTGCGCGGATCGAGCACGTCACGCATGCCGTCGCCGAAAAGGTTGAAGGCCAGGCTCACCATCATGATGGCCATGCCGGGCATGGCGACCAGCCACCAGCATTCGAGCATGTAGCGGCGGCCGGCGGAGATCATCGCGCCCCACTCCGGCACCGGCGGTTGTGCGCCGAGGCCGAGGAAGCCCAGACCGGCGGCGGTGAGGATGATGCCGGCCATGTTCATGGTGAGGCGCACCACCACCGAGGACAGACACATCGGCGTGACATGGCGCAGCAGGATGCGCAGGCTGGACGCGCCCTGCAGCTGCACCGCGACGATGTAGTCCGCACGACGCAGGGAGAGCGTTTCGGCCCGGGCCAGGCGCGCGATCGGCGGCCAGGAGGTCAGCGCAATGGCGATCACCGCATGGTCCAGCCCCGGGCCGAGCGCGGCCACGAAAGCCAGCGCCAGCACCAGACCGGGGAAGGACACGAAGATGTCGGTGATGCGCATGAACACCGTGTCGATCCAGCCGCCGAAGTAACCCGACACCACCCCGACCGCCAGCCCGACCGGCCCGACGATCACGGTAACCAGCGAGATGATGTAGAGCGTGACGCGGGAGCCGTAGACCAGCCGGCTGAATATGTCACGGCCATATTCGTCGGTGCCGAACCAGTGCTCGGCGCTGGGCGCCTTGAGCGTGTTGGCGAGGTCCTGCGCGAGCGGGTTGTGGGTGGCCACCCAGGGCGCGAAGGCCGCCACCAGCAGGAGGCCGAGGATCACCAGCAGGCCGGCCACCGAGAGCGGGTTGCGCAGCAGCTTCTTCAGGCTGCGGGCCAGGTTCTGGCGCAGGGCCTGGGCGGAGGATTGCGGGCTGCCGTTGGCAGGCTTGGGAGCAGTGATGGTCATGGTGGCGGTCATCTCAGCGCGTCCTGGGATCGAAGACCTGGTAGAGCGCATCGGCCACCAGGTTGAGCGTTACGAAAATGATGCCGATCAGCAGCACGCAGCCCATCACGGCGTTCATGTCGCCCAGCAGCAGGCTGCTGGTGAGATAGCTGCCGAAACCGGGCCAGGCGAACACGGTTTCGATCAGCACCGCGCCTTCGAGCAGCGAACCGTAGGCCAGGGCCACGATGGTGAGCAGCTGGACGAGGATGTTGCGGAAGGCATGGTTCCAGATCACCTCGCGCTCGGAGAGGCCCTTGACCCGCGCGGTGATGATGTATTCCTGGTTGAGCTGGTTGAGCATGAATGACCGTGTCATCCGCGCGATGTAGGCCATCGAGTGCAGGCCGAGGATGCAGGCCGGCAGCGTGATGTACTTGAGCGCGTTGCGGAAGACTTCCCATTCGCCGGCCAGGGCCGAGTCGATCAGCAGCAGGCCGGTGCGGCTCTGCACGAGGCCGTCATAGGCAAGATCCACGCGGCCTGCACCACCCGCCCAGCCGAGCCAGGCGTAGAAGATGATGAGGCCCATCATGCCGAACCAGAACACCGGCACCGAGTAGCCGCAGAGGCTGATCACGCGCACCACCTGGTCGCCGAGGCGGCCCTTGTGGGTGGCGGCGAACACGCCCAGCGGCACGCCCACGCAGGTTCCGAACAGGATCGCCAGCGTGGCGAGTTCGATGGTGGCCGGGAACACGCGCAGGATGTCGGTGGTGACCGGGTTGCCGGACATCAGCGAGCGGCCCAGATCACCATGCAGCAGGTCGCGCAGGTAGTAGCCGAACTGCACATACAGGGGCTGGTCCAGCCCGAGCTGCTTGTAGACCTGTTCGTAGGTGGAATGGTCGGCGTCCGAGCCGACGATGGAGAGCACCGGGTCGAGCGGCATCACGCGACCGATGAAGAAGGTCATCGCCAGCAGACCGAGCAGGGTCACGGCTACGATCGCCAGACGGCGGCCGAGGCCGCCCATCCTGCGGCTGCTGAAGGCGGGCAAGGCAAGTGTGGTCATCAGGGACTCCGCGGAACAGGCCGCCCGCATCACGGGCGGCCGGGCATCAGGGCTCAGCGCTGCTTGTAGACGTCACGCCAGTGGGTGGTGGCTGCCGGATGGCCGCGGAAATTGCGGATGTCCTTCTGCAGCACCACGGTGTCGATCATCTGCGACACCGGCTGGATCGCGCCGACCTGCTGGTCGTAGAGCTTCTGCACGTCCTGATACATCGCGAGCTGCTTCTTCTCGTCGGCCTCGACCTCGGCCTTCTCGATCAGCGCGTTGATCTCGGGACTGATGAAGGAGGTGCGCCAGCCCTGGAAGTTGGTCAGCTTGGCCTCATCGCGGTTGTCCGGGTTGTAGACCAGCGAACGCAGGTTGCTGTGCGGATGCGGCTCGGCACCGCCACCGCCCCGGCCGACGATGATCTCGAAGCTGCGGTCACGCATCGCGCCATAGACCTGGTTGCCGGTGCCGGGAATCACGCTCGCTTCGATGCCGGCCAGCGCCAGCGTGGATTGCAGGCTGGTGGCGATGTTGATGAAGGGCGGATCGGAGAGCACGCGGATGCTGGTCTTGAAGCCATCCTTGAAACCGGCTTCGGCGAGCAGCTTCTTGGCGGCCGGCACGTCCAGCCGGTAGCCGGGCTCGGGCAGCGTGGCCGGCAGGCCGAGGGCGACCGGGCGCTGATGGAACACGCCGTAGTTGGGCATCACCGTCTTGTTGATGCCGTCATAATCGATAAGGCTGCGGATGGCCTGACGCACGCGCTTGTCGGCGAACTTCTGGTCCTTCACGCTCATCGCCACGTAGTACACATTGCCGCGCTGCACCGACTCCACCACGATGGCCGGGTTCTTCTTCATGGCTTCCACATCGGGCACCGACATGCCGTTGGCCACATCGATGTCACCGCGCTCGAGCATCAGGCGCAGGGTCTGCGATTCGGTCATGTGCCGCAGCAGCACGCGGCGCAGCTTGGGCGCGCCACGCCAGTAGCCGTCGAAGCGCGTCATCATCAGCACGTCCTTCTGACGCCATTCGTTGAACACGAAGGGGCCGGAGCCGGCTTCATTGGTGGTGAGCCAGGTGCGGCCGAGGTCACCGTCCTTCTCATTGGCCATGACCTTCTTGCTGTCGAGCACCACCGCACTCACCGAGGTGGCAAGCGTGTAGATCACCAGCTTCGGGTCGGTGGGCTCGGGCAGGCGGATCACCAGGGTCTGCGCATCGGGCGCCTGGATGCTGGCCTCGGCGTTCTGCGCGGTGAAGCCGTAACCCTTCCAGACCGAGGCGAGCGCCAGGTTGAGCTTGAGCACGCGCTGCAGCGACCAGGCGGCGTCCTGCGCGGTGAGCGGGTTGCCGGAATGGAACTTCACGCCCTTACGGATGCGGAAGGTGATGCTGCGCTTGTCGTCGGCAATCGCCCAGCTCTCGGCCAGTGCGGGCAGCACCTTGTAGGTATCCACCGGATCGAGTTCGACCAGCGAGTCGTACAGGTTGGCATTGATCTCGACCACGTCGTTGCCGGTGGCACCCGCCGGATCCAGCGAGAGCAGGTTGTTCATGCTCATGCCGATGATCAGCTGGTCGGCCGGCGTCTTCGCCTGGACCGGTGCGCCGATCAGCGACACCGCCAGGGCACAGGCCGCCAGCACGGAAGGAATCTTTCTCATCTCGGGTTCTCCTCTGGATTCGGTGTGGCTTCTTGTTGTCAGTATTTTTCGAGTGTGTGGGCGGCGATATGTTCAAAATTGATGTCTTCGCCCAGACCCGGTTTCTGCGACAGATGCACGAAGCCTTCGTTGTCCATCGGGTCCGCGAGACTGTGAAGATAGGCCGGCACTTCGTCGTAATCGAGGAAGGGATGCAGCAGGCCGCGCTCGTACCAGGCGCAGTTCTTGATCGCGGCGCAGACCGCGAGGTTGGCCGAGCCGTTGCCGTGCACTTCGCAGTTCATGCCAAAAGCATCCGCCATGTAGGCCACCTTCAGCGTCGGGGTGATGCCGCCCACGCCCGGCACGCCGGCGCGGGTCATGGTGGAGGCGCCGGCCTTGATCCACTCGGCGCGGGTGTGATGCTTGCCGCTCATGTATTCCGGCCCGAGGATGGGGATCGAGAGCTGCTGGGTCAGCCAGACGAAGGACGACATGCTCTGCTCGTCCATCATTTCCTCGAACCAGGCGAACTGGAGCTTTTCCAGTGCCCGGCCGATCTTCAGCGCCTCGGTGCGGGAGTACCAGTGATAGCCGTCGAGCATCAGGTCGATGTCCGGCCCCACCGCTTCGCGCACGGCCGCGCAGCACTTGATGTCCATGTCCACACTGGGTGCGAAGGAGACCGGCGGCATCCAGGTATGCAGCTTGATCGCCTTGTAACCGCGCGCCACCAGCTTCAGTGCGAAGTCGGCATATTCCTCCGGCGTGGAGAGGCCGCCCTTCAACTCGTCACCGCACATCGTGGAGCCGTAGGCCGGCACCTTGTCACGATAGCCGCCGATGAGCTTGTAGACCGGCTGGCCGAGCTTGCGGCCGGCGAGATCCCACAGCGCCTGGTCCGCCACCGCGAGCGCACGGTCGGTGAGCTGGCCGGCGCTGCCGCGCTGCCAGTGCGCGAGGTCCTGCCAGATCTGCTCGCGCATGAAGGGGTCGGCGCCGATCATGACCTTGCGGAAGAAGGCGTCCAGCACATGCTTGCGGATGACCTCGACCGGGCCGAAGGCATGACCCTGGCTGCCGTCGTCACAGGTGATGGTGAGCATCGCAAGCTTCGCGTCCTTCTCGGGCCCCGGGTGCGAGTGGCCGGCGCTGTCGACCGAGCGCTTGCTGGGATAGGTGAATACGGTGCCACTGACGCTTTCGATCTTCATCGTGTCTCCTTGTGCGGCGGGCGGGGCCCGCATCTCATCAGTCATCATACGAGTTGATGCGCATATTAGGGCCGTCAATTTCAGATCGTCAAAGCCGCAAAACCCTTAATGGTTTACCCGTTTATTTGCCATCTACCCCGCATGAACAGCACTTCACTGCCCTTTCCAAGCCGACCACCCGCCTCCGCGGCAGAGAAGGTCTGCCGCAATTTCACACAGCACAAGTCATATAATGACTAGGCACAAGTTCCAGAATCCGCCAAACTTGTCATGATGAATTAAGCCAAGGAAGAGATATGACGCTTGCCCGCCCGCGTGAAACCCTGACCGGCCAGCTGACCCGCACGCTGACCGAACGCATCGCCGCCGGCCAGTACGCCGTCGGCTCCCGCCTGCCCAGCGAGCAGGACATGATCAGCGAGTTCGGCGTAAGCCGGACGGTGGTACGCGAAGCGATTGCCAACCTGCGTGCCAGCGGCCGCGTGCTGACCCGCCAGGGCGCCGGCGCCTTCGTGCTGCAGCAGGAGCTCACGCCCGGTTTCCGCATCGACTCCAGCCAGCTCACCGACGTGCAGGAGGTGATTTCGGTGCTGGAGCTGCGCATCGGGCTCGAATCCGAAGCCGCCGTGCTGGCCGCCCAGCGCCGCACGCCGGCCCAGCTCGAAGCCATGAAACAGGCGCTGCGCGACATCGAACACGCGATCACGCATGACGGCAACGCCGTCGAGGCCGATCTGCGCTTTCACCGCCTGATCGCGGAGGCCGCCGGCAATCCGCATTTCCTCAAGCTCTTCACCTATGTCAGCGAGCAACTGATGACCCGCGCACGCCTGCGGCCGGGCCGCCTCAGCAGTCGCTCGCCGGAGGAATACCTCGCCCATGCGCAGCGCGAGCATGAGCAGATCTGTTTCGCGATCGAACGGCAGGATCCGGAAGCCGCCCGCGCCGCGCTGCGCATGCACCTCTCGGAGAGCAAGGCGCGCCTGCTGCGCAAGGTCGGCCAACTGGCCAGCTGAGGCGGTGAAAAAAAGGCCGGCGTACGTGACGCCGGCCTCAGCGGGGAGGAGAC
>JACCDQ010415953.1_pt1 | contig 11498 bp, 19 predicted proteins | sample 7446031 | NCBI WGS metagenome assembly JACCDQ01 (sample SAMN15323442, study PRJNA562643) | freshwater metagenome | isolation source: river surface water | place: USA:Blue River Watershed | collected 2017-08-17
ACTGCCCATACGTTCCTCTGCAAATGGTTCGCGCCGTTGGTGAGAACAGCTTCCAGTCGAAACTCGGCTTCAAAACCCGTTACGGCATGGTTGCTAACCCATTCGCTAAGGGTATCACCAAGTGGACTGACTCTGATGGTGATGCAGGTCTTACTGCAAACTCCAACAAGTACTACCGCAAGGTACGTGTTACCAACATTCTCTAATCGAGAAGTCGGGTTAACCGAACACAAGATAAACTGGGACTCCCGAAGGAGTCCCTTTTTTATTACGCAATAGTGATCATCATGTATGCGATGCATCCGAAGATCAGACCCATACAAGTGATGCCTGATTTGATCAGGAACAAATACTCACCGTAATAGTGAGAGCCATTCACCTTTACGGTTCCGAAGATACCTACAATGGTGAATACAAACGCGAGGAACCAGACCGGAAACGACAAGACGGTGAGAACGACATCAAGCATGTTTGCTCCTTTGCTTACAGTATAAATATAGGTACTATTCAAGCAAATGTCAATAGGAAAAGTGATGCAGCAGAATTTTCTTTCACCGATTGGATTCAAGTTCGCCATCAAGCGACTTCCGAATGTTGCGTTCTATGTTCAAGGTGCAACCATTCCTGGAATGTCTATGTCGGCAACACAGGTTGCTACTCCGTTCAAATCCATGCAGTTTGCCGGTGATAAACTCGAGCATGAAACGTTTACTCTTACTGTTAGAGTCGATGAATACATGGAATCCTATAACGAAATCTACGAATGGATTGTCGGTCTTACTAAGCCAGAATCGTTTGATCAATACCTTAGTCTAAAGAATAGCCAGTATGGTCTGTACTCTGACGCGTCATTGGTTATCCTCGACAGCCGCGCGAATCCTTCACTTGAAGTACACTTCAAAGATGTCTTCCCTGTATCGATCGGAAACATCACATTCGACACTACACGTACAGATGTCAACTATGTGACATGTGATCTTACGTTCGAACACAATGGATTCTCTATCCATAAGATTTGATTGACATTTTGGTCGTTCTAGTGTATTATACTTTGATATGTATGAAGGAGCCATGTGATGGACATTGAAACACTCTATAAAGAATGGGCTAAAGACGGAGAGATCGATCAGATTGACATCTCGAAATCTACCAGAGACATCCCGAAGCTACACAATAAATACTTCCGTTGGTACGTCGAAGAAGGTCTTAAGCTGAAGAAGCTCAAAGCCGAATACAAAATCCTCTGCAAACTCAAGAACGAGTGGTACCGTGGAGAGATGGATGACGAAGAACTGAAGCTTCATGGTTGGAAACCGCAACCACTCAAAATTCTTCGTACAGACGTACCGCAATACATCGAGTCAGACACAGATGTAATCAAGCTTTCGCTCAAAATCGGTTTTCAAGAAGAAATCGTCGCATATTTAGAATCAATAATCAAACATATCAGTAATAGGAATTTCCTCCTGAAAACGATCGTCGATTGGGAGAGATTCAGAACAGGCGCTTAATGGATGTAGTAATTGTAGAAAAAGTAAATGAAGTCTTTGTAAGAGTATCAGCTGAACCATCATTAAAGATGGAGATGTCAGAATACTTTACGTTTGAAGTCCCTGGTGCAAAGTTTATGCCAGCGGTTCGAAACAAAGTTTGGGATGGTAAGGTTCGCCTTCTCAATGTAATGACTGGCTACATTTACGCCGGACTGATTCCATACATTAAGAAGTTCTGTGATCAACGTGGTTATGAATGCCAAGTGTCAAAAGACCTCGGCGAGACTGAAGCTGTTCCTGATGATTACGGATACGACCTAGCAAAGCAGGTTGATGCTGCCTTTGAAGTTCGTGATTATCAAAATGACGCAGTTGTACATGCGATCCGTCATAACCGAGCGCTGTTCCTTTCGCCAACTGCATCTGGCAAATCATTCATCATCTATCTCATCATGGCTCATCACCTTATGCTTGATCGTAAGGTGCTCGTCATTGTACCTACTACATCGCTTGTTGATCAGATGGCTTCAGACTTCGTTGAGTACAACAAAGGAAAGAAGCTAGACATTCACAAGATTCGCGGTGGCATGGAGAAGGAAGCAAACGCTGAGATAACCGTCACTACATGGCAGTCTGTCTATAAGATGCCTAAATCATTCTTTGAAAAGTTTGATGTTGTATTTGGTGACGAAGCACACAACTTTAAAGCCAAATCACTCACTTCTATTCTTGAAAAGATGCCTCATGTAAAGTATCGCTATGGCCTGACAGGTACACTTGATGGCACTCAGACTCATAAGCTTGTGCTTGAAGGTCTATTTGGCACTGTATTCACCGTTACAAAGACAAAGAAACTTATTGACGACAATGTGCTTGCAAGCTTCAAGATCAAAGCTCTTGTGCTGAAGTATCCGGACGAAATCAAGAAGCAAAACAAAGGTAAGTCCTATCAGGAAGAGATTGACTGGATCGTACGTAATCAGTCTCGCAATGTGTTCATTCGAAACCTTGCATGGAATCTTCCTGGCAACACTTTGATTCTATTTCAGTACGTCGACAAACACGGACAAGCTTTATACGACATGCTAAATAAGTCTGAAGAACATTCGGTGCACTTTGTACACGGTGGTGTGAAGACAGATGACCGTGAAGCTATTCGTCACGATGTACGTAAGACTAAGGGTAACATCATCTGTGCGTCGTATGGCACATTCTCAACAGGTATAAATATTCCTGAGTTGGACAACTTGATCTTTGCATCACCGTCAAAAGGTCGTATCCGTAACCTTCAGTCTATTGGGCGTGTTCTACGTAAAGGTAACGGAAAATCTTCGGCAGTACTCTACGACATCGTCGACGACCTGCAATGGAAGAACACACAAAACTTTGCTACTAAACACTTCATCGAACGCGTCAAAATCTACAGCGATGAAGGCTTTGAGTTCAAAATCTATAACGTTGACATAAAGGGATGATATGCAACTCGTTCACGTGAAGATGAAAAATGGCGAAGACCTGCTTGCCTATCTTGGTGAGCACAATGATCGCAAAATCGAACTCATTACTCCTATCACAGTAGTAATCGATCCCACTTACGGGATGTTTGCAAAGAGCTGGCTGATGCTGTCTGAACTCAACTCAGTAACAGTAGACTCAACTAACATTATGTTCTTTTCGACTGCTAGTCGAAAAGCTGTTGACTATTATGATGAGTTCATGCATAGAATGGTTGAGAACAAACAAAGACAGTCTGTTGAAGATGATACAGAGTTTACCTCTGAATTAGAAGAGATATTTGGTGCTATGATGGAATCCAAATCATCCATGAAGCATTAGTATTATTTTCTAGCCTTATAAGGATTATACACTGATCTGCAAGGATGTCAACAAAAAAGTTGAGTCCAAAAGAAAATGTTGACATTTCAACGGATCTGTGATATATTGATACAAATAACAAAAAGGAGGGAGTATGGCCCTTACACCCAAGAAGAAACGTAACTACGTTAACAATGCCGAGTTCCTCGAGGCAATGATCAAGTACAAGAAATCTGTACGAGAAGCCGAAGACAGTGGCGAGGAACCACCACGCATCCCGAACTATATCGGCGAATGCTTGTACCAGATTGCAAATCGTCTGGCATACAAACCAAACTTCATCAACTACACATACCGTGACGATATGATCGCAGATGGCTTAGAGAATGCTGTCATGAGCGTGAACAATTTTGATCCCAGTAAGTCAAGCAATCCATTTGCGTATTTCACTCAGGTCATTTGGTTCGCATTCATTCGTCGTATCCACAAAGAAAAGAAGCAGACCTACATCCGCCATAAAGTGCTAGAGAACTCTATCCTGACTGACTCTATTGTAGAACGTGGTGATCACTCTGATGCAGGTGGTGCTGCTTTTGTCGACCTGACCAACGACTATATGAACGACTTCGTTGAGAAGTACGAAGCTTCTATGGAAAGCAAGAAGAAGGCTCCGAAGAAAAAGAAGGGTCTTGAAAATTTCTATGAGGAAGAAGAATGAAAGTAGCAGTCATTACTGACCAACACTTTGGTGTTCGTGGTGACAGTATTCTGTTCCTCGATTACTATGAAAAGTTTTATCGTGAAGTGTTCTTTCCAACACTTGAAGCTCGTGGAATTGATACTGTTCTCGATCTTGGTGACACCTTTGACCGCCGTAAGTATGTCAACTTTGTGACACTTCGTCGGGCTAAGCAAATGTACTTTGATCCTTTGAAAGAGCGTGGCATCACTGTTCACTCAGTAGTTGGTAACCATACTACCTACTTTAAGAACACAAACGAAATCAACACAATGGATTTGCTGCTAAAGGAGTATAGCAACTACAATGTTTACACTCATGAGCCGGTTGTGGTTACTCTTGGAACTTGTGACATTCTTTTGTCGCCTTGGATCAGCCCCAGCAACGCGGAAGTTTCTTTCAAAACTTTCAAAGAGACTACCTCGAAAATCGTAATGGGACACTTTGAGTTCGCTGGTTTTGAGATGATGAAAGGCCAAGTGTCTGATCATGGTCTCGAACGCGATGAATTCAAGAAGTTTTCAGCAGTCTATTCTGGCCACTATCACCACCCATCGAGTCACGAGAACATCACCTACCTCGGTGCTCCGTACGAGATGACTTGGACTGACTATGCCGGCAAGCGTGGCTTCCACATTTTCGACACTGAGACTCTCGAGATGGAGCTTATTCAAAATCCGTTCTCTATCTTTCAGAAGATCGATTACGACGATGCTGACTTAACTGTAGAAGATATCGATGAACTTGATGTTTCTATGTTGACATCTGCGTACGTTAAGGTTATAGTTAAGAAGAAGAACAACCCATACATCTTCGATCTGTTCATTGATAAGCTCCAGTCTGCTGGCGCCGCTGACATCAAAGTCGTTGAAGACCATTTGAACTTCGACATCATTGATGAAGGCGAACTGGTTGACGAAGCACAGGATACTTTGTCACTACTGCGTGTATACGTAGACAGTCTTGAGGTGAAAGCCAACAAAGAGCGAATCAACGAATTCCTTCGCGATTTGTATCAGGAAGCAGTGAGTCTGTGATGCAAACCAAAATTGTTGAGCGAAAGCTTGAGTCGGGCACGACTGAGTATGGTGTTCAATATCACGACGGACATATCAAGTGGTTCGCTTCACTTCCTCATGCTAACTACGCATTATCGAAAAACCTTAACAAGAAAAAACATAAGAAGAGGCAGATATGATTACATTCACCTCGGTTCGTTATAAGAATATTCTGTCAACAGGAAATGCTTGGACTACTATTGAACTGAATCGTAGCAAGAGTACTTTGATCGTAGGTGAGAATGGTGCAGGTAAGTCCACCATTCTCGATGCTATTTCGTTTGCTCTGTATGGTAAAGCATTTCGTAAGATCAATAAGCCACAGTTGATGAACTCAATCAACCAGCGTGAGCTAATGGTTGAGGTTTACTTTACATCGAATGGTGTTGAGTATGCTATCAAACGCGGTATGAAGCCAAACATCTTTGAAATTTGGAAGAACAATGAACTACTGAACCAAGACGCTTCGGCTCGTGACTACCAAGCTTACCTTGAAGATAACATTCTCAAGATGAACTACAAGTCTTTTGGTCAGGTGGTTGTTCTTGGTAGTTCTACGTTTGTTCCTTTCATGCAGCTTCCTGCTCAGCATCGTCGCGAGGTTATCGAAGACCTTCTTGACATTCAAATCTTCAGTACGATGAACAACCTACTGAAAGAAAAGACTGCCACCAACAAGAACAACCTGATGCAAATCAAGTATGACGTTGATCTTGTAAAGACAAAGATCGATTCTGCGAAAGAGCACAACGAGTCTATCCGTCGGTTGAAGGAAAGCGAAGTGTCTCGCATCAAAGATAAGATGCGTGAACGTATCGAATTCATTGAAGGTGAAGAAAGTAGAGCCGAAGAGATCGATGATAAGATTGCTGCTCTGATTGGTACTATCAGTGACAAGACTGATGTGATGGGTAAGCTATCACAGTTTAAGACATTGAAAACTGATCTTAACTCAAAATTGAACACCCTGCAAAAGGACGTAAAGTTTTATCATGCGCACGACAATTGTCCCACGTGTCGGCAAGGAATTGAGCACGACTTTAAAGCATCGACCATTGGCGAAAAGTCTGGAAAAATTTCTGAGATCGAAAACGCCATACTTATCATTGATGGAAAGATCGAAAAAGTCTCCGAGCGTATACATGAAATTTCCGATGTGGAAACGAATCTACATAAGCTCAACCTCAACAGAACTGATCACACCGCAAACATACGAATTGCAAAGTCGACGCTTGCTGGACTTAAAAAGGAACTTGACGAAGCAGAAAAGAACGTTGCTGAAATCGACACCAGCAAAATTGCCGGTTACCGCGAAGAACTCCGTACACTCATGGACAAAGCAAAGACCCTCTCTGAAGACAAAGAGACCTTGGCTGTCGTAGGTTCTATGCTGAAAGATGGTGGCATCAAGACCCGTATCATCAAACAATACGTCCCGATCATGAACAAACTGATCAATAAATACCTTGCTGCTATGGAGTTCTTTGTTGACTTCCAACTTGATGAAAGCTTCAACGAAAAGATTCTGTCTCGTTTCCGTGATGAGTTCTCGTATGCATCCTTCAGCGAAGGTGAAAAGCTTCGTATTGACTTGGCTCTTATGTTTACGTGGCGGTCAGTATCAAAGCTTCGTAACTCTGTGACGACAAACTTGCTCATCATGGATGAAGTACTCGACGGTTCTCTTGACCAAGCCGGCACAGATGAGTTTCTGAAGATTGTTAACGAAATCACTGCCGATTCAAACATCTTCATTATCAGTCACAAAGGTGATTCATTGCATGATAAGTTCGATCATGTGATCAAGTTTGAAAAGAAGAAAAACTTTAGCCAGATGGCTGCATAAGGAGATGAATATGCCGAAATGGGATATTAGCGACGATACTTTCGCAAGACCGTTGATGTATCGACACAAAAGAACTGGTGGTCTATATAGATTACTGCATGAAGGTCTGGAAGTTACTGGTGATGAAGGTGTACAATCTGTCGTATACCAAAACATGGCAGGCGATGTATTCATTCAGGCCAAAACTCGGTTCTTTGATGGCAGGTTTGAAGAAGCATGACGCTCGAAGAAATATACGAACGAGTCCGAGTACTCACTGAACGAATCGGTGTTCTTGAAGCAGAACGCACAAGTGATAAATTCATTCAACCATCTTATCAGGAACGTAGCAAACTTCTCGACAAGATTACGAAAGCCCAAGGTGACAAATGATTGTAGGATTTACCTGTTCTACCTTTGACCTTCTTCATGCTGGCCACATTGCTATGCTGCGAGAAGCTAAGACACAATGTGAGTACCTGATCTGTGGTCTGCAAGTTGATCCATCTATCGATAGGCCATCAAAGAACAAGCCGGTACAGACTTTAGTCGAACGATACGTTCAGCTCTCCGCTGTCACCTACGTCGACGAAATCGTTCCGTACGTCACAGAAGAAGATCTTGTTGACATTCTGGGAATGTATGATATAAATGTAAGAGTACTAGGCGACGAATACAAAGACAAAGACTTCACGGGCAAAGACGTTTGTCAAGCCCGTGGAATCGATCTGTACTTTAACAAACGTGACCATCGCTTCAGTAGTTCTGGTCTACGCAAACGAATTTTTGAAATGGAGAAATTGAAACATGTCGACTAATTGGGTACAAGACATCAGCGATATGCATGCCAAGTTTGGCGTGAACAAGTGGGTTGACAGTAAGATCGAAGCAAACGACACTGACTCGTTGAGAAAGTTCCTCGAGTTTAGACTGAACTTTCTTGTGGAAGAGTTGATCGAAACCGGCACTGCCGCAAACATGGTTCTGCAACAAACCGATTCCGGCTATAAGTTTGTTCAAAACACAAATTCGATTGAGATGACGACTGGAAAACCAAGCACTCATGTAGATAGCGAAGAAGTTGTAGATGGTCTGATTGATCTATGTGTTGTGGCTATTGGTACTCTTGACGCTTTCAGCGTTGATGCACACAAAGCTTGGGATGCTGTGCACAACGCAAACATGAGCAAAGAACCTGGCGTGAAACCGTCTCGGCCAAATCCGCTTGGCCTACCAGATTTGATCAAACCTGAAGGTTGGACTGCACCTTCGCACCAAGATAACCACGGTAGTATTGGTGTGCTGAACACCTGAAAAAAAATGCAAAAATTGTGAAAAAAGTGCGCTCAGCCAGTTGACATTGGCTGAGCGATGTACTATATTCATATAGTAAGGCAAAACAAAGCAAGGTATCGAAAATGACCAAGTTCGCAAAATTCGACCGTAAGAACCTCAATGCTCTTCGCGCTGAAATGCAAGCCCTCTTGACCAAGTACGGTGTTGACTCCAACCTTGAGATCGAAGTCGGCGGTATGAAGTTCAGCGAAGCTGAAGTTGAGATCAAAGTCAAAGCGAAAGTCGTCGGTGCCAAAACTTTGACGAACGTCATTCTCGAATCTCGCGTCGCTGCTCTCGGCATCAAGATGAAAAACAAGTTCGGCGACGAGCTCGTTGACTACAACACTCGCTGCTACAAAATGCCCTTCGTCTATCTCAACGCTGCTGACGGTAAGCGTTACAAGTGCGACGAACGTACGGTGAAAATGCGCTTCGCAGCCTAAGGAGAAAAGATCGTGACTCTTGCAGAAAAACTGAAGAACATTGTCGCAGCCGAAGAAGCTCGCAAAATTGAAACTGTCCGAGCAGAAGAAGAGCGCAAAGCACAAGTTCGTGCTGCACTTCGTTCGGAACGAACACAGATTGTGTGGACGATAAAGAACCATATCACCAACCAGCTTAGCGATAATAAGATTCCTCTCTACAAAATTCGAGGAACTGAACGAAAAACATGGGTGAATCGTGTTCATGAACGTCGGGCTGACTGTATTCAAGACCAAGATTTGTGGGACGGTCTCGTCTATTGGCTCAAAGAAGAAGGTCTCAAGATCAAAATCGATTTTGGTCATGATGGCATGGGCACTGAAGATTGGCTTGTAGTCACTGTTGAGTTGATCCCTGGTCCAGAAGTAGAAGCTGACTAATTTCAGAAAAGTGCACAAGAGGGGTTGACATTCTTCCCCTCTTGACTTATATCTATCTGGTAACCAACAGAAAGAGAACATCATGACTCGCACGACCGCTTACGTTATGACCGTTGACCTCGTGAACGGCAAAGCTGACAACGAAGTCCTGAACCTCGTGAAGATGCTTGTTCGTCTCGCGAATAAAAACACTGGTTCGAAAAAGTACGTGAAGCTGCAAGGTCGTGGTCCCCGTCTCGGCAATCGTCGTTACAATCAATCACTTCCTTTGCCCCTCGCAAAGACCGCTGACGTTTACATTTATGAAAGATCTACCTATTGAAAATTCCGGAAAAAATTACATTTACTTTGAGTGATGAACAAAACACTTTCATCACTCAAATGGCAAAAGAGATTCATAGTTGCCCAGTTCGGTCAAGAGGCCGAACGTACGATGCTATATACAAGTCTGTACGAAACGGCGCGATTCTCGAATTCGCAATGGTAGCTCAGGGCGCGGTCAAAAACGACTCAACCTTTGACCACACACAACCATTGACGTATTGTTGGGATGTGTTTTGGGATGGACTTCGCGCTGAAGTTAAGTGTTTCTACTTTGATGACAGCATGAATTGGGTATCCTTCCCCTTGAAGTTTGTACAAACTTTCATCAACACGACACGCCGTGCTAAAAATCTTGTTGACATTATCATCTTTGGGTACTATAATGAAAACGAAGACGGTAGCATAACTGCCCGTTGGCGCTTGATTGCGCCAAGCGATACTTTTGAGTCTAAACTAAGAAAGTGCAATCCAAACTACAAAAACAGTTATGACTTGAAAGGCGAACTCAAGTATTTCTATTCGCATCCTTCAGAACCACGTGCAATATTCATTAAGTGAGGAAATATGATTCTAATCATTGAAGGTATGGACCGCTGTGGCAAGTCGACTCTTGTCGAGCAACTCCGCAAGCGGTATTTCACCGATCCACGTATTCTCGTCCATCATTCGTCATCTCCTCCAAAGGTTGCAAATACGAATGAGTGGGAGATTCAACACTACAAGTCGCTGCTTGATACCAGCTACTACTTGAACTACGCCGAAGGCTTCAATGTGATCTACGATCGCTTTCACCTTGGTGCAGTAGTCTATGGCAAGAAGTATCGTAATGCTGATCCCGAAGACATCTTTTCGATTGAGAATATGCTTGTTCGTAAAGACGACGAGATTGCACTAGTGCTTCTGACTGACTGGACTTTCAACATCATGGAACGTGATGACAAGAACTCTATCGAAGCTGGCCCAGATGAATTTGATGAAACACGTCAAGCTTTTGAAGAAGCATTCAATCGTTCGATTATCCCGAACAAACTACACATCAATGTTCATGAGAATGGTGGCTTCAAAAACACCTATGATACCGTGACAAAATTTCTAGACGGAGTACAAGATGCAAAGAGTCGCTGATGTTCGAGCCAAGCTCATTCAAAAGTACAAAGACCAAGACTTCGTTACCGACAAAACCGGCGTGAAAACGATCGAGTTGATCGGTGAGTCGTTCATTGCTGACGAAGACTGGATCATTCGTAAGCCGAACTATGAGTACATCGAACGTGAGCTTGAATGGTATAAGTCACAATCGTTGTATGTTGAAGACATTCCAGGTGAGACTCCTGCAATCTGGAAGCAGGTTGCTTCTCGTCATGGTCGTATCAACTCAAACTATGGCTATCTCATTTGGTCGAATGAGAACTATAGTCAATACAACAATGTTCTTCAGGAACTGACTGCGAACCCGAACAGCCGTCGTGCAGTGATGATCTACAATCGTCCATCGATGCACTACGACTATAAGAAGGACGCTATGTCTGACTTTGTCTGCACGTACGCAAACACCTTTTTGATTCGCGATGGTAAACTCGTTAGTCACTACTTGATGCGTTCAAATGACGCAGTGTTCGGTTATGATAACGATGTTCACTGGGCTATGCATGTTCAGAAGCGTCTTGCAGAAGACCTTGATGTTGAATGTGGTGACATCATCTGGACCGCTACCAACCTTCATGTCTATGAACGTCACTTCAAGTTCATCGAGGAGCTGATGAATGAACCAACTTAAGTGGGATCAACGCTATCTCAAACTTGCTTATGAGGTAGCTCAATGGTCTAAAGACCCGTCGAGTAAGATCGGCGCAGTCACCGTTGGTGCTAAAGGACAAGTTCTGTCCCAGGGTTTCAACGGGTTTCCGCGTGGTTTGAAAGACGACTTTTCGCGCTTGACCGATCGTGAATTGAAGTACAAGTTCGTCGTGCATGCTGAGATGAACACCATTTACAATGCCACCTACAATGGTGTATCACTTGATGGCTCTACGTTGTACGTAT